>Ga0070717_10000048_pt1 | contig 104474 bp, 107 predicted proteins | sample LARL113metaG_FD_71366 | JGI IMG/M metagenome (GOLD analysis project Ga0070717, IMG submission 71366) | Corn, switchgrass and miscanthus rhizosphere microbial communities from Kellogg Biological Station, Michigan, USA - LAR L11-3 metaG | ecosystem: Host-associated > Plants > Roots >...
GAAGCGTGGACGATCATCGCGGAGGTGGAGGGGCTCTGATCGGGAGCGCCGCCGTCTCGGCGGCTGGCGAGGCGGCGTCCCCGCCGCCTCTCGCGAACGCAGGCGAGACGCCTGCGTGCCGGCCGGCGAGGACGCCGGCGCTCCGCGGTTACTTCGCCGGCGGCTCGAACTTCGGCCGCGTCTTCTCGGCGCGGCGGCGCAGTTCCTCGATCTTCTTCAGCAGCCCGGCGGTCTCTTCGCAGCGCGTCGCCGTCCCTTCGGCGAGCTCGTCTAGGTCCCGGCGCTGCTGGCGCAGCGAGGCGGTGATCGCGTCGAATTCGGCCATCGTCGGGCTGCGCCCGTGCAAATAAGTTGCCGGGTGGGGGCGGGGGTTGGCGCGCGTGTTGAAAGCACCGGTCAGGTTGCCCTGATGGCAAACTCCGAGCGAAGGCAGTCCCCGACTCCGGGCTCCGAGCATCCGCTCCGACTCCTCCTCATCGACGACGACGAGAACTACCGCATGTACGTCGGCGCGCTCGCCCGCCGTCTCGGCTTTTGGGTCGACACCGCGGACGACGGCGAAGCCGGGCTGCAGCGGCTCACGCAGGGCGCCTACGACCTGGCCATCGTCGATCAGGAGATGCCCCGCCTCCGCGGCATCGAGCTCATCGGCCGCCTTCGCGCGCAGCCGGAGACGAAGACGCTCTACGCCGTGATGCTGACGTCGCGCGAGGACATCGACACCAAGCTCGCCGCGCTCGACGCCGGCTTCGACGACTTCCTGACGAAAGCGTCGTCGGACGTCGAGATCGTCGCCAAGCTCGTCGCGGCGCGCCGCCTTGTCGCGCGCCAGCGCACCATGGACATCGCCGTGCGCGATCTCTACGGCCTGGCCACGCGCGACGATCTGACCGGCGTGTTCAACCGGCGGTTCTTCATCTCCGAGGCCGAGCGGCTGCTGGCCGAGGGCGCCGCGCTCAATTTGATTTTGCTCGACCTCGACGACTTCAAGCACGTCAACGACACCTACGGCCATCTCGCCGGCGACGAAGTGCTCCGCGACGTCGGCACCGCGCTCCTGCGCTGCACCAGGGCCGACGACGTCGTGGCGCGCTTCGGCGGCGACGAATTCGTCATCGGCATTCCCCATCTCGAGGTCGACGTCGTCGAGCGCATCGCCGAGCGCGTCGTGCGCGCCGCCGGCGAGCTTCAGTGGAACGCCGCCGCGCCGTTCCGCGTCAGCGCCTCCGCCGGCTTCGCCTCGTCGCGGCTGCTCGAACGGCCGACGCTGGCGCAGCTCCTCAATGCCGCGGACCGCGACATGTACAAGAACAAGTGGCTGCGCAAGCATCCCGACTTGCGTCCCGAGCTGTACGAGTATCCGTCGCGCGAGCGCGACGTTGCCGAACGGCTGCTGCGCGCCGCGGACTCGGGTCAGCGCCGGTAGAGGAACTTCCCTTCGAGCGGATTCGCGAACGCGTACGCGCCGCCGCGCTCGACGATCCGCGACGTCTCGAAGACGCTCTCGCCGCCGTCCTCGCGCACGGCGCAGAGGCGCGTCGGCTGCGTGCGCAGCGCGGAGTAATGGATGACCAGGCTCTTGCGCGTCCGCTCTGGCGCGAGCGGCGGCGTGCCGCCGTGCATCAGCGCGGAGTGCCAGACGAAGACGTCGCCGCGCTTGGCGAGGAACTGCCGCGGCGCGATGCCGCTCTCGCGCAGCGCGTCGTCGTAGAACCGCACCGCCGCTTCCACGTCGGCCGCGCCGTGCCGCGAGGGGTCGTAGCAATACTCGCCGGGGCGGAACGCGTAGAACGGGAACTTCTGCGAGCCCGGCACGTAGGCGAGCGGCCCCGACTCCGGGGCGATGTCCTCGAGGGCGATCCAGGCGGCGACGAGGCGGCCGAACTCCGGCGACGGCACGACGGTCGAGTCGCGGTGCAGCGCTTGCTGGCTGCCGAACTCGAAGTAAAGCGACTGCGTGGCCACCGCGGTCTCGCCGAGGATCAGCGACGCGTAGCGGTGCAGCGCCGGATCGAGCACCAGGCGCAGCGCCGCCGGCGACGCCGTGTGCAGCTCGTGAATGCGGTAGCGCGGCCGCCGCTGCGCACGCTCGTCGGAGTCGGAGAAGCGGAGCGGCGGCGAGTCGTACGCGAACGTGACGTTGCGCGGCTTCTCGCGCCACAGGCGGTCGACGTCGCGGTCGATCTCCTCGGCCTCCGCCGCGGAGAGGTCGACGTGCGTGAGGAAATAGCCGTCGGCGGCGAACGTGCGGAGGTTGTCCGCCTCTTCGTCGCTGATCGCGCCGCAGCGGAGCTTCTCGTCGATGTCGTGACCGGCGCTCAATTCGTCGAGCCAGATCAGGCCGGGGTTCGCGGACATGCTGGAGAGTCTAATCGGGCCAGTCGCTGCCGAGGATGGCCTTCATGAAGCAGTCGACCTCGTACTCCCACGTCGAACCGCGCGTCAGGTGGGGGATGACGATGTAAATGACGAGTGTCACGATCGCAGCGTACGAAACGAACACCCCGGCCGCGGCCGCGGCGAGGGTGATGGCCAGCCGGACGAGGAGCGTGGTGTGCCGGGCGAGATGAAACGCGGCGACTGCCGAGATGCCGATGCCCCAGAGCCAGAGCACGTGAAACAAGGTGAAGCCGGCGCGCGGCCTCACCATCGCATCATCGCATGTCCTTCGCGATCACCTGGTCCTTGGCGAAGCCGGTCACGGTCGACACGTCGTCGACGACGCCCACGGAGATCTTGTTCAGCCCCGGCTCCATCACCAGCGTCAACTGGTACGTGTAGTACTTGCCCTTGATCTTGTCGACGTCGGCGTTCGGAATGGTGATGGGGTGCTGCTTGCGCGACACGTCCGACATGTCCCCCTCGGCATTCGCCACGGCCACGTACACCGTGAAGCCGCCGGCGTGGATCTCGCCCTGCGGGAGGAACGTCAGGTTGTCGAGCGGGATCTGGATCTCGATCGGGACGCGGAAGAGGCCGTCGTCCTGCGGCACGGGGGTGCTGCTGCGGACGGCGATCTTGAGGTCGTTCGCCTTCGTCCGGTAGAGCAGGTTGGCGATGACGCGGTCGTTCATCTCGGCGTAGGTCGACTTCTCGACGAACGACTGCCGGTTGCGGACGAGGTAGTTGCGGTTCTTGACGCGGACCTCGAGGTTGCGCTGCTTGTCGACGCGCTCGGTGCCGGCGCGGTAGCCGAGCGAGTAGTAGGCGTCGAGGTCGCCGGCGATGGTCCGGAACGCGCCGGCGAAGTTGTTCGAGTTGACCGAGGCCACGCCGCCGGTCAGCTCGGCCATCATCTGCAGCGACTCGGTGCTGTTCGACAGCGCCATCTGCGAGACGGAGTACGACGTCGAGCGCGAGGAGTCGGCCATGTAGTTGTCGTTCTGCGCGCCGAGGCCGCCGGCGTGGATCGCGTAGAGCGTGATGCCGTTCGCGTTCGCGGTTTTGGCCAGGTCCTGGATCAGGTTCGAGTCGTTGTACTGCATCCCCTCGAGCAGCGAGCCGCCGCCCTGCCATCCCTTCTGCCGCGACACCTCGTCGACGAGCTGGAACATCTCGCGGCCGGGCTGCATCTGGAAGCCTTCCGTGGTGAGGACGACGATCTTCTTCCCCTCGACGCCGGCGAGCGTCGACATCAGCGCGTTGAGCGACGTGACGCTCTGCCGCATGTCGTGCTGCGCCGACTCGGCGTACTGCTTCGCCGCGGCCAGCGCGCTGTCGTAGTCCTGGGAGTCGTTGATGCGGGTCTCGACGTCGCGCCACTCGCTCTTGCCGGAGACGCCGAGGGCCGACTCGCCGGCGAGCGTGTCGAGCGTCTGCTGGATCTGGATCGGATCGCGCGTGAACGCGGCCCGGATCTTCATCGAGCGGTTGAACGTCGCCACCATGGCCTCGTCGCCTGGCCGCAGCACCGTCTTCGCGAACTCCTTCATCTCCTTGAAGACGCGGTTGCGGTTGAACGGCATCAGCGAGAGGTTGTCGACGTAGAAGATGATCCGCCGCTTCTGGTTGTCGGGGATCTGCTCGATCTGCGCGAGCGACGGGGGCGGCGGCGGCGCCGACGGCTCCATGCCCGCGGGCGTGGGCGGCTTCGGCTTGGAGTCGACCTCGTAGAAGTTGCTGATCGTCTTCGGCGTGCCGTTCTCCAGGATCTCGAAGTCGTTCTTCGTCAGGCCGTGGATGCGGTTGCCTTTCTTGTCCGTGACGACGACGTCGACGTTGATGACGCGGACGTCGATGTTCTCGACGAGCTTCGGTACGTCCGCGGCAGGTTTCTGCTTCGGCGTATCGGCGGCGAAGGCGGCGGCGGCGAGGATGAGCGTTGCGGCGGCAACGGTGCGGCGGGTGGTCTTCAACGAGTTCCTCCGTGCGAGAATACGGACGCGCCGTTTGGAAACCGGCGCCCCCCGCGAAAATTTCCATGAAAACGCTCGGGCAAGTTCAATCGGCAAAGCAAGATCCGCTGGCGTTCGCCAAGATGGCGGGCGGCGGCAACGACTTCGTCGTGATCGACAACCGCCAGGGGCGCGTCGACGATCCGTCCGCACTCACCAGGCGCATCTGTACGCAGCATCTCTCGGTCGGCGCCGACGGGCTGATTCTCGTCGAGCACTCGCCGCGCGCGACGTTCCGCATGCGCTACTTCAACCAGGACGGCGGCCTCGCCGACTTCTGCGCGAACGGGACGCGCTGCGCCGCGCGCTTCGCCTATGTGAACGTGATCGCGCCGAAGCGGATGACGATCGAGACGGACGCGGGCGTGGTCGGCGCGGAGGTGGCGGACGGCGGGGCGGTGACGCTGAGCCTGCCGCCGCCGCAGGCGTTCACGGCCGAGCGGCCGCTGCGCATCGGCGAGCGGACGATCCGCGGGAGCTCGATCCTCGTCGGCGTGCCTCACTACGTCGTCTACGTCCGCGACGCGCTGTGGTCACGCGACATCGTGCCGCTGGGACGGGCGATCCGGACGCACCCCGACCTGGCGCCCGCCGGCGCCAACGCGAATTTCATGACCATCTGTAACGAGCACGCGATCGAGGTGCGGACGTACGAGCGCGGCGTGGAGGCGGAGACGCTGTCATGCGGCTCGGGCGTGGTGGCCTCGGTGTCGACGGCGGCGCTGTGGGGGAAGGTGGCGTCGCCGGTGTCGGTGCTGACGCGGAGCGGGATCGCCCTCGAGGTGTCGTTCGCGTTGGACGGCGGCGCGCTGAGCGACGTACGGCTTCGCGGCGACGCGCGGATCGTCTTCCGCGCGGCGCTGACGCCGGAGACGCTCGAAGGGTTCGACCCCGACTTCGCGCGCGACCCGAACGCAAAAGTGCTGAGTGCCGAGTGCTGAGTGCTGCCCATCGTCATGCTGAGGCGCGAAGACGCCGAAGCATCTCAAGATGCAACGGTGTCGAATCTTGAGATCCTTCGCCGTCTCCGCGGCTCAGGATGACGTTATGTGGCGCTACGCCGTTTCCGCCGTGCTTTCCGCGGCGGCGCTGCACTTCGTGTCGCGCGGGACGCCGGTCGACGACGCCATGCCGTTCGTCGGCATCGCGATCGTGTTTCTGGCGTGGCGGTGCTGCGCGGCGATCGAGATTGCCATTCCGCTGCTCGTCGCCGCGGCGGTGGCGTTCCCCGAGGAGCGCACGCGGTTGCTGGCGTTCGGGATCGTCGTCGCCGGCGCGTTCGCGGCGGCGCGGCCGCGGCGGTTCATCGACGCGGCCGGCGTGATGCTCGCGGCGGTGCTGGTGCTGCGGTGGATCCCGCTGTCGAACGTGGAGATCGTGCGGGAGCTGATCGTGCTGATCGGCGCGTTCGCGGTGCTGCTGGCGCGGCCGCCGCTCATCGTCGGCGCCGTCGCCGTCGCCCTCGTCACGCCCACCCACCCCGGCAAGGCATTGCTCTATCCGTTTGTCGTCGCGGCCATCGTCTTCGTCGCGCGCCCGCTGTCATCCCGAGCGAAGCGAGGGATCCCCTCCCCCAAGGGGATCCCTCGCTTCGCTCGGGATGACACGGGGGTCGTCGTCGCCATTGCGCTGCTCACTGCGGCGCACTTCGCACGCGCCGAGCACGCGCCGCTTTTCGTCGCTGCGGCGGCCGCCGTCGGCGTACCGCTGCTGGCGCGGTGGCGCGTGGCGTGGCCCGCGTACGTCGCGGCGATCGCGCTCTTCGTGCTCTGGCCGTGGTCGGGAGTCGTGGCGCGGGCGCTGCCGGGCTTCCTGCGCGCCGCGCCGCCGCCGGCGAACGCGCGGCCGGTCGGCGCCGCGCTGGCGGCGTCGCAGTCGATCGAGATCGCCGTGCCGCCCGGCGCGACGCGGGCCGTCGTCGTCGCCAGCGGCGCGAACGTGGCGCGGCTCAAGGGCGGGCGGGTGATCGGCACGGTCGACGACCTGCCGATCCGCATCGGCGACGTCGCCGACTTCGGCTTCCTCCGCCGCGAGCAGTTCTTCGCGGCGCGCAATCCGCTGCCGGCGCTGCCGGTCGCCGACGTCCGCGGCTACGGCCAGGCGGCGTTCCTCTACGGCGCCGGGCGCATCGTGGTGCCGCGGCCGCCGGCGTCGCTGCGCATCGCCGCGGCGCCCGACCTCCCGGCGAACGCACGGCTCCAGGTGGAGTCGGTCGGCTTCGAATGACGCTGCTGCCGCTCGCCGCCGTCTCCGTCGCCGCGGCGCTCGTCCTCCTGCGCGGCCGCGCGCTGCGCCGCTGGGCCTCCTGCGAGCTCGCGGCCTGGCTGCTCCTCGGCGCGCTCGCGCTGATCGCGCGGCCGCTCGGCGTTACCATCGAGCCGCGCCTCGCCCTCATCGCCTTCGCGGTGCTGAAGATGGCGATGCTCTTCGCCTTCGTCGCCTTCTCCGACGACGTGCGCTGGTCGGCGAACCGCGCCGCGCTCGTGGCGCTGCTGGTCTACGGACTGGCGATCGGGGCGATGCTGCCGTTCCCGATCGACGGCGACGAGCCGTACTACCTGCTGATGACGGAGTCGCTGGTGAAGGACCGCGACCTCGACCTCGCCAATCAGTACCGCGACCTCGCGCACTCCGCGACGCGGCGCACCGACCTCGTGCCGCAGTACGGCGACCGCAGCGGGCCGCACGGCGAGAGCTGGTCGCGCCTCGAGCCGTTCCTCGCGCTGCTGCTGGTGCCGGGCGTCGCGCTCGGCGGCCTGCCGGGCGCGCTGGCGACGATCGCGCTCTTCGGCGCGCTGCTGGTGCGCTCGACGATCCGCCTCTTCGAGGACGAAGGGATCTCCGACGCGACGGCGCGGCAGCTTTTCCCGCTGATCGCCTTCGGCCCGCCCATCCTCTTTTACGCCGTGCGCATCTGGCCCGAGGTTCCGGCGGCGTTCTGCTTCGTCGAGGCCGTGCGGGGCGTGCGGCAGCGGCGGGCGATGCGGTGGGCGGCCGCGCTGCTCGGGCTCGTGCTGCTGAAGGTGCGGTTCGGGCTGATCGCGATCGTGCTGCTGGCGCGCGCTTGGAGGCTGACGATGCGGCGCGCGCTCGTCGCCGTCACTGTCGCCGTCCTCCTCGCCATCGCCTTCGCCTTCACCGCCCACACGGCCGCCGAGCTCCGTCCCGGGCCGCCGTACTTTTATCTTCTCGGCATCGCCGGGCTCGCGCTCGACGGCGCCGCGGGGATCGCGTTCCAGGCGCCGCTCTATCTGCTGGCGCTCATCGCGCTGGCGCGCTGGCGCACGATGCCGGCCGGCTTTCGCCTCGGCATGTCGGCCTCGCTCCTCTACCTCATTTATCTGTTTCCGCGCGCGGAGTGGCATGGCGGCTGGTCGCCGCCGCTGCGCTACGTCGTCGTGTTCTTCCCGATCCTCGCCCTCGGCGTGGCCGCGCTGTGGGAGCGCGTCGCCGCCGGGCCGAAGCTCGTCGTCGCCGCGTACACCGCCGGCCTCTCGATCCACGGCCTGGCGTACCCGTACCGCCTCTTTCACATCGCCGACGGCCAGAACCCCCTCGGCGAGTGGCTCGGCGAGCAGTTCCACGGCGATTTCTCGCGCCTCATCCCGAGCACGATCCGCCCGAACCTCGCGGCGCTCGTCGGCGGCATCGTCCTCGTGCTGATGCTCGTGCTCTTCCGAACGGGGCGCACGTTCACGCCGGCGGTCGCGGCGGTGCTGCTGGTGCTCGCGGTACGCTTCGGCCGCGAACCGGGCGATCGCATCCAATTCGAGGACGCCTTCGTGATCCACAATGGCGGCGAGCTCTATCCGCGCGAGTACCAGCCGCAGCGCTTCCTCTTCACCGGCGGCTGGGTCGTGCGGTCCGGCGATTCGCTGCAGTTCCCCGCGCGGCGCGGGCGGGCGCGCCTGCGCTACCAGTCGGCGTACGGCGCGACGCTGCAAATCGGGTCGCGGGCGTACGTGCTGCCTCGCGCGCCGGAGTACGGCACAATCGACGTCGATATCGCCGCCGCCGGCCGCGTGGAGCTGCGCTGCCTCGCCGGCGCGGCGAACCTCGACCGGATGGACCATGAGTGACGTCGCCGCGATCGTTCTCGACATCAACGGCGGCGCGATGCTGCGCGCCTGCCTCGACTCGCTGGCCGCGCAGACGCGGCCGTTCGCCGAGGTCGTGGTGTGGGACAACAGCGAAACGAACCTCGGCTTCGCCGGCGGCAACAACGAGGCGTGGAAGCAGACGACGGCGGACTTCGTCGCGCTGATCAACAACGACGTCGTGCTCGACCCCGACTGGCTGGAGACGGTGCTCGGCGCGATGGACGACGACGTCGCCGCCGCGCAGACGATGTTGCGGGGTTTTGATGGCACGATCGACGGGGCAGGCATCGATATTTCGGATGGGACGATAAGGCAAGTGCGCGACGAGCGGTTGGCGGTTAGCGGTTGGCGATTAGGCCCGCCCCGCGACGAATCGCGAATCGCGAATCGCGAATCGCGAATCGGCCCGCCCTCCCTAACCGCTAACCGCCAATCGCTAACCGCTACCTGGGGCGTGTCCGCCACCGCCGCTGTCTATCGCCGCGCCGCCGTCGGCGAGCGTCCGTTCGATCCGCGCTTCTTTGCCTACTACGAAGACGTCGAGCTTTGCGCGCGGCTGCACGAGGGTGGGTGGCGCACGGTCGTGGTGCCGGTCGTCAAAGCCACGCATCGCGGCTCGGCGTCGGCGGGCGTTCTCGGCGACGACGCGCGGCGGCTGCGCACGCGCAACCGCTACTTCGTCGCGCGGATGCACCGCGGCGTCGGACGCATTCCCGCGCTTTTGTGGGAAGACGCGAAGCTCCTGGTGCGCGGGCGCTCGTCACTGCGCGGCATCGCCGAGGGGTTGCTGACGCGCCTGTAGTATCGTCGCGGCGGAGATGCTTCGCGTTGTGGTCCACACGCCCGACGTGGTCGGGGAGCGGATGGCCGGTCCCGGCATTCGTGCCTGGCACCTCGCCGACGAGCTCGCGAAGCACTTCGACGCCGCCCTCGTCGCGCGTGTCGAGGGCCGCTCGCCCGCCAACGTTCCCTTTCCGCTCCTCGGCCGCGGTACCGCGGCGGCGAAGCGCGCGCTGCACGACGCCGACGTCCTCGTCGGCCAGCCGGCGCGCGGCTTCCGCCGCCTGCGCAAGGCCCAGCGCATCGTCTACGATCTCTTCGACCCGGTGCTCCTCGAGCTGCGCGAGATGTACGGCAAATCGCCGTCACTTCGACAGCGCGTCCACCTCGCCGCGGAGAAGTCGCGCTTGAAAACCGCGCTGAAGAACGGCGACCTCTTGATGGTGGCGACACCGAAGCAACGCGAGCTCTACAAGCGCAACGCGCTCATCGTCCCTTTCGGCGCGGAGCCCGCTGAGAGCCGAGAGCTGATAGCTGATAGCCTCATTATCTGGGGCGGCGGCACGTGGGAATGGCTCGATCCGAAGACCGCGGTGGAGGCGACGGTGAAGCTCAACCGCGACGGCGTTCCCTGCCGGCTTCTCTTCCTCGGCCGCTCGCGTCCGAACCACTCGATGGTCGACCGCCGCCGCGAGGACCGCTTCGACCGCCTCGTCGCCAGCGGCGCGCCGTTCGTCGAAGCCAACGACGAATGGGTGCCGTACCGGGAGCGATTGTCGTGGTTGCGCCGTGCGAAAATCGCTATCATGCTGCACCGCCCGACGGCGGAGGCCGAGTATTCGGTTCGCACGCGGCTCTTCGATGCGATCGCCGCCGCCGTCCCGGTAATCGCGACAGAGGAGGGATTTGCGGCCGATCTCGTGCGCACCGAGGAGCTCGGCGTGGTGGTACCGCCGGGCGACGTCGACGCCGTGGCACAAGCGATGCGGAGGTTGCTGCGGGACGACGACTTCCATGCGCGTTGCGTAACAAACCTCGCCCGCATCCGCCCCCGGTTCGCGTGGAACGTCGTGACGCAGCCGCTGATCGACGCAATTCAACAATGGAAGCACGACGACTGAAATTCGACGAAGACGAGCATCCGCTCCCGCCGCTCGCGGCAGCGCGGACGCCGGACCTGTCGATCATCATCGTGACGTGGAACAGCGGGCGCTGGATCGACCGCTGCCTCCGCGCGATTCCGGCGGCGTGCGGCGGCATCGCCTACGAGGTCGTCGTCTACGACAACGCCTCGGCCGACACGACGCCGCAGCTCATCGCCAACCGCGGCGCGCGCGTGATGCGCGCGGCCAGCAACGACGGCTTCGCCGCCGGGACGAACCGCGCCGTCGTCGAGAGCAGCGGGCGCTACGTCTTCCTCCTCAATCCCGACTGCGAGCTCGCGCCGGACGCGCTGGCCTCGCTCGTCCGCTTCCTCGACGTCCATCCGCAGCTCGCCGGCGCCGCGCCGCTCCTCGACGGCGACGGGCAGCGCGAGTTCCAGCTCCGCCGCCTGCCGACGCTGCGCTCGCTGGCGGGCGAGATCTTCGCGTTCCACAAGCTCTTCCCGAAGAACGCGCACACGGCGCACCACCGCTACCGCAACCTCGACCTCACCGAGCCGCGGCGCATCGAGCAGCCGGCGGCGGCGGCGCTGCTGCTGCGGCGCGAGGTCTTCGACGAGGTCGGGCCGTTCGACGAGCAGTTCGCGCCGGCGTGGTTCGAGGACGTCGACTACTGCCGCCGCCTGGCGGCGTTGGGGAAGGAAGTGTGGGTCGTGCCGGAGGCGCGGGCGACGCACGCCGGCGGCGCCAGCCTCGAGCACGTGCCGTTCGAGCGCTTCACCGACGTCTGGTACCGCAACATGTGGCGCTACGCGCGGAAGTGGTTCTCGGCGGGGCGGGCGGAGGCGCTGCGGTGGCTGATCGTCGCCGGGATGCTGCTGCGCATCGCCGCGGCGGCCCTCGGCGTGGCGCATCCGGAGGTCGGGCGCAAGCGGGCCATGCGCGCGTACGCGGGCGTGCTGCGGAATGCGTGGTCGCGGTGGGCGCCGCGTTAGTCTCCGCGATCGTCGTCACCTGGAACAGCGCGAAATTTCTGCGGCGCTGCCTCGCGGCGATCCAGGAGCAGTCGTATCCCGACATCGAGCTGATCCACGTCGACAACGCCTCGTCCGACGACTCCGTGCCGCTGCTCGCGGGCGCCGCGCGGCAGATCGTCAACGCAGAGAACCGCGGCTTCGCGGCCGCGGTGAACCAGGGCATTGCCGTGGCCAAGGGCGAGTACGTGCTGCTCGTCAATCCCGATGCGTTCCTGGAGCGCGACTACGTCGCCAACCTCGTGCGCGCGCTCGAGCAGGCGGGGGAGGCGTTCGGCATGGCGACGGGGAAGCTGGTCCGCGCCGACGACCCGAACGTCGTCGACACGATGGGGATTCGGATGACGAGGACGGGGCGGCATTTGGATATTCAGGGCGACCGAATCGCGAATCGCGAATCGCGAATCGCGATTCGGGGTGACGAAGTCTTCGGCGTCTCCGGCGCCGCCGCCATGTACCGAAAGACCTTCATCGACGACGTCTCCATCGACGGACAGTTCCTCGACGAGGACTTCCACACGTACCGCGAGGACGCCGACGTGGCCTGGCGCGGGCGCCTCTTCGGCTGGCGCGCGCTCTACGTCGCCGACGCCGCCGGCGCGCACGTCCGCACCGTCACGCCGGAGAAGCGGCGCACGCTGCCGGCGTTCATCAACATGCACTCGGTGAAGAACCGCTTCCTGCTGCGACTGAAGAACGAGGGGCTCTACCTCGCGCTGCGCAACGCGCCGTTCGAGCTGGCGCGCGACCTCGTCGCCGTCGCCGCGGTGCTGACGGTCGAGCGCAGCTCGCTTCCGGCCTTCGCGTGGCTGTGGAAGAATCGCCGCCGCATTCTGGCCAAGCGGCGGGAGATCCAGCGGCGGCGCCGCGTCTCCGACCGCGCGCTGGCGAGCTGGTTCCGGTGAAGATCGCGATCATGGGAACGCGCGGCGTGCCGCCGCGCTACGGCGGGTTCGAGACGTTCGCCGCCGAGCTCGGGACGCGGCTGCTCGCGCGCGGCCACGAGGTGTGGGTCTACTGCAGGGCGCAGGGCGCAGGGGGCGGGGCGCAGTGGAATGGGCTGCATCGACTCGAGCTCCCCGCGATTCACCACAAGTACTTCGAGACCGTCAGCCACACGTTTCTCTCGTCGATCGACGCGCTGCGCCGCGGCTTCGACGCCGTGCTCCTCTGCAACGCCGCGAACGCCTTCGTCCTCCCGCTCCTCCGCGCCGCGCGGATCCCGGTGGCGATCAACGTCGACGGCATCGAGCGCCGCCGCCGCAAGTGGAACGCGCTCGGCCGGGCGGTCTACCTCCTCGGCGAGACCTTCTCGGCAGAATTTGCCAACGCCGTCGTTGCCGATGCCGAGGTCATCGCGGAGTATTACCGCGAACGCCACGGCATCGAGCCGGTCGTGATCCCGTACGGCTCCGAGTTCCCGAACGAGGCCGATTCGGACGTGCTCGCCAGACTCGGCATCGAGCCGCGCCACTACATTCTTTATGTGTCGCGCTTCGAGCCGGAGAACAATCCGCTCGAAGTGGTGCAGTCCTATCTGCGCCCCGCGCCCTGCGCCCTGCCCCCTCTAGTGATGCTCGGCGATGCTCCGTACGCGCAGGACCTAAGAACCAAGCTCCTAACACATAAGTCCTCGAAAATCCTCTTCCCCGGCGCCCTTTACGGCGCCGATTACCGCACCCTCCAGCGCAACGCCCTCATCTATATACAGGCCACGGAAGTCGGCGGCACGCACCCGGCGCTCATCGAGGCGATGGGGTCGGGCGGGGCCGTGGTCGCGCTCGACACGCCGGAGAACCGGGAAGTCGGCGGCGGCACGATCGGTTACTTTCGGCTCCGTCCGGACTCTCTCTCAGGCATACTTTGCGAATGGCTGGCTGACGCCGGCCTGCGCGAGGCCATGCGAGAGGGGGCACGGCGTCGCGCCCGGGAGGAGTATGGGTGGGAATCAGTGACCGAGCGGTACCAGCAACTTTTTGAAAAAATCGTGTAGACGGTGTGAGCGGCAGCTCCGTAAAACGACCGGATTCGACTGAATGCTGAAACAGAAGGCCACGCTCATCGCGCGAATCGTCTACGTCGTCGACCTCGCGCTCACGACGCTCGCCTTTTTCCTCGCCTTCTACCTTCGCAACCTCATCCTGCCGCTCGTCGACCCCGGCCGCTTCCCGACCGGCCTCTATCCGCTGCAGGAGTACCTCAAGATCTACCCGATCGTCCTGATCATCTGGTCGGTCCTGCTCTTCACCTATCACAGCTATCACAGCCACCGCACGATCCCGGTCTCACGCGAGGCGCTGACGATCCTCCGCGTCGTCGTGGTCGGCAACGTCATCCTGGCGACGCTCGCCTACCTTATCCCGCTGCGCCAGCTCTCGCGCGCCTGGTTCGTACTCTTCGGCCTTTTCTCCGCGCTCTTCCTCGTCATCGAGAAGATCGCCGTCCGCGTGATCGCGCGCTATGTGCGCGCCGAGGGGCTGAACTACCGCACCGTGCTGATCGTCGGGACAGGACGGCGGGCCATCGAAGTGGCGCGGATGATCGAGGGCCACAAATACTGGGGCTACAAGATCCTCGGCTTCGTCTCCGACGGGCACCGCCTCTCGAACGGGTGGGCGCGCTACCGGATCTTCGGCAGCGTGCCGGAGCTGCGCGCGCTGCTCGAGCGCGGGCTGCAGGCCGAGCCGATCGACGAGATCGTCTTCGCCGTGACGCGCAAGAAGCTCGACGAGATGAAGCAGATCTTCCTCTACTGCGAGGAGCTCGGCATCCGCACGCGCGTGGCCATGAACTTCTTCCAGAACCGTGTCGCGCGGATCGAGATCGAGGAGCTGGAAGGGATCCCCTTCCTGACATTCACGACGACGCCGTCGAACGAGACGCAGCTCGCCTTCAAGCGACTCCTCGACATCGCCGTCTCCTCGGCGCTGCTGATCCTGGCCTCGCCCGTCATCCTCGTCGCCGCGCTCTGCATCAAACTGACGTCGCCCGGCTCGGTCGTCTTCAAGCAGCGCCGCGTCGGCCTCAACGGCCGCGGCTTCACGCTCTACAAGTTCCGGACGATGATCGCCGACGCCCACGAGCGCCGCGGCGAGGTCCACCACCTCAACGAGATGAACGGGCCGGTGTTCAAGGCCAAGGGCGACCCGCGCGTGACGCCGATCGGCCGCGTCCTGCGCAAGTTCTCGCTCGACGAGATCCCGCAGCTCTGGAACGTGCTCAAGGGCGACATGAGCCTCGTCGGCCCCCGCCCGCCCATCCCCGAGGAGGTCGCGTCGTACCACCGCTGGCACCGCCGGCGGCTGTCGATGAAGCCGGGGCTGACGTGCCTCTGGCAGATCAGCGGCCGCAACGAGATCGACTTCGACCGCTGGATGCAACTCGACCTGCAGTACATCGACAACTGGTCGCCGAGCCTCGACTTCAAGATCCTCCTGCGCACGATTCCGGCGGTGCTGAGCGGCCGCGGCGCGTCCTGAACGACTGCGGTCGCGAATCTTCGTCTACGTCTGCCGTCATCGAGCGGAGCGACGACGTGGGCCACAGAAACTCGGAACGCAGAATGCGAATGCAGAATGAAGAAAGCTTCGCCTGTTTTCTCGATTCTGCATTCGCATTCTGCGTTCCGAGTTTCTGTGGCCGAATGCATCCCGCGGCGTAACGCAGGCCACTGCAGACGGGTTGCGGGCGCCCACTCTTCCTGAAGATGTTGAAACGTTTCTGCCCTTTTCGACACTAGTCGTGCGAAGGAGGGCAGTAACATGAGCCGTCATCAGGAAATCGTAAAGAGCATCATCAGCAGCAAGGCTGTCGACTTCGAGGCGATCGGCAGAGTGGTCTCGCAGCTCGGTCCGGGCCTCGCCGTCTCCGAGGAGCCGGGGGACGCGTTTTGCGGAACCATGCGCGTCTTCATCCGCCTCTATCGCCTGAACATGAGCGAGACGACGCCCCTCGAGAACCCCGCGGCCCTCGGCAACGTCGCCGGCGAGCTGCGCGGCGGAGGAGCGTAGCCGTGAGAGAGCATGGCGGAGCGAAACGCTGGGACGAGAGAGACCTCGAGCGCCGTCTCTGCCATGCTCTCGATATCGCCCGGCGCACGGTCGAGCGCCTGGCGCCCGCCGGCTACGACGGCGCCGCGCCGGACGAGCGCGTGCGGCCGGAGAAGGTCATCGCCGAGACGGCCATGCTGCTCCTGGCCGCGTCGACGGTCGACCTCCCCGCGGTGCGCGCGCGCGTCGACGACACCGCGCGGCTGCTCATCCCCCACGCGCGCAGCGAGCGGATGCTGTGGGCGCTCTGCGTCGAGCCGGCGCTGTCGCTCGACTACGCCGCGGCGCACCTCTGCCTGCAGCGGATCGGCTACGGCGACGCGGAGTGCGACGCGCTCTTGCAGCAGACGCTCGCCGGGCAGGCGGCGGGCAGCCGCGAGCGGCCGCCGCACCGGATGCTCGAGCAGGCCTGGCTGCAGCGCGGCGGCGGCGTCGCATCCGCGGCGCGGCTGTCGGTGCTCGCGCGTCCGATGGACCTCCTCGGCGGCAGCCGCGACGACGTCTACGCCTTCACGCACGCGTTGATGTACGTGACCGACTTCAACATCGCGCCGGCCCGCCTGCCGCGCCGCCGCGCCGCGATCCTCGCCGACGCCGAGGGCGCCCTCGCGCGCTGCCTCGACGATCAGGACTACGACCTCGGCGGCGAAGTCCTCCTCACCTGGCCGCTCACCGGCAACTCGTGGAGTCCCGCCGCCGCCTTCGCGTTCCGCGTCCTGGCGCGCGCGGAGGACCAGGCCGGATTTTTGCCGGCGCCCGTGACGCGCATCGACCGCATCAAGGAGCTCGACGGCGACCGCCGCAGCGACTATCTCCTCGCCACCGCCTATCACACCATCTACGTCATGGGCCTCGTCTGCGCCGCGGCGCTGCGGGATGGAAGAACGCCGCCGGCGACGATTCCCGCCGCGCCGCGCGCGCGCCGCGGAAGCGCACGGCGGATGCTCGATCTGATCGGCGACGACGGCCGCGAGCTCCAGTGGCGCGAAGAGCTCATGGAGCTCGACGAACGCCAGCGCGACGCGCTCTCGGAAATGCTGCTCGCGATCGCCCTCTGCCGCCGCGTCAAGCAGCGCGATTTCAGCGGCGTCGCCGAGGTCCTGCGCGCCGGCGACGCGCTCGGCCTGACCGACACGCCGGTGGCGAGCCAGAGCGCGGAGCTGCTCGAGCGTATTGCTCTGTTCGCCGAGCTCACCCGTGTGACAAGAACTGCCTGACATTCCGCCCTCGCTATGCTATAAGCGCATAGCATGAAGGCCGTCGGAGCGTGCCTTGCCTTCATCCTGGCGGCCGGAATCCTCCTGGGTGGAACTGACCGCGCGGTGCGTCCGGGCGTCGTGGTGCCGCCCAGCGCCGTCGACAACGCCTCCAGCTGCGACATCGGCACCTTCCCCGCGGCCACGCTGCTCCTCCCGTACTTCGAAGTCGAGGTTCGCAAGCACGTCAACGACGCGGCCAATACGATCTTCACGGTCGTCAACACCTCGCGCCAGCCGCAGATCGCGCGCGTCACGGTCTGGACCGACTACGGCTACCCGGCGCTCTGGTTCAACGTCTTCCTGACCGGCTACGGCGTCGAGTCGATCTCGCTCTACGACGTCATCGTCAACGGCATGCTGCCGCAGACGTCGAGCTCCGCGCAGACCGGCCCGCGCTCGAAGCCGAACGACGGGAACCCGAACATCGTCTCGGTCGAGGATTGCGTCCCGTCCGGACCGCTGCCGCAGCCGTCGATCGATTCGCTCATCGCGCTCCTCACCTCCGGCGCCTCCGACGGCGCCTGCCGCCTCGGCGGCACGCATCCGATGGCCGTCGGCTACGTGACCGTCGACGTCGTGAACAGCTGCTCGAAAGTCTCGCCGCTCGACCCCGCGTACTACGTGAAGACGCTGCTCTTCGACAACGTCCTCAGCGGCGACTTCGAGCGCGTCGTGCCCGACAAGGACGTCGGCAACTACGCGGGCGGCAATCCGCTGGTGCACATCCGCGCCATTCCCGAAGGCGGGCCGGCGGGAAGCATCGCGGGCGGCCTGCCGTATACGTTTTACGACCGCATGACGCCCGCGGCGGCGCGGCACATCGACCGCCGCCAGCCGCTGCCGTCGCGCTTCGCGGCGCGCTTCATCGAGGGCGGCACGGGCGGCTTCTACACCGAGTACACGATGTGGCGCGAGGCCGCGACGTCGGCGTCGGCCGGCTGCGTGGCCGCGAACGCGAGCGTGCCGTACATGTCGATCATCCGCTACGACGAGTTCGAGAACCCGACCGTCGGCTCCGGGGCGCACGCGTTCCCGGTCGCGGCCGCGGCGTCGACGACGTCGGCGCTCTTCCCCCCGCGCGTCGGCGCCAGCGTCGCCGGCTGGATGCTCTTCGACCTCGACAACAGCGCCGGCGTGAGCACGGCGAGCCCGTACTCGGTGCCGCGCCCCAGCCAGAACTGGATCGTGATCAAGATGCAGGCGGAAGGGCGGTACGGCGTGGAGTACGACGCGACGGCGCTGGCGAATGGATGCACGAATCCGCTGCAGCCGGTGGGGGTGGACAAATGACGAACGGCGGAATTGCGAAGATTCGAATTCCGAATTCAGAGTTGAGAAAAGGGGAGTGCCGCCGCCCAGCCATCTCCCGTTTTCTTCATTCTGAATTCGGAATTCCAAGTTTCGCAATTCCGTGGCCCGGCCTCGCCGCCCTGCCGAATCTGCTGCAGCCCATCGGAGTGGACAAATGACGAACGGCGGAATTGCGAAGATTCGAATTCCGAATTCAGAATTGAGAAAAGGGGAGCGCCGTGGCCGGGCCATCTCCCGTTTTCTTCATTCCGAATTCGGAATTCTGAGTTTCGCAATTCCGTGGCCCGGCCTCGCCGCCCTGCCGAATCTGCTGCAGCCCATCGGGGTGGACAAATGACGAACGGCGGAATTGCGAAGATTCGAATTCCGAATTCAGAATTGAGAAAGGGGGAGCGCCGTCGCCCGGCCATCTCCCGTTTTCTTCATTCTGAATTCGGAATTCTAAATTTCGCAATTCCGTGGCCCGGCCTCGCGATCTTCCTTCTTCTTGTCGCGCTGAATGCTCCCGCGGCCCAACGCACCATCGCCACCGCCAATGCCGCGTCGTGCGACATCGGCACGTACGCCGCGGCCACGCTCCTCCTGCCGTACTTCGAGTGCGAGTACGACAAGCCGCAGAACGAGGGGCTCAACACGATCTTCACCGTCATCAACACCTCGTCGTCGCCGCAGATCGTCCGCGCCACGATCTGGACCGACTGGGGCTATCCGGCCTCGTGGTTCCCCATCTTCCTCACCGGCTACGACGCGCACACGGTCTCGATGTACGACATCCTCGCGCGCGGCAACTACCCGACCACCACGTCGCTGGTGCCGATCGGCTCGACCTCCATCGCCGGGAACGCGCACTTCTATCCGCAGATCTGGTGCGAGCACGCCGGCGGCTCGATCGGCCCGGAGCGGACCAAGCGCCTGCAGCGGATGCTGACCACGGGCGAGCGCGACGACCCGAACTGCCGCGTCGGCGGCGTGCACCCGTACGCCGTCGGCTACGTGACGCTCGACGTCGTCAACAGCTGCTCGATCGACTCGCCGCTCACCGACACGTACTGGAAAGAGATCATCCTCTACGACAACGTCCTCGCCGGCGACTACGAGCGGATCAATCCGAAGACCACGACCGGCAACTACGCGGGCGGCAATCCGCTCGTGCACATCCGCGCCGTGCCGGAGGGCGGGATGGCCGGGACGGCGGTGAATTCGCCGCTGCCGTACACGTTCTACGACCGCTACACGCCGCGCGACGCGCGCCACATCGACCGCCGCCAGCCGCTCCCCTCCGTCTTCGCCGCGCGCTACATCAACGGCGGCCGCGACGGCTTCCAGACGAACTTCGCGATCTGGCGCGAGGGGATCGTCGACCGCGACACCGACGAGTGCAGCTACGCGCAGAACGCGAAGCTGCCGCTCTTCACGCCGATGGTGGTGCGCTTCGACGAGCACGAGAACGCGGTGGTGGCGACCGGCTGCGACGAGAACGGCTGCACGTATCCGGTGACCGGGACGACGACGCTGATCAGCGCCGCCTCGCCGGTGCTCCCGCCCGCGCCGTCGAGCGACGTGGCCGGCTGGGTGTGGCTGAACCTCGACAACGGCGCGGGGACGGGCGGCGCCGGCGCGCCGTACTCGACGCGGAGGCCGAGCCAGAACTGGGTGATCATCCAGATGTACGCCGAGGGGCGGTACGCGGTCGACTTCGATGCCACGACGCTGGCGAATGGATGCACGGTGAATCCGCCCACGCAGCCGTAGTGCTACTCTCCCGCCGATGCGCCGTGCGTTGTCGCTAGCCGCGTTCGCCGCGATCGTCGTCGCCAGCATCGATCCCATCCTTCTCCGCTTTCCCTTCTACCGCCGCGCCGCGCTCGCGCCGGTGTTCGAGCGCTACGCCGACCGCATGTGGCTGCCGTACGCGGCGTTCCTGCGCGGCGTACGCGAGCACACCACGAACGGCCAGACCATCGCGGTGCTCGTGCCGACGCTCGACTGGGACCGCGGCTACTCCTACGCGTACTACCGCGCCAGCTACTTCCTCGCCGGACGCGAGGTCCTGCCGCTCGCCGACGAGGCGCGCCGCGTCCATCCGGAGAACCTGCAGCGCGCGCAGTTCGTAGCCTCGTGGCGCGCCGCCATACCGCGCGGCACGGTAGTCTGGAGCGGCGACGGCGGCGTGCTGGTGAGGCGCTGATGGCGGCGGTCCTCATCGCCATCCTCAGCCTGACCGTCCTCGGAATCCCGCTCGTCCTCGCCGTCGATCGCAACGCGTCGCCGCTCCGCCTCCTCGGCCTGGCATTCCTCTACGGCACCGGCGCGATCTACTTCGTGCTGCTCGCCCTCAGCGTGCTGCACATCCGCTGGAGCCTCCTCAGCGTGACCATCGCCGCATTGCTCTGTGGAGGACAGGCACTCTTGCCTGTCCTCGGGCGGCGGCACGGAGGACAGGCAAGAGTGCCTGTCCTCCACGTCCACGTCTTCGACCTCGCCGCCCTCATCGCCCCGGCGGCGCTGGCCTGTTACGCAACCATCGCCCCCCTCTGGGAATGGGACTTCTGGGCCATCTGGGGGCTCAAGGCTCGCGTCTTCCTCGAGGCGGGCGGCATCGACTGGCGCTTCCTCGAGAGCCGGTGGAACACCTTCGCGCATCCCGACTACCCGCTCCTCGTCCCCTTCGCTTACGACTTTGCCGCGCTCGTGGGCGGCGGCTGGAGCGACCGCTGGCTCGGCCTCCTCTTCGTCGCCTGGGCGCTGGCGTTCCTCCTCGTCGCGCGCGACCTCGCGGCACTCGAGACCACGCCCGTGAAGGCCGCGCTCATCGTCTTCGCCCTGTCGTGGCTCGCCGTGTCGCGCTACGTCGGCCTCGCGGAAGGCGCGCTCGTCGCGTTCATCGGCGCCGGCGTCTTCTTCGTGCGCCGCGCCCTCCTCGCGAACGACGACGCCGCCTGGCGCCACGGCGCCATCCTCCTCGGCCTGGCCGCCTGCACGAAGAACGAAGGGCTGGCCATGCTCGCCAGCGTCGCCATTGCCATCGCCATCGTCGACGTCAGAAGCCTGCGGCGCCTCTGGCCCGCCGCCGCCATCGCGCTGCCGTGGCTGGTCCTGCGCGCGCTGCACGACCTGCCGACCGACGTCGTCAGCGGCTCGCTCGCGTTGCGCTTCGCCGCGCGCGCGTCCGAGGCGGGGGCGATCTTCCGGCTCCTCATCGCCAACCTGCACGACCCGTGGCTGTGGGCCGCGCTGCTCCTCGGATTGCTCCTCATTCCGCGCCGGCGCGAGCGCTTCGTCCTGCTGGCCGTGACCTTCCAGATCCTCTTCTACATCGGCGCCTACTTCGTCACGCCGCACGATCCCGCCTGGCACATCGCCACCTCGTGGCCGCGCCTCACCATGCAGATCGTCGCGCCGCTCGCGTACGCCGTCATGGTTCAATTGGCGCATGCCGAAGCTCGATCCGAACAGCCGTGAGTTCCGCGAGGCGGGGCATCGCCTCGTCGACTGGATCGCCGACTACCTCGACGGCGTCGACCGCTACGACGTCCTCGCGCGCGTGCAGCCGGGCGACGTCGAGCGCTCGCTCCCCGCGTCGCCGCGCGACGACGGCCGGCCCTACGCCGACCTCTTTGCTGACTTCGAAAGCAAGATCCTCCCCGGCATCACGCATTGGAATCACCCTGCCTTCTTCGCCTACTTCTCCATCACCGGATCGCAGGCCGGCATCCTCGCCGAGCTCCTCATCGCCGCGCTGAACGCGAACGGCATGCTCTGGAAAACCTCGCCGTCGCTGACCGAGCTCGAGACCGTGACACTGCGCTGGCTGCGCGAGGCCCTCGGCCTTCCGGGCGATCTGTTTGGCATCATCAACGACACCGCGTCGATCAACTCCTTCCTCGCCCTCGCCGCCGCGCGCGAAGCCCTCGGCCTCGGCATCCGCGGCGAAGGGATGACCGGGCGCAACCTGCCGCCGCTGCGCGTCTACTGCTCCGAGCACGCGCACTCGTCGATCGAGAAGGGCGCGCTTGCCCTCGGCTTCGGCAAGAGCGGCGTCGTGCAGATCGAGAGCGACGGCGCGCTGCGCATGCGCCCCGACGCCCTCGACGCGGCGATTGCCCGCGACCGCGCCGCCGGCGCGCTGCCGTGCTGTCTCGTGGCCACGACCGGCACGACGTCGACCGGCTCCGTCGACCCCGTGCCGGCGATCGCGAAAATCGCGCGCCGCGAGAACATGTGGCTCCACGTCGACAGCGCCTACGCCGGCTCGGCCGCGATCGTCCCCGAGCTCCGCTTCATCTGGGACGGCGTCGAGCACGCCGACTCCATCGTCGTCAACCCGCACAAGTGGCTCTTCACGCCGATCGACTGCAGCGTCCTCTACACGCGCAAGCCCGAGGTCCTGCGCGAGACCTTCTCGCTCATCCCCGAGTACCTCAAGACGACGGACAGCGCGGAAGTGAACTACATGGACTACGGCCTGCAGCTCGGCCGGCGCTTCCGCGCGCTGAAGCTCTGGATGGTCATGGAGCACTACGGCCTCGATCGCATGCGCGCGGTGATCCGCGATCACGTGGGCTACGCGAAGCGCCTCGCCGAGGAGCTGCAGCAGCGCGACGACGTCGAGCTCATCGCCCCGCAGATGTTCAGCGTCGTCGTCTTCCGCAAGGTCGTGAAGGGCGACGAAGCCGCGTCGGAACGCGCCACGATGGAGGCGATGGAGCGGATGAACGCCTCCGGCCGCCTCTTCGTCTCGCACACGAAGCTGCGCGGCAAGTACGGCATTCGCGTGGCCATCGGGAACGGCGCGACGGAGTGGGAGCACGTCGCGCGCGTGCTGGAGTACCTGTGATCGCGATCTCCGTCGCCACGGCCGACGACCTGCCGTGGATCGCCGCGCTCGAGCTGCGGCATTACGGCTCGGCACGCGCGGTGGCCGCGGCGCGGCTCGCCGAGTGGTACGGCGCGAACCCCAACGGCTTCCTCGTCGTGCGCGAGCACGAGGCGCACGTGACGGCGCTCCCGCTCAAGCCGCCCATGCTCCGCGCGCTGATCGATGGAACGAAAACCGAGAACGACATCCGCGCCGCCGACATCGTTTCGCCGCGCGACCGCAAGAGCGTCCGTGCGCTCTACATCGAAAGCATCATCGCCGAGCCGATCGACGTCCTCGGCGCACTGCTGCTGACGTTCAACCGCCACGTGGCGCGGCTGGCGCAGCCGGAGTCGATGGAGGAGGTGGTCGTCCATCCGTTGACGTGCGCCGGCGACCGTCTCGTGGCCAAGCTCGGATTCGAGCGCTCCGCGCGCTCGGGCTACTTCCTGGCCAAGTACGCCGACCTCGTGCGGCGCACGACGGCGCTCCGCGTCTGCCTCGGTCTCAGGCGGCGTGCGACGTGACGAGCTCGATGAGCGCACTGCCGAACGCCTCGAGCTTCGCGTCGCCGATGCCGTAGACGTCGCGCAGCTCCGTCAGCGTCGACGGCTGCACGCGGGCGAGCTCGCGCAGCGTGCGGTCGCCGAAGATGACGTACGGCGGCACCCCGCGCTCCTCCGCCTCGGCGCGCCGCCATTTGCGCAGCGCCTCGAAGAGGTCGCGGTCGTACGTGCCGTCGTCGAGCATCGTGCGCTCGCGCCGGTCGCGCTTCTTCGAAGCCTTCACGCCGACCACCGGCTGCCGCAGGCGGATCTCCGCCTCGCCGCGCAGCAGCGTGCGCGAGCGCTCCGTGAGGCGCAGCACCGGGTACTGGTCGTCGGCCTGGTCGAGATACCCCTGCGCGACGAGCTGGAAAATCCAGTCGCGCACCTCGTTGCGCGTGTGGCCCTTGAGCAGCCCGTACGTGGAGAGCTGGTCGTGGCGGCGCTCGCGTACCTTGTCGGTGTTCTCGCCGCGCAGGACGCTGATGACGTGGCCGACGCCGAAGCTCTGGTTCACGCGCACGACGCACGAGACGATCTTCTGCGCGACGACGAGCGCCTCCGGCACGTCCTCGGTTTCGCCGAGGCAGAGGTCGCAGGCGCCGCAGGATGCTTCCATCATCCTGAGCCGCGCAGACGGTGAAGGATCTCCGCCGGCGAGATCCTTCGCTTCGCTCAGGATGACGGGAACATAGCGCTGCCCGAAATACTCGACCAGCGCGCGATGGCGGCACGTCGTGCCGGAGCAGTAGCGGTCGATGTCGGTGAGGTGCCGCATCGCCGACTCCACGTACTTCGGATCGGGCTCGACCCCTTCGCTCGGCTTCTCCAGCATCGAGCGCCACAGCACCACGTCGGCGCCGGAGTAGAGCAGCGTGCACTCCGCCTCCAGGCCGTCGCGGCCGGCGCGGCCGCTCTCCTGCTGGTAATGCTCGATCGACTTCGGCATGGCCATGTGCAGCACGAAGCGGACGTTCGAGCGGTCGATGCCCATCCCGAACGCCACCGTGGCCACGACGAGGTCGCAGCGCTCCGAGGCGAAGCGGTCCTGGGCGCGGCGCCGCTCGTCCTGGGAGAGGCCGGCATGGTACGCCACCGCGTCGAAGCCCTTCTTGCGCAATTTCTCGGCGAGCGCGTCGACGTCGCGCCGGCGGATGCAGTAGATGATCCCGGCCTCGCCCTTGTGCCGCTCCAGCACGGCGAGCACCTGCGACCACTCGTCGTGGCGCGGCAGCACGCGGTAGGTGAGGTTGGGGCGGTCGAAGTCACCGACGAGGACGAGCGGCTCGCGCAGCGCCAGTTGCTGGGCGATGTCGCGCCGCACCTGCTGCGTCGCCGTAGCCGTGTACGCATGCACCGACACGGCCGGAAACTCTTCGTGCAACAGGCGGAGCTGCCGGTACTCCGGGCGGAAGTCGTGGCCCCAATGGCTGATGCAATGCGCCTCGTCGATGGCGAACGCGCTGACGTTCGCCTCGCGCAGGAGCGCGCGGAAGGCGGGCATGGCCAGGCGCTCCGGCGAGACGAACAGGAGCTTGATCTCTCCGCCGAGTAGATCGCGCTCGAGCACGTCGCGGTCGAACGACGACTGCGACGAATTGAGCGCCGCGGCCGCGACGCCGCTCGTCGTCAGGCCGTCGACCTGGTCCTTCATCAGCGAGATCAGCGGCGAGACGACGACGGTGACGCCGTCGCGCAGCAGGGCCGGCACTTGGTAGCAGAGCGATTTGCCGCCGCCAGTGGGGAGGACGACCAGCGAGTCGCGGCGCTCCAGCACCGCGGTCATCGCCTCTTCCTGCAGCGGCCGGAAGGAGTCATACCCCCAGTGGCGGGAGATCGTGTCGAGAAGGGCCTGCGTCAACCGACTAATTGTAAGATCTCCCCGGCTTGACCACGCTTTCCGCCGCCCCGCCTTACGCCCGCGCCATCGGCGCCGTGGCCGACCTCCTGACGCGCCTCCGCATCGAGCACCTCTTTGCCGGCGACGTGGCGCGCGCGGCGTGGCTCGGCGGCGGCGTCGCCCGCGGCTCGCTCGATGTCATCGCCCTGCTGAAGCCGGAGCAGAAAAACCAGGTGGCGACGATGGCCTCGAACCGCGGCTTCACCGTCGACCGCGACGAAGTCGAGCAGAGCGAAGAGCTCGATCTGATCCCGCTCGCGTTCGACGGCGTGCGCGTGCACGTGCTCGTGGCCTCGAACGCGCTGTACGGCTCGATGTTCGCGGCGACGCGCGAGGCGAGCGTCGACGGCGTGACGATCAGGGTGCTTTCCGCCGAGGACCTCGCACTGCTGCTGGCGCTCAGCGACGACGAGGCCGGCGTGGATGCGCTGATGAACGCCCCGGAGTTCGACCGGAGCGCGTACGAACGAAAGATGACCGCAATCGGCCTGGGCAGCTACGTATGACGATCGTGAATTCGCGAGAACACCACCTGTCGCCCGTGCCCTGCGCCCTGTCGCCTGACGCAAAATGATCTGGATCGACCAGCAGCGCGCCCTCGACGACGCCATGCAGCGCGTGGCGCGCAACCGCGTCGTCGCCGTCGACACCGAGGCCGACTCGCTGCACTCGTACTTCGACAAAGTCTGCCTCATCCAGATCTCCGTGCCGGGCGAAGACCTCGTCGTCGATCCGCTGCGCAAGCTCGACCTGCGGCGCTTCGGCGACGTCCTCGCCGACCGCGGCATCACCAAGGTCCTGCACGGCGCCGACTACGACCTGCGCATCCTCAACCGCGACTTCGGCTTCACGCCGGCGAACCTCGTCGACACGATGATCTGCGCGCAGCTCCTCGGCTACGAAGCCATCGGCCTCGCCGCGCTGCTCGAAAAGCACTTCGCCCTCAAGGTCGACAAGTCGCATCAGCGCGCCGACTGGGCCCAGCGCCCGCTGCCGCGCAACATGCTCGAGTACGCCTCCACCGACACGCGGCACCTCGCGCAGCTCGCCGAGAAACTGCGCGCAGAGCTCGAGGCGGCCGGGCGGTGGGAGTGGGCGCTCGAGGAGTTCGCGCGGCTGGAGACGATCCGCTGGACCGAGCGCGACGACGAGGAGCCGTTCCGCCGGCTCAAAGGCATCGGCGGCTTCGACCGCCGCTCGCTCGCCGTCGTCCGCGCGCTGCACGCCTTCCGCGACCGCCTGGCGCGCGAGGCCGACCGCCCGCCGTTCAAGATCTTCAGCAACGACACGATCATCGACGCCGCGAAGACGAAGCCGCAGAAGGACGAGGAGCTGGCGAAGATGAAGGCCCTCTCGCCGGGGCACCGCCAGCGCTTCGGCCGCGAGATCGTGCGGCTCGTGCGCGAGGCGATGGCGCTGCCGGAAGAGCAGCTGCCGGAGCGCGGCGAGTCGAAGCCGTGGCTGCGCGACAAGGAGCTCGAGGGGCGCATCAACGCGCTGAAGAAAGTCCGCGACAAGTACGCGGCCGAGCTGAAGATCGATGCCGCCGTCGTGGCGCCGCGGCACGTCCTCGCCGCCGTGGCCGCGCTGCGGCCGAAGAGCGTCCAAGAATTGGACGCGATTCCGGCGATGCGCAATTGGCAGAAAAAACTCTTGGGGCCGGAGCTCGTTTCGGCAGGTAAGTAGTCATATAATGCCTGCATGAAAGCCAAAACAATCACCTATTCGCCGCGTTGCTGATCTTCGGAGCCTCGTACACGCCGTCCGTCCACGGCTGGCTGCAGGAGACGTATATGAAGTGCAATCCTGACGCGCCGGACCTCTCCCCCGCCAATTTCGAGTGGTGCAACGGGGCGTGGGAGGATCGTACGACGCTCGGCGACTGCCAGTGCTCCCACTGACCGCGGCGCCGCGGCGGCGCGCGATACAATGCGCGCCGCCATGGATCGCATCACCAACTACCGCGTGATCGTCGTCGGCTCCGGCCCGGCCGGATGCACCGCGGCGATCTATCTCTCGCGCGCCAATCTCGCGCCGCTGGTCCTCGAAGGCCTTCAGCCCGGCGGCCAGCTCACCATCACCACCGACGTCGAGAATTACCCCGGCTTCCCCGAGGGGATCCTCGGGCCGAAGCTGATGGACCTCATGCGCCAGCAGGCCGAGCGCTTCGGCGCCGCCTTCAAGATGGAGCAGGTCGAGAGCGTCAACCTCCGCACGCATCCGTTCGAGCTCACCACCGACCAGCACATCTACGAGTGCGACGCGCTGATCATCGCCGCCGGCGCCTCGGCCATGCAGATCGGCCTGCCGTCGGAAAAAGAGCTGCAGGGCTTCGGCGTCTCGTACTGCGCCACGTGCGACGGATTCTTCTTCCGCGGCAAGGAGATCGCCGTCGTCGGCGGCGGCGACTCGGCGATGGAGGAGGCCACCTTCCTCACCAAGTTCGCCTCGAAGGTCACGATCCTCCACCGCCGCGAAGAGCTACGCGCCTCGAAGATCATGCAGGAGCGCGCGCTCTCGAATCCGAAGATCGAGTTCCGCTACAACAGCGTCGTCGACGAAGTCATCGGCACGAAAGAGGGCGGCGTCACCGCGCTGAAGGTGCGCAACCTGAAGACGAACGAGGTCACCGACTTCGCCACGCAGGGCCTCTTCGTGGCCATCGGCCACACGCCGAATACGGCGGTGTACAGCGGCCAGATCTCGCTCGACGAGCGCGGCTACATCGCCCTGCCGCACCACAACTCCACCGTCACGAACATCCAGGGCGTCTTCGCCTGCGGCGACGCCGTCGACCACGTCTATCGCCAGGCCGTGACCGCCGCCGGCAGCGGCTGCGCGGCCGCGCTCGACTGCGAGCGCTGGCTGACCCACGAGCGCATCACCGAGCGCTGGGACTTGCCGAAGGGCGAGGAGGAGCGGGTTGGCTAATGACACCATCCTGATTCTGGGTGGTGCCGGGATGGTTGGTCTGCAGGTCGCGCGCGAGGCGGCGCGCGAGCTGAGCCCGAAGAAGATCGTCATCGCCTCGCTGCGCGAAGAGGAAGTGCGCGACGCCATCGACTTCCTCGGTCCCGAGGTGGGGGAGGAGCGGCTCGAAGGGGAGTGGGGCGACATCTTCCACCCCGAGCCGTTCAAGAACCGCCGGCGCGCCGACCTCGTCGCCGACCGCGAGGCCTACGACGAGCTCTTTCGCGAAGTCTTCTCGCCGAAGGCCGACTACCGCAAATCGGCGCTCTACCAGCTCATCGAGCGGCACCGGCCGGACGTCGTCGTCGACTGCATCAACACCGCCACTGCCATCAGCTATCAGGACGAGTTCAAGCTCGCGCTGGAGACGTACGATCTCCTGCGCGGCGTCGAGGACGGCGATGCCGAGCGGCTGCCGCAGCTCCTCCAGAAAACGCGCGAACTGCTGATCGCGCAGGGCGTGCCGCAGATCGCGCGGCACATCCTGATCCTCCATCGCTCGCTCGAAAGCTCCTCGGTGCGCGTCTACGTCAAGGTCGGCACGACCGGCACGGGCGGGATGGGGATCAACATCCCGTACACGCACAGCGAGGACAAGCCGTCGATGCAGCTCCTGGCCAAGTCGGCCATCGGCTTCGCGCACACCGGCCTGCTGTTTCTGCTGGCGCGCACGCCGTCGGGCTCCGAGGAGCGCCACGGTGCGAGCGTGAAAGAGGTGAAGCCGGGGGCGATGATCGGCTTTCGCCGCGTCGACAAGCGCCACATCGCGCTGCGCGGCGAGCGGGCCAAGGCATACCTCGTCGAGCCGCGCGAGGAGACGCTCGGCGCGTCGCTGCAGCTGCGCGATCCGGCGGCGTACGGCCGCTTCGGCGACCGCGACGTGCCGCTGGAGATCATCGGCGCCGACACCGGCGAGAACGGCTTCTTCTCCATCGGCGAGTTCCAAGCCATCACCTATCCGCGGCAGATGGAGTACGTGACGCCCGAGGAGGTCGCGCGCACCGTCATCCTCGAGATCATGGGCGCGTCGACCGGACGCGACGTCCTCGCGGCCATCGACGGCGCCATCACCGAGCCGAGCTACCGCGCCGGCGTGCTGCGCGATCACGCCATCCGGGCCATGCAGCGCCTGGAGAAGAACGCGCTCGAGCGCGGCGAGGTGCTGCCGTCGATCGCCATCGGCCACCTCGGACCGCCGAAGCTGTCGAAGCTGCTCGCCGAGGCGTACCTGATTCATGCCGCGGCGGGAACGGACGACATCGATGCCATCCGCGGCACCGACGCCGCGGAGATGCAGCGCAAGGTCGAGGAGTACCTCGGCGCGCATCCGGAGATCGTCAGCGAGATCGTGACGATCGGCGTGCCGATGCTGCGCGAGCACAACGGCGCGCTGGCGCTCACGCGCGGCCCGCGCGTCAGCATCCCGCCGCTGCCGCCCGACGGCACGAGCGTCCCGCTCGACCGCGCGTCGATCGAAACGTACGCGGAGACCGGCTGGGTCGACCTCCGCGTCCGCAACTTCGAGAAGTGGCAGCGGCGCCTTCGCGACGTGGCCAGCCCCGACGTCGAGCGCTACGGCTCCGCGGCGCTCGACGTCAAGGGCTACCCCGCCCAACGCTTCGTCCCCGGCGACATCGTCGGCTGGCTCTTCACGAACGAGACCGACGAGCAGGGGATGGTCGGGCGGCGGCTGTTCTAAAGGCCGCTACGGACAGACCGCCAGCGCGTTCGTGTCCTGAATCGGCTGAAACGCCACCCCGAGCGGATTCGTGTACGTCTTCGTCGTTCCGCTCTTCGTGTCGCGCACGGTCAACACGACGTTCACGTCCGTCAGGCCGCCGGCGAAGATCCAATACCGCGAGTTGAGGCCGCAGGCGTCGAGCACCTTGATCACGACCTCGACGTTCGAGCTGCTGAAGAACGTGAAGTAGCCGGTGTCGCCGGTGATCGCTGTGGCCGTACCGACGCCGGTCTGGCCGCCGGTGGTCTTCCACGTCGATGTCACGGCGAAGCGGTTGTTGTTCAGGCAGAGCGTCGTCGCATTGGCGGTGCAGCTGCTGCCGCCGCCGCCGGTCGTGATGGCGAGGGTGTAGGCGCCGGTGTCGGCCTGGCCGTCGCCGGGGCCGTAGAGCGACTCGGCCTCGAACGTGTACGTGCGCGTCTCCGGGAGCGTGATCGTGAAGCGGTCGCGCGCGACGCCGCTGCTGAGGAACGTGCTCTGGATCGTGCCGTCCGAGTGGAGCACGAGGCCTTCGAACCAGGCGAAGACGTTGTACGCGGTCGAGGAGTAGTCGACGGTGATGGTCTGTCCGGCCGTGCCGTTGAACGTGTAGATGTCCTCGTACGCGTTGATGACCGAGTCGTAGCACGACGCCGTGGTGAGCGTGCCGGTGCGGGTCGACGGGATCGTGATCGGCACCGGCGTACAGCCGGCCAGCGGCTTGATGCCGAGCGCCGCGCCGTGCTGCTTCGCGGCTTCGGCCGCCTGCTGCCGCGCGACGACCTGGGCCTGAACGACGTGGAGTGACAGGAACGAGCAAACGAGGAACAGCCCGAGCTTGCAATTCATAAATTCCCCCTTGCAGGGGAGTGTAGTTAGAAAGCGCTCAGGATGTACTCGCCAGGATCTGCTCCGCGTCCTCTTTCCAATCGTCGTCGCGCACGACGACGACCACGCGCTCGACCGCCGTCTTGGCCTCGCGCAGCGCGTCGCGCATGACCGAGAGCGCATCGCGGAAGCGGAAGTGCGCGTGCCCGGTGGCGAACACCGGCATCGCCAGCGTCTTGCAGCCCGCCGCGTCGGCGGCGGCGAGGGCGTTGACGACGCAGGTGCGGATGATCGCGGACGACGAGTGGTGGTGCGCATCGCTGGCGACGCAGTGGAAGATCGCTTGGTGGGGCAGGCGGCCGGCCGAGGTCTTGACGACGGAGCCGGGCGGCAGAGTCTTGCCGGCGAGGATCGTCTCGCACTCGCGCAGGACCTCGAAGCCGCCGCGGTCGCGGACGCTGCCGCCGGTGCCCATCATGAGCGAGAGGCGCGGGTTGGTCGACGTGCAGAGCGCCTCGGCGGGCGCATCGACGATGTCGCCGGCGAAGGTGTCGATGTGCATAGGGAACGGGGAACAGGGAACAGGTGACGGGTTGGAACCCGTGATCTGTCGCCTGTTCCCGGCGACCTGCCGCTAGAACGCGTTCAGGATGTACTCGAGCGGGTTCACCGGATTGTTGTTCAGGCGCACCTCGTAGTGCAGGTGCGGTCCGGTGGAGCGGCCGGTCGAGCCGACGTAGCCGATCACGTCGCCGCGCTTGACGTGCTGTCCGGGATGGATGGCGAAGCCGGAGAGGTGGCCGTAGCGCGTCGAGTAGCCGTAGCCGTGGGAGATGAAGATCACGTTGCCGTAGCCGTTGGCCCACTCGGCCTTGACCACGATGCCGTCGGCGGGGGCGCGGACGGGCTGGCCGATCGCCGAGGAGATGTCGACGGCGTTGTGCGTCCCTTGCTCGCCGGTGAACGGATCGGAGCGGCCGCCGAAGCCATCGGTGAGGATCCCGCGGACGGGAGCGATCGACGGCGTCGAGGAGAGGAGCTCATCGCGGGCCACGAGCTTCTGTTCGAGGACGGAGAGGTCGCCGCTGAGGCGGCGGGAGCGGAACGACATCTTGTCGAGGTCGTCGCGGTAGGGATTCTCGCCGAGGTCCGTGGGGCGCGTGCCGCCGACGCCGCCCTGGGCCGTCTCGTCGAGCGTGCTGATGCCGGCGATGATGGCCAGCTTGCGGGTCCGGTCCTCCACGGTGCGGAGCTGCGTGCGCAGCGACTCCACGGACTTGCTGAACTGCTCGTTGGCGCTCTGGAGATCCTTGTTCTCGCGGCGGAGCTTCGTCAGCTCGTGCGTCTGGGAGAGGGAGGTGAAGTACTGCACGGAGAAGAACGTCGAGAGGCAGAGGGAGGAGGTGACGATGGAGACGAGGGAGATGAGCAGCCGATGGGACACTTTCAACTTTCGGAATTTCGCCCGCGCGTGCGGGACAAAGATGATCGTCGAATAGCGTTGATCCATGAGCGCTCCTAGAACTACGAACTTGACTCCCCGAAATTGGGTCGTTTTGGTGGCGGGTATTCTATGAAAAGAAGGAGGGGAGTCAACGTCAATTCGTCACACTAACCCTCATGGCAGCAAGCACTTCCGGCGTTACTTTATGCTGTGATCCCATAAACGGCCGCGTTGGTGAGAGAAGTCTGTAGGCGTGCCCAAATAACTTTATCGTGATCCGGCCCGGCGAATTTTTCGTTCGGAAGTCCGAAGCGATACGTGCTTGGGTCAGTTGATGCCGCGGCCCTGGGTCAACAACCATCGGGCACCTGTTCTCTGCGCTCCGTCGCCTTCCTCGTGCTATCCTCCCGCCGCCAATTTCCCCCTAGGAAGTGCATCGCATGAACGTCAAAAAGCGACTGCTCGACGGCGCGCGGATGAACCGCGCCATCCGGCGCATGGCCATCGAAGTCGTCGAGAAGAACCGCGGCATCGACGACCTCCTCATCGTCGGCATCCGCAGCCGCGGCGTCCCCATCGGCGAACGGATGGCGGCGGAGATCTCGGAGATGGAGAAGACGCCGGTCCCCTTCGGCATCCTCGACATCACCCTCTACCGCGACGACCTCACCACGATCGCCCCGCAGCCGGTGGTCAAGCCGACGAAGCTCCCCGAGCCGATCGACGACAAGGTGGTCGTCCTGGTCGACGACGTCCTCTACACCGGCCGCACGGTCCGCGCCGCGCTCGACGCGCTCATCGACTTCGGCCGCCCCCGCAAGGTGATGCTCGCCGTCCTCGTCGACCGCGGCCACCGCGAGCTCCCCATCCACGCCGACGTGATCGGCAAGACGGTGCCGACGGACGCGAACGAAGTGATCAAGGTGAAGCTCACCGAAACCGACGGGGAAGACGAAGTCTTAATCATGGAAAAGTAGTGCGCGCCCAGACCTCCTCGCTCCGCACAAAAGATCTCCTCGGGATCGAGCCACTCACGCCGGACGAGATCGCCCTCATCCTGGATACCGCCGAGGGCTTCAAGGAAGTCAGCGAGCGGCCGGTCAAGAAAGTGCCGGCGCTGCGCGGGCAGCTCGTCATCAATCTCTTCATGGAAGCGTCCACGCGGACGCGCGTCTCCTTCGAGATCGCCGAGAAGCGCCTCTCCGCCGACACCCTCAACTTCTCAGCCAGCGGCTCCTCGGTCGAGAAGGGCGAGACCCTCATCGACACCGCCGAGAACCTCATGGCCATGCGCCCCGACATGATCGTCATCCGCCACAAGCATCCCGGCGCGCCGAAGATGCTGGCCGAGCGGCTGCCGGCGTCGATCATCAACGCCGGCGACGGCGCGCACGAGCACCCCACACAGGCCCTCCTCGACGCCTTCACCATCCGCGAGCGCCTCGGCCGCCTCGACGGCATCAACGTCTCCATCGTCGGCGACATCGCCCACTCCCGCGTCGTCCGCTCGAACATCCACCTCCTGACCAAGATGAAGGCGAACGTCACCGTGGCGGGCCCGCCGACGCTCATCCCGGCCGAGGTCGAGCGCATGGGCGTGCGCGTCGTGCACTCGCTCGACGCCGCCATCGACGGCGCCGACGTGATCATGATGCTGCGCATCCAGATCGAGCGGCAGGGGAAGCTCAGCTTCCCGTCGCTGCGCGAGTACTACAACACCTTCGGCCTCACGCCCGAGCGCCTCCGCCGCTCGAAACGCGACGCCATCGTCATGCACCCCGGCCCGATGAACCGCGGCGTGGAGATCGCCTCCGACGTCGCCGACAACCCCGAGCGCTCCGTCATCCTCGAGCAGGTGACGAACGGCGTGGCCGTGCGGATGGCCGTCCTCTATCTCCTCGGAGGAGCCCATCTCAGTGAGTAGCCTGCTCATCACCGGCGGCCGCGTCGTCGATCCGTCGCAGGAGCTCGACGCGAAGCTCGACGTCCTCATCGAAGACGGCGCCGTCACGCGCGTCGACAAAAAGATCAAGCGCGACGTGATGACGCTCGACGCCAGGGGACTCGTCGTCGCCCCCGGCTTCATCGACCTCCACACGCACCTGCGCGAGCCGGGGCAGGAGCACAAGGAGACGATCTCGACGGGGACGCGCGCCGCGGTCGCGGGCGGCTACACGGCCGTCTGCGCGATGGCGAACACGGTGCCGCCGAACGACGAGCGCGCGGTGACGGAGATGATCATCGCCGAGTCGCGGCGCAACGGCGCCTGCCGCGTCTATCCGATCGGCGCGGTGAGCAAGGGCCTGAAGGGCGAAGAGCTCGCCGAGCTCGCGGACCTCCGCCTGGCCGGCTGCGTCGGCGTGAGCGACGACGGCAAGCCGGTCTGGAACGCGCAGCTGATGCGCCGCGCCCTCGAGTACTGCGCGATGCTGAAGATCCCGGTGATCGCGCACGAGGAGGACGCGCACCTCAACGAAGGCGGCGTGATGCACGAGGGCTACTTCTCCACGCTCCTCGGCATGGCCGGGATCCCGGCGGCGTCGGAGGAGACGCTCGTGGCGCGCGACGTCATCCTGGCGTCGATGACGAGGTCGCACCTCCACATCGCTCACGCCTCCACGCGCGGCGCGATCGACGCGGTGCGCCGCGCGCGCGCCGCCGGCGTCCGCGTCACCTGCGAAGTCACGCCGCACCACATCGCCCTCGGCGACGACGCCGTGCAGTCGTTCTCGACGAACCTGAAGATGAACCCGCCGCTCCGCTCGCCCGAGCACCGCGCCGCGATCGTCGAGGGGATCGCCGACGGCACCGTCGACGCCATCGCCACCGACCACGCCCCGCACCACTTCGACGAGAAGAACGTCGAGTTCGACCTCGCGCCGTTCGGCGTGATCGGCCTGGAGACGGCGTTCGCGGTCTGCTACAACCGGCTCGTGCTGGAAAAGGTGATCGATCTGAACCGCCTCGTCGACCTCTTCTCCTGCGGCCCGGCCCGCACGTTCAACCTCCCCGGCGGCACGCTGCAGCGCGGCGCCCTCGGCGACGTGACGCTGCTCGACCTCGAAGCGCGCTACCAGGTCACGAACACGTTCCACTCCAAGGCGTCGAACTCGCCGTTCATCGGCGAGGCGCTGACCGGCCGCCCGGTGGCTACGGTGGTCGGCGGCGTCGTAAAGTTCGACCTTCGCGTATGAGCAGCGAGCCGCGCAAACGCGTCGTCATCGTCGACGACTCCCCCGCCTACGGCGACCTCTGGTCGAACTACATCCTGGAGCGCTACCCCGACCGCGTGAACGTCGAAGCGTACAAGCATCCGTACGATGCGTTGCCGAAGATCGACGCCACCATCGACCTGCTGATCGTCGACCTGGAGATGCCGGGGATGGACGGGAAGAAGTTTGTCGACTACGCGCGGCAGAAGGGCCTTTCGCCGCGCCGGATCATCGTGACGTCGTCGCACTCCGCCGACGAGCTCCACCAGCGCTTCCGCATCGGCGAGACCATCGCCGTCGTCAACAAAACGGAGGCGAAGCAGCAGGAAGCGTTTCTGATGATTCTGGATTCGATCATGCGACGGTAGAATCATCGCAATGACGGTGCAAACCCCGGCGCCCGCGGCGACCGAGCAACCCGCGTTCAGCCTGAACAAGTTGTTGACGTTCATGGCCGCGCAGCAAGCCTCGGACCTTCATCTGAAGCCGATGCGGCCGCCGCTGATCCGCGTGCAGGGAAAGCTGATCCCGCTCAAGGCCGAGCCGCTCAAGCCGGGCGACCTCGAGAAGATGCTCCTGCCGATCCTCAACCGCGCCCAGCGCGAGAAGTTCGACGCCAACCTCTCCGTCGACTTCGGCTACGGGGTGCCGGGCGTGGCCCGCTTCCGGGCGAACCTCTACATGCAGCGCGGCACGGTCGGCGCGGTCTTCCGCCGGATTCCGATCCAGATCCTCACCATCGACCAGCTCGAGCTTCCCGACGCCATCAAGGACCTCACGGCCATTCCGGACGGCCTCGTCCTCGTCACCGGGCCGACCGGCTCCGGCAAGTCGACGACGCTGGCGGCGATGATCTCGTACCTCTCCGACAGCGAGCCGCTGCACATCGTGACCATCGAGGATCCGATCGAGTTCCTCTTCCAGGACAAGACCGCGGCGATCTCGCAGCGCGAGGTCGGCACCGACACGCCGAACTTCCGCGAGGCCCTCAAGAACTCGCTGCGCCAGGACCCCGACGTCATCATGGTTGGCGAGATGCGCGACGTCGAGACCATGCAGACCGTCCTCACCGCCGCGGAGACCGGGCACCTCGTCTACTCCACGCTGCACACCAACAACGCCGCGCAGACCATCGACCGCGTGATCGATGCGTTCCCGCCCGACCAGCACAAGCAGATCCGCTCGCAGCTCGCCCTCGTGCTGCGCGGCATCATCTCGCTCAAGCTCGTGAAGACGCGCGAGGGGAAAATGACCGCCGCGGTCGAGATCATGAAGAACTCGCCGCGCGTGGCCAAGCTGATCGAGGACGGCCAGACCAAGGACATCCTCGAGGAGATGGAGTCGTCGGTCGGCCTCTACCGCATGCAGTCGATGAATCAGTCGCTCATCGCGCTGCTCGTCCACCAGAAGATCTCGTACGAAGACGCCATGGCGCTCTCGAGCGACGCCGACGACCTCTCGCTCAAGCTGCGCAAGCTCTTCCCGCAGATCGAGGAGCGCGTCCGCCAGGGAGGAGACATGGCCCCGAGCTATTCCGATTTCTCGCAGATCACCGAGCTGATGGACATCAAGCGCCTCTACGAAGAACAGGAAGTGCAGTGGCGCACGCGCATGGCCGACAAGGACGAGGAGATCTCGAACCTCAAGCACGACCTGGAGTGGCGCACGCAGCAGATGTCGCAGCAGCAGGGCGGCTTCGCCCAGAAGGACGAGGAAATCGCCCGCCTGCGCGGCGACGCGGAGCGGCTGCGCGCCGATGCGCAGGCCAAGATCGGCCAGCTCCAGGAGCGCATCAAGGAGCTGAACCAGAAGCTCATGGCGGCGCAACCGGCTCGAAAGTGATGCCCACCCGACCCTCCCGGCAGCTCGAAACGTTTCCGAATCCGAGCCGCGAGCGCGACTACGAAATCCGTTTCGAGGCGCCCGAGTTCACCTGCGTCTGCCCGATGACCGGGCAGCCCGACTTCGCCACCATCCGCATCCGCTACGTCCCCGACGAGCGCTGCGTCGAGCTCAAGTCGCTCAAGCTCTACCTCTGGTCGTTCCGCGACGAAGGGGCGTTCCACGAGGCGGTGACGAACCGCATCGCCGACGATCTCGTCGCCGCGCTCGACCCGCGCTACATCGAGGTGGAGGGCGACTTCTACGTCCGCGGCGGGATCAAGACGAAGGTCAAAGTCGAACACCGCAAACCAGCGTCCCCACCGACAGCACGATGAGTAGCCCGCCGACCGCGCGCGCCACCGCGACGCGCGCCGACGGCGAGCGCTGCAGCCAGCCGCGGGCGCGCCCGCCGAGGAGCGCGACGGCGCCGTAGATCGAGGTCTGCGTGGTCATGATGATCGCCGACATCTCCACCGCCTGCAGCCAGAGGGGCCCGTATTCGCGGCGCATGAACTGCGGGAAGACGGCCAGCGTGAAGACGTACGCCTTGGGGTTCAGCAGGTTCGTCAGCGCGCCGCGGCGGAACGTGGCCAGCCACGAGCGCTCCGCGTGCGCCGCGGCGTCGAGGGCGATGCTGCTGCGGAAGATCGTCCAGCCGATCCAGGCGACGTAAAGGCATCCGGCGAGGAGCAGCGCGTTGAACGCCTTCGGCATGACCTGGAGGATGACGGCGATGCCGAGCGTCGCCATGGCCACGTGCACGATGCCGCCGGCGACGATGCCGGCGATCGCGGCGAAGCCGCCCCGCCGCCCGCCCGTGAGCGCGCTGGCCAGGACGAAGGTCATGTCGAGCCCCGGCAGCGCCACGATGCCGGCGACGAGGAGAAAGAAGAGCCAGAGGGCGGTGATGTGCGTCATGCGCGCAGGGTATTGGCGAATGAGGGCGATTCATGCCCTAATTAACAAGGGCGCAGAGCGCAGGGGGCAGGGCGCAGGTGTTGTCGTCGCGAGGACACCACCTGCGCCCCGCGCCCCGCGCCCTGCCCCCTTCACAAAACATGATCACCACGAAAGTCCTGGCCATGCTGGAGCTCCTCCAGACGCACGGACAGCTCTCCGGCGCGGAGCTGGCCCGCCGCCTCGGCGTGCATCCGCGCACGGTGCGCCGCTACGTCGGCGTGCTCGAGGAGCTCGGCATCCCGCTCGTCGCCGAGCGCGGGCGCCACGGCGCGTACGGCCTCGTGGCCGGCTTCAAGCTCCCGCCGATGATGTTCACCGACGACGAGGCGCTCGCCCTCTCCCTCGGCCTCCTCGCCGCGCGCGGCCTCGGCCTGGCGTCGCCGGCGGTGGCGAGCGCGCGGGCGAAGATCGAGCGCGTGCTGCCGCCGACCATCAAGCGCCGCGTTCGCGCCGTCGACGAGACCGTGCAGCTCGAGCTCTCCCGCCCCGTGTCCTCCGCTGACAACGTCGCGCTCGCCGCGCTCAGCACCGCCGCGCAGATGCACGTGCGCACGCACCTGCGCTATCACGATTCCGAGCGCGACTTCGACCCGTACGGCCTCGCGTACCGCGGCGGCTGCTGGTACGCGGTCGGCTGGTGCCACCTCCGCCGCGGACTGCGGTCATTCCGGCTCGACCGCATCCAGGGCGTACGCGTCCTCGAGACGCCGTTCACGCGCCCCGCGGACTTCGATGCGCTGAAGCACTTGACCGTCTCCGTCGCCACGATCCCGCGCAAGCATGCCGTCGACGTCGTGCTGCACACCGACCTCGCCACCGCGAAGCGCGAGATCTTTCCCACGCTCGGCGTCTTCGAGCCCGCGGAGGATGGCGTCCTCCTGCGCGGCCAGTGCGACGACCTCAAATGGTTCGCCCGCGAGCTGGCGCGCCTGCCGTTCCCGTTCACGATCCGCCGCCCGCGCGCCCTGCGCACCGCGCTCGCGGCGTGCGCGAGGGAACTGCTGGCGCTGGCTACAGCTCCGGCTCTTCGCCGGTGAGTTGCCGGAACGCCTCGATGTACTTCGCGCGCGTCTTCTCCACGACGTCCGGCGGCAGCTCCGGCGCGGGCGGGGTCTTGTTCCATCCCGTCGTCTCCAGCCAGTCGCGCACGAACTGCTTGTCGAACGACGGCGGCGAGCTGCCGGGCGCGTACTGATCGGCGGGCCAGAAGCGCGAGGAGTCGGGCGTCAGCGCCTCGTCGATCCAGACGGTCTCGCCGCCGGCGATGCCGAACTCGAACTTCGTGTCGGCGATGATGATCCCGCGCGTCAGCGCGTACTCCGCGGCCTGCTTGTAGATCGACAGCGTCCGCTCGCGCAGCTCGCGCGCCAGATCCTCGCCGACGATCGACGACATCCGCCGGAACGAGATGTTCTCGTCGTGGCCGCTCTCTTCCTTCGTCGACGGCGTGAAGATCGGCTCCGCGATCTTGCTGCCATTCACGAGGCCCGGCTCGAGCTCGATGCCGCACACCGTTCCGCTCTTCTCGTACTCCTTAAGGCCCGAGCCGGTGAGGTACCCGCGCGCGACGCACTCGATCGGCACCACGCGGCACTTCCGCACGAGCACGCTCCGCCCGCGCAAATCCGGATGCGCGCGCACCTCGGACGGAAATTCGTCGAAGTCCGTCTCCATCAGATGATTCGGGATGTCGGGGAAGCGCCGGAACCAGAAGTTCGAGATCTGCGTGAGGATCTTCCCCTTGTCCGGGATGCCGGGGAAGAGGACGACGTCGAACGCGGAGATGCGGTCCGTGGCGATGAACAGGAACGAGTCGTCGAGTTCGTAGACATCGCGCACCTTTCCTCGGCGCGCGAGCGGGAAGGGGAGCGAGGTTTGAAGAATCGCGTTCATCGCTGTTCGATCGGCATGAAGTCCCGGCGCCGCGGTCCGGTGAAGATCTGCCGCGGCCGGGCGATCTTCTGGTCGGGATCGAGCAGCATCTCCTGCCACTGCGACAGCCAGCCGGAGACGCGCGCGATCGCGAACATCACCGGGAACATGTCGACCGGGAACTTCATCGCCTGGTAGATCAGGCCGGAGTAGAAGTCGACGTTTGGGTAGAGCTTCCGTTTCACGAAATAGTCGTCCTCGAGGGCGATGCGCTCGAGCTCGAGGGCGATGTCGAGCAGCGGGTTCTTCCCCGTCACCTCGAACACCTCGTCGGCCACCTGCTTGATGATGCGGGCGCGCGGGTCGTAGTTCTTGTAGACGCGGTGGCCGAAGCCCATCAACCGTCCGCCCTCGCCCGACTTCACGCCCTTGATGAACTCCGGGACTTTGTCGACCGAGCCGATCTCCGCGAGCATGCGCAGCACCGCCTCGTTCGCGCCGCCGTGCAGCGGGCCGTACAGCGCCGCCGCCGCCGCCGCGACCGCGGAGTACGGATCGACGTGCGAGCTGCCGACCGCGCGCATGGCGTTCGTCGAGCAGTTCTGCTCGTGGTCGGCGTGGAGGATGAACAGCACGTCGAGGGCGCGCTCGAGCGCCGGAGGCGGCGTGTACTTCACCTCCGTCGTCTTGAACATCATGTTGAGGAAGTTGCCGGGATAGGAGAGGTCGTTGTCCGGGTACGCGTACGGCATCCCCACCATGTGCCGGTAGCTGAACGCGGAAATCGTGATCATCTTGGCGATGAGGCGGTAGATCTGCTTCTGCCGGCACTCGGCGTCGAAGATGTTCTTCGCGTCGGGGTAGAGCGTGCCGAGGGCGGCCACCGTCGAGATCAGCTTGCCCATCGGATGGGCGTTGTAGCGGAACGAGTCGAGGAGCTTCTTGAGGTTCTCGTTGATGATCGTGTGGTAGGTGATGTTGTGCGTCCAGTCGTCGAGCTGCGCCTTGTTCGGGAGCTCGCCGTGGAGGAGGAGGTAGGCGACCTCGAGGTAGGTGCTCTTTTCGGCGAGCTGCTCGATCGGATAGCCGCGGTACTCGAGGATGCCCTTGTCGCCGTCGATGTAGGTGATGGCGCTGCGGCACGACGCGGTGTTCATGAAGGCGGGGTCGTACGTCATCAGCCCGAAGTCGTCGCTGTCGACTTTGATTTGCCGCAGGTCGAGCGCCTTGATCGTCCCGTCCTTGATCGGAACTTCGTAGCTTTTGCCCGTGCGGTTGTCGGTGATGGAGAGCGTGTCAGCAGCCATGGCGGCGAAGTGTAGCGCAGGGAGAAGCCTGCGCTACACCTCATGCAGCCCACGTGCTAGCTGAGCTTGCGGCCGCCGTCTGCCGCCCACGACTCGAGCATCGGCGTGGTGACGGACTTCGGCCGCTCGATGGCGTAGCCGAGGCCGCGGTCCCAGGTGATGTTGGCCATGCAGCCGAGGGCGCGGCCGACGCCGAAGAGCACGGTGTAGAAGTCCCACTCCGTCACGCCGTAGTACCACTGGATCACGCCCGACTGCGCGTCGACGTTCGGCCACGGATTCTTGGCCTTCCCCTGTTCCTGCAGCACGCCCGGCGCGACCTCGAAGATCATCGAGACGAGCTTGAAGAGCTTGTCGTCCTTGAGGCCCGGCGTCTTGAGGCAGAACTCGCGCTGGGCCATGTAGCGCGGATCGGTCTTGCGCAGCACCGCGTGGCCGTAGCCCGGCACGACGTGGCCGGCGTCGAGCGTGTCCCACAGCGCTTTCGTGACCAGTTCCTTCGTCGGCTCGGCGTCGCGGCAGTACTTGTCCTGGAACTTCAGCGTCCAGTCGAGCACCTCCTGGTTGGCGAGGCCGTGCAGCGGTCCGGCCAGGCCGTTGAGGCCGGCCGAGTAGGCGTAGTACGGATCCGACAGCGCGGAGTGCACGAGGTGCGTCGTGTGCGCGGAAACGTTGCCCGACTCGTGATCGGAGTGGAGGATGAAGTACATCCGGGCCACGTCCTGATACGCCTTCGACTGCCCGATCATCTGCGCGAAGTTGGCGCCCATGTCGAGCTGGGGATCGATGGCGATCTGCTTGTCGGCGCGGTATTTCAGGTTGTAGATGAACGCGGCGACGATGGGGATGCGCGCCACGAGGTCGTAGGCGTCCTCGTAGAGAAACTCCCACGCGTTGTTCTTGTTGTATTGCGGCTCGTGGTAGGCCCTGGCGAACTTCGAGTCCTTCTGCAGCGCCAGGATGCCGATCGACAGCATCGTCATCGGATGCGTGTCGCGCGGCAGCGCGCGGATGGCGTCGAAGACGTACTGCGGCACGACCTGGCGGACCTTCCACTCGGCCACGATCTCGTCGACCTGCGCCGGCGTCGGGATGTCGCCGGTGAGGAGGAAGTACCAGAACGACTCGACCGTCGGGTAGTCGGAGCCGGGCGCCTTCGGCAGCGCGTCGAACGTCTCCGGAATGGTCTTGCCGCGGAAGCGGATGCCTTCCTGCGGGTCGAGGTAGGAGATGTCGGTGACGAGACAGCGGACGTCGCGTGCGCCGCCGACGCATTGGTCGATGGTGACCTGGTCGATGACGACTTTGCCGAACTCCTTGACGAGCCGGGCGGTGCGCGGGCGATGCGCTTCGATCTTCTGCTTCAGCGTTTGCTTGAGCGTCGTCGCGGCGGCGACCTTCGCGGACGTCTCAGGCTCCTCGAGAACTGTCGGTGCCATAGCTTTTCGGCCTCGCTTTCGTATGCGGCAATTCTCGCCAGCGCGGGGGAGGGCGGCCGTGTGACCCAAATCACCGGTCGTCTTGTCCGCGCGCACCTCAATCGAGGTCGCCGCAGCGCGACGCGGCGAGCGCCGTGGCGACGATGGCGGCGGTTTCGGCGCGCAATCGCCGCGGACCGAGGCGCGCGAACGCGCAGCCCTCGTCTTTGGCGCGCTGCAGCTCGTCGTCCGACCAGCCGCCCTCGGGGCCGATGAAGAGCGTCGCCGCATCCTCTATTAATGTGGCGGGCGACGGCGGCGTGTCGGCGTCAAAGACGATTTTGGTTCCGGCGCGCCGGACGACGTCGTCGAACGTCGCCGGCTCCTCGATGGCCGGCACACGCGCGCGACCCGACTGCTTGACCGCTTCGAAGACGATCTTCTGCCACCGCTCGCCCTTGCCGCGATAGCGCTCGGCGCGGACTTCGATGCGCGCGGTGACGAGCGGGATGATCGACCGGACGCCGAGCTCCGTCGCCTTCTGCAGGACGAGCTCGAACTTGTCGAGGTTGATGATGGCCATGGCCAGGTGCAGGGCGGCGCGCGGCTCGCGGCCGGCGTCGATAGGGCGCAGGAGCTCGACGGACGGCAGCGCGCGCGCGACGGCGATCCACGCGCCGCCGCGGCCGTCGAAGAGTTCGACCTCTTCGCCCTCGCGCACGCGCACGACGCGCGCGTGGTGCAGTTCATCGCCTTCGAGCGCGACGACGGCGCCGGCGGCGAGGACGTGCGGGACGAAGAAGCGGTTTCTCATTCTTTGACTTTCGGCAGCAGCAGCAACGCCGGGATGCCGAGGAACACCGTCAGCCAGAAAAAGAAAGGATATCCGGCGTACTTGGCGATGTAGCCGCTGGCCGCGATCATCATCGATCCGGTGAGGCCGTATGCGGCGGTCAGCAGCGCGTACTCGGTGGCGGCGCGCTCGCGGTCGCAGATCGACATCAGGAACGCGAGGAATGCCGCGGTGCCGGCGCCGTAGCCGAGGTTCTCGACGACGGCGGCGGCGTAGATCGCCCACTTGCCCGCCGCCGCGGTCGCAACGAGCGCATAGCCGAGGTTCGAGGCGTTCTGCGCGAGACCGAGCCAGAGGAGGCTGCGCCAGATGCCGAGGCGCGCCACCACCCATCCGCCCGCGATCGTGCCGATGATGCTGACGCTGATGCCGACGACGCCGGTGATGGTGCCGATCTCGGTGGCGCTGTAGCCGCGGTCGACCCAGTACGGCTTGATCATTGGCACGATCGACAGCTCGCCGAGCCGGTAGAGAAAAACGATGGCGAGGAGGGCCGGCGCGTGCGGCCGCTGGAGCCAGTGGGCGAGGTCGCGCAGGAGGCGCGGCCGCTCGGCGCGCTGGCCGCGGTCGTCGGGCAGCGAGAGGGCGAAGACGAAGATGGCGGCGGCGAGGCCCGCGGCGACGATGAAGACGACGCGCCAGCCGGTGCGGTCGGCGAGCGCGAGGAGAGCGCCGCCGCCAACGATGAGAGCCACGCGATACGCCGCGACGCGGATGGAGTTGACGGGGCCGAGGAGGTTCTGCGGAGTCGCGCGGATGGTGAAGGCGTCGACGGCGATGTCCTGCGTGGCCGAGGCGACGGCCAGCGCGGCGACGAAGACGTAGAGGAGCGGCACGCTGGTGGCCGACATGGCGAGGAGCGCCAGGACGATGGCGACGAGCGCGCCGGCAATCCAGCGCCGATAGCTGCCGAAGGTGTCGACGAGCGGCGACCAGAAAAGCTTGAGCGACCACGCGAGCGCGGCGACGGAGCTGAGCTCGCCGATGGCCGGCAGTCCAACGTGCTGGAAGCGGAGGAAGGCCGGGACGAGCTCGCGCACGATGCCGTACGGAAGCCCCTCCGAAAAGTAGAGCACGGCTGCAACGGAGCCGAGGAAGAGCGTCGTGCGCCTGCGCTGCAACGGCGTGGTCCTTGCTCATTCTGCCGCAGGAGGTTTCAATGCGAAAGCTTTCGATTCTGGCGGCGCTGCTCCTGCTCGCCGCCTGCGGCTCCAGTCTCGGTGACCTCGGCGGGATCCTCGGCAGCCCCTCGCAGAGCACGCCGTCGAACGTGAGCGGGACGGTGAACTTCGTCGACACGAGCGCCCAGCGCATCGACCTGAACGTGAACTACGTGAACAACCTGCGCAGCAGCCAAGGGAACTCGTCGATCTATTACGACAACCGCACCCAGGTTCAGTGGCAAGGCCACACCTACAGCCCCGCCGACCTCGAGCGCGGCGACGAGGTGTCGGTGCACGGCTACAACGACAACGGCCGGTACGTGGCCGACCAGATCACGGTGACGCGGAACGTGCGGCAGTAAGCGTGCCCGGGGCCGAGGTATCCTCGGCTCCGTGCGGATTTATGTGGATACGTCGGTGTTCGGAGGATACTTCGATCCTGAGTTTGCGGAGCCGACGCGAAGGTTGTTCGACATGTTCGAGCGTGGTCAGGCGCAGCTGGTCTTGTCGACCGTCACGATCGAAGAGCTCGCGGACGCGCCGATTTATGTTCGCGAGCTTCCGAACACGCTGCCGCCCCGAGCACGTCGAAAAGATCGGTCGAGAACCGGAGGTCGCGGCGCTCGCGGCGTTATACCTGTAGGAAGGCGTCATGCGGCCGAGCATGCGTGTCGATGCGCTTCACGTCGCTGCGGCGGTCGTGGCCCGCGTCGATCTCCTCGTGAGCTGGAACTTTCTTGATTTCGTGACTCGTGAATCCACAGTGGAAGAAGTCCACCCGCATCCTTCACGAGCGCGCCATCAAGTCCGAGATCTGGCAGCGCTTCGAAAGAAATCCCCTACCTCGTCACGCTGACCGGAAACGTTAGCCGTCCCACCGGCGTGTCGTACGCTGCGTTGCCGCGGAGCTCGTACCTCGCGCGATTGCCCTGGATCAGGTCCGCCACCTGCCGGAAGATCGCCTTGGCGTTGTCGTAGGTCACATGCGTGCGCAGGCGGACGTCGCCGTAGCCGCGGGCGGGGATCTGGACGCGGTCGAACGTCGTGCCGTAGGCGATGTTGTTGCCGTTCACGAGGAGGTCGAAATCGAACTGGTCGAGGCGCAGGCCGACCGGGTTCGGGTTGTCGACGCCCACCGTCAGATCGAAATCCATCGACGGCGGCACGGCTAGGTTCAGGTGCGGGTCGACGCCGCGGAGGCTGTACGACGGATTCACGATGTTCAGGCCCGGCAGCGCGCTGCAGCCGGACATCGACAGCGTCACCATCGAGAGGACGATGCACAGCCCCGTCAGGAGGGAAGCCAGCACGAGCGGTCGCTTGGTCATACCGGGGACGAGCGGCTGCAAATGGAGGGCCTGAACGGCGGAGTGCTGATGCTGAGTTCTGAGCAGAGGCAGGCGAGGACAGGATGTCCGCAGTCATGCTATGGTCTGCCGGTTGCAACCGACGGCGCTCTGAGGTGAACGTGGGGATATCGGCAATCATCGCCGCTTACAACGAAGAGAAGACGATCGCTGAGGTCCTCGGCGTCCTCACCGACTGCAAGCTCATCGACGAAGTCATCGTCGTCAGCGACGGCTCGACCGACCGGACCGTCGAGATCGCCCGCGCCTTCGACGGCGTCACCACCATCGCCCTCCGCGAGAACCGCGGCAAGGGCTACGCCATGCGCATGGGCGTCGACTACGCCAGCCACGACCTCCTTTTCTTCGTCGACGGCGACATGTTCCACCTCACCAAGGAGCACATCACCTCGCTTCTCGGCCCCGTCCTGCGCGACGAGTGCGACATGAACATCGGCGTCCGCAACCGCGGCCCAATCCGCAACTTCATCCACCTGCAGATGAAATTCGGCCCGGTCCTCTCCGGCATCCGGGTCATGCGGCGCTTCGTGTGGGACACCGTGCCGCTGCGCTACCAGGAGCGCTTCAAGATCGAGGCGGCGTTGAACTTCTTCTGCTCCCGCGCCGGCTACCGGCAGCGCCAGACCATCATTTACAACCTCGGCCACCTCACCAAGGAGGACAAGCGCGGCCTCGCGCCCGGGCTCACCGCGCGCTGGGAGATGTCGCGCGAAGTCTTCCTCTTGCACTGGGACCTCTACGTCTTCGAGACGTGGCGCCGCGACGTCGAGGCCGAGCCCGCCGTCGAGTACGACCTCTTCGAGTAAGTGCGCAGAACCACCGTCGCCGTCCTCATCGTCGCGCTCCTCACCACCTGCACGTGCGTCATCAACTGCGGCAGCCCGCCGCGCACGCTCGAGCGCAGCGTCGCCGTCAACGGCCACACCTTCAAGTACCGCGTCTGGCTCCCGGCGCACTACACCAAGCTGCGGCGCTGGCCCGTCATCCTCTTCCTCCACGGCAGCGGCGAGCGCGGCGACGACGACCTCCGCCAGCTCTCCCTCGGACTTGGCCCCGCGCTCGAGCGCTACGGCGACCGCTACAAAGCCGTCGTCGTCTTTCCGCAGTGCCGCTTCGGCGACGAGTGGTACGGCGAGGAGGAGCAGCAGGCGCTCGCGGCGCTCGAGGCCAGCATCCGCGAGTTCCGCGGCGACCGCCGCCGCATCTACCTCACCGGCATCTCCATGGGCGGCGCGGGCGTGTGGTACATGGCGCGGCATCGGAGGCTCTTCGCGGCGCTCGTGCCGATCGCCGGCGAGGTGGCGCGGCAGCGCGACGATCCGTTCCCGAGCGATCCGCCGCCCGACATCGCGCGCATCGTCGGCGCGAAGGACCCGTACGCGACACTCGCGCAGGCGATGGGACGCCAGCCGGTGTGGGCGTGGCACGGCGGCGACGACGACGTCGTGCCGGTCACCGAGTCGCGGCGGATGGTCGCGGCGCTCCAGCACGCCGGCAACCTCGTGCACTACACGGAGGTCAAGGGAGCGGGGCACGACGTGTGGGACACCGCGTACTCGAGCCCCGACCTGGTGCGCTGGCTCCTCGCGCAGCGGCTGCGTTAGTCGATGAAGTCGTGCACGACGCGGCGCGCGGCGACGACCGGCGGCGCCTCGTAGCGGCGGATCGATTCCAGGCGCTGCTCGATCGCCCGCCGCGCCCGCGCGAACGCCTCTTCGTCGTGGCGCAGGTTGTAGGCGAAGTTCGCTCCGAAGAAGAGCGCGTTCAGCTCGAACGCCAGCTGCGCCGGATCGACATCGGGGTCGAGATGCCCTTCGTCCTTGGCCATGCGGATCGCCTTCTCGAGCATGGCGAACCAGTCGTCCATCTGCCTCGCCACCGCGTCGCGCACCGGGCCGGGGCGGTCGTCGAATTCGAACGACGCCGCGGCGAAGAAGCAGCCGCCGGGGAAGACGCGGCGGCGGACGTAGTCGAGCCACGAGTGGCAGAGCGCGACGAGGCGCGGGTAGCCGCGCTCGAACTTCAGGATCGGCCGGACGACTTCGTCGATGAAGCGCTGGCCGGCGGCGTCGATGGCGGCGAGCTGCAGCTCCTCTTTCGACCCGAAGTGCGCGAAGAGGCCGCTCTTCGACATCCGCAGCTCCTCGGCGAGGCGGCCGATCGTCAGCCCTTCCAGCCCTTCGACCGAGGCGAGGTCGACGGCGTGCTGGAGGATGCTGGAGCGGGTGCGCTGCCCCTTCATGCCACCGTGCGCTCGCCGCGCGCGTACGCCGCGTCGCCGTTCGGGCTCGAGCAGAGGAAGCCGTAGGTGCGGCCGGCGGCGTCGGCGCGCTCGATCCAGAGGTCGATGCGCATCGTGCCGTGCGGCGGCGTGCCGAGCTGCTCGAGGACGACCTCGCGGCCCATCGGGGAGGCGCCGCCGCTGCAAGTGCGGATGGCCTCGTCGACGCGGGTGACGACGTCGCCGTTGGCGGGGGCGAAGTAGACGAACTTGGGATTGAAGTCATCGAGGTAGCCGTTCACGTTCAACAAAATAGTACGAACGTTCGTTTAAGTCAAGCAAGACAAGCTGGCTTGACATGGCTCCGAGAGATGTGTAAAGTCCACTTTACATGACGCCGGCGATTCACAACCGCATCCGCGAGCTCCGCACCGCCCGCGGATGGACCCAGCAGGAGCTGGCCGACAAAGTCGGCGTCTCGCGCCAGAGCATCAACTCGATCGAGGTCAACCGCTACGTCCCCAGCCTGCCGCTGGCGCTCTCTTTCGCTCGCGTCTTCGGCCGCGCCACGGACGACATCTTCACGTTGGAGAAACCCGAATGATCAGCTTCATCGACGAGCGTTTCCTCGAGCACCGCCGCCGTTCCACGAGCACCGCCGGCATCGCCACCGGCGTCACGGCGCTGCTGCTCGGGTACTACCACTTCCTCAAGGACCACATCTTCAACTGGGAGCTCTTCGGCCTCGGGCTGCTGTTCGTCGTCGTGAAGATGTCGCTCATGCTCTGGTACCGCCTCAAGGACTAAAACCATGCGAAATCCCCAACTCACCCTCGTCCTCGGCTGCATCGCCCTCATCGCCGCCGGCGTGCTCACGTTCGCGCAGCGGCATTGGATCCCGGCGCTCAACGACGCCGTCGTCGGCTTCGCGTATGGCATCGCCATCGGGTTGCTGCTGCTGACGATGTGGCTGCGGACGCACGCTCACCGGTAGCGCAGGCGCTTCGGCGGCGGATCGAAGTCGAACGATCCGAGGAGCAGCCAGCGGCGCGCCTCGGCCTCGCGGCCGCGGCGGGCGATCAGCGGCGTCGTGTAGTGCCAGAACGGCAGGCGATAGACGGCGATCCCGCTGCGGCCGGCCACCTCGTGGCTCTTCGACAGGAACCCGTGCTCCTCGTAGACGAGCAGCTGCGAGGCGACGGCGTCGTTCGAAAACATGATGTGGACGTCGACGAAGCCGTTCTTCACCCAGGCGTGCTCGGGGTGGTGGTCGTTGTGCGGGCCGCTGTAGTCGCCCGGTTCGTAGCAGATGACCTGGCGTCCCCAGTGGTCGCGGCGCATCGGCTCGCCGACGACAGCCTCGGCGAAGCGGCGGAACGACTCCGACTTCAGCATCGGTCCGAGGCCGATGGCGTCGGCGGCGCGGAGCGCGTGCGAGGCGCGTGAGTTGAACGTCGCCGTCCGCACCCGCACCGTCTTGCGCAGCGACTCCGTGTAGTTCTCCGTCATCTCCGTCAGCAGCTCGCGCGGGATGGGCGTGTGCATCCGCTTGAGCGTCGGGTACATCGCCGCGTCGAGATCGGCGATGCAGCGGCGGGCCACGTCGTCGTCGATGAAGTCGTCGAACACGACGATGGGCGTGGCGCCGCGGCGGCGGAAGACCTCGTGCCCGCGGCCGTCGCCGCCCAAGAGCTTCCGTCCGCGGCGGTTCAGGAGATCGGCGAACTCGCTCGGGAACATGGACGAAGAATTGTAGCGTCCGGAATTTACTTGACCAGTCAACTATTAACAGATAGCGTAATGCCGATGACGATCCTCAAGGAGCTCAAACAAACGCGCCCCTTCGCGGCCCCCTCGCAGGAGGCGGTGGTGGCGCTGCTCCGGACCGCCGCCGTCGTCAACCGCCTCGTCGACTCCGTCATCGCCGGCCACGGGATCACCGGCCAGCAGTACAACGTGCTGCGCATCCTGCGCGGCGCGGGCGAGCGGGGGCTGCCGACGCTGGACATCGCCGAGCGGATGATCGAGCAGACGCCCGGGATCACGCGCCTGATCGACCGCCTGGAAGCGAAGAAGCTCGTCAGCCGCGAGCGCTGCGCCACCGACCGGCGCCAGGTCTTCTGCCGCATCACCGCGGCGGGTCTGGCGCTCCTGGCGAAGCTCGACGAGCCGGTGCGCGCCGCCGGCGACCGCGCCCTTCACAAACTCAGCAGGAAAGACATCGCGCAACTTCTCGAGCTCCTCGAGCGGGCGCGCGAAGGTTCCAACGCAGCAATGACGAAGATGGAGGAAAACAAGTGAAACGCTTTGCACTCGCACTCGCTCTGACCCTGACCGCCGCCGCGCTTTCGGCCGCGCCGCAGACGTACGTGGTCGACCGCCCGCACTCCGAGGCCGACTTCTCGGTGCGCCACATGATGAGCAAGGTGACCGGGAAGTTCGACGACTTCGCCGGCACGATCAGCCTCGACCGCGACAACCCGTCGGCGTCGTCGGTGGCGTTCACGATCAAGACCGCGTCGGTCAACACCGGCGACGCGGACCGCGACAAGCATCTCCGCACGGCCGATTTCTTCGACGCCGCGAAGAACCCGGAGATCACGTTCAAGTCGACGTCGATCAAGCCGTCGAAGACGAAGAACGTGTACGACGTGACCGGCGACCTGACGATGCGCGGCGTGACCAAGCGCGTCACGCTCCCGGTCGAGTTCCTCGGATTTCAGAAGGACCCGTGGGGCAACGAGCGCGCCGGCTTCGCGCTGGAGACGACGCTGAACCGCAAGGACTACGGCATCAACTGGAACAAGGCCCTCGACAACGGCGGCTTCCTCGTCGGCGACGACGTGAAGGTGTCGATCAACCTCGAGACGCTGCCGAAGAAGTAACGGCGAGTGGCGCCCCTCACCCGGCCTTCGGCCACCCTCTCCCCGCGCGGCGGGGAGAGGGGACTGTAACGCTCAGCGCCCCGCCGCCCGCCGGCGGGGCGCGTCGATGCGCTGCATGAAGAGCCGGCCGTCGCGGATGTAGTAGACGGCCTGCGCGGTGTCGCTCCAGTCATCGAGCGCGACCGGCAGCGGCGCGGTAGCGACGATCGTCTTCGCTCCGCCGAGGCGCATCGCGGCGAAGCCGGCCGTCGCCGCGTCGACGATCTCCGGCCACGTCACCACCCATGCCGCACCGTCCCCCCGAGCGTGCGGCGTTCCTTTTTGCGCGGCGCCGCGGTCGACGACGATGCGCTCGCCGCTGCCGGGATATTGCGCGAAGATCGTGTTGCTGTCGTTCCAGACGCGAAGCGATTCCGCGTCGACAGGCAGCGAGGCCACGGGCGACGGCGCGCTGCCGGCGGGCCATGGCAGCGACCAGAGTCCTGCCGCGTCGCGAAAGATGATGCGCACGACGCCGCCGGCGAACGCGGCGTCTTCGAGCGTGCCGTTCGCGACGGCGACGGCGTCGTCGACGCGGATCTCGCTGCCGCTCGCCGTCTCCTGCTGCCAGACGACGAAGGGGCCGGCGGCGTGCACCGACGACTGCCGCGCCGCGTGCGCCGGCAGCGCCTTCGCAGGCGTCGTGTCGTCGATCTGTTTCGCGAAGAGGCCGCCCGACGCATAGGCGACGAGCGTCGTCGCCGCGGTCGCGGCGATCGCGGCGTCGTCGACCTCGCGATCGAGCGCGGCGATCGTGAAGGGTCCGGCCATCGTCCCGCCGAACGGGTCAATGCGCTCGCCGAGGAGGCGGTTGCCGTCGGGCCAGACGAGCGCGTAGGCGTAGCGCTCGCGCGCCAGGCGCGCGCCGCGCGTGCTCGGCGCAACCGTGTACGCCGCGTCGGGATGGCCGGCCGGGTCGAGGTGCCGCGCCACGAGCATGCCGCCGGAGAGCGTCGTCACGAGGAAGCCGTCGAGGCCCGCGGCGGCGTCGGAGAGCGCGCCGTCGCCGAGGCGCACGATCTCGCCGGACGGTGTGCGCGTGAAAAGCGATCCGGCGGACGACCACGCCGTCAGCACGGCGCCGTCGCGCGCGGCGATGGCGAAGACGTCGGCGTCGCCGGCGACGTCGATGCGATCGCCGGCCGCGCCGTTCTCGGCGACGAAGGCGAGCGCGAGGCGATGTCCGTCGCGCAGCGCCACGGCGTAGCGCGCGCCGTCCCACACCGCGGCCGCCGCGTCCGCGGGCGCGAGCAGGACGGTGTCGTTCGCGTAGGCGTTGCCGTGCGCGATCGAGATCGACAGCGTCCCGCGGCCGCTCGAGGCCATGGCCACGCGGTCGCCGCCGGACGTCGACGACAGCGGCGTCCCGTCGTTCGCCAGCGACGTCCGCAGGCTTCGCTGCAGCAGCACGAAGTGGCTGCCGTCGAAGACGAGAGCGTCCATCGCGCCGCCGATCAGCGGCGGCGCGCCGACTGGGATCTCAGCCCCGATTGCCGTCGCGGCGAAGAGTAAAAGCGCGGCGCGAAGCACGCCTTACATCCGGATGCACTTACCGCACCACGTCGAGCGCCTTCGCCGCCGCGTTCAGCAGCGCCTCCGGCCCGACCGGCGCTCCGGTGGCGTGCTTCATCCAGGGGTCGGGCGTCACGCTGCCGAAACGCGCCATCCGCTCGAACTCCGGACCGATCTTTCCGGCGCGCTCCATCTGCTCCTCGATCTGGAAGGCGATCATGTGGCCGATCGCGTAGTCGGGGAGGTAGAGCCGCGAGTCGACCATGTGCGCGTAGACGCCGAGGAGCGTGACGTCGCGCTTCTTGAAGATCGGCGCGTAGTAGCGGTTCCAGATGTCCTTCGAGACCTGCACCACCGCCGCGTTCAGCTCCGGCGCCGTGGCGTTCGGATGGTCGTACATCCAGTGCCACATCTCCATGTCGACGAGCGAGATTCCGCACTTCTCGTACGTGTCCCAGAAGTCGTTGAGCGTCTGCAGCGCCCGCGACTCCGGCGACGGCCTGGCCAGCCCGAGCAGCTCGAGGTCGCGGTTCTGGAACACGAATGCCAGCGCCTCGGTGAACGCGGTGTTCGGCACGCCGGCGAGGAGGAAGTGGTCGACGCCGTTCATCGAGAACGTCTGCTCGACGTTATGCCCCATCTCGTGCACGGCGATGTTGTAGCCCTTGTAGTCCATGCCGTCGGCGCCGATGCGCGTGCGGAGATGCGGGTGATCGCTGCGCATGCCCGGGCCGTACGCGTGGCCGGAGCCGCGCGCGGGATCGACGACGATGTTGTCGGCGAGCATCTTCGCGGTCTCGGCGGGGAAGCCGAGCTGCTCGAACATGCGCGGCATGTCGGCGTGGTACGCGGCGGCGTTCGGGTAGCGCTTGCGGACGATCTCGTCGAGCTGCGCGCCGGTGTACTGCCCCTGCGGCTGGAAGCCGTTGTACCAGACGTCGAACGGCTCGAGCGGACGGCCGAGGCGGCTCTCGACGAGTTTAGCCACGCGCGGCACGAGCGGCGACGTCAGCACCGCCTCGAGCATCGCCCGCACGCGCGCCTCGGGGATCTCGCGGTCTTCGTTGAAGCGGCGCTCGATCAGCGTCGGCGCCGTCGGCGAGTACGGATCGACGAGCTTCGCGGCGCGGAAGTCATGGAGGATCGTCGCGTAGCGCGAGCTCGGTCCCTCGATGCGCGCCTCCGGCTTGTAGTCGGGCGCGTCGCGCTCCGCCGCCGGCTTCGTGGCGTTCGTGATCGGGTTCCAGTCGACGGCCGGGTTGTCGACGACGTCGTTTGGAATGCTCTGGTCGACGATGCGCTCCATGACCCGGACGACCATCCGCTGCCTGGCCAGGCCGTTCGTCTTGTCGGCGTAGTCCGCCTTGATCTCGTCGCGCAGATTCCAGTGCTCGAGGAGGCGCATCTTCGGCGGGAAGAGGCGATGGCCGGCGTCGTCGACGAGGTGGTGCATCCAGATGTTGTAGGTGGAGACGTACTGCGCCGCCGCCGCGCCCGCCTTCGCGTTCGCCAGATTGACTTCGGCCGGAATGCGCTTCGAGAAGCGCTGCGCGAGCCGCGCCTCGGCCCACTGACGGCGCGACCATCTGTCGCCTTGCGTGAGCCGCTCCTCCAGCGTCGTCAGCGGGAAGTTGAGGAGTACGACGAAGGCGAGCTTGTTCTCGAAGAGATCGTCGCTGAGGTGCGCGCCGGGCCAGTAGCCGGCCAGGATCTCGTCGAACGGATGGATCGGGCCGAGGTCGAGGTCGGATTGCTGGCGGAGGTCGCGCCCGATCATCTGCATGTGCCCGTCGAGCGACTCGAACGCAAACTCCATCCGCGCGAAGAGCGCGTCGAGCGTCTGCTGGTTGGAGGCGAAGTTCGCGCGGACGAAGTCGTCGAGCTGCTTCTCGTCGCCGTCCGACGCGCGCCAGAATTGGCGCACCTGCGCGGTCCCGCGGGCGAGGCGGTCGGGCTGCGGCGGTGTCTGAGCGGTTACGGTTGCGGCCAATAGAATAAGGAGGATTGATTTTGCAATGATTGTCTTGTAAAACATAGTCCGAAGGGAGACATCTTGCCACAGGACACTGCACGAGTTCTTCAATTCCCCGCCGCCGAGGCCGAGGAGGCGGTGGCGACGCTGCTGCGATTCATCGGCGAGGAGCCGGAGCGCGACGGGCTGCGCGACACGCCCGCGCGAGTGGTGAAGGCGTGGCGGGAGATGACCGCCGGCTACGCCGAGGATCCGGCGGAGATCCTGTCGCGGACGTTCGACGAGTCGAGCGACGAGCTGGTCATCCTCCGCGGCATCTCGTTCTACTCGACGTGCGAGCATCACCTGCTGCCGTTTTACGGGCAGGCGGTGGTCGGCTATTTACCGGGCAAAGTCGTTGGCATCAGCAAGCTTGCGCGCCTCGTCGAGTGCTTTGCGAAGCGGCTGCAGGTGCAGGAGCGGATGACGCGGCAGATCGCGGACGCCGTGGAGAAGCACCTCGAGGCGCGCGGTGTCGGCGTGGTCTTGCGCGCGCACCATCTCTGCATGGGCTGCCGCGGCGTCCGCCAGGAAGAGACGGAGATGGTAACGTCGGCGATGCTGGGCACGCTGCGAACGGACGCGACGAGCCGCGCGGAGTTTTTGCGACTATGCAGACAGAGCTGACCGGACCCGATCTCGAACAAGGCATTTCCCTCGACGACCTCGCGGACGGCGCGATGCTCGGCGGCCACGCCGGCGGCGAGGCAGTGCTGCTCGTCCGCCGCGGCCGGGAGATTTACGCGATCGGCGGCACGTGCACTCACTACAGCGCGCCGCTCGCCGAGGGGCTCGTCGTCGGCAACACCGTGCGCTGCCCGTGGCACCACGCCTGTTTCGACCTGCGCACGGGCGAGGCGGTGCGCGCGCCGGCGCTGAGCGCGGTGCCGCTGTGGAAGGTCGAGCAGCGCGCCGGCAAAGTCTTCGTCACCGGCAAAGCGGAGGCGCCGAAGCCGCGGCCATTGCCGCCACCGCCCGCCTCGATTGGCATCGTCGGCGCGGGCGCGGCCGGCGCGGCGGCGTGCGAGATGCTGCGCAAGAGCGGCTACACGGGCGCGATCACCGTCATCGGCGCCGAGGAGACGCTGCCGGTCGACCGGCCGAACCTGTCGAAGGACTACCTGGCCGGCAACGCGCCGGAGGAGTGGATGCAACTGCGCACGCCGGAGTTTTACGCGGAGCAGAACATCGAGGTGATCACCGGGCGGCGCGCGCTGCAGCTCGATCCGTCGACGAAGACGCTGACGCTCGACAACGGCGTGCGCCGCGCGTTCGACGCGATCCTCCTCGCCACCGGCGCCGATCCGATCCGCCTCACGCCGCCGGGTGCGGAGCGCGTGCTCGTGCTGCGCACGCTGAAGGACAGCCGCGCGATCATCGCCGAGGCCGAGAAGGGGAGGAAGGCGCTGGTCCTCGGCGCGAGCTTCATCGGCCTGGAGGTGGCGGCGTCGCTGCGCGCGCGCGAATGCGACGTCACCGTCGTCGCTCCCGAGGACGTGCCGCTGGCGAAGCCGATGGGCGCGGAGCTCGGCACGTTCATCCGCGCGCTGCACGAGTCGCACGGCGTGCACTTCCGCCTCGGCACGACGGCCTCGAAGTTCGAGGCGAACCGCGTGATTCTCGCGAACGGCGAGCCGGTGCCGTTCGACTTCGTCGTGGCCGGCGTCGGCGTCCGCCCGAACACGATGCTCGCGCAGCTGGCGCGGCTGCGCGTCGAGAACGGCGTGATCGTCGACGAGCGGATGCAGACGAGCGCGCCCGGCATCTACGCCGCCGGCGACATCGCGCTCTACCCCGATCACTACAGCGGCCGGAAGATGCGCATCGAGCATTGGGTGGCCGCGGAGCAGCAGGGGCAGACCGCGGCCCGGAACATGCTCGGCATCGACGCGCCGCACACGGCGCCGCCGTTTTTCTGGAGCGCGCACTACGACGTGACGATCGCCATGGTCGGCAACTCGATGGGCTACACGCGCGAGGAGGTGCACGGATCGCTCGACGAGCGCCGCGCGCTGGTGGCGTACTACATCGGCGACGACGTGATCGCCGCCGCGACGATCGGACTCGATCGCGAGACGCTGATGGTGGAGGCGGCGATGGAGGCGGGCGACAAGGCGGAGGTGAAGCGGATCATTGGATCGGTTTAGCCGATTCGCGATTCGCGATTCGCGATTCGAGGGTGGGCCTAATCGCTAATCCGCTTCATCGCTTTTTCGTCCGATGCGTCGGCACCGCCGTCCACGGATCCTCCGGCCACGGGTGCCGCGGGTATTTCGCGCGCAGCTCCTTGCGCACTTCCTGATATGCGCCGTTCCAGAAGCTGCGCAGGTCGTGCGTCACCTGCACGGGGCGGCCGGCGGGCGACAGCAGCTCGAACGTTACCGGCGTGCCGTTGATACGCGGCGTGTCGGCGAGGCCGAAGAGCTCCTGCAGCTTGACCGCTGCGACGATCGCGCCGTCGTCGCGGTAGTCGAGTTTCGCGCTGCGGCCGCTCGGCAGCGGCAGCGACGGCGGCCCGGGGAGGACGCGCGGCGGCGGCTTCGGTGCGGCCACGCGGCCGACGGTCTGCTCGTGCAGGACGATCGCGCCGTACATGGCGCGCTCGACGATTTTGCCGCCGCTCTGCAGCGTCTCGCGGTGCGTCGGCTCGAGCCACTCGCGCTCGATCGGGCGCGCGGCGCGTACGAGGTCGCCGGTGATGTCGAGGACGACGAGGAACTCGCCGCTGCCGTCGTCGGCCTCGCGCGCGAGCGTGGCGCCGGTGCCGGACGAGAGCAGCAGCCGCGGCGACTTCGGCTCGCGGCGCTGCGCGACGCGGTCGGGATAGCCGGCGAGAAGGGCCTTGCGCAGCGTGACGTCGTCGACGTGCTCGCGATAGTCGCCGCCGAGGACGCGCCGCGCGACCGCGGAGAGCTCGCGCGCGTCGTCACCGCAGAATTCGATCGCCTCGGCGGCGCCGTACGCGTCGATGAGGATGCGCGCCAGGCGCGGATGCAGCGGGAGTCGTGTCATCCCGAGCGCAGCGAGGGATCCCCCGCCAGCCGCAGGGGATTCCTCGCCGTCTACGCGGCTCGGAATGACACGGAGGAGGCGCAGCAGCGCGACCGCCGCCTCGATCCGCTCCTCGGGCGGGCGCTCGAACCACTCGAACGTCCGCGGATCGCCGCCCCACGAGAGGATGTCGAGCACCGGCCCGGCGAGGTCGACGCGGCGCACCTCGGGCTCGCGGCGCGGCCGCAGGATGTCGCGCTCGTCCCACAGCCGCGTGCAGCGCCCCGGCGCCGTGCGGCCGGCGCGGCCGGCGCGCTGCTCGGCGGAGTCGAGGGAGATCCGCTCGACGACGAGGTGATCGACGGCGGTCTCGGGATCGAAGCGCATGACTTTGTGCCTCCCCGAGTCGATGACCTCGGTCACGCCCTCGACCGTGAGCGACGTCTCGGCGACGTTCGTCGCCAGGATGACTTTGCGACGCGGCGCCGGCGCGAGCGCGCGCTCCTGCGCGTCGACATCGAGCGTGCCGTGCAGCGGGAGGACAAGGGCGTCGGCGCCGGCGAGCTGCGCGCGCGCGGCGTCGATCTCGCGGACGCCGGGAAGGAAGCAGAGCACGTCGCCGCGCGCCTCGCCGAGCGTGGCCCGCACGGCCTCGGCGACCGAGGCGCCCGGGCGGTAGCGGACGTCGATCGGAAAGCGTCGCGCGCCGACGTCGAACACGCGCGCGCCGCCGAGGAACGCGGCCACCGGCTCGGCCGCGATCGTCGCCGACATCACCACGAGCGCGAGGTCGTCGCGCGCGAGCATGGCCTGCTTCGCCAGCGCCAGTGCGAGGTCGGCGTGGATGCTGCGCTCATGGAACTCGTCGAGGACGACGACGTCGAAGTCGCTCAGCAGCGGATCGGACTGCAGCCGCGCGGTGAGGATTCCCTCGGTCGCCACGAGCAGCCGCGTCCGCGCGGAGAAGCGGCGCTCGAAGCGGATCTGCCAGCCGATCTCCTCGCCCACGGTCCAGCCGCGCTCGGCCGCGATGCGCCGCGCGAGCGCCCGCGCGGCGACGCGGCGCGGCTGCAGGAGGATCGTGCGGCCGAGCCCGGCGAGGGCGGGGGGGAGGCGCGTGGTTTTCCCCGCGCCCGGCGGTGCGACGACGACGGCGGTGCGCTCCCGCCGCACGTGCGCGACGATGTCGCTGACGTGCTCGTCAATCGGGAGCGCCGGGTAAGCCATCGCCGCGCATTATCGCCACTGGGAGCGCCGCCGTCCGCGGCGGCTGGCTGTGGCGGCGTCTCGCCGCCCAGCGGCGCCGCGGACGGCGCCGCGCCAGCCGGCGGGACGCCGGCGCTCCTGGGAGCGCGGCTTGCACCATCGGTCGCATTATGGCCAACAACAACGACGACGACATCGACTACACCGCCGAGGGCGCCACGCCGCCGCACGACCGCGACGACGACACCGCACGCGGCTACGACGAAGCCGCCCACAGCGGCGGCGCGTATGGCAAGCCCGAGGGCCGCGGCGGCGTCTTCGGCACGACCGGCGGTGGCACCTACGAGGGCGGATTTCAGGTCGAGGAGCGGCCGGCGGTCGGCGAGGGGGAAGATTCGTCATCCTGAGGCGCGCAGACGCCGAAGGATCGTCGAATACGGAGATCTTCGTCGCGCTTCGCCGACTCAGGACGACGGTTGCATCCTCTCTTCGATTCGCGCCATCTGCGCGGCCAGTGCATCGAGGCGGTTCACCAGCGCCTCGTGCTTCATCTGCTCGTCCGACGGGCACTTGCGCTTCATGATGAACGCGCCGCCCGGCTCGAGGATGCACGACTCCACCTCGTGCAGCCCCTCGAAGCCCTGCCGCCGCGCCAGCGTCTTCAGCTCTGACACCGTGATCAGCTCCTTTGCCAGCGCGTCCTTGCAGAGGTGGCCGTTCCTCACCAGCACGCTCGGCTTCCCTTCGATGATCTGGTCGAGGCGGCGGTGCCGGAAGAGAAACCGGACCACGAGGTAGTTCACGAACAGCAGCGTGAATGCGCCGATCAAACCGCCGGAGACGCTGTTGTCGTCGCCGATGATCGCGTTCTGCACCGTGTTCGACAGCGACAGCAGCACGACCAGGTCGAACGGATTGAGCTGCGCCAGCTCGCGCTTGCCGAAGACGCGCAGCAGCAGCACCAGGAAGACGTAGACGACGATCGGCCGGAGCATTTTCTCGGCGATCGGCATCGAGAGGACGAACATATCGTGCAGGATCTTTGTCACGAGCTTTCCTTTCATGGCTCCACGCGCAGCAGGTCGCGTCCGACGATGACCTTGCCGCGGAAGTGGGCCGATGCGCGTTCGGCGAACGTCCCCTCAGCGTTCGCCGGGATCAGATGCGTGAGGACGAGCGTCTTCACGCCCGCTTTCGTGGCCACGTCGCCCGCCTCCTCGGCCGACGTGTGGTACGACATCAACTTCTTCGCCACCGCGGGCGTGTCGACTTTGAGGAAGTGCTCGGGAAGGTAGGCCTCCATCACGAGCACGTCCGCATTCTTCGCGAACTTCACCAGGTTGTCGTTCGGCCGCGTGTCGCCCGAGACGACGATCGACTTGCCGCCGCAGTCGAAGCGATAGCCGAACGCCGGCTCGACCGGGCGGTGGTCCTCGGCGAAGGCGGTGACGCGGCAGACGCCGTCGTCGAGCACGACGCCTTCGTGCACGATGTGCGTCGCGATCGTCGCGCCGGACGCCGGCAGGTCCTGCTGCGCGCGGCGGATGCGGATGTCGTACGCGAAGAACTCGCGCATCGCGTGCGCGAGCTGCTCCGTCCCCTCCGGCCCGTAAAGCTGCAGCGGCGTGTCCTTGCGCCCGAACTGCCACGACGTGTCGAAGAGGTCGGGCAGGCCGGCGGTGTGATCGGAGTGCAGATGGGTGAGGAAGACCGCGCGCATGCTGTCGTAATGCAGCTCCGTGCCGGCGATGCGCATCGTCGCGCCGCGGCCGGCGTCGACGACGTACCAGCGGTCGCCGGCGACGATCGCGGTCGATGCCGCGGCATGGTTCACGTCGGGCCGCGGATAGCCGGTGCCGAGGAGGATCAGAGCGATGCTAAGCAATGAGCTCGTCATAAACGATCTGCGACCACGTCTCCATCGCCGCGCGCGCCGCGGCGAGCTGCGCGCGCGTCATCCACTGGCCGTGCATCTTCTCGGTCTCGGCGACGGCGACGTCGCGCGTCCGCGCCTCGAGGACGTAGCACGCGCCGAGGTGCACGCGGCCGACCTCCGTCGACTCGTCGTTGATCGCGCCGGCCAGGCGGAGATCGTAGTCGCCGCCGATGCGCACCTCCTCGTCGAGCTCCTTCTTCAGCCCTTCGAGGATCGTGTGGCCGGGATTGATGTGCCCTCCGATGCCGATCGACACTTTGTGGTGCAGCCGCTCCTCGGTCTGCTTCGCCGTGCGCGTGACGCCGAAGACGTCGGCGCCGTTGCGGATGACGACGTAGGGGATGATCTGCCGCCACTCCGGCGAGCGCTCGGCGAGCGGGCGGTCGATGAACGTGTGGTGCCGCGCGGCGACGTCGAGGAGCGTCGCGGCGTCGCGGATGAAATTCGCGGCGAGGTAGGGACGGAGCACGTCGGTGGCAACGACCATGACCTGCTCGCTCATCGCAGCGCCTCCAGCACCGCGTCGTGCAGCAGGCCGTTCGTCGACACCGCGCTGCCGCCGTCGGCGCGCGCCTCGCCGGCGAGATTGGTGAAGCGGCCGCCGGCCTCGTCGACGATGACCTGCACCGCGGCGACGTCCCAATGCGCGATCTGCGGTTCGACGGCGATCTCGATTGCCCCCTCGGCCACGAGCATGTGCGTCCAGAAGTCGCCGAAGCCGCGCGCGCGGCCGCAGCGGCGCAGCAGCGCGAGGAACTTGTCGCCGAGTCCGTGCGCTTCGAAGCCGGCGACGTCGTCGTAGCCGATCTGCGCGGCGCCGAGGTCGCGGACGGCGGAAACGTGGATCGGCGCGCCGTTGCAGAACGCGCCGTCGCCGCGCGACGCCCACCACCGCCGCCCCAGCGCCGGCGCGGAGACGACGCCGACCTCGTTCTCCAGCGCGATGAGCGTGGCGAAGACCGGGATGCCGCGGATGAAGTTCTTCGTGGCGTCGATGGGATCGATGATCCAGCGCCGCGACGAGCCGCCGCGCGCGCCGAGCTCCTCGCCGAGGATGCCGTCGTGCGGGCGCTCCTGCCAGAGGTGGTCGACAATCATCTGCTCGACGGCCTCGTCGACCTCGGTGACCGGCGTGCGGTCGGCCTTCGTGCGGACCGCGAGCTCGCCGCGGAAGTGGCGCATGGTGATCTCGTCGGCGGCGTCGGCGAGGGCCAGCGCGAGTTGAAGGTCGGGATTCATTCGTTCCGAGCGTAGCATCAACTGCTCCCTCGCCCCGCGTGCGGTGAGAGGGTGGCATCCAGCGGAACGCCAGTGCCCGTATGGCCTGGTGATGATCGGCGCCGAGGTGGCGCTGTTGCAGATATACGGCCTTGGCCCAGGGGGACTGGGGAATCGAAGCTTGGGCAAACTCGAAGAAGGTCTGGTGTAGAAACTTCGGATACGCCCACCGGGCGTGAATCCATCGCATTTTGCCGCTCTGTTCGATCACCGGTGCAATGCCCGAGTAGCACTCGATCTCGCAAGCGTTGCGGAAACGAGTGCGGTCGGTGCCGAGCGCGGCTGCCAGTCGCGGGGCGAACACCGGCTCGATCTGTTCATCCAGAGCATGGGCCAGAGCGATCTGCGCATGCACGTACATCGACCCGACCGAAATGATGCTCGCGTCGGTGGTGACGGCAACGGCGCAGAAGACCTGCGCGTGTAGCGCTTGGGCTCGTGCACGCGATTCGGCCGTCAGCGCGAAGTACTGCCGCAGCCCTTCGTGATCGGCCGATGTTGGCGGGCATCAGCGGGAGATATGCTCGCATGAGTCGGAGGGCGTGGGCTTCCAGCATGCGCGCTGCACGTGCGCGCAGCCGGTCTGCACGTGTAAGTAGCCCGTCTGCGCGTGCAAGCAGCCCGGTGTGGGAGTGCGAGCAGCCGGTCTGCACGGTGCGCGCAGCCCGTCTGCATGTGCGAGCAGCCGGTCTGCACGTGCGAGCAGGCCGTCTGCATGTGCGAGCAGGCCGGCTTAGGCCTTCAGTTCAGCGCGCGTGACGCGGAGCGAAGGCCCCTCGCCCCGCTTGCGGAGAGAGGATGGCGCGCAGCGCCGGGTGAGGAGCGATGCTGGCAGGATGGCGCCGCTTGTACGGCCTTCGGCCACCTTCTCCCCTCGCGAGGGGAGAAGGACCACCGCCCCTCCTCATCCGCCCTGCGGCCGCCTTCTTTAGAATGTTCGACTCGATGTTCCGCCCGCTCGCGATCATCCTCGCCTTTGCCGCGCTCGCCGCGCGCGCCGACGACGCCGTGCTCCGCTGGGGCGGCGACGCCGAGGGGGGCGCGCCGTTCGTCGAGGCCGATCCGCGCGATCCGTCCAAGCTGCGCGGTTTCGACGTCGAGGTGGCGAGCGAGATCGCCAAAGGCCTCGGCCGGCGGCCCGAGTTCGTGCAGGTCGCCTTTCAGGACATCGACCAGTCCGTACAGCGCGGCGATTTCGAGATCGGCATGAGCGGCGTCGAGGACACGCCGCCGCGCCGCCGCGCGCTGGCCGCCACCATCCCGTACTTCGAGTTCCACGAAGTCCTCACCGTGCGCGCCGCCGACCGCAACCGCTTCCGCACCCTCGCGGAGTTGCGCGGGCATCGCGTCGGCACGCTCAGCGGGACAATCGCGTACGAGCGGCTGCTCGCGGCGCAGAAGACCGACGGGATCCTCGTCGTCTCCTACGACGACGACGTTCATCCGTACTCCGACCTGCAGGAAGGCCGCCTCGACGCCGTGCTCCTCGACAACATCATCGCCGCGCGGGCCATGCGGCGGACGCCGGGCCTCTACACGCAGCCGGTGCCGGTGGCGACGGGGCACTACATCGGCGTGCTGGCGAAGAACAACACCGCGCTGCGCGACCGCGTCGACGCCGTGCTGCGCGCCCGCATGCGCGACGGCACGCTCGAGCGGATCTATCGCAAGTGGGGGATCTGGGACGCGTATCAGCCGGCGTTCTTCGCCAGCGCCGGCGCGGCGCCGCGCGCGCGAGAGGAAGCGGCGCCGGCCGCCGACCGCACGAGCATCGTCCTCGCCTACATCCCCGCGCTGCTCAAAGCGTCGGTCATCACCATCGTGCTCTCCTGCGCATCGATGGCGCTGGCGATCTTCGTTGGCGTGATGATCGCCAGCGGCCGCGTCTACGGCAACGCCCTCGCGCGCGCCGTGCTGACCGCGTACGTCGAGGTCGTGCGCGGGACGCCGGTGCTGCTGCAGCTCTTCGTGCTGTATTACGGATTGTCGGCGGTCATCCGGCTCCCCGCGTTTCTCGCCGCGTTCCTCGGCCTCGGCCTCAATTACGCGGCGTACGAGAGCGAGATCTACCGCGGCGCGCTCGAGTCGGTGCCGCGCGGGCAGCTCGAGGCGGCGCGGACGCTCGGCCTGAGCGAGATGCAGGTGCTGCGGCTCGTACGCGGGCCGCAGGCCTTCCGCTTCGCCCTGCCGCCGATGACGAACGACTTCGTGGCGCTGCTCAAGGACTCGTCGCTCGTCTCGGTCATCACCGTCATCGAGCTGACGAAGCAGACGCAGATCTTCGCCGCGAACATCGGCAGCTGGGTGATCCCCGGCGCGCTCTGCGCGGCGCTGTATCTGGCGATGTCGATCCCGCTGTCGCGCCTGGCCGGCGTGTTGGAGACGAGATGGAAAGCGGCGACGGAGTGATCCTCGGCATCGACGCGCTGCGGCTCAGGCGCGGCGCCCGCGAGGTCCTGCGCGGCGTGACGATGCGCGTCCGTCGCGGCGAGCTCGTCGCGTTGATGGGGCTCTCGGGCGGCGGCAAGACGACGGTCCTCCGCTCCGTGGCGGCGCTCGAGCCGTTCGACGGCGGCACGATCGACGTCGGCGGCGTCGTCCTCCGCCCCGGTCCGCTGCCGCCGCGCAGCGTGGCGAAGGAACTGCGGACGCGCGTGGGGATGGTGTTTCAGCTCCACTATCTTTTCGAGCATCTGACGGTGCTGCAGAACGTCGTGCTCGCGCCGGTGAACGTCGCGCACAAGCCGCTCGCCGGCGCGCAGGCGCGGGCCATGGAACTGCTCGAGGCCCTCGGCGTCGCGCACCGCGTCCACGCCCTGCCGCGCGAGCTCTCCGGCGGCGAGGCACAGCGCGTGGCGATCGCGCGGGCCATGGCCATGGAGCCGCCGCTGCTGCTGATGGACGAGCCGACCGCGTCGCTCGACCCGGCCCGGCGCGGCGAGCTCGGGGAGACGTTGGTGGCGTTGACGAAGAGCGGCCGCACGCTCGTCGTCACCACGCACGACGACGACTTCGCGCGCGCCTTCGCCAATCGCGCAGTGATCCTCGCCGACGGCGAAGTCGTCGAGGAAGGCGACGCGCGCGCGGTGCTGACGAATCCGCAGCATCCCGCCACGCGGCGCTTGTTGCAGGGAAAGGTGGATTGACGATGACGACACGATCCTCGCTGTTGCTGACGTTGCTGTTCGTCGCGTGCACATCGACGCCGACGCCCGCGCCGCCGCCCGCACCGGCGGCGCCGGCGTCGCTGACCGACCGCGCGACGGCGCTGCTGAACGACATCGCCGGCGGCCGCTTTGCCGACGCCACGCGCGATTTCACGCCGTCGATGAAAGAGAAGCTGCCGGCGGCGGCGCTCGAAAGCGTCTGGACGAAACTTCAGGAGCAGGCCGGCGCGTTCTCGCAATTCGGCGGCCCGACGCTGACCCGCGAGGGCGGCTACGACGTCGTCGTCGTTCCGGCGCAGTTCGCTAAGACGCCGCTCAACGCCCGCGTGGTGTTCGATCAAAGCGGCAGCGTGGCCGGGCTTTTCTTCGTTCCGCGATAGGGAATCGTCGCATGTACCGGCATACGCAGATCGGATGGACGGTCATCATCGTCATGACCGTCGGCGTGGCGATCTTCGCCGCCATGCTGGCGCATCCCGGCATGCGGATCGTCGCGCTGGGCGGATTGATCGTCATCGTCGCGGGGCTCGCGATCTTCAGCACGCTCACCATCGAAGTGACGGACGAGGAGTTCCGCTTTCATTTCACCTTCGGGTTGTTCGGGCGGAAGATCCCGCTCGCCGCGATCGCCGAGTGCGTGGAGGTCGAGAACCCGGTGCTCTACGGCTACGGCATTCACGTCACGCCGGCGGGAACGTTGTACAACGTCTCCGGCTCGAAGGCCGTCGAGCTGCGGCTGCGCGGCGGCGACCTGTTGCGCGTCGGCAGCGACGAGCCGAAGCGCGTCTGCGCGGCCGTCGAGGCGCTTCTTGCGAAGCACGGTTCCGGATAAATGGTGATCCAGGTCACAAAAGGAAATCGGACCCGTCTTCACTCTTGCCGCGGGTCGAGATGGAGAGAGGTCATCTCACGCGCGAGCAGATCGTGCGTTATGTGAACCGCACGGGCGACGTCGACGAGATTCTCGCCGTGGCGCAGCATTTGGACGAATGCGAGCAGTGCCGCGACGCCGCCGCGGTCATCGCCACGGAGCGCGATCAGCCGAGGTAGTGGCGGCGCAGCGGCGGCGGGAAGCGCTCGATCGCGTAGCGCAGCATCGTCCGCGGCATCGTCGGCGCGTGCTCGTCGAGAAATGCGCGCAGCGCGGCCTCGTCGCGCTTCCCGACTTCGCGCAGCATCCAGCCGGTGGCCTTGTGAATGAGGTCGTGCCTGTCGCGCAGCAGCAGGCGCGCGATCGCGAGCGTGTCGGCGAAGTCGTTGCGGCGGATGAAGTGCTGCGTGGCCACGATGGCGATGCGCCGCTCCCAGAGCGACTTCGAGCGCGCCAGCCGGTAGAGCGGCTTGCGGCTGCGCTCGGCGAGGTGCGCGCCGACGACGTGCGCGGCCGAGACGTCGACGAGGTCCCAGTTGTTGATGCGATCGGTGCGGCCGAGGTAGAGGCGGTAGATCGCGGCGCGTGCGGCGGGAGTGCGGCGGTACTGCTCGACGAGGATCATCAGCGCGACGAGGCGCTCCTCGTGCCACGGCGAGGCGAGCAGCGCCTCCGCGCCGGCCAGCGGGAGCTCGCGGAACTCGCGCACGACGCGGCGCATCTCCGGCACCGTCAGGCCGAGGAAGCGGTCGCCTTCGCCGTATTGCCCGGGCCCCGTTTTGAAGAAGCGCAGCGAATGCGTGGCGCGTTCGCGGTTCGCGACGGTGCGGAGGCGGCGTTTCAGTGCGTCAAGCATGTTTGAGGAAGAGCGCAACGGTCATGATCAGGCCGATGGCCACGACCGCGCCGCGCACGAACTTGCGTCCGAGGCGCTTGGCGAGCTTTGCGCCGGCGAAGCCGCCGAGGATCGCGGCGAGCGCCATCACCGCCGCGTCTTCCCACAGCACCGCGCCGGAGATCGCGAAGTAGATCGCCGCCACGCCGTTGATGCAGACCGCGAGCAGGTTCTTGAGGCCGTTCATCTCGTGCATGTCGGTGAGGCCGATCAGGCCGAGCGCGGCGAGCATCAGGATGCCCATCCCCGCGCCGAAGTAGCCGCCGTAGAGGCCGACGAGCGTCTGAAAAACGAAGACGAAGACGACCCAGCCGGCGGTCGGCTTCTCGTGCGCCTTGGCGACGAGGTTCAGCTTGCGCGAGATCAGCTCCTGCGCGGCCAGGAGCAGCGTCGCGCCGAGAATCAGCAGCGGGACGATGCGCGAGAAGGTCTTCTCCGACGTGTGCAGCAGGAGGACCGCGCCGAGCGCGCCGCCGGCGACCGACGGGATCGTCAGCAGGTACAGCCAGCGGCGCATGCGGCGCATGTCGTCGCGATAGCCGAACATCGCCGAGAGCGATCCCGGCCAGAGCGCCACGGCGTTCGTGGCGTTGGCCATGATCGCCGGGCGGCCCATCCAGATCATCGCCGGAAAGGAGATGAGCGTCCCGCCGCCCGCCATCGAGTTGATGACGCCGGCGATGAACGCTGCGATGGCGATGATCGTCAGCGCCACGCGTAGATGTCCACGTTCGCCCGCGCTCGCAGCTGCGTCGTCCAGCGCTCGACCTCCGACTGCAGGCGGTCGCTGCGCAGGAGCGCGCGGATTTCCTCGCGCACGTCGTTGAGAGGCGGGATCGGCAGGCCGCGCAGCCGGCGCTGCGCGCTCCACGTCCCGCTGTAGTAGCTGGCGATCTCCTCGTTCGAGATGAAGATCAGCGGCGCGAAGCGCTCCTGGATGTAGGCCTCGACCTGAAGCTGGCGCGTGACGAGCGCCCGCACCTCGTCGGGCGTCAGCTCGGCGCGCTGCACGGCGGCGTCGAACTCCGCTGGCGAGGCGAAGCGCGCCTGGATCTCGCGGAGGCGCGCCTCGATCGAGTCCTTCGGCACGTCGGCGGCGCCGAAGCGCTCGACGTCGCGGTAGCGCAGCGCCTGGGCGATCAGGTCCTCGAGGACGTCGCGGCGGTAGTCGTCATCGGAGGTATTCGCGAGGCGGGGGAAGAAACGGATCGCGACCATTTGGTCGACCTCGCTGACGGTGAGGACTTGGCGGTCGACGACGGCGGCGATGCGGTCGATCGTCGCGGCCGCGAGCGGGGCCGCGGCGAGTAAACTGATGAGCCACAGTTTCCGCACTGTCTTTATCTTGACACTCCGGAACGCAATTTCTACATTCGGCGTTGTAGCACTCGACGTAGACGACTGCTAATGCAAAAGCTCGATCTCTCTGCCGACCTCGACAGCCGCGCCCGCGAGGTGCTGCGCGAGATCGTCATCCAGCACGTCTCCACCGGCGAGGCGGTCAGCTCGCGCTCGTTGGCCAAGTGCGGGCGCTTCCACCTTTCCTCGGCGTCGCTGCGCAACGTCATGGCCGACCTCGAAGACCTCGGCTACCTCGCCCAGCCGCACACCTCGGCCGGGCGCGTCCCGACCGACCGCGGCTACCGCTTCTTCATCGAGCATCTGATGACCTCGAAGGCGCTGACGCGGCGCGAGCGCGAGACCATCGAAGACGAGGTGCGGCACGCCAACGAGATCGACGACGTCCTTCAACACGCCTCCAGCCTTCTCTCCAAGCTCAGCGACCAAGTCGGCATCGTCTTCATGCCGACGCTGCTGCAATTCACGGTCCGCAGCATGGACTTCGTGCAGGTCGCTGAGAACAGGATCATGTGCATCATCGTCGGCCTGAACGGCGTAGTGGTGAACAAGATCATCGGCACGCGGCAGCCCTTCACGCGCGACGAGCTGGAGAAGATCGGGCGCTACATCTCCGTCGAGTTCAGCGGCATGACGCTCGATACCATCCGCCGCCGCCTCGTGCGCATGACCGAGGAGGAGCGCGCGCTGCACGACCGGATGATGCAGAAGACCATCGCCCTCGGCATCGAGGCGGTCAACGACGTGGCACCGGTCGAGCACGAGCTCTACGTCGAAGGGACGAGCTCGATCCTGACGAAGCCCGATTTCGCCGACGCGGCGGCGCTCCGCAAGACCATGCTCGCGCTGCAGGAGAAAGAGAAATTGGTCGAGATCCTCGGCTCGTGTCTCGACGAGGACGGCTTGCAGATCCTCATCGGCTCGGAGACCGACTTCACGCAGAGCAATAATTTCGGTCTGGTGGCGCGGCGCTACGGATCGCCGCAGGCGCCGCTCGGCATGGTCGGCATCATCGGCCCGATGCGCATGGAGTACGCGCGCATCGCGCCGCTCGTCGACTATCTGAGCCGCGTACTCAGCCGCAAGATCGAGGAGAGGGAACTTCAGCAGTGAACGACGATCAGAATCGCAACGAGGACGACGCGTACGTGATCGAGGATGACGGCGCATCGGTCGAGCAGATCGAGCGCGAGATGAACGAGGCGGCGCGCGCCGCGGCCAGCGAGTCCGACCCGGCGCCGGCGGAGAACGCAGCCGCCGCCGTCGAGCAGGACCTGCGCGACTTCCGCGACCGCTACCTGCGCACGCTCGCCGACTTCGAGAACTTCCGCAAGCGCTCGGAGCGCGAGAAGCAGGACTACTTCAAGTATGCGATGGCCGGCGTGATCAAGGACCTCCTGCCGGTCCTCGACAACTTCGACCGCGCCCTCGAGCACGCCGAGGAGGGGGACGACTTCCACAAAGGCGTCTCGCTCATTTACAAGCAGCTCTTCGACGTCCTGCGCCGCCACGGCGTGCGCGTCATCGACGAGGCCGGCGTCCGCTTCGATCCGAACATCCACGAAGGCGTCGTCACCGAGGAGAACGCGGGCGTGCCGAGCCACACGGTCGTGGCGGTGCTGCAGAAGGGGTATTTCCTGCACGACCGGCTGCTGCGGCCCGCGATGGTGAAGGTGGCGGTGGGAGGACCGGAGGAGTAGCGGTTAGCGATTGGCGGTTAGCGGTTAGGTTTTCCTAATCGCCAACCGCTAACCGCCAATCGCTCTCCGTACAATTACCACAATGGCGAAAATCCTCGGCATTGACCTCGGCACCACCAACAGTTGCGTCGCCGTCGTCGACGTGACGACGCCGCAGGTGATCTCGAACCGCGAGGGGAGCCGGACGACGCCGTCCGTCGTCGGCTTCACCGAGGACGGCGACCGCCTGGTCGGGCAGATCGCCAAGCGGCAGGCCATCACCAATCCGTTCAACACCGTCTTCGCCATCAAGCGCCTCATCGGGCGCAAGTACGACACCGACGAGGTCGCGCGCGCCAAGCAGGTGCTGCCGTACCAGATCGTGGCGGCGCCGAACGGCGACATGAAAGTGAAGATCCGAGACCGCGAGTACGCGCCGGAAGAGATCTCCGCGTTCGTGCTGATGGAGATCCGCTCGTTCGCCGAGGAGTTCCTCGGCGAGACGATCACCGAGGCCATCATCACCGTGCCGGCGTACTTCAACGACTCGCAGCGCCAGGCCACGCGCGACGCCGGGAAGATCGCCGGCCTCGACGTGCTGCGCATCATCAACGAGCCGACCGCGGCGGCGCTCGCCTACGGCCTCGACAACCGCGACAACCAGATCATCGCCGTCTACGACCTCGGCGGCGGCACGTTCGACATCTCGATCCTGAAACTGGAAGACGGTTTGTTCGAGGTCCTCTCCACGTCGGGCGACACGTACCTCGGCGGCGAGGACTTCGACAAGCGCGTCATGGACTGGCTCATCGACACCTTTCAGCGCGACACCGGCAACGACCTGCGCGACGACCGCATGGCCTTGCAGCGCCTCAAGGAAGCGGCCGAGCGCGCCAAGTGCGAGCTGTCGATGGCCGACGAGGCGCGCATCACGCTGCCGTTCATCTCCGCCGACGCCACGGGGCCGAAGCACCTCAACACCGTGCTGACGCGGCGCGAGCTCGAGCGCATCGTCGAGGACCTGATCCAGAAGACGATCGACCCGGTGAACGACGCGCTCAAGGCGGCCGGTGTGACCGCGCAGCAGATCGACGAAGTCGTCCTCGTCGGCGGCCAGACGCGCATGCCGAAGGTCGTCGAGGCGGTGCAGAAAGTCTTCGGCAAGGAGCCGAACCGCAACATCAATCCCGACGAGGTCGTGGCCATCGGCGCGGCCATCCAGGGCGGCATCCTCCGCGGCGACATCAAGGACATGATCCTCCTCGACGTCACGCCGCTGTCGCTCGGCCTGGAGACGCACGGCGGGCTGTTCACGAAGATCATCGAGCGCAACTCCACGATCCCGACGAAGAACTCGCTGATCTTCACCACGGTCGCGGACAACCAGAACAAGGTGCAGATCCACGTGCTGCAGGGCGAGCGCGAGTTCTCGCGCGAGAACAAGTCGCTCGGGAAGTTCGACCTCGTCGGCATCCCGCCCGCGCCGCGCGGCGTGCCGCAGATCGAGGTGACGTTCGCCATCGACTCGAATGGCATCGTCAACGTGAACGCCCGCGACCAGGCCACCGGGCAGCAGCAGGGCGTGCAGATCAATCCCGCTGGCGGCCTGACGAAGGACGAGATCGAGCGCCTCATCCAGGACGCCGCCGAGCACTCCCGCGCCGACGCCGGCCGCCGCGAGATCCGCATGCTCCAGAACAAGCTCGAAGGAATGATTTACACGAACGAGAAGGTTTTCCGCGAGTTCGGAAAGCTGCTCAACGACGCCGACCGCGAGAAGGTCGGCGCCACGATCGCCAAGACCAAGGAGCTGGTGGCGGCCGAGGACAGGCAGCGTCTCAACGATGCGATCTTCGAGCTGCAGGGAGCAGCGCGAATCCTCACCAGTGTGATGCTCTACAATCCGATGAAGATGGGTGCCCCGACGGAGTGATGGCCACAATCGAAAAACGCGACTACTACGAAGTGCTCGGCATCGAGCGCGGCGCGGGCATTGACGAGATCAAGAAGGCGTACCGCAAGCTCGCCGTGAAGTACCACCCCGACAAGAATCCGAACGATCCGACGGCCGAGGCGAAGTTCAAGGAGGCCGCGGAGGCGTACGGCGTGCTGTCGGACGAGGAGAAGCGCGCGCAATACGACCGCTACGGCCACGCCGGCACCGGCTCGTTCGGCGGCTTCGATCCCAACCAGTTCGCCGACTTTGGCGACATCCTCGGCGACCTCTTCGGCTTCGGCGACTTCTTCGGCACGCAGCGCCGCCGCGGCGGCACGCGCGCCGCGCGCGGCAACGACGTCCGCTTCGACCTGACCATCGACTTCGAGGACGCCGCGTTCGGCAAGGAGATCTCGCTGAACGTGCCGCGCGTGGTGCAGTGCGTGACGTGCAACGGAAGCGGCGCCAAGCCGGGCACGCAGCCGGTCACGTGCAGCGGCTGCGGCGGCCGCGGCCAGGTGCGCTACTCGCAGGGCTTCTTCGCCGTGCAGCGGACCTGCCCGCAATGCGGCGGCGCCGGCAAGGTGATCAAGGATCCGTGCGTGACGTGCGGCGGCGCCGGGCGCGTGCGCGAGGAGAAGAAAATCTCGGTGAAGATCCCCGCCGGCGTCGACGACGGCTCGCGCCTGCGCGTGGCCGGCGAAGGGGAGGCGGGCTTCAACGGCGGGCCGTCCGGCGATCTCTACGTGTTCATCAGCGTGCGCGAGCATCCGAAGTTCCAGCGCCGCGAGTACGACATCCACAGCGAGCAGGCCATCTCGTTCACGCAAGCGGCCCTCGGCGCGGAGATCCGCACAGAGACGATCGACGGCGAGGAGCCGCTGCGCATCGCGCCCGGCACGCAACCCGGCCAGGTGATCCGCCTGCGCGGCAAGGGCGTGCAGTACCTGCAGAGCAGCGGCCGCGGCGATCACTACGTGCACGTCAACGTGCGCATCCCGACGGCGCTCAACGACGAGCAGCGCGCGCTGCTCGAGCAGTACGCCGCGCTCGACGGCGAGCAGGCCGCCGCGCCGCGCCGCCTCGGCGACAAGCTGAAGGACTTTTTCACCGCGCCGTGAGCGGGATCGGTAGAACCGTAGGGTGTCATCCCGAGCGGAGCGAGGGATCCCCCGCCGAAGGGGATTCCTCGCTCCGCTCGGAATGACACTCGTGGCCATCTGGATCAAACGCGCCCACCGCGGGCCGATGGACCGCGTCGAGCGCGCCGAGCTCGTGCCCGGCCGCGGCGTGCGCGGCAGCGCCGACCAGGGCGGGCGGCGCCAGATCTCGATCATCAGCGAAGAGGCGTGGAACGACGCGGTGCGCGAGCTCGGCATCGACGTCGATCCCTCGGCGCGCCGCGCGAACGTGATGGTGCGCGGCATCGACCTCGAGGAGGCGCGCGGCAAGCTGCTGCGCCTCGGCGCCTGCCTCGTCCGCCTCGGCGGCGAAGTCCGCCCCTGCGAGCGGATGGACGAGGCGGCAGCGGGCCTCCGCAACGCGCTGCGCCCGCACTGGCGCGGCGGCGCGTTCGGCGAGATCGTCGAGGGCGGCGCGATCGCGGTGGGGGATGGGGCGGGGCTTGAGGATTAATCAGCCCGGCCAGCCGTTGTCCGTAATGCTCCGGCGGGGCTGAGCGCGTTCGTCATTGGCTGTTGGGCGACTCGTTCGCCGGTGGCGCCGGCGCCTTCTGCTGGCGGCGATTGATCGTCTTCGTCATGACGCGGCGCATCTCCAAGACATAGGGCCGAGCGCGGTCCCTTCGGCCGTGTGGGCGTGACGCTTCGACCATTCGTACGTCTGCAGCGTCTCGACCGCGGCGTGCGCGAGCTTGCTGTCGATCGTGAACTGCAGCGCCGCCGCGATCGCTCCGATCCGCCGCGTCAGGGGGCGGAATTGGTCGCGGACCGCGAGAGCATGCAGCCCTTCATCGACGTCGAAGAGCGCGTGCCGGCGCAGATCACCGTGACGATCCTCACGGCGTCGTGTAATGGCGATATTCCGCGCCGGTCCGCCGATACCCCGGCGACGTCTGCCGACATCGCGGACGGGTGTCGCGACACCCGAAAGAGGTCTCGCGACACCGGATCGCGGTCTCCCTCGACAGAAGCGCCGGATCGCGCCACCCGGCCGGAGTGCCGCGACCCCCAAACCCGATCCCGCGATGCTCGAAACGCATGTCGCGAGAGGTCGAAAGCGGATCGCGGCAGCCGATCCGGGTCTCGCGATCCGGCAGGGGAGTCGGGCGAACCTCGGTGGGAGTCTCGGGACATCGTCGAGGGCGGCGCGATCTCGGTGGGCGCCCCGGCCGCGTTCTGCTAAACTTTCCGCGCGCCGCGCTTCGGTCCGCGGCGCTCATGCCGATGATCACCACCGCCATCCGCACGACCTGCGCGTTGTCCGCCGCCGCGGCGTTCTTCGTCGGCATCGCCGCGATCGTCATGAATGCCGGGTGGGTGCTGCCGCTCGCCGCCGCCGCGGGGCTGGCGCTCGTGGCGATGTTCGGCAGCGGCCCGGCGCCGCGCGACGCCGGCATCGTGGTCGACGACTTCAAGCGCTTCCGCATGGCCATGATGGTCTGCTTCAGCGTGGCCATGCTGCTGTACAGCGCGGCCGCGGCGCTGCGCAACCAGGCCGCGGCCACGCTCGGCGTGGCCTTCTGGCTGGTCGGCTTCGTGCTGGCCTTCTTCGTCGTCTACCTCCGCGGGCGCGTCCGGCTCCTCCAGCAAGCGCAGTGAGCTTCTCCCGCTACCGCCCGCATCCGTGGCACGGCCTCTCGCCCGGCGACGGCGCGCCGCGCGTCGTCACGGCGTACATCGAGATCACGCCGTTCGACCTCGTGAAATACGAAGTCGACAAGGCCAGCGGCTACCTGCGCATCGACCGGCCGCAGCGGACGTCGTCGTCGCCGCCGGCGCTCTACGGCTTCGTCCCGCAGACGTACTGCGCCCAGAACGTGGCCCGCCTCGCGCCCGGCGCCGAGCGCGGCGACGGCGACCCGCTCGACATCTGCGTGCTCAGCGAGCGCCCCATCACGAAGTCGGAGATCATCGTCTCCGCGCGCGTGATCGGCGGGCTGCAGATGATCGACGGCGGCGAGGCCGACGACAAGATCATCGCCGTGCTCCAGAACGACTACGTCTGGGGCGCGGCCGAGAACCTCGGCGACGTCCCGGCGGTGCTGGTCGAGCGCCTTCAGCACTACTTCTCGACGTACAAGCTGAAGCCGGGCGAGCCGGCGCGGACGAGGATCGCGCAGACTTACGGCTACGAGGCGGCCGCGAAGGTCATCGAGGCGGCCATGCAGGACTACGCCGCGCACTTCGGCGACGACGGCGGGTAGGGAATTCCGGCCGTTGCGGCCCTCCCATTCGGAGGGAGAACGCACATGCTCGGACTCGACACGCTCGACGTTGCGATCGGCTTGGTCTTCGTCTACCTGATGGTGAGCTTCGTCTGCTCGGCGGCCGCGGAGGTGGTGGAGCTGATCTGGAAGGAGCGCCCGCGGACGCTGCACGACGGCATCGTGGAGCTCATCGGCTCGGACTTCGTCCAGAAATTCTACGAGCACCCGCTCGTGACCGCGCTCTATCAAAATGACTACAAGAGCCGGGCGCGGAGCCTGCCGTCGTACATCCCCGCGCGGAACTTCGCGCTGGCGGTGCTGGGGCTGATCGGCGCGCCGAACGCGGGGCAGGCGACGAACCTCGCCGACATCAAGACGAGCATCGACGCGCTGGCGCGCAATCCGAAAACGGCGCACATCTACGACGCGCTGAACGCGATCTATCTCGGCGCCGAGGGGAAGGCGGAGAACGTCATCAAAGGCATCGAGGATTGGTACAACAGCACCATGGACCGCGTCTCCGGCTGGTACAAGCGTTACGCGCAGTGGTGGCTGCTGTTCTTCGGCGCCGTCGTGGCCGTGGCGATGAACGTCGACACGATCCGCGTCGTCAAGTACCTCGCGGTCAACAAGACCACGCGTGACGCTATCGTCGCGTCGGCGAGTGCGGCGGTGCAGAACGGGATGCCGAAGCCGGGGCAGCCGAAGACCGTCAAGGACGCCGAGGACCAGCTCGTCGCCAGCATCAACGACGTCAACGCCCTCGGCCTCCCGATCGGATGGGGAAAGAACCCGGTGTGGGATTCGTCACAGGTCCTGCCGGCGGTGCACGATCACGGCGTCGGCTGGCTCCTCACCGCCATCGCCGTCTCCTTCGGCGCGCCGTTCTGGTTCGACGTCCTGAACAAATTCATGGTCGTCCGCTCGACGGTGAAGCCGAAGGAGAAGAGCACCGAGGAGAAATCGAAGGACGGGAAGTAGCGCGTTACGATGCGCGGCGCGTGATCGATTACATCCTCGACATCGCGTTCGATGCGGCGGATGAGGAACAGGTGCAGTCGTTCCTGTTCCTCACCGCCTCGACGGGGAGCGTGGAGACGCCGTCGGGCCTCTTCGCGTACTTCGACTCGGCCGACGACCGCGCCGCGGCAATGGAGCTGCTGCGCGGCTTCGACCTTCACCCGTACGAGCGCGAGCGCGAGGACTGGCTCGCGCATTATGAGCAGTCGCTCGAACCGCTGCTCATCGGCGCGTCGTTCCTCGTTGCCCCCGACGCGCGGCTCATCCCCGCGGGCAGCGCGCGCCACGCGCTCGTCGTGCCGCAGGAGCAGGCCTTCGGCACCGGCTCGCACGAGACGACGTCGCTTTGTATCGAGCTGCTGGAGACGATCGAGCTCGTGGGAAAGCGCGGCCTCGACGTCGGCGCCGGCAGCGGGATCCTCGCCCTGGCCATGCTCCGCCTCGGCGCCGAGAAGGCGATCGCCTTCGACAACGACGCCGACGCCTACGGCGCGCTGCGCGACAACCGCGCGCGCAACGGCGTCGAGGCGGCGCGCATGCCGCTGTTCATCGGCAGCGTAGAGGCGCTGCGCGGCGGGCGCTTCGACGTCGTGACGATGAACATCATCCCCGAGGTCATCCTCCCGCTCCTCGGCGAGGTCGCCGCGCACCTCGGCGAGACGCTCATCCTCAGCGGCATCCTCGCCGATCGCGCCGCTGAGGTCGTGCGTGCGTGCGCGTTGCGCGAGCTGCGCCTCGTCGACGAGCGTGAGAAGGGCGAGTGGTGGGCGGGCGCGTTCGCTACGGCGTAGGGTTCGGCGCGGGGCCGATCTGGGCCTTTGGCTCTCCCGACAGCGGTGCGCGCGGCGTGCAGCCGTTGCCGAGCGCGATCGCCGTCGTCTCGATCGCGTACGTCGGCTGGGCGAACATCGACGTGATCACCCACGCCTGGCTCGGCCGCGACGGCGTGTAGCCCGGCCGCGCCGAGTAGCTCGCGCTGCCGCCGTTGTCGAGATTGAGGTAGAGCCATCCGCCGGCGTCGCCCGAGCTCGAGAACGCCGGAAGGAAAACGGCGAATGTCGCCGGTACGGCGGCCGTTGCCGGCGATCCCGGCGGTGGCCCGCACAAGATGTTGCACCCCGAGGTCAGGGTCGCATTTTCGTGCTCGTCGAAGCGCACCGCCTCACGCGTCTGCAGGTCGCCGTTGCGCTGGTAATCGCTGCAGACGGCCGTCGCCGACGTCACTCCTTCGCGCCAGATCTTCAGCGTCGTGTTCAGCGAATTCGTCCCGCCGGCGATCCAGCGCGGCGCGAAGACGCTCGGCAGCGGCTGCCGCCGGTCGATCGTCCGCGACGGCTGCCCGGCGGTGAAGCGATCGTAAAACGTGTACGGGAGGCTCGTCGCCGCGACCGCGCCCGCCGGTCCGCCCTCGGGGATCGCGCGGATGTGCACCAGCGGCGAGCCCTGCGCGTAATGATTGGCGCCAGCGTGCGCGAGCTGCTCGTAGTCGCCGGTGAGCACGTTGTCGTACAGCAGGATCGAGAAGTAATCGGGCGACGTCGCGTTCTTCGGCGCGCACGTCGCCACGAGGTCGATGGTGATGTAGCCGATCGCGTCCGTATGCGTGCCGCCGACACGGCAGCCCGCCGACATCGTGCCGACGGTGAAGATCCGCCGCAGCTCGTCGATGAACGCCGGCGGCAGCGCAGCCGGCACGTTGAGGCAGCCGCTCTGCACGTCGGGGAGAAAGTTCGGATTGGCGCTGTTCGACACCGGCTGCGAGCCGAACGTCGGATTCTCCGGAACGGGCGTGTCGGCCGAGGTGCCGACGACCGTGCCGTTGGCGAAGAGATCGTAGAGGTTGTACGGCTGCACGTCGTAGCCGGTGAGGAAGACGGGGAAGCTGTACGCGGGAAACGCCCAGTCGGTCCAGAGCGTCACGCGTGCGATCTGCGGCAGCGCCGAGACGTTTTGGATCGTGAAGAGCGTCTGCGATGCCGACTGCGGCGGGCTGTTGAAGTCGACCTGGAAGTAGGGCAGCAGCAGCGTCGCCGCGGGCTGCCAGGCGATGTCGCAGCTGTCGTCGTTGTTCGTCGTGCCGGCCATCGCGGCGGCGGCGACGAGGAGAGCGAGCGCGGCGATCGAGCGTTTCATGGCGTGGTATTCGGAGCGGGACCGATGTTGCCGCCGGGCTCGCTGCTGAACGGCCGCGCCGGCGAGCAGCCGTTGCCGAGGGCGATGGCCGGCAGCTCGACCGCGTACGTCGGCTCGGCGAAGAACGAGACGATCGCCCAGCTCTGGCTCGCGCGCACTAGGCTGGACGGCCTGGCGAAGCCAGGCCGCGACGTCGAGTAATTGCTGCTGCCGCCGTTGTTCAGGTTCAGGTAGAGCCAGCCGCCAGCGTCGCGGAAGATGTTCGGCGGGAAGAGAAACGACGTCGACGGCACGATTGCCGTCGCCGCCGTAGCCGGCGCGGGAGGAACGGGAACGATGCCGAGTGTATTGGTGAGAACCGCGGCGTTCTCGTGCTCGTCGAAGCGCACGGACTCCGCGACCATCATCGACTTCGACAGCGCCGCCGCGTCCGCGCCGCTGCACGCGCCGGCGTTCGTCGTCTCGCGCCAGATCTTCAGCGAGGTGTTGAAGCCGTTCGCGCCGCTCTCGATGTAGCGCGGCACGAAGGCCGAGGGCAGCGGCTGCCGCCGGTCGGCCGTGCGCGCCGGCAAGGCGCGCGTGTAGCGGTCGTAAAACGTGTACGGCAGGTTCGTCGGCGCGATCGCTCCGGCCGCGCCGCCCTCGGGAATCGCCCGAATGGGCACGAGCGTCCCGCCCTGCGCGTAGCTCTTCGCGTCGCGCGGCACGATCAACTGGTAGTCGCCGGTGAGCGTGTTGTCGAACAGCAGGATTCCGCTGACGTAGTCGCTCGAGCTCGGGTTCTTCGCCGCGCAGGTGGCCACGACGTCGATCGTTGCGTAGCCGATCGCGTTTGCGTGAGTGCCGCCCACCGCCTGCGAACAAACGCCGCTGCTCGTTCCGGTCGTGAAGAGGAGTCGCAGGTCCTGGAGAAGCGGTGGGCTCAGCGCGAACGGCGTTCCCGCGCACGCGGCCGCGGCGCCGGGGAGGAAATTCGGATTCGCGGCGTTGCCCTGCGGCTGCGAGCCGGGCGTCGGATTGAGCGGCACCGTCGTGCTCGACGACGTGACGGGCAGCGCTCCGGTCGCGAAGACGTCGTAGAGGTTGACCGGCTGTACGTCGTAGCCGGTCAGGAAAATCGAGAAGTTGTAGGCGGGAAAGCCCCAGTCGGTCCAGAGCGTGACGTTCGCGATCTGCGGATACGCGGAGACGTTCTGAACCGTGAAGATCGTCTGCACCGCCGCGGCGCGCGATGCGTTGAAGTCGACTTCGAAGTAGGGGAGGAGCAGCGTCGCCGCCGGTTCGAGCGAGATGTCGCAGCTGTCGTCGTTGTTCGTTGTCGACGGCGGCGTCGAGAAGGTCCCCGCCGCCGCGGAACCGCCGAGGAGGAGCGCCAGGATCGTGGCCGCGGCGATGCGCATTGTCTCTGGTACGGACGTCCTGCACGAAACGTCTTAGAATTGAGACCATGAATCAAATCAGCGACCGCTTACGCGGACTGGTGCAGTCCGACATCCGGCGCATGTCTCGCGAGTGCGAGCGCGTCGGCGGCATCAACCTCGGCCAGGGCATCTGCGATCTGCCGACCATCCCCGAGCTCGTCGAGGGCGCCTGCGACGCCATCACCGGGCACAAGGCGACCTACTCGAAGTTCGAGGGCATCGACCAGCTGCGCGAGCGCATCGCCCGCAAGATGGCGCACTACAACGGCATCGTCTGCGATCCGGCCACCGAGGTCGTCGTCACGGTGGGATCGAGCGGCGGCTTCGCCAACGCGGCGCTGGCGACGCTCAACGAAGGGGACGAGGTCATCCTCTTCGAGCCGTACTACGGCTACCACCTGAACACGCTCAAGGTCCTCGGCTTCCGGCCGAAGTTCGTGACGCTGCAGCCGCCCGACTGGACGATCGACTTCGACGCGCTGCGCGCCGCGTTCGGCCCGCGCACGCGCGCCGTCGTCGTCTGCACGCCGTCGAATCCCTCGGGGAAGATGTTCACACGCGACGAGCTCGAACGCATCGGCGCGCTCTGCCGCGAGCACGACGCCTGGATCTTCACCGACGAGATCTACGAGTACATCGTCTGCGACGGCCGCAAGCACGTGTCGGTCGCCTCGCTCGAGTCGTGCCGCGACATCACCGTCACGATCAGCGGATTCTCGAAGACGTTCTCGATCACCGGCTGGCGCATCGGCTACGTCGTCGCGCCGCAGCGCGTGGCCGGGCCGATCGGCTTGATGAACGATCTGATGGCCATCTGCGCGCCGACGCCGCTGCAGTGGGGCGTGGCGCGCGCGCTGGAAGTGCCGGACAGCTACTACACGGAGCTCGCCGCGTCGTACCAGCGGAAGCGCGACATCCTCGCCGCGGCGCTGACGGACGCCGGCTTCAAGCCGTCGATTCCGCAGGGGTCGTACTACATGCTCGCGGAGATCCCGGGCGAGTTCGCGAATTCGGCCGAGGCGGCGAAGGCGCTGCTCGAAGAGGCGCGCGTGGCCTCGGTGCCGGGGACGGCGTTCTTCGAGTCCGAGGTGGGCAACCGCATGCTCCGCTTCTGCTACGCGAAGGACCCGGACGCGCTCGAAGAAGCCTGCAAGCGGATCCGGGCCTTCCGCGCGGTCAAGGCGTAGGCAGCGTCGCTACTTCTGGTTCAGCGCCGCCAGCACTTCCTCGGCGTGTCTGGCGGTGTCGACCTTCTTCCAGATCTTCTTGATCCGCCCGTCCGGGCCGATCCAGTACGTCGTGCGCGCCACGCCCCAGCTGCGCCGCCCGTAGAGGTTCTTCTCCTTCCACACGCCGTACATCTTGGCCACGTCGGCCGTGGCGTCGGCGAGGAGCGGGAAGTTGAGATCGTGCTTCGCCTCGAACTTCTTGTGCGACTCGAGCGAGTCGGTGGAGACGCCGAGTACGGTGGCGTGGGCCTTGGAGATGTCACCCTCGTGATCGCGGAACGAGCATGCCTCGGCCGTGCAGCCGGGCGTGTCGTCGCGCGGATAGAAATAGAGGATCACGTCCTGCCCGCGCAGCGCGCTCAGCTTCACGTCCTTGCCGCGTGTCGACGGCAGGCGGAAGTCGGGAGCGAGGTCGCCGATTTTCGGCTCATAGAAGTCTTGCATCGATGCTCCAAGCGATTGGCGATTAGCGATTCGCGATTCGGCCCGCCTTTCCGAATCGCGAATCGCGAATCCCGAATCGCTAATTCGTGACCCCCGTCGTAAACAACACCTTCTCGGCGATCAGCACCGCGTTCAGCGCCGAGCCGCGGCGGAGATTATCGCAAACGGCCCACACCCAAAATCCGCCGCTGATCGTCGGATCGCGGCGCACCTCGGCGACGAGCACCTCGTCTTTCCCGGCCGCGTCGATCGTCCCGAACTGCTCGTCCTCCTCGGGCAGCGCGATTGCCGCGTTCGCGCGCAGCGACGCCGCGACGTCGGCGATCTCCAGCTCCTCGTCCGTCTTCACGAAGAGCGAGAACGTGTGGCTGTGGAAGATCGTCCCCTGCGTGATCAGCAGCGCGATCTGCGTGCGCACGTCGACGAGGCCGCGGAGCTGCGCGACGATGAACTCCTCGTTGTGCTCGAGCGCCGGATAGAGATTGAACGCCAGCTGCCGGTCGAACACGCTCTTCGGCACGCTCTGGATGTTCAGCACGCTGATGGTCTGCTGCGCCAGCTCTTCGACGCCGACCTGCTCGAACTCCGAGGCCGGCTGCACGACCGCGGCCGTGCAGAGCTCCACGCGGGCGAGGCGCGCCACCTGGTGCAGCACCAGCGCGATCGGGATGGTCACCGGATGCGGCGAGACGATCACGCGCTCGTTGCCGTCGATCTGATCGAGGTTGACGCCGGCCACGGCCAGCCTGCCGTCCTCCACCGTCGACGGCTGCGTGAGGTCGATGGCGACGAAGTTGTCATCCTCGGCGCGCTGCAGCCACTCCCGGCTCTCCGCGGCCGGCCCGCAGAAGAAGACCAGGTCCAGGTCCTCGAGCTCCCCGTCCGAGACCGGCTGCACGTAGGCCGGCTCGCCGTCCGCCTCCGTCAGCGCGCCGGCGCTCTCGCCCGTCGCCAGCAGCACCGTCTTGGCCAGCGGAAACGAGCGCTCGCGCAGGATCGTCTGGATCTCCGTGCCGACGAGCGTGAGGGGATTGACGATGCCGACGCGGTAGCCGGCGGCGTGCTTCGGTTCGGGCATCAGTGTCCTTCGACCGGCTGGAGCGGCATCTCGTCCGGTCCCGGCGCGCTCGGCGGCGGCGGCGCGGGAAAGGCGATCGACCAGAGCCGCAGCAGCGGCCCCGAGGAGAGGTAGCAGATCGCGCCGACGAAGAGGAACTCGCGCGGGAACTTCGCGGCGATGGCCAGCACCAGCGTGATCATCACGATCGGCAGCAGCGAGCGCTCGCGTTTGAAATACAAACCCTTTTGGCTGCGGTAGCGGATCGGCGAGACCATCGCGAACGCCACCGCCACCGTCACGATCACGATCACCGTGGCGAAGCGGTCGTTCACCACCGGCGCAGGCGCGTAGTAGATGATCGACGCCAGCGTCAGCGCGCCGGCGGGGCTGGGCAGGCCGACGAAGTAGCGGTGATCGGTCTTGCCCGACATCACGTTGAAGCGCGCCAGGCGCAGCGACACGGCCACGAGGAAGATGAACGCGATCGGCGCGCCGATGCGCAGGTCGCGCAGGCCCCAGCAATAGACCAGCACCGCGGGGGCGGCGCCGAACGTGACGACGTCGGCGATGGAGTCGTACTCCTTGCCGAACTCGCTCGTCGCGCCGAGGGCGCGGGCCAGCAGGCCGTCGAACGTGTCGAAGATCGCGGCGATGAAGAGCGACAGGCACGCCGTCTCGAACGAGGCGATGGCCAGGTCGGTCCGCCCGTCCGTGATCTCCGCCACCGCCCGCGTCGACGCGATGATGGCCCGGAAGCCGAAGAAGATGTTCAGCATCGTCATCAGCGTCGGGATGACGTAGATGCCGCGGCGGATGTTCGGCGGCTTCATCACGCCCGCTCCCCGATCTCCGCGATGACCGTGAGGCCGACCTTCACCTTCTCGCGCATCTGCACTTTGATGTCCGTGCCGGCGGGGAAGAAGATGTCCACGCGCGAGCCGAACTTGATCATCCCCACGCGCTCGCCGCGCACGACCTCGTCGCCTTCCTTCTTGTCGAAGACGATGCGCCGCGCCAGGAGGCCGGCGATCTGCTTGAACGCCACGCGGCCGCCGTGCGAGTCCTCGATGACGATGAGGTTCTGCTCGTTCTCCGTCGACGACTTCTCCGCGAACGCGGCGATCTTCTTCCCAGGGTTGTAGCGGTAGTGCACGATCCTGCCGCTGATCGGCGCGCGGTTCACGTGGACGTCGAAGACGGACATGAAGATGCTGACCTGCCGGGTGAGGCCGGGCCAGATCTCGCCGTCGCCGACGTCCTTGATCTGCACCACGGTGCCGTCCGCGGGCGAGAGGACGTCGATGTGCCGCTCGGAGCCGGCCCGGTGCGGGTCGCGGAAGAAGTTGATCAGGAAAAGGAAAAGGAGGGTGAGGAGCGCGCCGGCGATCCACCACTGGATCAGAAACGCCGCGCCCGCGAGGATGACGACGGGGATGATGAAGATCCACCCCTCGGGAGCAAAGCGCACGCGCGGCATGGCGCGGATGTTAAAGCAAAAATCCCGGCGCTGCCGCCGGGATTTTTGCTGAACTCGTTCTCTTTTTTGCGCTCACGCCACGGCGTGCTCGGACTCGTACGACCGGATTCTCTCCGCCATCTGATCCTTCAGATGCAGCTTGCGCTTCTTCAACGTCTTCTCTTCCAGCTCTTCGTCGGTGGTCACTTCTCGCTTGCCGGCGAGCTCGGTCAGGCGCGATTCACACGCGTGATGCTCTTCGATCCACTTCCGGAACTCTTCGTCCTCGCTGCTGAGAATCCGTTGAATGTCCGCGGTACGGTTCGACATCAAATTTTTCCTCCTTCGATGTACCGGTTCGCTCGGGCCGATTGTAACCCTCTACAATCCACTCCCGCATGCTTTCCCGCCGTCCCGTCGAGGCCGCCGTCTTCCTGGCCGCGGTTTCCGTTTTCATCACGCCGTTCCGGCGCGACCTCTTCGTCGGCGACGAGACGAAATACGCCCAGGTCATTCGCGAAATGCGCGCCAACGGGTCGTTTTTCCTGCCGACGCTCGGCGGCCAGCCGTTCACGCACAAGCCGCCCATCCACTTCTGGCTCATCGACTTACTCACGTTCCCGCTCGGGACGTACTCGATGTGGGCGTTCGTCCTGCCATCGCTGATCGCGTTCGCGTTGCTGCTGTGGCTGCTGTGGCGCCGCGGCGGCCCGCTCGCGGCGTTCGTCTGCGCCACCTCAGTATTGATGTGGGCCTCGGCGCAGACGGCTCGCATGGACGTCTCGTTCACGCTTTTGATCGCCTACGGCCTCTTGAAGCTCGAGGATTTCTTCGACCGCGACGACTTCCGCGCCCTGCTCCTCTGCGCCGCCGCCCTTGGCGTGGCGACGCTGATCAAAGGCCCGATGGCGCCGGTCATCGGCCTCGTCCTCTTCGCGCTCGAATGGTGGCGCCGCCGCCGCGCGCCGCGCGGCAATTACCTGCCGGCCGTCGCCGCGCTGGTGCTGATCCCGCTGGCGTGGTTCATCCCGGCGATGCTCCTCGGCGGCCACGCCTATACGCGCGAGGTGATCGTGAAGCAGACGGTCGGCCGCGCCGTGGCGACGTGGGTCCACGCCGCGCCGCCGTGGTTCTACGTGCTGCACCTCCCGGCGACGCTCTTCCCCTGGTTCTTCCTCGCCGTCGCCGCCGCGATCGCGCGCCGCTGGTCGTTCCTGACGAACTGGATGCTCGCGGTGCTCGTGCCGTACTCGCTAATGGCCTCGAAGCTAGACGTCTACATGATGGCCATGATCCCCGCCGTAGCGCTACTCGTAGTGCCGGCGTCCCCGCCGGCCGGCCAGGCGGCGTCCCGCCGCCTCCCCAACGCCGTCGCCGCCGCCATCCTCCTCATCCTCGCCATCTTCGCCGTCTTCCTCAACATCCCCGAAATCCCGCTAAAAGGCCTAGCCATCGCCACCGCCCTCGCCGGCCTCATCGCCCTAATCATCGTCCTCCGTTCATCGTTCGAAACAGCCACGATCGCCGTCGGCCTAGCCTCCCTCGTCCCCCTCGTCTACACCGCGATCGTCCTCATGCCGCAAGTGAACGACCTCGCCTCCACCCGCCCGCTCGTCGCCGCGCTCGTACGCCAGCACGTGCCCGGCGACGACATTTCGCTCAACTGGTGCCCGTATCTCTGGACACGCGACATGCCCCGCGACCTCGAGCGCGTCGTCTACATCGACGATGTGAAATCGGTGCACACGCGCGTGCTGGCCATCGCCCGCGCCCACGCCCCCGCGCTGCCCGGCTACCAACGCGTCGATCAACTGCGCATGATCGGAAAATGGTTCGATGTCTATCGACGGTAAGCGACGCCTCGCCGCGGCCGCGTTCGTCGCGCTGCTGCTCCTGTCGGTCTTCTGGCCGGAGCCGGTCGTCGACGTCAACCGCCTCTGCTGCCACGCCGCCCTCGGCGTCGACGACCTCTCGTTCCTCGGACGCGAAGCGCCACGATGGGATGTCGTCTTCTGGTGTCTCGCCGGCCTCTTCGCCCTCATGCTGATGCACCCGACGGGCGAGAAACGCGACTACTCGCTGCCGCGGATTCATGCAGCGTTCTCGCCGCGCATCATCGTTTTTTTCGCGGCGGCCGCGATCCTCGTCGCCGTCGTCTGGCGCTTCGCCGACGCCCCGGTCACGGCGTGGGCCGAGCGCATCCAATCCGACGCCGTCCAGGACGCGATCCGCCTCACGAACCGCCTCGGAGGCGGCATGAACCCGGCGCTTGTCGTGATCTTCTTCTACCTCGCCGGCGTCGCGTACGCGCTGCCGCGCTGGAAGAGCTACGCGCTGCAGATGACTCTCGCCGGCGCCGCCGCCGGCCTGCTCGCGCAGATCGTCAAGTACGCCGTCGGCCGCGCCCGTCCCGAGCTCTGGCTCGGCCCCTTCCAGCACGCCCGCGCCTCGGCGACGTCGTTCCCGAGCGGCCACACCGTCGGCGCCTTCGCCCTCGCCGGCATCCTGCTCTTCGCCTCGCCGTCGCGCGCGCTGCGCGTGGTGGCGGTGCTCCTCGCCGCCGGCGTCGGCGTCGCGCGCATCCTGGCCTTCCGCCACTGGACGAGCGACGTTGTCGCTTCTGCAACGCTCGGCCTGATCGCGGCCTGGAGCGTGAGCCAGCTCACAAGCGAGCCGCGGCGCGTCGATTAGATTCCGCGCGCCATGGAGAGAAGCCGCCTTCAGCTCTTCACGTACGACGTCATGCGCGAGCTCTGCGACCACTGCCGCAAAGAGCGCTTCCACTTCGTCCCCACCGGCGCCGCCCCCGCCCCCGGCACCTGCCCCCGCTGCGGCGCCGAGCGCAAGCTCGCCGCGATCAGCGACACCGCGATCATCCGCCTGGTGACGCAGCCGAACGGCGAGGTGGTGGTGGTGCCGGTGATCGGGTAAACACGCCGAGGTACGATCAGCGCGTGAGCGCGACGTACGACGACCTTCTTAACGCTCCAGAGAATCTCGTCGCGGAGTTAATCGACGGCGAGTTGTATCTGTCGCGGCGTCCCCCCTCTCCTCACGCCCGCGCCTCGTCCGTACTCTTGTGCATTCTCGCGTACGCGTTCGATGACGTCGACGCCGGGCCGGGTGTTTGGTGGATCGTCCGCGAGCCCGAACTGCATCTCGGCGGTCATGCGTTGGTGCCCGATACTGCAGGCTGGCGTCGCGCGCACGTAGCGGAATTCCCGGATACGTCCGGCTGTGAGATTGCGCCTGATTGGTTGTGTGAAATCCTGTCAGGGACCACCGCTCGCGTCGACCGTGTGAAGAAACTGCCGATCTACGCAAACCACGGCGTTCGACACGTGTGGCTGCTCGACCCGGTACTTCGAACGCTCGAGGTGCTGCAGCTCGAAGCAAGTCGCTGGATCGTCGCCGGCAACTATGGTGGCGGCGACAAAGTCCGCGCCGAGCCGTTCGATGCGGTCGAGATCGATCTCGCCGCGCTCTGGCTCCCGTCCTAAGCTTCGACCTCCGCGAAATTCACCGACACCAGCCGCGAGCAGCCCGCTTCCTCCATCGTCACGCCGTACAGGATGTCCGCCGCCTCCATCGTCCGCCGCGAGTGCGTGATCACGATGAACTGCGTGTCGCGCGACATGTCGCGGACCAGGCGCACGAAGCGCTCGTTGTTGATCTCGTCGAGCGGCGCGTCCACCTCGTCGAGGATGCAGAACGGCGACGGCTTGTAGCGGAAGATCGCGAAGAGCAGCGCCAGCGCCGTCAGCGCGCGCTCGCCGCCCGACAGCAGCGCGATCGACTGGTTCTTCTTTCCCGGCGGCTGCGCCACCAGCTCGATGCCGCTCTCGAGGATGTCCTCCTCGTCGAGCAGCTGCATCTTCGCCGTGCCGCCGCCGAAGAGCGACGTGAAGATCTCCGTGAAGTACTGGTTCACCGCCGTGAACGCGTCGCGGAACAGCTCGCGCGACGTCAGGTTGATCTTGCGGATCGTGCCGCGCAGCGACTCGATCGCCTGCACCAGGTCGTCGCGCTGCGTGCGCAGGAACGACTCGCGCTGCTCGAGCTCCTGATGCTCCTCGATCGCCAGCACGTTCACCGGGCCGATCTTCTCGATCTGATCGGAGAGCTTCGCGACCTCGGACTCCAGCGCGGAACGCGCATCGTCGGAAGCGGGCGGCTCCACGTCCGCCAGCGCGTCGATCCCGGCGTGCAGGTCGAGCGCGATCTGCTCGCGCAGCAGGTCGAACGCCGACTTCGCCCGGTCCGCGCGCCGCTCCGACTCGAACAGCGCGTCCTTCGCCGTGTTCCACTGCTCGCGCGAGTTCGCCGTGCGCGACTGCAGCTCCTGCACGCGCGCGTCGAGGTCCGCGACCTCCGCCTCCAGCGCCACGCGCACCTCGCTCAGCTCGTGCAGCTTCTTCAGCGACGCGTCGAGCTGCGCGCGCGAGCTCTCCACCGCCGCCTCCGTGTCGTTCTTCTTCCGCGCCAGCGACTCGAGCTCCTGATGGAGCTGCGTGGCACGCGAGCCGAGGGAGATGACGATGCGCGACAGGTTCTCGTGCTCGCGCGCGATCGAGTTCACGTTCCCGGCCGCCGTCTCCACGTCGACGCGCGCCTTCGACGCCACCTCCGTCACCTGCTCGAACGCCTCGCGCGAGACCGCCAGCTTCTCTTCGTGCTCGCGGATCAACTCGTGCGTCTCGCGCTCGAGCTGCTCGAGGCGCTGCAGCTCGTCGATGGCCGCGGTCTTCCGCGCGATGAGCTGGTCCTTTTCCTCGACGTACAGCGTCTGCTCTTCCGAGGCCACGGCGAGGTCCTTCTCGAAACGCTGCAGCTCCGCGCCGGCGCGCTCGAACTGGTTCCGCCGTTCGCGCAGCTCCTGCTCCGCCGTGCGCGCCCGCTCCTCGGCGAGGATGCGCGCGTCGTCGGCGGTGCGCAGCTCGTCCTCGACCGACTGCAGCTCCGCGGCGATGCCGCTGGCGCGCGTTTCCGCCGAGCCGAGGTGCGCTTCGAGGTCCGAGAGCTGCCGCTTGAGTGAGAAGACGCCCGGCGTTGCGCCTTCGAGTCGGCCGCCGATGATCAGCGGCCCGCGGACGATGTCGCCTTCGAGCGTGACGAACGTCGCGTGCCGCCGCTCCTTGGCGCGCTCGATGGCCTCGCGCAGCGTGCCGACGATGTACGCCTCCGGCATCGCTGCGCGGATCGCGTCCGGCACCGCGCCGTCGCCGACGACCGCGTACGCCGCGTTGCCGCGCCGCGAGCCTTCGCCGGCCGCCTGGTAATCGAGGGCAATGAACGCGCCGCGTCCCGCGCCGCGCTCGCGCAGCCGCGCGATCGCTTCGAACGCCGTCTCCGCGCCGTCGACGACGACGGCCTTCGACACGTCGCGCAGCAGCGTGTCGAGCGCCGCCTCGAATCCCTCTGTTGCTCGCACCGCCTCGGCCGCGGCCATGGCGTTCGGGATGAGCTCGAGGATGGCCCGGCGGACTTCCTCGTCCTGCGATTCGAGCGACGTGAGCAGCGTGCGCAGCGAGTCGATGCGATACGTCGTCTGCGACACCGCGTCGCGCGCCGAGGCGAGCGACTGCCGCATCTCGTCGCGGCGCGCGGTCAAGTCGTCGCGCCGAGAAACCGCGTCGCGCGCCGCGTGCTGCGCGGCCACGAGCGCCGCTTCGGCCTCGCGCAGCCGCTGTTCCCACTCGCCGACGAGCGCCGCCGCGCCGTCGCGCGACTCCAGCGCGCGCCGCGCGCTCTCGCTCAGCTTCGTGAGGTAGAACTCGCACTTCTCGACCGCGATCTCGATCTGGTGCACCTGGTTGCGCGCCTCGGAGATCTTCGCGATCGTGCGCATCAGCGACTCGCGCGCGTCCGTCAGCGCCTTCTCGTGCTGGCGCACCTCGTCCGACTTCTCCTGCCGCTCGCGCTCGAGCTGGTCGGCGATCTCGCGCAGGCGGTTGCGCTCGTGACGCGCGGCGTCGAGCGACTGCGATTTCTCGTCGAGCAACGCTTGCTGCTCGCTCGCTTCCTGTTCGAGCGACGCGATCTGCGCGCTTCCCGATTCGATGCGCTGCACGAGGTCGCCGAGGTTCGTCTCCGACTGCTGGAGAAACGAGCGGAGGCGCTCCACGTCGCCGGAGAGCGAGGCCATCTCCTCGCGCAGCGACGACGCGCGCGCGGCGCGCTCGGCGAGCAGCGTGCGGTTCTCGGCGAGCTCCGCCTCGTCGGTCGCGAGTTGCGCGGCAAGCTCGCTCTCCGTCGCCTGCGCGTTGGCAACGCCCTGCTCGGCTGCCTCCTGCTCCGCCTGCGCGGCCACGATGCGGCCGCGGTAGAGCGAGCGCTTCGCCGTCGAGAGCTGCTCGGTGAGCTCGCGATGCCGCCGCGCCTTGCCGGCCTGGCGCTTGAGCGAGTTCAGATTCCGCGTCACCTCGCCGAGCGTGTCGTCGATGCGCAGCAAGTTCTGCTGCGTCTCCTCGAGCTTCAGCTCCGCGGCGCGGCGCTTGGTCTTGTACTTCGTGATTCCCGCGGCTTCTTCGATGAGGCGCCGCCGGTCCTGCGGCTTGTTGGAGAGGATCAGATCGATCTTCCCCTGCTCCATCACCGAGTAGTTGCGGATGCCGAGGCCGGTGTCCATCAGGATGTCGGAGATGTCCTTCATCCGGACGCGCTTGCCATTGAGGCGAAACTCCGACTCGCCGGTGCGGAAGACGCGGCGGTTGATCACGATGCGGCCGTCGTCGGCCATCGGATGATCGCTGTCGCCGTTCGACGTGCCGAGGGTCAGCGTGACTTCGCCCATCGACAGCGGGCGGCGCCGCGCCGAGCCCTGGAAGATGACGTCGTCCATCGTCTCGCCGCGGATGTGCGCGGCGCGGTTCTCGCCGAGGACCCAGATGATGGCGTCGCAGATGTTCGACTTCCCGCAGCCGTTCGGTCCGACGACCGCGGTCATCGCGGCGGGGAAGCTGAGGTTGGCCGGGTCGTAGAACGATTTGAAGCCGTGAATTTCTAGTTTTTCGAGCCGAAACATTTTGGATTGGTCGCGGATGGTAGCACCCGCGCATTGGCGCGCAAGTTGACAGAGAGAACGCGCAGCCGTTCTAGTGCACTTCCCATGATCGAGGAGCTCCTGCAGCGCGAGATCGACGTCGGCAGCTTCCCCGCGGCGGCGTGGGCGGTGGGGACGGTCGACGGGATCGTCGACGAAGGCGCGCTCGGCCACGCCGTCGCGGTCCCGCTGCGGATTCCGGCGACGGTCGACACGCTCTTCGACGTCGCCTCGCTGACGAAGCCGCTGATCACGGCGACGCTGATCCTGCAGGCCGTTGCGGACGGCGCGATCGCGCTCGACGACCGCTTCGAAGGCTTCACGTACCGGTCGCTGCTGACGCACAGCTCGGGCCTGATTGCCTGGCTGCCGTTGTACGCGTTCCCCGATCCGCTGCAGGCGATTTTCGACCACGGCCGCGGCGTGGCCGGCACGGTTTACTCGGATCTGAATTTCGTCCTGCTCTGGTACGCGCTGCAGCGCCTGTACGGCGATTACGTCGCGCGCGCCCGGCAGCGCATCCTCGACCCGCTCGGCGTCGACGCCCTCTTCCGCCCGCCCGCCGCGCTCAAGCCGCGCATCGCCGCGACGGAGTGGGGGCAGCGCTGGGAGATGCGGATGTGCGCGGAGCGGAAGATCGCGTTCGACGGCTTCCGCCAGTCGCTGATCTGGGGCGAGACGCACGACGGCAACTCGCACCACCTCGGCGGCACCGCCGGGAACGCGGGGTTATTCGCGACCGCGCGCGCGGTCTTTCGGATTGCCCAGGCGTTCGCGAACGGCGAGCTCGTCCCGCCCGCCCTCGCCGCCGACGCCGCGCGCGACCACGGCGGCCACCGCGGCCTCGGCTGGGACAAGCCGACGCCCGGATCGGTCGCTACGTCGATGCTCTCGAAGGAGGCGTACGGCCACACCGGCTTCACCGGGACATCGGTGTGGATCGACGGCGATCGGATTTTCGTGCTGCTGACGAACCGCGTGCACCCGGTCGCCGCGGCGAACGCGATGCAAAGGATTCGGGGGGAGTTTCATCGCGGAGCGCCGGCGTCCCCGCCGGCCGGCCCGGCGGCGTCCCGCCGCCGGTGAGGCGGGACGCCTCACAGCCAGCCGTCGAGACGACGGCGCTCCGAAACGTTCCTTCTCGTCCGCGCCTTGCGAGACGCAGCCGGGAAGCGCGGGGCATTCGGCGACGACGTAGCCGTCCGACGCTTCGAGCTTCACGTGGAAGATCATGGCCTCAGTTTATATGTCACGCCGGCCATCGCGGAGCGCCGGCGTCCCGCCGGCTGGCCCGGCGGCGTCCCGCCGCCGGTGAGGCGGGACGCCTCACAGCCAGCCGTCGAGACGACGGCGCTCCCAAACGCTCCCCGGCGCCCACGCCGCCGCCCGCCCGCGCAGCGTCTGAGCGCGCGCCGGGTCGCCGGCGGCCTCGGCGAGGGCGGCGTACATCGCCAGCGTCTCGGCGAGGAGCGGATCGGGGTCGGTGTAGTCGTCGCGGAAGCGCGTCTCCAGCAGCTCGGCGTTGTCGCGGAAGATGCGCAGCGCGTCGTCGCGGCGGCCGGCGCGCAGGAAGATGTACGCCAGCGCGAGCGCCTGGAACTCCTGGATCTGCGGATAGAGCGCGATGTTCTGCTCCATCAGCCGCGCGGCCTCGTCGAGGTCGCGTCCGAGGTGCGCGAGCGAGAGCGCGATCCCTTCCTGGGCGGCGGGATCGTCGGAGCGGCGGTACGCCGCGATCGCCTCGTCGAAGCGCCCCATCAGCTTCAGCGCCTCGGCGCGATGCAGCGGGTCGCGTTCCGCGGCCGCCACTGCGTCGGCGTAGCGATGCTGCTGGATGAGCTGCTGCGCGCTCGTGGCCGGCTTCTGCGACAGCATCCACACCACGAGCCACACGACGATGGCAACCGTGACGATGAGTACGGCAAGCGTCATTACTTCTTCGCGGCCGTCGTTGTTTGCTGTGCCGTCGTCGTTGGCTGCGCCGGCGCCGCCTGCGCGGGCGCCACCGCCCCCGGCTCGACGATCAGCGCTCGCATCGTCTGCGGCCGGCCGTCGTACTGGAACTGCAGGTCGGGCATCGGCTGCGGCTTCGTCTCGTCCGGCTGGCTGTTGAGGTCCGCCACGTCCGTCAGCGGCACGGCGGCCGCGGCGTTCACCGCGTTTTCGTTGCGGTGGCTGACGAAGCCGTGCAGCGCGACGAGCAGCAGCACCACGACGAGCGCGCCGAGCACCGCGACGATCCCCTGCCGCTGCCGCGCGTACTCGATGACCCCCTCGCCCTTGGCCTCGCCGCGCTGCGGAAACATCTCCTGCAGGATGGCCTCGGTGTCGGCCTTCGCGCCGGTGCGCGGATCGGCGCCGCAGTACGGGCAGAGCTTCGCCGCGGCGTCGATCTCATGACTGCAGGCAACGCAGACGATGCGGTCCGTCTCACTCAACGTTGATGTCCACCGTGAATCGCGAAGTCACCGGGATGCCGTTCTCCATGGCCGGCCGGAAGCGCCATGATTGCACGGCGCCGATCAAACGGCCCATGTCGCCCGACATCGGATCGAGCACGTCGATGTCGTGAACGCGCCCGTCCGTGCCGACCGTCAGCGCCAGCTTGGCGTGGCCGTGCCCGCGCAGGCTCGGCACCGGCTGGTACTCCGGCACCGGCTGCGTCATGCGCGCGCCCGCCACGGCGCGATGCTGCGGCTGCGGACGCGGCGCGCGCGGCTGCGCCGGCTCCTGCGTCTGCCCGAACACCGTCCCCGTCACCGAGCGCGGATCGACCGTCGCTACCTGCGGCTGCGGCGCCGCCTGCGCGTTGCGCTGCGCGGCGCCGTACTGCTCCGACGTCATCGCCGTGGCGTCGCCGTTGCCCATCGCGCCGTTCATCGTGTTCGTCGGCGGCACGCTCGTCGCGGGCTGCGCGATCGGTCCGGCCGGCGCGCTGTTGTCCGGCACCAGCGGGATGTTCGCGGTCGGCTCCGCGGGCGCCTGCGTCGCTACCACCGCCGCCGCCGGCGCTTTCGGCTGCTGCGCGGCCTTCACTTCACTCGGCTCGAAGCCGTGGACCAGCGATCCGATGACGAAGGCGATGATCAGCAGCGCCACGAATGCGACAGCGCCAAGAATCTTGCGGTTCCAGTGGCGCTCGGCGCGCGGCGCCGCGGCGGCTGCCGTCGCGGCCGCCTCCGGCTTCGCGGGCGGCTTCTCAGCCTGCCACCAGTTGCAGTAAAGACACGACTTCGCGGCAATGTCGATGCCGCGGTTGCAATTGATACATTGTTTTTTCTCGCTCATCAATTGGCGTAACGCTGCAACCGCCGTACCGAATCGTCCCACGTCCAGACCGCGTCAGGCGTCACGGTAAACGCCTGCGGACGAACGTTTTGCGCGACGATCGAGCTCTTCGATTTCGCGACGCGGTAGAGCGTGCCGCTGCTCGTGTCGTACGCGATGAGCGCCTTTCCGCGAATGAGGACGCGATCTACGCCCGTTGGAAAATCGGAGTTGCCTCGCGGCCGCACGCCGATGCCGAGGAGGCCGCGCAGGAAGCCGCGCGTGAAGGCCTGGCTGAACGACTGCGCGCCTTCGATCATCCAGACGCGCTTCGCCGACGGATCGGCGATGGCCAGCGTGTGCGGCGGCTCGATGGCGAGCGCGACCGGCACCGCGCCCGCGGCGACTTCGCCCGCCGGCTGCATCGTGGCGAGCGCGACGACGCGGATCTTCGCCTCCCGCGGATAGACGAGGTAGGCGTTTTTGCCGTCAGTCTCCACGTCGGACGCGAACGGCGCGACGTTGATGCTGCGCGCGACGGCGAACGGCGACGCGGCGATCTCCTGCAGGACGCCGGCGGTGCGCGAGTAGGCGTAAAGGCGGCCGCCGGCGGCGAAGAGAAATGCCGGATCGGCGGCCAGAGAGATGGACGCCCTCGCGCCGTCCGCGCCGATCCGTTCGAGGGCTCGAGCGTCGCGCTCGAGGAGATAAAGCGTGCGGCCGAGGAAGATGCCGGCGACCGGCGTCTGGCCCGACCTCACCGTCGTGCCGCGGCCCGTGGCCAGCTCGACGATGCGCACGTCATTGGAGAGAGCATCGAGGACGGCGACGCGCTCGTCGCCGTCCTCGATCGACGTCGGATTCGCGACGCCGTCGGTAGTCCATACGACCTCGGTCCCGTGCGCGTTGAAAAGTTGAACGACGTTGTGGTGCGCGACGACGATGCCGCGCGGCGTCGACGCGATCGACTGCGCGAGCGCCGGCGCGGCGACGAGGAGCAACGCCAGAAAACGCGTCATTGAATGTTCTCCAGGCGAAGCGGCTCGAGCAGCAGGCCGTCCGCGCCGCCGACGCCGGTCACGCCGAGGATGCGGTAGGTGAGACGCAGCGGCGTGTTGGCGGCGAAGGTGCCGTTGAAGATCGTCGGCTCGGCAAAGCGGAACGGCACGCCCTCGATCGTGCCGGAGTCGAGCGTCGTGCGCCCCTCGGACGTCGACGCCGACGCGAACGTCGCCGTGCCGGCGAGCGTCATCGCATCGAGCGCCGCGCGCTGCTCCGGCGTCAGCGTCAATCCGAGGAGCTGCCGCAACTCCGCGCCCGCCGGCTGCGCCGTCGTTTTCCCGCTCGTCAGAAACGCCGGCACTCCGCTCGCGCGCTCCTCCGCTTCGCGGCGGAGCGTCTTCAGCGTGTCGTTGTTCGGGAACTGCGCGAGCAGCGCGTCGAGCGTGGCGCGCGCGGCGCGCGACTCGCCGGCGTGCAACTGCTGCAGCGCCAGGCGGACCCGCGCGCCGGTCGTCGATTCCTCGGGAGCGGGCGGGTGGGCGCGATCGAGGTAGCGCTGGTAATCGCGGACGAGCGCGAGCGAGAACGGGTTCGCATCGAACGCCGCGGCGTAATCGGCGGCGCCGAGGCGCGCCAGCGCGGCCAGCGCCGTCGGATCGTCGCTGCGCGCGGCCAGCACGCTCTCGTACGTCGCGCGCGCGGCCGCGGCGTCGCCGCGCCGCTCGTACAGCGCCGCGAGGCGGAGCTGCGCGCGGTTGAGCAGCGACACGTACGCCGCCTCCTCGCCGCGCGCCGTCGAGTAAATCTCGAACGACTCGTTGCGCACCACCGCCGACTTCAGCGCATCGAAGGCGCTCGACTTCAGCGACGCCACGACCGCGCGCAGCAGCGCTTCGTCGTCCGTGAACGTCGCCAGCGAATATTGATAGATCGCCAGATCGAGGCGGTTCGACACCGCCGGCGACCGTTCCGCTTCGGCCGTCGCGATCGACACCGCGTTGCGCGCCGCGCTCGCCGCCTTTTCCCGCTGGCGCAGCAGCGACATCGTCGTCGCGTAGAGGTTCCACGTCTTCGCCGAGTCGCTCGCGTAGCGCAGCGCCTCCTCTGCCAGCTCGAACGCGCGCGCGTCGTGCGACAGCTTCGCCTCGGCCAGCGCCGCGTACGACGTCGCCGTCGCGTAGCGCGTCATGTCCGCCGCGCGCCGCGCCTCGGCGCGCTCGTGCGCGGCCACGTCGAGCGCCTGCGCGTACTCCGCCGTCGCCAGCGCGTTCTCGTTGCGCGCCAGGCGGAGGTCGCCGAGGTTGAGGCGCGCGGAGAGCTGCGCGACGAACGACTTCGACGTCGCCAGCTGGCGCTCCATCTGTTGGATCTCGAAGTCGGAAGAGATGCGCGATTGCTGCGCGGCTGCAGGAAGCCCGAAGAGCAGACCCACCGTCATGCTGAGCGAAGCGAAGCATCTCGCCGAGGAGATCCTTCGCCATTTGCGCGGCTCGGGATGACGCTGGCTCCCCACCGTCATGCTGAGCGAAGCGAAGCATCTCGCCGAGGAGATCCTTTGCCATTTGCGCGGCTCAGGATGACGCTGGCTCATTCCGCGAAGTAGCCCTTCCGCGCGTTGACGATCTCGACGCCGCGCGTCGCCGCCGCAATCGAGATCGAGCGCCAGCCGGCGCCGTTGCCGTGGCTTTGGTAGACCAGCGTATAGCGCGAATTGATGTCGAGAAGGATCCGGCGCAGCTCGCGGTCGAGCGTCGCGGCGTCCGCGCGCGCCACGACGCCGCCGGTGTTCTGCGCCGCCTTCTCCAGGAACCGGCTGCCGCCGCCGAGGACGATCGCGTCGACGACCATCTTCGTCCCGCTGATCTTGCGCAGCGCCTCCTCCTCGGAAGTCAGGCTGTTGCGGTCGCCGCCGTCCGTGATCGCGATCGCGTATGTCCGCTCGCGCGAGGCGATCGACGCCAGCGCATCTCGCAGCGACGTCCCGCCGCTCGGCTCCACACTCGATACGTGGGCCAGCGCCTGCGCCTTCATCACGTTATGGTTGAAGAGCACGACCTCGGCACGGTCGCCCGGGCGGAGCAGCGTCGACTCGCTTTCGATCGCGCGCAGCGCCGCGGCCAGCTTGCCACCGCCCATCGACAGCGAGCGGTCGACGACGAAGACGAAGCGCGCCGGCGCGCGCTCGGCACGGACGTCGCGGATCGTCTGCTCGACCGCGTTCTCCGTCACGCGCAAGTCGCCGGCGCGCAGCGGCCGCGGCGAGCGGACGCGCATCGGCACTTCCACGAGGTCGACGTTCATCGACTCGCCCGCGGTCAGCGCCGCTGTCAGCACTTTCGCCGTCTCCGTCGTCCGATAGCCGTTGGAAAAAACCGTGGCGGCGATCTCGTGCCCGGCGGGCGACGTGCCGAAGTCATGCGCGATGCGGTACGGCGGCTTGCGCGCGACGCCGGCGAGCACGCCGTCGACGGAGAACTCGACGCGGTCGACGTTCGCCGCCGTGGTCGCGACTTCGATCGGCAGCACGCCGACCGCCTGCGCATTCTCGCGCGGCGAGACGAAGGTGACGGCGAGGAGGAGCCCGAGCGTGGCGATCACGCCATCGAGCAACCGCGCAGCGGGTCCGTGTCATCCCGAGCGGAGCGAGGGATCCCCGCCGGCGGGGGATCCCTCGCCGTCTTCGCGGCTCGGGATGACAAGGGGCGCTTAGAATGTCCGCACACATGCTCGCACCGGAGACGTACCTCGGCGCTTATCGCCTGATCTCGCGCATCGGCGCGGGTGGCATGGGCGAGGTGTGGAAGGGTGAGGACACGCGCCTCGGACGCACCGTCGCGATCAAGGTGCTGCCGCCGACGGTCGCCGCGGACGCCGAGGCGACGGCACGGCTGCGGCGCGAGGCGCGCACCGCCGCGCAGCTCTACCACCCGAACATCGCCATGATCCACGCCATCGAGCAGGACGGCGACCGCATCTTCATCGTGATGGAGTACGTCGAGGGCGAGCCGCTGTCGAAAGTCATCAAACGCGGCGCGCTGTCCGAGGCGGAGCTCTGCCGGATCGGCCGCGGCGTCGCCGAGGCGCTCGCCGAGGCGCATGCGAAAGGGATCGTTCACCGCGACATCAAGCCCGACAACATCATGGTCAACGGCCCGCGTGTGAAGGTGCTCGACTTCGGCATCGCCAAGCACGTCGAAGGGCCGGCCGCCGTCTCGGGCGACGCGCCGACGACGTTCGTGACGCAGCAGGGCCTGATCCTCGGCACGGTGCACTACATGTCGCCCGAGCAGGCGCTCGGCAAACAGCTCGACGCGCGCACCGACATCTTCTCGCTCGGCGTCGTGCTGTACGAGGCCGCCACGGGACGGCTGCCGTTCAGCGGCGAGACCGCGACCGAGACGATGATGCACATCATCCGCGATCCCGCGCCCGACCCGGCGACGTACAACGCCGCGATCTCGCCGGCGGTGAAGGCGATCATCGACCGCTGCCTGCGCAAGAACCGCGACGAGCGCTTCGCCACGGCCGCGGACCTCGGCGCGGCGCTGGAGCAGCAGCTCGGGATGGCGTCGACGGACCCGTACACCGCGGCGGCGACGCAAGTGCGCACCGCCGCAGCGCCGACGGTCATCGACCGCACGCCCGCCCCCGCGCCGGCGCCGCGCAAGGGCGGCCGCTGGCTGTGGCTCGCGCTCGGCCTGATTCTGCTGGCGGTCGGGATCATCGGCGCGATCGCCTCGCGCACGGTGACGACGAAGCCCCCGGTCGTCCCGGCGACAAAAACGGCGCCCGCGCCCGCCCAACCCGCCTCGGCGGCCGCGGTGAACGTGACGGCGCCGCCGCCGTCGCAGATCATCGAGACGAAGACGACGGCGCCGGCGACGACGACGACCGCGCCGCCGATCACGCAGTCCTCCCCGTCGCCGCCCGAGCACGAAGAGCTGGCGCCCACAGGCGCGCCGCCGGCGCGGCCGTTGCCGCCGCCAGGTTCACCGCCGCCCGCCGCTGCGCGCGGCGCCGACGATCTCTACGAGCAGGCACTGTCGCAAATGCGCTCCGGCGACGTGCCGCAAGCGCGCGGCACGCTGCACCGCGTGCTCGAGGCCGACCCGCGCGACGCCCGCGCGCACTTCCGCCTCGGCCAGATCGCAATGTTCAATCACAACTTCGATCCGGCGCGCCGCGAGTACGAGGCCGCATGGGTCGACAAGGAACGCCTCGACCCGCACGACCGCCACTTCGTCCGCCTCGGCATGGCCATCGTCAACGGCAATCGCGTCGAGGCGCGCAAGGTCGGCCTGGAGATCGAGCGCCTCTGGCCCGGCGACCCGGAGCTCGAGCGGATCAGGAACGAGTTCGGCGAGGAACAGGGCCGCGAGCCGGGGAGGCCGCTGCGCCCGCGGTGGCGGAAGCCTTGAGAATCACGTTCTTGTGACAACCCGTGCATCGTCATCCTGAGCGAGATGGGAGTGCGGGCGTGAGCGAAGGATCTCAAAATACGACACTTCCGCATTTTGCGATCCTTCGGCGTCTGCGCGCCTCCGGATGACGGCGACGGTAGTCTGGCCATTGCGGCCAATCGATAGCATTCGCGCCATCGTCGATGTCACGCGTGAGGTCGTTGATGCCACGCGTGAGGTCGTCGATGCCACGCGTGAGGTCGTCGATGCCACGCGTGAGGTCGTCGATGCCACGCGTGAGGTCGTTGATGCCACGCGTGAGGTCGTTGATGCCACGCGTGAGGTCGTCCGATGTCACGCGTGAGGTCGTCGATGCCACGGGTGAGGTCGTTGATGTCGCGCGTGGGGTCGTCGATGCCACGCGTGAGGTCGTCGATGTCACGCGTGGGGTCGTCGATGCTGCGTGAGGTCGTCCGATGTCACGCGTGGGGTCGTTGATGCCACGCTGAGGTCGTCCGATGTCACGCGTGGGGTCGTTGATGCCACGCGTGAGGTCGTCCGATGTCACGCGTGGGGTCGTCGATGCCACGCGTGGGGTCGTCGATGCCACGCGTGAGGTCGTTGATGTCGCGCGTGAGGTCGTTGATGTCGCGCGTGAGGTCGTCCGATGTCACGCGTGAGGTCGTTGATGCCACGCGTGAGGTCGTCGATGGTACGCGTACGGTCGTCAATGGCACGCACGCGGTCATCCGATGGCATTCTCGCCATCACGGCCGACGAACCTACTTCGCCACGACCTCCGAGGAGACATCCGACGTCCATCCATGCCGGTCCGGAACCGTTCCGAACTGGACTCCGGTGATCTCGTCGAAGAGCCGCTTCGTGATCGTCCCGACCGTGCCGTCGCCGATCTCCACCGAGCTCCCGCTCTCGAACAGCAGCTCGCGGATGCCGACCACCGTCGCCGCCGTTCCGGCCGCGAACGCCTCGGTCACCACGCCCGAGCGGACCTGGTCGACGACTTCGTAGATGTCGATGTCCTCTTCGCTCGTCGGGATGCCGAGGTCGTGGGCGAGGACGAGGAGCGAGTCGCGCGTCACGCCGGGGAGGATCGTTCCGCTCAGCTTCGGCGTCACCAGCGCGCCGTCGCGCACGAAGAAAATGTTCATCCCGCCGAGCTCTTCGACGCGGTGGCGGCGCACGGCGTCGAGGAACAGCACCTGGCTGCAGCCGCGCGCCTTTGCGTCGCTGATCGTCTTCAGCGTCACCGCGTAATTCGCCGCCGCCTTCACCCCGCCCGTGCCGCCCGGTGCGGCGCGCGACGTCGACTCTTCGACGCAGACGCGGACCGTGCCGGTGCCGGGAGCCATGCCTTTGAAGTACGTCCCCGACGGCAGCGTGATGATGTAGAAGATGAACTCCGTCGAGCTGCGGACGCCGAGTCCCGGCTCGCTGCCGATCATCGTGGGCCGAATGTAGAGCGAGCCCGGCGGCTGCGGCACGAAGTTGCGCTCGATGTCGACGAGGTGCCGGATGGCCTCCAGAAACAGCTCGTGCGGGACCGTCGGCATCCCCATCCGCTTCGCCGAGTGCTCGAAGCGCCGGGCGTTCATCTCCGGGCGGAAGAGCACCACGCGCTTCTCCGGCTGGCGGTAGGCCTTGAGTCCCTCGAAGATCGCCTGCGCGTAGTGGAACACGTTCGATGCGGGGTGCATCGAGAACGGGTGCAGCTCCTCGATGCGCGGCTCGCCCCAGGCGCCGTTGCGGTATTCGCAGACGAAGAAATTCGGCGTGCACTGGCGGCCGAATTCGAGATTCGCGGGATCGAGCGGATAGGCAGGGGTCGTCTGTCTCGACAACGTTTTGATTTCGATCACGTGCGCCCTCGCCGGAGAGTACTTACTGCGGTTGCACTGAACTTGCCATACTCTACCACGCCGCAAATGTTCGACACCCTCGCCCTTGCGCGGCGCCTCATCGACATCCCCTCGCCGACCGAGCAGGAGCGGGAGATGGGGACGTTTCTTCACGAAACGTTGACCGCGCTCGGCTATGCCTGCCGCATCCAGGACGTCTCCGCGGACCGCTTCAACCTCTTCGCCGGCGCGGGCGGGCGGCCGCGCGTGGTGCTGAACTCGCACATCGACACGGTGCCGCCGTGGTTCGCGTGCTCCGAGGATGAGGAGTTCCTGTACGGGCGCGGCGCGTGCGATACGAAGGGCGTCATCGCCGCCATGATCGCGGCGGGGGAGCGCTTGCGCGCCGGCGGCTTCGACGACTTCGCGTACCTCTTCGTCGTCGGCGAGGAGACGGACTCGATCGGCGCGAAGTCCGCGAACGTCGCCTTCAAAGACCTCGGCTCCGAGTACGTCGTCGTCGGCGAGCCGACGGAGTCGACGTTCGCCCGCGCCTCGAAAGGGGCGCTCACCGTCTTCGCGGCCTTCGACGGCAAGGCCGGGCACTCGGCGTATCCGGAGCGCGGCGACTCGGCGATCGCGAAGATGGTCGCGGCCATCGCGGCGATCGACGCCGCAGACTGGGGGACGCACGAGATCCTCGGCCGCGCCACCGCCAACGTCGGCGTCGTCCGCGGCGGGGAGAAGCCGAACATCATCGCCGGCTCCGCGGAGTGCCAGATGATGTTCCGCACCGTCGGCGATCCGGAGGACGTGCGCGCCAAGCTCGAAGCGCTCCTGGCGAAGTACGGCGGGCGGATCACGCTCTCGCGCGGCAACGGCCCGCAGTTCATGGCCGTGCCGGACGGCATGCCGTCGAACGTCGTCGCGTTCAACACCGACGTGCCGTGGCTGACTGCGCTCGGCAAGCCGCTGCTCTTCGGCCCCGGCTCGATCACCGACGCGCACGGGCCCGACGAGAAAATCGGGAAGAAGGATTTGTTGAACGCGGTGCAGACCTACCACGACACCGTCAGGAAGCTATGCCAAAGCTGAACGAGACCATCTACCTCGCCGCCGCCGTGCGGACGCCGATCGGGAAGTTCGGCGGCAGCCTCGCCGTGCTCACCGCGCCGCAGCTCGGCACCGCCAGCGCGAAGGCGACGCTGGAGCGCAGCGGCGTCGATCCGCTCGCGGTCGACGAGGTCATCTTCGGCAATGCGCGGCAGGCCGGCGTCGGCCCGAACGCGGCGCGGCAGATCGCCATCAAGAGCGGCCTGCGCCACGAGGTGCCGGCGTACACGGTCAATCAGGCCTGCGGCTCGGGCCTGCGCGCGATCATGAACGCCGCCGACCAGATCCGCCTCGGCCAGGCGCACGTGGTGCTCGCCGGCGGGACGGAGTCGATGTCGAACACGCCGTACCTGCTGCCGCGCGCGCGCTGGGGCTACCGCATGGGCAACGCGGAGCTCGTCGACGGCATGACCCGCGACGGCTTCCTCTGCCCGCTCGCCGACGAGATGATGGGCGCGACCGCGGAGACGCTCGCCGAGCGCTACGGAATCTCGCGCGAGGAGCAGGACGCGTACGCGGTGGAGTCGCAGCGGAAGGCGTCGCGCGCGAATTTCGAGAGCGAGATCGTGAGGCTGGAAAAGCTCGACCACGACGAGCATCCGCGCTTCGACACCGACCTCGGCTCGCTGGCGAAGCTGCCGCCGATCTTCCGCAAGAACGGGACGGTGCACGCCGGCAACTCGTCGGGGATCACGGATGGGGCGTCGTCGATGCTCGTGGTTTCATCCGAAGCATTGCGCGCGCACAACCTGACGCCGATGGCGCGCATCGTCGGCTACGCGCAGGCCGGCGTCGATCCGAAGATCATGGGCATCGGTCCCGTGCCGGCGACGCGGAAGCTGCTCGCGGACGTCGGCATGTCGCTCGACGACATCGATCTCATCGAGCTGAACGAAGCCTTCGCCGCGCAGGTGCTGGCCTGCGACCGCGAGCTGCACTTCGACCGCGCCAAGCTAAACGTGCACGGCGGCGCGATCGCGCTCGGCCATCCGATCGGCTGCACCGGCGCGCGCATCGTGACGACGCTGCTGCACGCGCTGCAGTCGCGCGGGGGGCGATATGGGCTGGCAACGTTGTGTATCAGTGGGGGGATGGGTCTGTCGATGATTGTGGACTCGTCATGCTGAGGTGCGCAGACGCCGAAGCATCTCGATCTGCGCAGCGTGAGATGCTTCGCCGTCTATGCGGCTCAGCATGACGGGATTCACCGATTCTGACGACGCTGCTGCACGCGCTGCAGTCGCGCGGGGGGCGATATGGGCTGGCAACGTTGTGTATCAGTGGGGGGATGGGTCTGTCGATGATTGTGGACTCGTCATGCTGAGG
>Ga0070717_10000049_pt1 | contig 103751 bp, 93 predicted proteins | sample LARL113metaG_FD_71366 | JGI IMG/M metagenome (GOLD analysis project Ga0070717, IMG submission 71366) | Corn, switchgrass and miscanthus rhizosphere microbial communities from Kellogg Biological Station, Michigan, USA - LAR L11-3 metaG | ecosystem: Host-associated > Plants > Roots > Rhizosphere...
GTTCTTCCCGACGCTGCCGACGCAGTCGCGCTACAACCGCCGACTCAGGCGGCTGGCGCCCTATCTGACGACCGTCCAGCTCCAGGTCGCTGAGCTGATCGCCAGCGGCCGGGTCCGGCTCGTCGACGGCACGCTGATCGGCTGCGCGAACTACGCCGGCTGCAAGCACGTCTCGGACTTCGCCGGCCATGCCGCCTACGGCTACTGCCGCTCCAAGAGCGAGTGGGTCTGGGGCGTTTGACTCGTGCTGCTCTCCGACGCCGCTGGGGTCCCGGTCGGCTACACGATCGCACCGGCGAACGAGCGCGAATACGAACCCGCCTTCCAACTCGCCAGCGCACATCCGGGCACGATCCTGTTCGCCGACAAGGGCTTCTGGGGCGGCGAGTTCGAACGCACCCTCGACCTGATCGGTGTGCAGCTCGTCACGCCCGCCAAGCACCGCCTCGGGCAGCGACCGCCCGCCGAAGTCGCGAAGGCCCGGATCCGGCTCGTGATCGAGTCGGTCTTCGCGAACCTCAAGCGCCAGATGCGCCTCGAAGACCACCTCGCCAAAACGATCGGCGGCCTCATCCAACCCATCGCGCAACGCCTCCTCGCGCTCACGATCGGCATGTTCCTCAACACCCTCACCGACCGCCCACCCCGCGCCCTGGCCGCCTACGACGGACGCTAAACCCGCATCAAGCCTCTAGGAAGCCAGCGACCCGACGCTCGACACGGTCGCCGGCAGCCCGCGCACGCCCGGCTCGCAGGCGAAGACGGCGCCGGCGAGCGGATGCCCGGCGCGCTCGGCCTGCGACAGCCGGTGGCGCGTCGTCGTGACGTAGAGCGTCGCGAGGCCGGGTCCGCCGAAGGCCGGGCAGGTCGGGTGCGGGACGGGCAGCTCGAGGATCGCGTCGCAGCGCCCGTCGGGCCCGTAGCGCCGGACCGCGCCCCCGCCGAACAGCGCCACCCACACGCCCCCCTCGGCGTCGACGGCGAGTCCGTCGGGCATCCCGTCCGCCGCCTCGACGAGCGCGAACGGTCGGCGCCCGGAGAGCGCGCCGGTGGCGCCGTCGAAGTCGAAGCGGTCGATCCGCTGTGTCGTGCTGTCGATGAAGTACATCGTCGCGCCGTCGGGGCTCCAGCCGATGCCGTTCGAGAGCGTCGTCCCCGGGACGACGCAGCGCAGCACGCGATCGGCGTCGAGCCGGTAGAGCGCGGCCGCACCGGGGTCGCGGCGCTTGGACATCGTCCCCGCCCACAATCGTCCCTGCGGATCGCAGCGGCAGTCGTTGAAGCGGTTCTCGGGCTTCGCGCGCTCCGCCGAGGCGACCATCGCGCGGCGGCCCGCGCGGTCGACGTGCACGAGGTCGTGGTCGACGGCGACCACGAGGCTCCCGTCGCCGCATGGCACGGCCGCGGCGACCTGCCCGTCGAAGCTCGCGAGCACGCGCTCGGCGCCGCTCGCGGGACACCACGCGTGGACCAGCCCGCGGAGGATGTCGACGCGCAGCAGCTCGCCGTCGGCGGGGCGCCACACGGGTCCCTCGCCGAGCTCGTCGCCGGCGGCGAGCGCGACGCGCGGGGTGATCGTCTGCTGTTGGCGCTCACGTGACATGGGCAGTGCTCCAATGACTCGACAAGTGTCCTTGGAACGTTACAATGTCCTCCATGAACGCGAATGCCAACGTCCCGCCCCCCGACGGCACCCTGCGCCTCACAGCCGCGCAGGCGATCGTCCGCTACCTCTCCGTCCAGTACAGCGAGCGCGACGGGGTGCGCCGCCGGCTCGTGCCGGCGATGCTCGGGATCTTCGGCCACGGGAACGTCTGCGGCCTCGGGCAGGCGCTCGACGAGGGCGGCCACGAGCTCGCGTTCATGCAGCCGAAGAACGAGCAGGCGATGGTCCACACGGCGATCGGCTACGCGAAGGTGCAGCAGCGCCTGGCGACGCTCGCCTGCACCGCCTCGATCGGTCCCGGCGCCACGAACATGGTCACCGGCGCGGCGACGGCGACCGTCAACCGCATCCCGGTGCTGCTGCTCCCGGCCGACACGTTCGCCTCGCGCCTGCAGGGCCCGCCGATGCAGGCGCTCGACGCGCCCGGCGGCGCCGACGTGACCGTCAACGACTGCTTCCGGCCCGTCAGCCGCTTCTTCGATCGCGTCTCGCGGCCCGAGCAGCTGCTCGCCGTGCTGCCCGCGGCGATGCGCGCGCTGCTCGACCCCGAGGCCGCCGGCGCGGTGACGATCAGCCTGCACCAGGACGTCCAGGCCGAGGCCTACGACTTCCCCGCGCGCTTCTTCGAGCCGCGCACCTGGCACGTGACGCGCCGCCTGCCCGACGCCGGCGAGCTGGAGCGCGCCGTGAAGCTGCTGCGCACCGCGCAACGGCCGCTCGTGATCGCCGGCGGCGGCGTGCGCTACGCCGGCGCCCAGGCGGCGCTGCGCGCGCTCTCGGACCGCTGCGGGATCCCGGTCGCGGAGACCTCCGCCGGCAAGGGCGTCGCGGCCGGCGCCGCGCTCGCCACCGGCGCCGTCGGCCACAGCGGCACGCGCGCATCGAACGCGCTCGCGCGCGAGGCGGACGTCGTCGTCAACGTCGGCACGCGCCTGATCGACCTCACGACCGGCTCCAACTCGCTGTTCGAAGACCCGGCGGTCGCCTTCGTCGGGCTCAACGTGTGCGCCGCCGACGCCGACAAGCTCGGCGCCGAGCCGATCGTCGCCGACGCGCGCGCCGGACTGGAGGCGCTCGACGCCGCGCTCGGCGACTGGCGCGCGCCGCGGGCATGGGCCGCGCGCGCCGAGCAGGAGCTGGCGCGCTGGCGCGCGGCCGTCGACGCGCACCTCGCCGAGGAGACACGGCTCTCGCAGGGCGCCGCGCTGCGCGTCCTCAACGCGCAGGCGCAGGCGAACGACGTGCTCGTCGTCGCCTCCGGCACGCCGCACGTCGACGTGCACAAGCTGTGGGACACCGCCACCGCGAGCGAGGTGCTGATGGAGGTCGGCTTCTCGTGCATGGGCCACGAGATCCCGGCCGCGATCGGGGCGCGGATGGGCGCGCCCGGCGCCGGCGAGATCTACGTGCTGATCGGCGACGGGACCTGGCTGATGGGCCACACGGAGCTGGTGACGGCGATCCAGGAGGGGCTGAAGATCACCGTCGTGCTGGTCGAGAACCACGGCTTCCAGTCGATCCACGCGCTGCAGCGCGCGAAGACCGGGCGCAGCTTCGGGCTCGAGTTCCGCCGCCGCGAGGGCGAGGGCCTGACGGGCGACTACGTCGCGATCGACCTGGCGGCCAACGCCGCCAGCTACGGCTGCGCGACGTACGAGGCGAGCACCGCCGAGGAGCTGGAGCGGGCGCTCGCGGCGGCCCGGCAGGAGACGCGCCCGACGGTCGTCGTCGTCCACGTCGACCCGCTGCGGCTCGTGCTCTCCTCCGAGTGCTGGTGGGACGTCGGCGTCGCCGCGGTCTCCGCGCACGCCGAGACGCGCGCCGCGCACGCCGCCGCCGAGGCGGGCCGCAGCGGGCAGCGCTGGTTCGGCTGATGCGGCTGCTCGCGACGGCCGAGCTGCCGGCGGTGGCGCGCCGGCTGCTGGCGCCGCTGGGCGAGGTGGCGGTCTCGCGCGGCGCGCTCGTCGAGGAGGTCGCCGACGCCGACGTGCTCGTCGTGCGCGGCGAGCGCGTCGACGCGCAGGTGCTCGCGGCCGGCTCGCGGCTGCGCGCGATCGCGCGCACCGGCGCCGGCGTCGACAACGTCGACCTCGCGGCGGCGAGCGCGCGCGGGATCCCGGTCGTCTACGCGCCGGGCGCGGGCACCGGACCGATCGCCGAGGGCACGTGGGCACTGATCCTCGCCGCGGCCAAGCGCCTCGGCGAGCTGCGCGCCTGCATCGAGCAGGACCGCTGGGGCGAGCGCTACGCGATCGAGGGCCTCGACCTGCACGGCGCCACGCTCGGCGTCGTCGGGCTCGGCGCGATCGGCCGCGAGGTCGCCCGCATCGGCGCCGCGTTCGGGATGGAGCTGCTGGGCGCCGACCCGAAGCTGCCGGCCGACGCCGCGCTCGACGTGGCGCTGGAGCGCGTCGAGCTGGAGGAGCTGGTGCGGCGCGCCGACGTGCTCACGTTCCACTGCGACCTCAACGACTCCACGCGCGGACTCGTCGACCGTGCGCTGCTGATGCAGGCGCAGCGCCGGCCGCTGCTCGTCAACGCCGCGCGCGGCGGGCTCGTCGCAAGCGACGAGCTGCTGCTCGAAGCGCTCGAGCAGGGTTGGCTGTCGGCCGTCGGGCTCGACGTCTTCGCGCACGAGCCGCTCTCGCCCGGCAGCGCGCTGCTGGCGGACCCGCGCGTCGTCTGCACGCCGCACTCGATCGGGCTCACGCGGCGCTGGAACGAGCGCGTCTTCGGCTCGCTCGCGCGCGACCTCGCGGCGGTGCTCGACGGCCGCCGGCCGCGGCACCTCGCGAACCCCGAGGCGGTGAGCGCCGCGTGAGCGCCGTGCGCGACCTGCACGGCCTGCGCGCGCTCGTGACCGGCGCCGGCCAGGGCATCGGCCAGGGCATCGCGCTCGAGCTGGCGCGGCGCGGCGCGACCGTCGCCGTCCACACGGCCGCGAGCGACCCGGCCGCGACGCTGGAGGCGATCGCGGCCGACGGCGGCAGCGCCGTCGCGGTGCGGGGCGACCTGAGCGACCCGGCCGCCTGCGCGGCGGTCGTCGCGGCGGCCGCGCGCGAGCTGGGCGGCCTCACGACGCTCGTCAACAACGCCGGCGTCACGAAGGAGCTGCCGTTCGAGCGCACCGGCCTCGACGACTTCGCCGCGATCTTCGACCTCGACGTGCGCGGCTGCTTCCTGTGCGCGCAGGCGGCGCTCCCCCACCTGCGCGAGGCGCAGAGCGCGAGCGTCGTGAACGTCAGCTCGATCCATGCGCACGGCGGGCTGCCGCACCACGTCGCCTACGCGGCGGCGAAGGGCGCGGTCAACGCCTTCACGCGCGCGCTCGCGGTCGACCTGGCGCCGCAGGGGGTGCGCGTCAACGCCGTCGCCCCCGGCGTGATCGAGGTGCCGCGCTTCCTCGAGCGCCCGGCGTACGACCGCGCCGCCTACGGCGAGGCGATCCCGCTCGGGCGCGTCGGCACGCCGGCCGACGTCGCCCCCGCCGTCGCGTTCCTCGCGAGCCCCGCCGCCGCCTTCACGACCGGCCAGGTGCTCTACGTCGACGGCGGCACGACCGCGCGCAGCAGCTTCCGGCGCGCGCCGCTGGAGGACGAACGGTGACGCCGGGCACGACGACGCGCGCCTTGCGCGAGCGCGCGCTCGCCGGCGAGCGCCTGCTGGGGACGATCGTCGCCTGCCCGGACCCGGCGCTCGCGGAGGTCGCCGCGGCGCGCTTCGACTTCCTCTGGATCGACCTCGAGCACAGCCCGCTGACGATCCGCGACGTGCAGACGCTGTGCATCGCCGCGCGCGCCGCCGACTGCCCGACGCTCGTGCGCGTCGGCGACCCGGCGACCGAGCTGGTGACGGTGCTGCTCGACCTCGGCGTCGACGGCGTGATCGCGCCGCGCGTCGAGCACCCGGCGGTGGCGGCGGCGTTCGCCGCGAGCCTGCGCTACCCGCCGCACGGCACGCGCGGCTTCGCGGCGCGGCGGGCGACGGGCTACGGGCTCGACGGCGCTCGCGCGGCGCCGGGCGAGGCGCCGCTGTGCCTGATCCAGGTCGAGTCGAGCCGCGCCGTCGAGCGCGCGGGCGAGCTGGCGCGCGTGGACGGCGTCGACGGGCTCGTGATCGGGCCCAACGACCTCGCGCTCGACCTCGGGATCGCGCAGGACGTCGCCGCGCCCGAGCTGCTGGCGGCGATCGACGCCGTCCGCGACGCGGCCGCCGAGGCCGGCGTCGTCTGCGGGCTCGCCGCCGGCGGCCCGCCCGCCGCCGTCGCCCGCGCGCTCGGCGAGACCGCGACGCTGCTCGCCTACTCCGCCGACGTGCGCATCTACTCCCAGGCGATCGCCGCGGCCGCGGCGGCGATGACGGACGCCTGGGCCGCCCTGCCCACGCGCTGACCGACGACAAAGGACCCGCTCCCGTGCCCGACTACCTCAAGCAGGCCCCGATGTACACGCGCGACGCGACCGCGGAGGTCGCGGCGACGGTCGACCGCATGCTCGCGGCGATCGAGGCGGACCCCGACGGCGCGATCCGGCGCTACTCGGAGGACCTGGACGACTGGAGCCCGGACGACTTCCGCGTCGGCGAGGACGCGATCCGCCGCGCGACCGAGGCGCTCGACCCGCGCCTGCGAGCCGACGTCGACGCCGCGCGGGCGCAGGTGATCCGCTTCGCGGAGGCGCAGCGCGCGACGCTCGCCGACCTCGAGGTCGAGCTGAACCCGGGCGTCACGCTCGGGCACCGCCACCTGCCGATCGGGGCGGTCGGCTCCTACGTGCCCGGCGGCCGCTATCCGCTGATCGCCTCGGCGATCATGACGATCGCGGTCCCGAAGGTCGCGGGCGTGCCCCGCGTCGTCGCGTGTGCGCCGCCGCAGGCGGGCGGCGGCGTGCACCCGGCGATGCTGTACGCGATGGCGTCCTCGGGCGCGGACGAGATCTACGCGCTCGGCGGCGTGCAGGCGATGGCGGCGATGGCGATCGGCTTCGAGCAGCTCGCGCCCGTGGACATGATCGTCGGCGCCGGCAACGCGTACGTCGCCGAGGCCAAGCGCCGCCTGTTCGGCCGCGTCGGCATCGACCTGCTCGCCGGCCCGACCGAGATCCTCGTGATCGCCGACGGGAGCGCCGACCCCGAGCTGGTCGCGGCCGACCTGCTCGGCCAGTGCGAGCACGGGCCCAACTCGCCGGCGATCCTGATCACGACCTCGCGCGCGCTGGGCGAGCGCGTGCTGGCCGAGATCGAGCGCCTGCTGGCGACGACGTGGCCGACGGCCGAGGTCGCGGGCGCGGCGTGGGCGGCGCACGGCAGCGTCGCGGTCGTCGACTCGCACCGCGAGGCGATGGAGCTGTCGGACCGCTACGCGCCCGAGCACCTCGAGGTGCAGGTCGACCCGGCACGCCTGGGCGACTACCTCGCGGGACTGCGCAACTACGGGTCGCTGTTCCTCGGCGAGCAGGCGACGGTCGTCTACGGCGACAAGGCGATCGGCACCAACCACGTGCTGCCGACGATGGGCGCGGCCCGCTACACCGGCGGACTGTGGGTCGGCAAGTTCCTCAAGACCTGCACGTGGCAGCGGCTGACCGACGAGGGCACGCGCACGATCGCGCCGCTCGCGGCGAGCGTCGCAAGCGCCGAGGGGATGGCCGGGCACGCGCTGACGGCGACGATGCGGCTCGAGCGGCTCGCCGCGCCGGCCGCGTGAGCGCGCCGGCGCTCGCGGGCAGGCGCGCGCTCGTCGCCGGCGCGAGCCGCGGCATCGGGCGCGCGTGCGCGCTCGCGCTCGCCGCCGCCGGGGCCGAGGTCGTGGCGCTCGCGCGCGACGCGGCCGCGCTCGACGCGCTCGCCGCCGAGGCGGCGCAGGCGGGCGCTCCCCCGGTGCGGCCGCTCGTCTGCGACGCGCTCGACGTCGAGCGGCTGCGGTCGGCGCTCGACGCGATCGAGCCGTGCGACGTGCTCGTCGACGCGGTCGGCGGCAACGACCCGACGCCGTTCCTCGACGTGACGCCCGAGCAGTTCGACCGCCTCAGCGCGCTGAACGTGCGCACGGCGTTCTTCCTGATGCAGCGCGTGGCCGCGCGCCTGCGCGCCGCCGGCCGCCCGGGCAGCCTCGTCATGGTCACATCGCAGATGGGGCACGTCGGGGCGCCGCTGCGCACCGTCTACTGCGCCACCAAGCACGCCGTCGAGGGGCTGGTGAAGGCGGCCGCGGTCGAGCTGGCGCCGCACGGCATCCGCGTGAACGCAGTCGCGCCGACGTTCATCGCAACCGACATGACGCGCGCGATGTTCGCCGACCCGGCCTTCTCCGCCGACGTGCTCGAGCGCATCCCGCTCGGGCGCCTCGCCGAGCCCGAGGACGTCGCCGCAGCAGCCGTCTATCTCGCCTCGGACGCGTCGCGCATGGTGACCGGCACCTCGCTGCTGGTCGACGGCGGCTGGACGGCGCGCTGAGAGCGGCGTCCGCGCGCGGGCGCGGCTCGTCAGCGCGCGCGGGGGCGGCTCGCCGGCGCGCGCGCCGGCGACGGCCCGGTGGAGCTTCGCACCACGAGCCGCGGCGGCAGCACGATGTCGCGCGGGCGGCGCGCGACCGGCATCGTGAGCGCGCGTCTGACGGCGCGGTCCGCCAGCTCGGCCATCGGCTGCGCAATCGTGGTCAGCGCGATGCGCGAGAGGCCGGCCATGGCAATGTCGTCGAACCCGACGACCGAGAGGTCGCGCGGGATCTCGAGCCCCACCGCGTCGGCGGCCTCCATGATCTCGATCGCGGTGAAGTCGCTGGCGGCGAAGATCGCGGTCGGGCGCGCGGCCGACGTGAGCAGCTCCTCGAGCGCGGCCTGCACCTCCTCGGGCGTCGCCGTCCCGTCGCCCGCCAGCCGCAGCGAAGGCCCGCTCCCGGGATCGAGCCGATGGCGCTTCAGCGTGCGCGCGTACCCGGCATAGCGCGCCTCGTCGGTGCGCCACTGATGCTCGAGCGTCGTGCTGACGTACGCGATTCGCTCGTGACCGAGCGAGAGGAGGTGCTCGACGGCGAGCCGGGCGCCGTCCTCCTCGTCGACCGATATCGACGTGCCGCCGGGCGAGCGGAAGCTCACGAACAGGCGCGGCAGATCCTTCGGAATCGCCTTCAGCACAGCCGCGTCCCCCGAGAACGCGAAGAACAGGATGGCGGCCACGCGATGCTCGATCAGCGTCTCCACGCGCTGCGCCTCCTGCTCGGGCAGCCCGCTCGTCGTCACGAGCAGCAGCGTGTGCTGGGTGGCGCTGGCGCACTGCTCGACGTGCACAGCAAGCTCGGCGTGGAACGGATTGCGCAGATCGCCGACGACGACGCCGAGCAGCTGCGATCGCTGACGCATGTAGCGAGCCGCGACGTTCGTGCGGTAGCCGAGCTCGGCGATCGCCTCCAGCACGCGCGCGCGCGTGCGCTCGTCGACGTGGATCTTGCCCTGCAGCACGTTGGAGACGGTCGACTTGGACGTGCCGGCCCGCGCCGCCACGTCGATGATCGTGGGCGGCTTGTCGGTGGGCGGTGGGTCCCGAGTCTCGGACATCGGCGGTGGAACGATACAGAGCTGGCACGACGGCGCGTGCCGCTTCATCCCTATCCAGACGTGTAGCCGCGCTGCCGGGCGGCCGTCAGCACCCGGGTGAGCGCCAGCTCGTAGGCCGCCAGGCGCAGCGAGCCGTCGCCCGAGGTCGCCCTGCACGCGCAGACGTCGCGGTAGACCGCGTCGACGCGCTCGCGCAGCCGCTGGTCCACCTCCTCGGCCGACCACTGGAAGTGCTGCAGGTTCTGCACCCACTCGAAGTACGAGACGACGACGCCGCCGACGTTGGCCATCACGTCCGGGATCACCTGCACCCCGCGCTCGAGCAACAGCGCCTCGGCGGCCGGCGTCGTCGGACCGTTCGCGCCCTCGACGAGCAGCGAGCAGCGCAGCAGGTCGGCCGCGCGCTCGTCGATCATCCCGCCGAGCGCCGCGGGGACGAACGCGTCGCACTCGACGGCCAGCAGCTCGTCATGGGAGATCGGCTCCCCGCCGGCGAAGCCGGCGACGGTGCCAGCCTCGTCGACGTGCGCGCCGAGCGCCGCGACGTCGAGCCCGCGCTCGGCGTGCACCGCGCCGCCCGCGTCCTCGACTGCGACGACGTGCGCGCCGAACGCTGCGAGCCCGCCGGCGGCCCAGCGGCCGACGTTGCCGAACCCCTGCAGCGCAACCCGCTGGCCGGCGAGCTCGCGGCCGGCGTCGCGGGCCGCGCAGGCGAGCATGTAGGCGACGCCCATGCCGGTGGCGGACTCGCGGCCGAGCGAGCCGCCGAGCTCCACGGGCTTGCCCGTCACGATCGCCGGCTCGAACCCGCGCGAGATGCTGTACTGGTCCATCAGCCAGCCCATCATGCGGGCGTTGGTGCCGACGTCCGGCGCCATGATGTCGCGCTTGGAGCCGAGCACCGACTCGATCTTGTTCAGGTACGTGCGCGTGATCGCCTCGAGGTCGGCCAGCTCGAGCTCGGCGGGCGCGCAGTCGATCGCGCCCTTCGCGCCGCCGTAGGGGACGCTGGCGATCGCCGTCTTCCACGTCATCAAGCTCGCGAGCGCGCGCACCTCGCTGCGGTCGACGTCCGGGTGGAAGCGCAAGCCGCCCTTGAAGGGCCCGCGCGAGCCGTTGTGCTGGACGCGATAGCCGGAGAAGACGCGGACCTCGCCGCTGCGCAGCTCGATCGGGATCCGCACCTCGATCTCCAGCTCCGGCCGCCACAGCAGCTCACGCTCGTGGTCCGGCAGGCCGAGCCGCTCGGCGGCGGCGTCGAAGAACGTCGTCGCGATCTGCAGCTCCGAGGACGCGCGCTGCTTTGCGGGCGCGGCCGGAGGGAGGATGAGCGACTCGCCGGTCATGGACTTTTGGAACGTTCCATGCTAGCGTAGCACCCGCGTGACAAGCCCACAAGCAGATCGACGATGACCACGCTGCAGCGTCAGCTCGACCGGCCGCAGCATCCCGCTGCCGGTCGTGCGCCGTTCGACGTGCCCAAGCTGGACGCACTCCTGGAGGAGGCAGGCCTCGACGCCGTCCTCGCCACCTCGACGCACAACGTCCGCTACCTGCTGGGCGACGCCGCCGGCTTCCGCCACGAGCTCGCCGAGGCGAACGGCCTCGGCCGCTCCGTGTCGGCGGTCGCCTACCGCCGCGGCAAGGCAGCCGACGCGCTCTACGTCGGGGCCGCCGAGGAGGACGCCGAAGCCGACCTCGCGCCGCTGTGGATCGACGACGTGCGCGCCGTCTCGCACAGCCCGGCGCAGACCGGCGACGAGCTGGTGCGCTGGTGCGCGGCGCGCCTGCCGCGGTCCGCGCGCGTCGGCGTCGAGCTCGCGTGCCTGCCGACGGCGAGCTACGCCTGCCTCGCGGCCCGCGGGATCGCCGTGCTTGACGCGAGCGACGTGCTCGAGGAGCTGCGCGCCGTCAAGCGCCCGCACGAGCTGGAGCGCGTGCGCCGCGGCGCGAACGCCGCCGTCGACGCGCTGCTCGCGACCTTCCGCGGCAGCGCGGCGGGCGAGACGAAGGCCGCGATCGCCGAGCGCCTGCGCCGCGAGCAGGCCGCGCGGGGCCTGATCCCCCGCTTCACGCTCGCCACCGCCGGCGCCGAGCGCGGGCGCGCACCATCGCCGCGCACCGTCGCGACCGGCGAGGCACTCTCGCTCGAGGCAGGCGGCACGCTCGACGGCTGGGCCGCCGGCGCCGCGCGCATGGGCATCGCGGGCGCGCCGACGCAACGCCACTGCGAGCTGCTCGAGCAGGTCGAACTGACGCTCCGGCGCGTGCGTGCGCTCGCGTGCGCGGGCGTCGCCGGCGGCGAGCTGCTCGCGGCCGGCGAGTCGGCCGCCGCCGGCGTCGACGGAACGTGCCTCTCGTTCGCGGCGCACGGCCTCGGCCTGCTGTTCCACGAGGCGCCGCACCTGCGCGCCAACGGCGGGCCGGCCGTGGACGCCGAGCGCGCGCTCGAGACCGGGATGGTGCTCTCGCTGGCCGCGCAGGCCGAGGACCCGCGCATCGGGCTCGTGCGGCTGGAGGACGTCGTCATCGTCGGCGACGAGCGACCCGAGCTCGTCGCCGGGCACGGTCGCGACTGGAATTCGCTCGGCAGCTGAGCCCCGTCTGCGGCGCATGACGCGTCCGGCCGTCCGGCGCGTCACGCGCGCCAAGCGGGGCCGGCTGCGGGCACCAAGCAGCGGCTCGCTCAGGCTTGGGCGCCAGGTCTGGGCTCGATGACCGTCGAGAACCGCGTGACATCGGCGATCCTTGACATACGCGAGGGCCAAAGCTACGGTGTTGGAACCTTCCAAAAACCTACGGGTTGGACCAATTTTCATAAGCCGGCAGGCAGGGTCCTCTTCATGGCTCCAACGACGAACTGCCCTGGGAGAAGTGCTACGACATGACCGCGAGCATCAAGGCGCTGATCGCCGAGACACAATGGGTCGACGTCCATAGCCACCTGGTCGAGGAACGCCACCGCCTCACCGGCGAGACCTACCGTTTTACTGACGGGATAGCTCAGATGTGCATCCAGAACGACTGGTCAATCCTGATCACGGACCTGGCAGTCGATGATCTGGTGAGTGCCGGACTGCCGCGCCATGACGCGTATGGGCTGCGCCACGGATCGAGGGACCCGGCCGAGAAGTGGGCGATTGTGGCGCCTTACATCGAGGCCGTCCGCAGCACCGGCTATTTCCGCTGCGTTGATCTCACCACGGAGCGGTTGTTCGGGATGCCCCTCAACGAAGATACGGTCCTGGCTATCGACGAGGCGCTGACCGAGTTGCAGAGACCCGGCTACTACGGGTCTGTTCTGAGGGAAGTGGCCGGAGTCGAGGTGACTCAGGTGAATTCGCTTGCGTTTGAGGATGACCCATTTCGCTGGACCGAAGCGCCGGATCTGCTTGCGCAGGACATATCGATCGTTAGACTCGTGACCGGACGCCACTCCCGAGCGGAGCGCCTGGCCGGAGTTGAGGTCGGCACGCTGTCGGACTATCTGAGCGTAATCGACTGGTGTTTCGAGCAGTACGCCCCGTACGCGGTCGCGGTGAAATGCCAGTGGGCCTACCAGCGGCCGCTCGCAGTCACGGAGGTCGACGCGCCCCCGCGCCGAGCCTACGCCCACCTTCGGCGTGATGACGCCGACTTGGCGGAGCGCCGGCTGGTTGAGGACTTCCTCTTCCGCTATTGCGTCGACAAGGCGACCGAGTACGGCCTTCCAGTGAAACTGCACACTGGCTCGCTTGGTGGCGTCGCCCGGCCACAGCTGGCGTGGCTTGGAAACCACGTCATGGACCTCGTGCCCCTCATCAGTTCCGCGCCCTCAACGACCTTCGTGCTGATGCACATGTCCTGGCCCCAGCAGGAGCAACTGATCGCCCTGGCAAAGCATTTTCCCAACGTCACCGTTGAGATGTCGTGGACGTGGAACTCATTTTGGGCCTCGGCAGCGGACTTCCTCGGCCGTCTGCTCACGACCGCCCCAGCGAACAAAGTGCTGTGTTTCGGCAGCGACTACCACATCGTGGAGAGTGTAGTGGGGCACTCCATCCTGGCTCGCCAGGGGCTCTACCTGGCTCTGTCACGACTGATCGACGCCGGCTGGTTGTCCGAGGCACGAGCGCTCGAGCTCGTTCCGCTGCTCATGCGAGACAACGCCATTGAGATCTTTCCCAATCGCCGGGTCGAGAAGGACCGGGTCCCCGTCTACGCCCACGAATGATCGCTCGGCACACTCGGCGCAGTAGGGATCGGGTCGCCAGTCGAGGTTGTCGGTCGTGAAGCTCATCGCGAGTGTCCAGTCGGCCGAGCGCCGCCGCCGCGTCCTCCGCGACGTCGGGGAACGCGAAGTCGGGATCGCCCCCAGCGAGGAACGCCTAGTACTCACGCGCGCCGTCGCGCACGGACGCGTCGCCCGACATGACGACCTCGAACGCGACGCCCTCCGCACGCGGCAACGCGGCCGCGAGCGAGGCGTCGAGGAAGACATCGTCACCTCGCCTCTCCTCGCTTCCCTCGCATCATCGGGTCGTCGACCGTCACCAGCGCCTCGAGCACCTGGCCGAACGGCTGACCGTCGGCGTGCAGCTCGACGGTCTGCGGCCGGGGCAGGTGGACGCGATACGGCCAGATCCACCCGCTCATGCTGTCGAGCCCGAAATGGGCGCCGTCGTCGTCGAGCGCCATCGTGCGCCGATGGCGCTGCTCGAACTCGCGACCGTAGTCGGCAAGCCGCTCGAAGTACGCGGCGTCGGTGCGCAGCGGCGCCCAGTGCCCGCTCACCACCACATCCGGCCGGAACGCCGCGATCCACTCGGCGCTCGCCCGGTAGGAGTCGAGAAACGCCCCGTTGCGGTAGACGTACTGCGCCTTGAAGGCGGATGCGCGCTTGCCCTCGAGCAACGCGTACTGGTCGCCGGCATGCAGGTAGCGGACCCCGTCGACCTCCCACCCGATCAGCGCGGAGAAGCGCGTGTGCCCGCTCATCGCCGCGAACTGAAACCGCACCCCGTCCCACTCCAGCGGCTCGTCGAGCGCAAGCGCGCGCTCGACGGCGATCGGCTGCGGCCACGTGCACGGGAAGCGGTGCCCAGCGGGATCGGCCAGCAGCCGCGCGAAGCTCGCCGGCGCCCAGCACGGCGTGCCGTAGAGCCGCTGAAGCAGGGGGATCCCGCACACGTGATCGTCGTGGTAGTGCGTCGTCAGCACCGCGGCCAGCTGCTCGACGCCCGCCTGCTCGCGCAACGCGTCGAGGCTGTGCAGCAACGGACGGCGACGCCCGGGGAACGGGTAGGCAGGCAAGACGATGGGCTCGTAGCCGAGCCCGGTGTCGAACGCGCCGGAGCCGGACGGGTACCAGTAGCCGTAGTCGATCGCGAGCGCCCGGCCACTGCGCCCGACGACGAAGTGGCTGGCGGCGGCCGCCTGCGTCGAGCGCCACACCGACGGCGAGAGCTGCTCGACGCGATCGCTGCCGACGAGGCCGAGCACGGCGCTCTCGGGCTCGCGATCCCAGCTGTGGACCAGCAGGTTCTCGTGCAGCGCGACGAGCGCCTCGTCCACCCCCTGCCCGATCGGCTCGCCGAGGCTCGGCAGCAGCAGCTCGACGCGATGCCCGCGGAGCTGCTCGACCGAGAACGCCACGCTCACCGCGCCGCCCAGGTCGTCGTAGTTGTACTGCAGCGGGGCGAGCCGCGGCACGCGCCCCGGCGAGTGGATCGTCTCGCCGCAGAACGCCACCAGCCGCCCGCTGCGCGGGGTGCGCAGCACGACCCCGACCTGCGTCGGCGTCGCCCCCGGCAACGGCACGACCTGCACCTCGACCCCCGCCAGCGCCAGCCGCTCGTAGTCGCGCAACACGCCCGCAGCCGGCACCGGCTCGACGGGCGCGAACAGGTCCCAGATGTTGTCGTAGATCACGTACGTCTCACGACGCCGGAAATGCTCGGCCGGGTCGGCGAGCAGCGCACGCTCCCCCTCCGGCACATACACCGGAATCCCCGCACGCGCCGCCGCAGCCGCCCCCGCCGCATGATCGCGGAAGTAATGCGTCAAGACGAGCGCGTCCACCGGCAGCGGTAGCTGCGCCAGCCCCTCCGCAAGCCACTCGCCGCTGCCGGCGTCCACGATCAACGCCCGCTCCTCGCCCAGCACCGCGTACACGTTGCAACTGTCGCGCCAGCGCAGCACGTCCGGCAGGACCGGCGTCCAAGAGCTCACCGGCTCACCTCCCCGGGCGGGCCGACGCGGAGGTGACGGGGCGAACGGATCAGAGATGAGCAGCGCCGTCAAGCCGGGCCGGCGGCTCGCGCTGCCACGCGGCGAACTGCTCGCGTGCCCGCGCGGCCTGCCAGTCGCAGACTGCCGGGAGCTCGGCGAAGCGCGACAAGGCCCACACGTCACGCTCCGCGTTGTGGAACACAGGCGCCTCGTCGCGCAACGCGGCGTAGACCGGATACGGATCCAACGGCAACGTCAACGGGTCGTAGAAGACCGGCTGCGATCGAGTCGGGGTCATGGCTCCTCCAGTGAAGCGAGCGGATTGAGATCGTCCATCGGCATGCGGGCCGCTCAGCACGGCGTCGTCGTGGCGAGCCCCGCCCGCAGCGCCCGCCCGGCCTCGTCCAACGCCTCCGAGGCAGCGTCGACCACAGCCCCGAAGCAGGTGAAGCCGTGCAGCATGCCGGGATAGGTGCGCACCTCGACGGGCACGCCGGCCGAGGCCATCCGCTCGGCGTAGCAGCGACCCTCGTCGCGCAGCACGTCGCACTCGGCCAGCAGCACGAACGCCGGCGGCAGGTCCGCAAGCGAATCGGCGAGCAGCGGAGACGCGTCCGCGCTGACGCGGTCATCTGGAAGGTAGTTCCTCCAGCACCACTCCAACGCTTCCGTCGTCGTGCGGTAGCCGTCGGAGTAGTCGCGCCGCGAGGGGACGTCGAGATGGCGGCATGTAGCCGGGAAGACGAGCAGCTGGAAGTCGATCCGCGGTCCGCCGCGGTCGCGCGCGAGCAGCGCGACGGAGGCCGCCAGGTTGCCACCGGCGCTGCCGCCGCCGACGGCCAGACGCCCCGGCGCGGCACCGAGCGCATCAGCGTTGGACGCCGCCCAGCGGACGGCGGCGAACGCGTCCTCCAGACCCGCCGGAAACGGGTGCTCGGGGGCGAGCCGATACTCCGCCGCCAGCACCACACAGCCCGACGCCCGCGCGAGCGCACGCGGCTCGTCGTCGGTCGCCTCCAGCGACCCGCTCACCCAGCCGCCGCCATGGAACCACACGAGCACGCCCGCGGCCTCCGCCTCGTGCGGCCGGTACGCCCACGCGCGGATCGCCCCGTCGCCGCCCGGGATCTCGAACTCGCGGACCTCGAAGACCGGCACCGGTGTCCCGCCGAGTTCCTCCTTGCGGCGCAGCTCGGACGCGCGCACCTGCTCGACCGTGGTGTGGTCGAGATCGATCTCGCCCCACGCCTCCATGCGACGGAGGACCTCCGCGCACTGCGGGTGCGGGTCTGCGGCGCGACGCGCCGGTCCGGTCGCATCGCTCATGGGCTGGCCGCCCCGAACGAGCGGATGTCGTCGTGCTGTGGATCGCGCAGAACCTGATCGGTGTAATCCATGGTCTCCCACGCGCCGTTCAAGGCAGGTACGACGCAGGCACGGCCTCGGCGGCGTCGTCTGGATCGAGGTGCCAGCAGTGGGCGCTGTGGGTGGGGCTCAGCGCGTAGGCCGGCGGCGGCTCGGCGCAGCGCTCGTCGGCGCGCGGGCAGCGGGTGCGGAACGGGCAGCCGCCGCTGGCCTCGGTGACGCGCGCGCTGCGTTGGCGGAGCGGCATGCCGGCGCGCGGAATCGACGCCAGCAGCCGTTGCGTGTAGGGGTGCGCGGGGGCGGCGAGGACGCTCTCGATCGGGCCGCTCTCCATCACCTGGCCGCGGTACATCACCAGCACGTCGTTGCTCAGTTGTCGCACGACCGCGAGATCGTGCGAGATGAGGACGTAGGTGAGCTCGAACTGCTCGCGGAGGTCCGCGAGCAGGTTGAGGATCTGCGCCTGGACGGAGACGTCCAGGGCGGAGAGCGCCTCGTCGAGCACGACCACGCGCGGCTCGGCCGCGAGCGCACGGGCGATCGCGGCGCGCTGGCGCTGGCCGCCGGAGAGCTCGCGCGGGAGCGCCCGCATCTCGCGCGCGCCGAGTCCGACCGCCTCGAACAGCTCGGTGGTCCGGGCACGGCGCGCGGCGCGGTCGCGTGCGAAGTGGACGCGCTGGACCTCGTCGACCGCGGCGCGCAGCGACTGGCGCGGGTCGAGCGACGTGTACGGGTCCTGGAAGACCATCTGCACGACTCGGCTCTGGCGCAGGCGCTCCGACTTCGCGCCCGACCACGCGATCTCCTGGCCGGCGAGCAGGACGCTGCCCGACGTCGGCCGCTCGCTGCCGACGAGCATGCGCGCGACGGTCGTCTTGCCCGAGCCCGACTCGCCGACGATCCCGAGCGAGCCGCCGGCGGGCACCGAGAACGAGACGCCCTGGACCGCGTGGACGTCCTCGGCCTGCTTGCCGAAGACGCGCCGTCCCTGGAAGACCTTGTGCAGGTCGCGCACCTCCACGAGGGCCCGCCCGTCGGCGACCGGCTCGCTCATCGCTCGCCTCCCAGGACCGCGCGCACCTCGGCCGTCGTCTCGTCCATGCGATGGCATGCCGCGTGCCCCTCCGGGTCGATCGGCCGCGCGGCCGGCTGCTCCGTGACGCACGTCTCGATCGCGAGCGGGCAGCGGGGGTGGAACGGACAGCCGGCCGGGATCTCGCCCAGCGCGGGCGGACGACCGGGGATCGCCTGCAGACGCTCCTGGCGCGCTCGGATGTCCGGCCGCGCGGCGAGCAGCCGCGCCGTGTAGGGATGACGCGGCGCCGCGAACAGCGCCGCAGTCGGCTGCTCCTCGACGACCCGGCCGGCGTACATCACGACGATCCGGTCGCACAGCGCTGCGGCGAGCTCGAGGTCGTGCGTGATGAAGACCAGCCCGATCTGCTCCTCGGAGCGCAGCCGTTCGAGGATGGCGAGGATGTCCGCCTGCACCGTTACGTCCAGCGAGGTCGTCGCCTCGTCCGCGATCATCAGCGCCGGCTCGACCGCGAGCGCGATCGCGATCAGCACCCGCTGGAGCATCCCGCCCGAGAGCTCGGTCGGGTAGGCGTCCATCACGCGTGCGGGATCGCTGATGCTCACCTGCTCCAGCAGCTCCAACGCCCGCGCCCGCGCCGCGTCGCGGTCCAAGCCCCGATCGACGCGGAGCACCTCCATGATCTGCGCCCCGCACGTCTTGACCGGGTTGATGCTCGCCCGCGGGTCCTGGAAGATCATCGCCATCTCGCGGGCGCGCACGCGGCGCAGCGCGGCGGCGTCGAGCGTGAGCACGTCGACGCCGCCCAGCAGCACCTCGCCCTGCACCCGCGTGCCGGACGGCAGCAGCCGCATGATCGACCGCGCGGTGACGGACTTCCCGCTGCCGGACTCGCCCACGACGCCGAGCACCTCGCCGCGTGCGACGGTGAGCGTGACGCCGCGCACGACGGGCAGCATCCGCCCCTCGACCGGCAGGTCCGTGCGCAGGTCGCGCACCTCGAGCAGCAGCTCGCTCATCGCCGCGACCCCGCCCGCTCGGCGAGCGCGTAGCCGAAGGCGTTGAACGCGAGCACCGTCACGACGATCGCGATCGACGCGCTCACGACCTCGAAGTAGGAGTGCTGGACGAGGCTCGTGCGCCCGTCCGTCAGCATCTGCCCCCAGTCGGCTGTCGGGGCCTGCACGCCGAAGCCGAGGAACGTCAGCCCCGCCAGGTCCAGCAGCGAGTAGCCGAAGTTCAGCACCGCCTGCGCACCCACGACCCCGCTGACGTTCGGGAAGACGTGCGCGAAGACGATCCGCGACTGCGAGTAGCCCTGCAGCCGGCACGCCTCGACGTAGGGCTTCTCGCGCTCGAGCAGCACCGCGCCGCGCGTGACGCGCGCGAGCAACGGGACGTAGATCGCGGTCACCGACAACGTCGCGGTCCAGAACCCGGGGCCGAACGTCGCCACGATCGCGATCGCCAGCAGCAGCGTCGGGAAGCCGAACATCGCATCCCAGAGGCGCGAGAGCAGCGAGTCCATCCAGCCGCGCCGGTAGCCCGCGACGAGCGAGAGCGGCACCGCGATCAACGTCGAGCCGACGACCACCACGAGCGGTCCGAGCAGCGCCGTCCGCGAGCCGTAGATCAGGCGCGAGAGCACGTCGCGGCCGAGCTGATCGGTCCCGAGCGGGTGCGCCGCGCTCGACCCCGCCACCGTGTTCGTGAGATCGATCGCGTTGGGGTCGTGCGGCGCCAGCAGCGACGCACCCGCCGCCATCGCGAGCAGCAGCACGATCACGGCCCCGGAGAAGGCCAGGCCCCCAGCGCCGCGCAAGCGCGGCACCCATGCACGCCGCACGGCCACCGACGTCGCTGGAGCCGCCGCCGACATGGCGCTACTGCGCGTGCGTCGTCAGACGCACGCGCGGATCGACGACGGCATACAGCAGATCGACGCACAGGTTGATCACGACGAACGCGACGGCGAACAGCAACGTGACGCCCTGCACCGTCGGGAAGTCCTTGTCCTGCACCGCCTGCACGAGCAGCGCACCGAGCCCGTTGAGGCCGAACGTGTACTCGACGAGCACCGCCCCCACGATCAGGTACCCGAACGACACGCCGGTGATCGTGATCACGGGCAGCAGCGCGTTGCGCAGCGCATGCCGCACCACGACCCGCCGCTCCGAGAATCCGCGGCTGCGCGCCGCCTCGACGTACGCCTCCTCGAGGACCTGCGACAGCGACGCCTGACAGGTCCGGCCGATCAAGGACATCACGCCCATGCCCAGGGCCACGGCCGGCAGCGTCAAGTGGTAGAGGCGATCCACGCCGCTCCCGCCCAGCCCGTAGATCGGGAACCACCCGAGCGCGACGGCGAAGACCGTGATCAGAAGGATCCCCGACACGTACGACGAGATCGCCGACGTCGCGAGCATCGCCCCGCTCGTGAGCCGGCCGGTCCACGAGCGCCGGCGCAGCGCGGCGACGATCCCGAGCCCGGCCCCGACGGTCAGGATGAACACCAGCGCGAGCGTCGCCAGCTCGACCGTCGGCAGGATTCGCGGCGCGATCAGGTTGACGACGGTGTCGTGGAAGACGATCGTCTGCCCGAGATCGCCGCGCACCACGTGGCTCACCCACAGCCAGTACTGCACGAGGAACGGCTGGTCGAGGTGGAACTCGTGACGGACGTTGGCCAGCGTCTGCGGGTCGAGCGCCCGCCCACCGGCGAGCAGCTTCTCCGGGCTGCCCGGGGCGATGTGGATCAACGCGAACACGAGGAACGAGACCCCCAACAGCAGGGGGATCGCCGCGAGCAGGCGCCGGAGGATGAAGCGGATCACGACGACGTCCGTTCAGGCAACGCGCTAGCTGCCGCTGATCGAGCCGAGCAGATGACAGTCCCACCGGAACTGCGGCGCGCCAAGCTGATAGCCGCCGACAACATCCAGCATCCTCACCATACTCCTCTCCTCCTAAGGCCCTGTATTGGAAGGTTCCAATCTATCGGCTCGCGGCGACTGGGTCAAGCGTCCCGTCGCGCCGAGTGGCCACAGCCACGCGTCATGCACCGATCCCCCGGTGCAGCACGCCTGGACCGGGGAGCGGGGCCCGCCGAACGCTCGGCGGGCCCCTCCATCGTACGTCGAAGCGGACCTACTGCAGGTTCGCGTACTGGGCTGCGTTCGCTCTCGTGACGAGCACGCTGCCGCTGTCGATGTTCGCGTTCACCGACTTGCCGTTGAGCACGTCGTTGGCGACCTCGACCGCCTCCTTGCCCATTCTCACCGGGAACTGCACGACGGTGGCGTCCTCGTCGCCGGCTCTGATCGCGTCGAACTCGGCGGGCTTGCCGTCGAAGCCGACGACCGTGATGCCGTTCGGATCGCGATGGGCGGCCTTGATCGCCTGCTCGGCGCCGAGGATCGCGCCGCCGCAGGCGCCGAAGACGGCGTCGACGTTCGGCGTGCGGGTGAGGATGTCCTGCATCGCGGCGACCGATCTCTGCGTGTCGCACGCGGTGTCGAGATGCGAGACCACTCTGATCTGCGTTCCCTGCAGGGCGGCGAGCACGCCCTGCGCGCGCTGGTCGAGCAGCGGGTACGTGCCGCGCTGGATGTCGAGGATCGCCAGCGTCCCTCTCCCGTGCAGCTGCTGCTTGATGTAGTTGCCGGCCTTCTCGCCGGCGGCCATGTTGTCGGTGATGACCGTCGTGCGCTCGATGGTCGAGCCGGGGATGCCGTCGGCGTAGAAGATGATCGGGATGTTCTGGGCCTGCGCCTGCTTGAGCACAGGCAGCAGCTGCGGCACGCCGGGCACGACGAGCGCCTCGGGATTGCGCGTGAGCATGTCCTGCACGACCGGCACCATCCCGGTGATGTCCGCGGAGGTCTTCGCGTTCGCGGTCAGCACCTTGATCTTGCCGCCCTGGCCGGCCTCCTCCGCGCCTCTGACGGTGGCGAGCCAGAACGGGTCGTCCGCCCCCGCCGCGACGAAGCCGATCGTGTGCACCTTCGCGCCGGACCCGCCGCCGCTCGTGCTCGAGCCGCTGCTGCTTCCGCCGCCGCTCCCGCACCCGGCGAGCGCGGCGAGCAGTCCGGCGACGATGACCGCCGGCACGAGCCCACGAGTCGCGCGGGCGCGCGTGCCTCTTGACCTAGGCATATCTTCTCCTCGACAGTGAATTAATGCAAACCCGGGCAGCCTGGCGTGTGCGACGCGAGACCAGGCGGGCCCTTCCTTCGGTAATGGGAATCAGACGGGGCTACGTGCGCGCCTCGCCGCCTCCCACGATCATCGAGACCAGTCGCTCGTGGTTCTCCGGAGTCGGGGTCGCCTCACCGACGTACTTGCCCTGGCGCAGCACGACCGCGCGATTCGCGACCGTCATCACCTCCTCGAGGTTGTGCGAGATCAGGATCACCGCGATGCCGTGCTGCGCGAGGCGGCCGACCAGGCGCAGGACGTTGCGCGACTCGCGCAGGCCGAGCGCCGCCGTCGGCTCGTCGAGCACGACGATGCGCGAGGCGAACGAGACCGCCCGCGCCACCGCGACGGCCTGCCGCTGACCGCCCGACATCAGCCCGACGAGTCCGAGGCAGCTGGCCGGGAGGCGCACCTCCAGCTCGTCGAGCAGGCGCGTCGTCTCGGCCGCCATCGTGCGGTCCTGCAGCCAGCCGAGCCGGCGCAGGAACGACGGACGCGTCAGCTCGCGACCGGCGTAGAAGTTCTCGGCCGCGCTGAGGTTGTCGAACAGCGCGAGATCCTGGTAGACGGTCTCGATCCCACGAGCGCGCGCGTCCGCGGGCGAGCGCAGCTCGGCGCCCGCCGCGTCGATCAGGATCTCCCCCTCGTCGAGCTGGTGGATGCCGCTGATCGCCTTGATCAGCGTGGACTTGCCGGCGCCGTTGTCGCCGAGCAGCGCGAGCACCTCGCGATCGTGCAACCGCAAGCTCACGCGGTCGAGCGCGGTGACCGCGCCGAAGCGCTTCGTCGCGTCGCGCACCTCGAGCACCGGCACGGCGTCCGCGCTCATGCCGTCACCTCGCGCGCGCCGGCCTGGTGCGTCGCCTGCAGCACGCGGAAGCGCGACTCGAGGTGGGCGCGCAGCACGTTCAGCTCGACGGCGGCGGCGATCACCACGCCGATCGCGATCTGCTGCCAGTAGCCGCTGACGTCGAGCAGGTTGAGGCCGTTGCGGATCACCGTGACCATCAGCGCGCCGACGATCGCGTTGCTGACCGAGCCGCGACCGCCGAGGAAGCTTGCGCCGCCGATCATCACGGCCGCGATCGCGTCCAGCTCGGACAGCAGGCCGGCGTTCGCGTCGCCGACGCCGATCTGGCCGGCCGTGATGATCCCGGCGACGCCAGCCGCCAGCCCGCTCAGCACGTAGACGGACACCAGCACCCGGTTGACCGGGATGCCGACGCGCGCGGCCGCGTCCGGGTTGCCGCCGATCGCGTAGATCCAGCGGCCCCACTGCAGGTGCTTGAGCAGCATCCAGGTGAGACACGCGAGCACGGCCACGAGGACCGTCGCGTACGGGATCGGGCCGAGCTTGCCCTGCGCGAGCGTCTCGAGCACGGCGGGCTGGCCGATCGTGATGTTCCCGCCCGTCAGCGCGAAGGCGACGCCGCGCACGATGCCGTAGGTGGCGAGCGTGACGATGAACGGATGCGGCATCCGGCCCTTCACGTACAGGAGCCCGTTGATCACGCCCACGAGCGCCCCGATGCCGAGCATCAGCGCGACCGCGAGGCCGCCAGCCATGTGGTGGCCGTAGAAGAGGCTGCCGGCGGCGACCACCACCCCGATGATCGACCCGACGGAGATGTCGATGCCGCGGGTGAGGATCACGAGCAGCTGCCCGAACGCGAGCGCGAGGATCGGGGCCGACTGGAAGCCGAGGTTCGTGATGTTGCGCGACGTCAGGAACAGCGGCGTCAGCGCGCTGATCACCGCGACCAGCGCCACGAGCATGATCACCGGCCCGACCTGCGCGATGCGCAGCCCCAGCGTCACGGCATGCTCTCCGGTCGGCCGCCGCGGGCGGCGTCGGGGTGCCCCGGCGTGTTCCGGGACCGGCGCGCGATCGACCTCAGCCAATGATGACCCCTCCGGAGACTCGACGGATGTGGGGGACGCTGCGCTCATGCGCTTCGACATACGTTGCAGCCGGCCTTTCTCTCCTCGAGCAACGGCACGCCCGCCGGACGGTGGAGTCTGTTTGTCGGGTTTGTGGAACGTTCCAAGAAGCCGACGAGATTCATGGGTGCGAGGGACATGATGGCCGCCCAGCGTGCCCCTCGCACCGTGGAAGCAACCTCTAGCTGCCGCTGATCGAGCCGAGCAGCTGGCAGTCCCACTGGAACTGCGGCGCGCCAAGCTGATAGCCGCCGAGCCGCGAGCTCATCGACAGAACGGTGTACGGCGAAACGATCATCGGCGCACACTGGTCGCGCACGACGATCGCCAGCGCCTGCGTGATCTCTCGCGCGCGCTCCTCCGGGGCGTTGACGAGCGTGATCTGTCTGTTGAGCAGCGCATCCACCTCAGGATTGCTGTAGCTGAAGAGGTTCGAGATCGAGTTCGTGCGGAACGCCAGATAGGGCAGGTTGCCGGGATCCGGGAAGTCCGGGATGCTCAGGCTGATGGCCATGTCGTAGGGATGTCTCCGGGCACCCGACGCTGCCGCCAAGGCCGCCTGCGTGACCTTGTTCACGGTGAGGTGCAGGCCGATCTGCGCGGCGGCCGCCTGGATTGCCTCCGCAACTTGCCCGTCGTAGCTCGTCGCCACCCAGACGGATGCCGTGCCTCCTGCGGCGCCGGCTGCCGAGACCAACTTGCGCGCCCTCGCAACGTTGGACGGCGTGGGGCCGGTGTTGCTCGTGTAATCGGGGAGCGCGGCATACGCCGAAGCGAAGATTGGTCTGGCGTAGGACCACGTCGTGGGCGGCGTGATTGACTTCACCAGGATGCCCTGGCCGCCGTAGACCGAATCCAGGATCCCCTGCCGCGGGATCACGAGCGAGAGCGCCTGCCGCACACGAGCGTCGTTCCACGGGGCCCGCGCGACGTTGATCTCGAGGATCGACGCGCCACCGCATGGCGCGTGGTACTGCCGGATGTTGCTCGCGGACGCGAGCGACGCGACGCCGCGACCGGACACCTGCGCAAGCTGGGCGTCCAGCTCCCCAGAGCGCAGCGCCGTCAGCAGCGTGGTCTCATCGCTGATGACGTGCTCGGTGACCGTCTTGACCTTCCGCGGAACCGCCGCGCCGTTCCAGTAGTCGTCGTTGCGCTCGACCGTCAGCGACTGACCCTTCACCCAATTCACGAAGCGATACGGACCGGTGCCCATCGTGCCGACGCCAGGCGACCCGAAAGCCTTGCCGTGCTTCTCGACGAACGCACGCGACGTCACCGCCCCGACCGCCATCGACATCGCGAACACGAGCTGCGCGTCGGGCCGCTTGAGGAAGATCGTCACCTCATGCGAGCCGGTCGCTACCACGCGTTCGACGTTCGCGAAGTAGAAGCTCATCAACGAGGCGACCTTCGGGTCCATGTGGCGACCGATGCTGAACGCGACGTCCTCGGCCGTCATCGGGCTGCCGTCGTGGAAGCGCACGTCGGGGCGGATCTTGAACACGATGCGGTGCGGATCTGAGGTGTCGTACGACGTCGCCAGGTTCGGGTGCAGCACGCCCGCGTTGTCCATCCGCAGCAACTGCTCGGTCATGCTCGAGACAACCAGCAGGCCGGCGTAGTCATACGTCTGCGTGTAGTCCATAGAGACCGCATCGTTCTCGACTCCGAACGTCATGAGCGAGACCGCCTTGCCGCCACCCACCGAGCGACCGCCGCCCGCGAGCGCACTGCTCGACTTCGTCCCAGCACCGCAGGCGGCCAGCGTGCTGCCGAGCGCAAGCGTGCCCGCGGTCGCCGCGCCCCGCGCCAGCAGCTCCCGACGCCTCAACATCTCGCTCATGACCGCTCCTCGGCGTCACGGCTCGACGCACGAGCGAGCCCACATCCAATCGTGTACCGCACTCTCACCATGCTCCTCTCCTCCTCCTACAGCCTGCATTGGAAGGTTCCAAACTAGCGCGTCGCACACGGCAGGTCAAGGGTGCGCGGCCGAGCCGATCGCCACCACGACGGACCCGCCGACGCCTGCATTCCGCGTCACCCTGATCATGGACGCGTGCATCGCCGGGAGGAACCGCCTAGCTCAGCCGCAGCGCGCCCTCAGCGGTTGGCGGCGGCGACGTAGAGCGCCGCGAGCAGCGTCCGCGAGCGATCGTCGTCGGTGTCGTCGCGCATTTGGCTCATGACGTAGGAGAACCCGGCCCGCAGCCGCGGCCACGCGCCGTGCACCGACCCGCCGGCGCCCGCGTGCCCATAGCCGTCGACCGGCGGCCCGAAGGGAGCCCCCTCGGTCTGGAGCTGGAAGCCGAGCCCGAAGGCGAGGCTCTCGTCGGACAGCGCGTCGAGACCGCGAGCGCGCTCGGCGCGCCCGCGCTCGACGACGTCCTCGCAGAGCAGCCTCGTTCCGCCGAGCGTCCCGCCACACGCCAGACAGCCATACAGCGTGGCCATCCCGCGAGCGCTGGCGATCCCGTTCGCGCCCGGGATCTCCGCCGCATGCACAGCCGGGAGGTTCCAGAGCAGCGGTTCGTCGAAGATCGGCGGGTTCGTCGCACGGCGCTCTCCCGGCCCCGCGCTCGCCGCCGCAATCAGCGTGCGGAAGTCCGCACGCGTGCAGAGCGTCGTGACACGCCCCTCCAGCTCGGGCGGCAGGCCGATCCAGACCTCCGCGTCGAGCGGCTCCGCGATCTCCGTGCGCACGAGCGCTCCGACGGTCGTGCCGGCGATTCGCCTGACAAGCTCGCCGCACAGCCAGCCATACGTCAGCGAGTGATAGCTCACACGGCGCTCGCCGGACCACTGCGGCGGCTGACGAGCGAGCAGCTCGGCCATCGCCTCTCCGTCGAGGATCGCCTCAGCGCTCACGTCGGCGTCGAGCGCCGGCAGGCCCGACTGGTGGCTGAGGACGTCTCCGACCGTGATCGACGCCTTCCCGCTCTGCGCGAACTCCGGCCAGTAGGTCGCGACCGGCTCCTCGAAGTCCAGCTGGCCGCGATCCGCGAGGATCAGCAGCGCGGTCGCGACGACGCCCTTCGTGCCGGAGAAGATCAGCTGAAGCGTGTCGCGCTCCCACGGCGCACCCGTCTCAGTGTCCGCGACCCCGCCCCACAGATCCACCACCAGCTCGCCGTCGACGTACGCCGCGAACGCGGCGCCGACCTCACCACGCCGATCCAGGTTGGCCGCGAAGGCGTCCAGCACCGGCTCGAAACCCGGCGCGGCGTAGCCGCGCACCCCGCTCACCACTCCTCATCCGGGATCGGCGGCGTCACGCGCACCGGCTCGTAGTCGGCGGCGAGGACCGCATCGATACGCCCGAGCACCTTCGCGAACGCCTCCACGTAGCGCTCCATCACGTCCGCGTCCTGGACGTAGAGCGGCTCCTGGTCGGGCCCGAGCACGAGCGAGCGCTCGAGCAGGCGCGACGCCTCGGGATACGTCGAGGGATCCCACCGCTTGAGCGGCTTCTCCTGCACCTGCGGACTCCACGCGTAGTACTCGTCGCGCCGGAACGTCGGCTGCGCCGGCAGCGGCCACAGCTGCCAGGTCGAGATCGCGACGCCCTCGGCGCGCAGCGCGTACAGCAGCCGGTCGCGGAACTCCACGTCGCTGCCGTCCCAGCCGAACGCCGCCGGGTCGAAGCGGAAGCGGTAGCGGAAGTAGACGCTCTCGAGCCCCTCCGGCACGTACGGGGTCTCGATCCCGGGCAGCGCCCCGAGCCCCGCGTCGAGGATCGCGGCGTTGCGGCGCGCGGTCGCGTTGTAGCCGTCGAGGCGGCGCAGCTGGGCACGGGCGAGCGCCGCCGTGATCTCGTGGATGCGGTAGTTCCAGCCGATCCCGCGCGACCAGAACGCGCGCACCTCGCCCTTCTGCGGGCGCGGCGTGTCCTCGCCGAAGATCGCGAGCCGGCGGGCGGCGGTGAAGACGTCCGTGTCGTCGGTGACGAACAGGCCGCCCTCGCCCGCGCTCAGGTTCTTGGCGCCGTTGAGGCTGAAGCCGGCGCTCGCGCCGAGCGTGCCGGCCTTCACGCCGTGGTACGTCGAGCCGTGCGCCTGCGCGGCGTCCTCGACGATCGGCAGGCCGTGGCGGTTCGCGATCGCGCGCAGCGCCTCCATGTCGGCGACGACGCCGTGCATGTGCACCGGCATCAGCGCTCTGGTTCGCTCGCTGACCAGGCCCTCGACCAGCGCCGGGTCGATGTTGAAGGTGCGCGGGTCGACGTCGCAGAAGACCGGCGTCGCGCCGGCGTGCAGGACCGCCATCGGCGTCGCGACGAAGCTGAAGGCCGGGACGATCACCTCGTCGCCAGGCCGCACGCCGTTGGCGACGAGCCCGCAGTGGAGCGCGGCGGTGCCGCTGTTGACGGCGAGGCAGTGCTTGGCGCCGCAGTAGGCGGCGTACTCCTCCTGCAGCGCGGTCACCTCGACGCCGTAGGCGCCCCACAGCTCGCCGCGGTCGAGCACCGCCGCGATCGCGTCGCGGTCCGCCTGCTGGATGTCCGGCCAGCGGTGGTGCACGCCGGGCGGCACCGCGGGGCTGCCTCCCTCGATCGCAAGCAGGTTCGCGGTGTTCGTCGCCATCGAAGTCTCCAGTCTCAGGGCATTGACGCGGCGGCGCGCCGCTGCGGGCGCCCGGCCGCTTGTCTATGGAACGTTCCAGAAAGAGTAGCGATGCGCCGGCTCCGCCGTCAAGACGGCGGGTGACCGCGCATCAGACGATCAGGCCGCCGCTGACGCTCAGCGTCTGGCCGGTGACGTCGCGGGCGGCGTCGCTGGCGAGGAAGGCGACGACCGCCGCGATCGACTCCGGCGACTGGAGCCGGCCCATCGGCGTCTCGGCGAGCGCGCGAGCGACGAGCGCGCCTCGCTCGAGTCCCTCGAGCTGCTCGAGCGAGGCGTTCGCCGCTCCGAGCATCGCCGTCTCGACCGTCCCGGGCGCGACGGCGTTGACGCGCACGAGCGGCGCGCACTCCCGCGCGAGCGCCTTCGTCAGGCCGATGACGGCCGCCTTCGACGCGCAGTAGTGGACGATGTGGGCCTGGCCGCGCTGTGCGGCCTGCGAGGCCATGTTGACGATGCAGCCGCCGCCCGCGGCGCGCATCGGGCCCAGCACCGCCTGGCTGCAGAGGAACGCGCCTTTCGCGTTGACGGACATCACGCGGTCCCACTCCGCCTCGGAGAGATCTTCGAAGCGGCTCGCCGACGGGATCCCGGCGTTGTTGACGAGCACGTCGATCGCTCCCCAGCGCGCGAGCACCTCGTCCACGAGCCCGCGCACCTGCCGCCGTTCGCTCACGTCGCAGGGCGCCAGCTCGACGCGGGCAGCGTCGACGTCGGCCAAGACGACGTGCGCGCCCGCGTCGAGGAACGCGCGGCAGATCGCCCGGCCGATCCCCGTGGCTCCGCCCGTCACGACGACGGCCTTGCCGGTCATGCCGTGGACGGCCATGTTCGTGTCCATCGTGATGCTCCTCGTGCGCGTCGACGCTCGTCGCAGTATATTGGAACCTTCCAAAACACAATCTGGAGAACCACTGATGGACAACGTCCGCATCGGCCTCGTCGGCTCGGGCTTCATGGCCCGCGCGCACACGATGGCCTTCAACAACGCGCCGTCGGTCTACTGGCCCGACCTGCCGGCGCTCGAGAAGGTGCGACTGGCGGACGTCGACGAGCAGCTCGCGCGCAGCGCCGCCGTCCGCTGGGGCTGGGCCGAGGCGACCGCCGACTGGCGCCGCGTGACGCAGGCCGACGACGTCGACCTCGTCGACGTCGTCACCCCCAACGACATCCACGCCGAGATCGCGATCGACGCCGCGCGCCACGGCAAGCACGTGCTGTGCGAGAAGCCGCTCGCGCACACCGCCGCGGCCGCCGCGGAGATGTACCGGGCGGTCGTCGAGGCCGGCGTCACCCACCAGGTCAACTTCATCTACCGCAAGTGGCCGGCGGCGATGCTGGCGCGCCAGCTCGTCGCCGACGGCCGGCTCGGGCGGATCATGCACTTCCGCGCCCACTTCCTGCAGGACTACGCGCTCGACGCCTCGATGCCGCGCGGCTGGCGCATGCAGCGCAGCCGCTCCGGCGGCGGCAGCTTCGGGGACGTCGGCTCGCACGTCGTCGACCTCGCCCGCTACCTCGTCGGCGAGGAGATCGTGCGCGTGAACGCGCGCGCGAGGACGTTCATCGCCGAGCGGCCGGCGGCCGTTGCCGCCGGTGAGGCGGCGTTCGCGGCCGGCGGCTCCGGCGGCGCCGGCGAGCTCGTGCCGGTCGACGTCGACGACGCCGCCGACGTGCTGTTCGACTTCGCCTCCGGCGCGATCGGCGTGCTGCAGACGAACTGGGTCGCGAGCGGCCACAAGATCGACCTGGCGTTCGAGATCGGCGGCGAGCGCGGCTCGGTCCGCTTCAGCTGGCAGCACGGCAACGAGCTGGAGCTCTACCTGCGCGACGACGACCCGGCGCTGCAGGGCTACCGCACCGTCGTCACCGGACCGCTGCACCCCGGCGGCGGCGAGTTCTGGCCGGTCGCCGGGCAGGGCCTCGGCTACGGCGACGCCTTCCTGATCGCCTGGCGCGACCTGTTCGGCGCGCTGCGCGACGGCACGCCCGCGACGCCGGACTTCCTCGACGGCCTGCGCGCGTGCGAGGTCGTCGAGGCGGCGCTCGCCTCCGCCGAGGACGGCGGCTGGGTCGAGGTGCCGCGCTACGAGCTGGCGGCGGCCGCCGCCAGCGGAGCGACGCCGTGAAGCTCGCGAGCGCGCCCGGCACGTGGGGCGTCGAGCCCCCGCCGCGGCCGACCGACCCGCCGTGGACGCGGATCCTCGACGAGATCGCGGCGGCCGGCTTCGACGGCTCGGAGCTGGGCCCGCTCGGCTACTACCCGCTCGACGCGGAGGAGCTGCGCGCGGCGTTCGCGCAGCGCGGGCTCGCGCTGCCCGCCGGCTTCGTGATGGAGCCGCTGGCAGAGGCGGACGGAGCGGCGCTGCTCGACGCCGCCCGCCGCACCTGCGCGTCGGTCGCCGGCGCGGGCGGCTCCTGCATCGTGCTGATCGACGGGCTCGACTGGCGGCGCACCACGACCGCCGGCCGCTCGAGCGCCGCGCCGCGGCTCGACGACGTGCGCTGGGAGCGGCTGCTCGCGAGCGTCGAGGCGATCCGCGCGCTCGCCGCCGAGCACGGGCTCGCGCTCGCGTTCCACCCGCACGCGGGCACGTTCGTCGAGTTCGAGGACGAGGTAGACCGCCTCATGGCCGAGGTCGACCCGTCCGTCGGGCTGTGCGTCGACACCGGGCACGCGGTCTACGCCGGCATCGACGTCGTCGCGCTGATCGAGCGCTACGCGCACCGCATCGGCCACGTGCACCTGAAGGACCTCGACGTCGCCGTGCTCGACGGCGAGCTGCGCCGCGGCGCCACCTTCCAGGACGCGGTCGCCGCCGGCGTCTTCACGCCGCTCGGCGACGGCTCCGTCGACCTGAGGGGCGCCGCCGCCGCGCTGCGCGCGGCCGGCTACGACGGTTGGGCGACGTACGAGCAGGATCGCACCGTCGCGACGATCGCCGACGCGCTGCCGGACTGCCGGCGCAGCGTCGCGCATGCGCGCGCGGCCGGGTTCTAGCGGCGCCCGGCGCGCACGCGGCCGCCGCCGCGTGCGCGCCGCGCGGCGCCGTCAGCCTCCGACCGACACCGCGAGGTCGACCGCGGCGCCGGCCGCGTCGGAGGCGAACAGCGCCTCGACGACCCGCGCCTGCGCGAGCGCGTCCTCGCGCCCGTGCTCCAGCGGCCCGTCGCCGCGGATCGCGCGCGAGAGCGCCTCCAGCTCGGCGCGATAGGGATCGACCGCCGCGACGTGCACCAGCTCGCGCCGGCCGCCGCGCCACAGCTCGAACGGCTCGTCGGGACAGTGCCACGGGTCCGCCACCGCGATCGCCCCGTCGCTGCCCACGAGCTCGAGCGCGTTGCGCAGCGGCATGTCCATCCCGCAGTCGAACTGGCCGACGACGCCACCGGCGCCGAGCAGCGTCCCGTAGAAGCGCAGGTCCACGCCGGAGGCGCCGGCGACCGCGTGACCGACGACCCGCTCGGGCTCGCCCGCGAACAGGCGGAACGCGCTGACGCAGTAGCAGCCGACGTCGAGGAGCGCACCGCCCTCAAGCGCCACCGACGTGCGCACGTCGCCGGAGGGGTCGGCCATCGCGAAGCTGTGCGAGGAGCGCACGAAGCGCACCTCGCCGATCGCCCCGTCGGCGATCAGCTCGCGGATGCGCGCCGTCTGCGGATGGAAGCGGTACATGAAGGCCTCGGCGAGCAGCCGTCCGGCGCGCTCGCTCGCGGCGAAGGCGGCGGCGACCTGGCGCGCCTCGCGCCCGAGCGGCTTCTCGCACAGGACGTGCTTGCCGGCCTCGAGCGCGCGGACGCTCCACTCGACGTGCAGCGAGTTCGGCAGCGAGATGTAGACCGCCTCGACGTCGGGATCCTCGAGCAGCGCCTCGTAGCTGCCGTGCGCGCGCGGGATCCCGCGGGCCGCGGCCCACGCCTGCGCCTTCTCGGCGCTGCGGCTCGCGACCGCGGCGAACGCGACGAGCTCCGATCCGGCGCACCCGCGCAGCACGTAGTCGTTGATCGCGGCCGTCGACATCAGACCCCAGCGCACCGGGTCGCTCACACGCTTCTCCTCGTTCTGTTGGAAGGTTCCAAGATAGCAGCGCCGACCGCGGCGCGCGCGCCTGCCGCTCCATCATTCCCCGGCGATGGGCGACGGCGCGGTGCCGATCCGCGTTCGACCTCCGCACAGCCCGGCTATGCAGCCCACCAGTCGCGCTGGCCGGCGACGTCCTCGCGCGGAGCGTCGCCGAGATGGGGCGCGCCGATGACGAGGAGCTCGAGGCCCTCCGGCCCGGCCTCGTAGCCTCGCCATGTACCGGGCGCGACGCGCACCGCGTCCCATTCCCTCAGCTCGACGATCTCGTCGTCGAGCTTCATCCGCCCGCTCCCGCGCAGGACCACGTACACCTCCTCCTGCAGCTTGTGCGTGTGGCCGTACGGAAAGCGACAGCCGGGCGGGACGCGCTGGTACCCCAGACCGGATCGCTCGAGCCCGAGCGCCTCGGTCGCCAAGCGGAACTCCAGGTCCGGCGCGCCGTCGAACCGAGACCCGACGTCCTCCAGATCCGCCTTGATGTTCCGGAGCGTGAACGTCACGGCGCAATCAATCGTATGACACCGCGCAGGACGTGACTGGCGAAGCGCGCGCCCCGCGCTGGAATGATGGCCGCGATGCTGCTGCGCGCCACGCCCGGCGGACTGATCGTCCGCGACGACCAGGCCGACCTGTGGGTCTCGCTGCCGGTGGCGAACGGCTACCTGCCCGCGGGCGACGCGCTGGTCGAGCCCGAGACGCACGACATGCTGGCGTTCCTCGCCGGCGGCGCGGCGGCACGCGAGGCGACGGCGGCCGCCGTCGACGCCGCCCGCCGGGACCCCGCCGCCAGGGCCGACCCCGCGGCCGCCGGCCTGCCGTTCCGCCCGCGCTCGCTGCGGGCCTTCATGCTGTTCGAGTCGCACGCCGTGCAGTCGGCGCGGATGCTCGTGAAGCGCTTCTTCCCGGCGCCGGCGGTGCGCGCGATGGAGACGTACGAGCGCCTCACGCGCCGGACCTTCCCGCCGCTGAAACCGAAGCGCGCGTTCTACGAGCGGCCCGAGATGTACGTCGCCAACCACACGGCGACGCTCGCCGACGGCGAGCCGATGTGGTGGCCGCGCCACACGAGCGCGCTGGACTTCGAGCTGGAGCTGGCGTTCGTGCTCGCGCGGCCGCTGGCGGACGCGACGCCGGAGGAGGCGGCGACGGCGATCGGCGGCTGGCTCGTGCTCAACGACTGGAGCGCGCGCGACGTGCAGGCGGCCGACGCCCGCCGCTCGATCTTCGGCCCGGTCGTGAAGGCCAAGACGTTCGCGAACTCGCTCGGCTGCGACGTGCTCACGGCCGACGCCGTGCCCGACTGGCAGCGGATGACCGGGCGCGCACGGGTGGACGGCGAGCTGTGGTGCGAGGGCTCGACGGCCGGCGCGCAGCACGACGTCGGCGCGATGCTGGCGCACGCCTCGGCCGGCGAGCGGCTCGCGGCGGGCGACGTCTTCTCGACCGGCACGATGCCCGGCTGCTGCGGCCTGGAGCTGGAGCGCTGGCTGAGACCCGGGCAGACGGTCGAGCTGGAGATCGACGGGATCGGGACGCTGACGAATCGCATCGACCCCGAGGCGTCGCCGAGGTGGCTGCCGTGAAGCCGTTCAGCCTGCTCGCGGCGCTCGGCACGGCCGCGCATCACGGCTTCGAGCGCGCGGCCGGCGTCGGGCTCGTGTTCGAGCCGTTCCTCGGACGCCGGCGCACGACCGCGATGTGGCTCGTCGCGCTGCCGTTCTGGATGTGGCGCGCGGCGCGGCCCACGCCGCGCGACGAGCCGCTGCTGGCGCTCAACGCCGGCGTCGCGATCGCGGGCTCGGCGGTGCACTTCGCGAACTGGCCCTGGTCGCTGCGCGGCGGCGTGCTGCCGTGGCTCGACGAGGCCGAGGGCCTGCCGCCGTCGAAGCTGCCCGCCTACAACACGATCCTGTGGCTGTGGATGGTCGGCGGCGTCGGCAGCGCGCTGCTGGAGACGCGGCGCTCGGATCGCAAATGGGTCGCGGTCGGGATCGCGACGGCGCCGGCGCTGCTCGCCTCGGCACGCCATCACTTCCGATGGGCGCGCGAGCAGGCACAGCAGGAGCCGGAGCGCTGGAGCCCGGCGCTGCGGTCATGAGCCGTTGGCCGCAGGGCCGGCGGGCGGCGGTCTCGCTGACGTTCGACAACCTCGGCGAGGCGGCCGAGATCGAGCTGGGTCTGCGAGGCGCAGAGGAGCCGCGCGGCGGTCACTGGTCGGTCACCTCTGCGCTGCCGGTGGTGCTGGAGGAGCTGTCCGGCGCCGGGCTGCCGGCGACCTTCTTCGTCGAGGGCGTCAACGCCGAGATCTACCCGGACGCGCTCGCGGGGATCGCGGCAGCGGGCCATGAGGTCGGCTACCACGCATGGTGTCATGAGGACTGGGGCGCGCTGGCGGCCGACGCGGAGGCCGAGGCGGACAACCTCGACCGTGGGCTGGCCGCGCTGCGGGGGCTCGGCCTGGAGGTCGCCGGCTTCCGCCCGCCCGGCGGGCTGATCGGAGCAGCGACCGCGGAGCTGCTCGCTGCGCGCGGCGTGCGCCACTGCTCGCCGGCCGGCAGCGAGCCGGGGCTGGACCGCGGCGTGGCGGTGCTGCCGTTCGCGTGGCCGGCGGTCGACGTCTTCCACGTGCTGCCGCAGTTCGCGGCGCTGCGGGCGCACGTCGGCGGATCCGAGCAGGCCGACGGGCCGGACGCGGTGCGCGACGCGCTGCTGGCGGCGGTGGAGCAGGCGGGCGCGGACGGCGGCCACGCCGTGCTCGTGCTGCACACGTGGATGGCCGAGGGCGTGCGCGACGCGCTGCGCGACGTGCTCGCCCGCTGCGCAGCGGGCGCCGCCTCCGGCGAGCTGTGGGTCGCACGCTGCGACGCGGTCGCCGCCTGGGTCGCGGCGCACCCGCGCGACTTCGCGACCGGGCCGCTGCTGGACCGCACGTCGTGGACAGACCCGGCGTAGGCCGCGACGTTGGCGCGTTCGCACGCCGACACCGCCGGTCGGCTCCAGCGGTCACAGGACTGATCTGCAGGCCGGAACGGCGGCGCGCGCGCAGACGGATCTCGGGACGCAACTCACGCGGCCCGATCCGTCGCGCCGCGAGGGCTCCGGGAACATGCCCGAGCCCTCGCCCCCCCGCCTGACGCGCGGCGAGAGCCGGCTCAGGCCCGCTCGAGCACCACCACAGGAATCCGGCGCTCCGTCTTCTCCTGGTAGGCGTCGTAGTCGGGCCAGACCTCGGCCATCTGGCGCCACAGCTCCGGCTGCTCCTCCGGCGTGGCGTCGCGGGCGCGGGCGGTGAAGACCTCGCCTCTGACCTGCACCTGCACCTCGGGCTCCGCCTGCAGGTTCAGGTACCACGCGGGCGGCGCGTCGGTCCCGCCCTTCGACGCGACGACCATGAAGTCGTCGCCGTGCGGCCGGAAGATCAGCGGCGTCGTGCGCTCCTCGCCGCTCTTGCGGCCTCTCGTCGTCAGCAGCAGGATCGTCGTCCCGCGCTGCCAGTCGTAGCCCTCCTCGCCGCCGGTCGCCCGATAGCGGTCGACGTGCTCCTGGCCGAACAGCATCGCGTTGCCTCCATCGCTCGTTTCGCTCTCGAATCTAGCCCGAACGGACGGATGGGCGCACCCGCGCGCTCCGGATCGCCTAGGGTGGATCCATGGGGGACCGCCCGACAGGGGGAGGCGGTCCGGGGGCGCAGGCAGGGCGATGAGCGACGGCGCGCCCGTCCGGGACCTCCTCGCACGTGCATGGGACCGGCTGTGGCGGCCGGCCGGCCTCGGCGTGCTCGCGCTGCCCGACAGCGGGCCGATCCCGCTCGCTCTCAGCGAGACGTGGGGGCCGATCTCGATCGCGATCGCGGAGCTGCGCCTCGCCGGGCTGGCCGCGCCCGCCGGCGCCGGCGCGGTCGAGTACGCGCCCGGCGGCACGTTCGCGGCGACGATCGACCTCCCCGCGGTCACGCTCTCGGCGCGCTGCACCGTGCAGACCGGCGCCGCGCCGCGCGGCGCGCGCTCGCTGCTCGAGGCGCTCGGCGGCGCGGACGGCGAAGCGGAAGACGGCAACGTCGAACTGGCGCGCAGCTATCGCGAAGCGCTGCTCGCCTCGGGCAGAGGCGCCCCGCTCGTCGCCAGCTACTACGACAACAACGACGCGTTCGACGAGGTGCTCGTCGGCGACGCCGCGCCGAACGCGTTCACCTCCGCGTGGAGAGAACACGAAACCGCGCCGGTCGTCACCCAGACGGCGAGCGCCGCGCGCAGACCGCAGGAACTGACCGTCGGCGAACCCGCCTACCGCACGCACGCGGGCGTCCTGCAGTTCACGCTCGTGAAGGTCCTGCTGGGGCTGAGCAGAGAAGCGAACGACCGCTACGCGCGCGCCGCCGCGGCGACCGCCGAATTCCGCAGAAGGGTCGACGAACCGCACGAAGCGCCGCAGGGCTCGGTCACCGTCGCGACCGTGATGGCCGCGCTGGAAGCGACGCCGCCCTCGACGCCCGGCATCGCGCCCATCGAGCCGGCGGCCGCCGCGCCCGCCGCGCCCGCCGCCGACGCCGTCGACCCGGCGGAGCTGACCGCGCGGGCGCGCGCGATCGTGGACGAGCGCTACCCGCACTGGGAGGCGCAGGCCGCCGCCGAGCGGGCACAGCGCGAGGCCGACCGCGCCGCGGCCGCACGCAGCGTGAGCACCCGCCTGCACGCGACGTTCGCGCTGCCGCCGCTGACGCTCGCCGGCACGGCCGCCGCCGTCCCGGCGAGGGCCCCGCCGCAGCAGCCGCCCGCACGGCTGCGGATCGCGGCGACCGCGGTCGAGCTGGCGCTCCCGCGGCTGCGGCCGCAGCTGAGCGCGCCCGTGGACCCTCGCACCCGCGGGCTCCTCGCCGCCGCCGGGCACGCCTTCGCCGACGCGGCCTGGCTGCACGACGCGCTCGCCGCGCGCGTGCGCGCGCGCCTGCGCGCGCCCGATGTCCTGGACGCGCTGGCCGGGCGGATGGAGCGGACGATCGACGAGCTGAGGGAGGCAGGGGGATGACCGGATTCGACATGGCGATCGGCATGACGCAGGCGGAGCTCGACGCGATCAGCAGCGCGCTCTACGTGCAGCTCTACCCGCAGATGTTCACCGGCAGGGAACTCGTTCAGCACGGCGGCATCGAATTCACCGTGAGCTGGGACGTCAGAGTGTCGGCGGTCTTCGACCTGTCCGACCCGCAGGCTGCGCGCGCCGGGCTCCGCGCCCACCTCGCCGGCCTCACCGGCCCCGAGGGCGAGCAGCCGCTCGCCGAGCACGTGGCGGCCGCGAGCGAATCGGCGGCGGCGTTCTCGTTCACCTACCCGAACGTCCTGTTGACGTTCTCGGCAGCGAACGTCAGAAGCATAGAAGTGACGATCGAATTGAGAGCGGAAGCGGTCGTCAAGGTGAGCGGCGCCAACCAGGCGATCGACGTCTACGCGCTGAGCGCCTCGCACCTCTCCGACCCGGTCGACGACTGGCTGCTGCAGAACGTGATCGTGCCGAGGATGCTCACGGCGACGCAGCAGATCTTCGGCGGCGTGACGATCCCGGCGATCGAACTGCCGGGCGTCGCGCTCGAACCGCCGGCGCCGTTCGTGCAGGACGGGATCCTGATCGCGATCGCCACGCTCGCCGGCGCCGGCGCCCCGACGATCCCGCCGCCCGGCTCGTTCGCGTGGCCCGGGAGCGCGTTCTTCACGCTGCTCTCGAGCGCCGCCTTCCAGGCGCTGACGGCCCACTACATCGCCGAATCGAGAAGCTCGCTGTCGGGCTCGGGCAGCAGCGGCTCGCACTGGGCCGGCGCGGAATGGAAGTACGACCTCTCGATCGCCGACCCGGGCACGACCGTCCAGAGCGACGGCACGATCGCCCTGACGGCCGCGGTCGAAGGCGGCGCGTCGGCGAGCGTCTACTTCCTCTACATCCCGATCGGCGTCGGCTTCGGCGCGAAGGCCACACCGGGGCTGAGCGCCGACCTGGGCCTGAGCGTCGAAGGCCAGAGGCTCGTCGTGACGACGCGCTCGGTCGCGCCGTTCGAGATCTTCGTCTACCCGTCCGGCTCGATATCGGAAAGGATCACGGCGGCGATGCTCGAGGTGATAGTCGAGTCGATCGTGGCGGCCTTCTCGCCGTTCGTGAGCGAGTTCCTCGGCGGCATCCGCTTCGCCTCGTTCGACATCCCCACCTACAGGGTGACGGTGGCCGGGCATACGCTCGAAGTCACGCCGACGAACCTGTCGACCAGCGCGGTCGCGGGCATGCTCGCGCTCGCCGGCGAAGTGACGATCAGGAGCTGAGCGATGGCCCAGGTCCGCATCCTCAGCTGGAACATCCAGGTCTACGGACCGGAGAAGTACGGCTACTCGCCGAACAACGTCGCGCTGATCGAATTCGTCAGCGCAGTCGTCAACCGCATGAACGCGAACGTCGTCGTGCTGATGGAGATCATGACGAGCGTGGGCGACCAGCTCGGCTTCAACCTGGCCGAGGAGCTCGCCGCGCGGACCGGCGGCGTGTGGACGCGCGACGGGATAGTGGCGCGCACGAGAGGCGACCGCGAGACGTACGCGATCTTCTGGCGCACCGACCAGGAATTCGCGCTGGCGAGGGTCGCCGGCAGGAACGCGATCGGCCTCGCGGAAAGCGAGTTCCCCAACAACTTCTCCAACACGCACGGGCGCCGCGCCGCGTGGGCGACGTTCAGCACGAACGCGGTCCCGGCCGTCAACTTCACGACGGCCGCCTACCACGCGCCGCCGAACGCACGCGCGATCGTCGGGCTGCAGCAGCTCGCCTCGATGCCGCAGCTCTACGGCCTCGGCGGCCCTCCTCCCGGGGCGCCGGCGGTCACGGGCCGGCTGCTGTGCGGCGACTTCAACCTCGACGTCGGGGTCCAGCCGGACTACACATGGCTGACGAACCCGGCGCCGGCCTACCCGCCGCTCGCGGCAGGACAGGGCGCCGGCTGCACGGAAGCGACGACCGCCGACACGCACCTGTTCAACTTCCCGACGCTCGAATTGATCTACGGCCCGCCGTTCGCGGGCTGGCCGAGGAGGACGATCGAATACCGCTCGGCGGCCGCGATCGACAACATCTTCTACGCCCCGGGAGGGGCTCCCTACGCGGCCGGCCGGGTGATCGACGTGCCCTCGCTGATCGTCAACGGCGGCGCGGTCCGCAACGCCGCACGCCGCTTCAGGCTCAGGCGACCCGACGGCACGCCCGCCTTCCCCTATGCGGAAAGAATCGGGACCCCGCTCGGAGCGGCGCTCGCGAACGTCCCCCAGGCGGTCGTCTTCTACCGCTACGCGGTCAGCGACCACCTGCCCGTCTTCCTCTCGGTCAACTTCTAGATGAGCGCGTCCGCCAACCCGATCTACACGAAGCTCGTCAGCCTCGCGCCCGGCGGCGTGCTGGCGCTGCCGGCGGCTGCGTTCGAAGCGACCGGCCCGCTGCAGCGGGCGATCGCCGAAAGCTGCGCCGAAGCGACGCTGCGCGCGACCGGCGTCGAAGTGCAGGCGACGGCGACCGGCGCGACGCTCAGAGGGATCGGCGCGAACGCGCCGTTCGCGGGCATGCAGCTCGCCGCGACGCTCGCGCCCGAAGGCGCCGGCGCGAGCATGACGCTGACGGCAACGCCGCTCGGCGCCTGGACGCTCGCGAGCGCCTGGCCGGCGCTGGCGGAATCGTTCGCCGCCGAACTGCCGCTGCTGCAGCCGTCGCTGACGCTCGCGAGCGGCGCCGGCCTGAGCTTCGGCGGTGCGCTCGGGCTCGGAGGCTCGCCGTGGGCCGGGCTGGCATGGCTGCTCGGCGGCGTCTCCTCGCTGCGGCTCGGCGGACCCGTGCTGATGACCGAAGCGGTGCCGGTGTTCGCCTGGAGCGCGCCGATCGCGACGGTGCCGGTGCCGGGGCTCGCGGAACTGAGACCGACGCTCACGCTCTCGTGCAGCGCGGCGAGAACGACGTCGAGCGGGCCGCCCTACGCGGCGCAGCCGGCGCTCGGGCTCGGCGCGAACGTGCCGATCGGCCCCGGCCTGCCGGTGACGATCGACCTCGAAGAACCGAGCGGGCTCGTGCAGGTCGTCGCGCAGACGGAAGCGCTCTCGACGAACGTGCTGAGAACGCTCGGCACGTTCGTCGGTCAGGAGCTGGAAGACGTGCTGCCGAGCGCGAGAGGGTTCGAACCGGCCGCCTACGTCACGCTGCGCTCGCTCGGCTTCTCGCTGATCCCGGCGCAGCGGCGCGTCGGCTCGATCGCGTTCGTGCTCGGGACGCCGGCCGGCGCGAGCTGGCCGATCGCCGCGGGGCTCGAAGTCGAGGAAGTCGCGATGCAGCTTGTCGTGCCGTTCGAAAGCAGCTACGGGCCGCCGTTCGCGAGCGCGTTCGGGACGCTCAGGATCGCCGGCGGCGAGCTGCAGATCAGCGGCTCGTACGGCAGCGGCTTCGCGCTTGCGGCCGGGCTCGCCGCGGGCAGCAGCATCAGGCTCGGCGAGCTGCTCGACGAATACCTGCCGACGAGACTCGAAGTCGACCTCGAACTGGACCGGCTCGAATTCAACGCCGTCCCCGCGCAGAGCGCCTGGTCGCTGGCGGCCGACCTGAGAGGCGACTGGGGCTTCGAAGTCGGCGTCGTGAGGGTCGCGCTGACGAACGCCGGACTTGAACTCGAACACGACCCGAGCGCGAGCCCGGCGACGAGCGGCACGATCACCGCGACCGCGGCGATCGGCGGCGAAACGAGAGCGCAGTTCAGATTCACCGGCACGTGGACGCTGCCGCAGACGTTCGTCCTGTCGGGCACGTTCCCGAACGTCGAACTGGCGGCGCTGGCGGCGAAGCTGACCGGCCACGGCGCGCCGGCCGGCGCGCCCGCGGTCGAACTGACCGAAACGACGATGACGCTCACGCTCGCGCCCGAAGCGAGAGGAGCCGAGACCTACCAGGTCTCGCTCGTCGCGAGCGCGAGAAGCGGCCCAACGCTGCTCGGCGCCGCCGCCTTCGTCGTGCGCAAGGAAGCGAACGGCTTCGGCTTCCTGGTCGGCTTCGACCTGCCGGTCGGCTGGTCGCCGGCCGACCTGTGGGCGCCGCTCGGCACGCTGTTCGGCGCGCTCGAGTTCGAGAGCTCGGGGCTGGTCGTCTCGACGCTCGCGAGCACCGCCACGACGCTCTCGACCCTGAGAATGCCGAGCGTCCCCGCGACCGTCGGCCCGGGCGTCACCTTCTTCACCTCGCTCAAATTGACCGGCGGCGCGCTCGGCTACCTCGGCGAACTGCTGCCGGCCGGCACCGAGCTCGACCTGCTCGCGCTGATCGACACCGCCACGCCGCTCAACTCGACGATCGCCGCGCGACTCACTGCGCCCGCCTCGCACGGCGCGGTGCAGTTCCGCGAAGTGAGACTGTCGGCTCAGCCGGCGACGACCAGATTCGAAGCGAGCATCAGCGCGCAGCTCACCGTCGGCAGCGGCGAATGGGCCGAGACGCTCACGATCAGAGGCGGCGGCTCGCTCGTGCTCGAGCCCCAGCCCGACATCGCGCTGTTCGTCGACATCGCCGAATGGAGCGAGCCGTTCGGGATCGAGCACCTCGTCGTCAACGACTTCGGCCTGCGCGTGAACCTGATCGAGACGGGGCTCGACGTCGGGCTCGCCGGCAAGGTCACGATCGGGCAGGGCGAAGACGTCTTCTCGCTCACGCTCGGCCTCGGCATAGCGGACTTCGAGGTGCCGGACTGGCTCGTCTTCGCGCTCGAACCGCTGCCCGGCAAGACGCTGATGCTGCCGAGCCTGATCAGAGCGTTCGTGCCCGACCTCGAACTGGCGAAGGTGCCGGTGCTGGAAGCGATCGGCTTCAGGGAGCTGTCGTTCTACCTCGTCGAGGACCCCGGCGGGATCACGATCGCCGAACACAGATACCCGCAGGGGATCGGGCTCGACTGCGACGTGCTGCTGTGGACTTGGGAGCTGCAGCTCGCGGTGATCGTGAGCGCGAGCGCGGGGATCAGAGCGAGCGGCAGCGTCAACGAGCCGATCGACCTCTTCGAGGTCCTCAAGCTCTCCGACGTCACCGGCACGAGGGGTCCCGCGGCGTCGATCGACACATCCGGATTGATGCCGGCGGTCGCGTCGCGCGCCGCCGCCACCGCGGAACCGCCGCCCTACCTGTTCCTCGACGGCAGGCTCACGCTGCTCGCCGAGACCTACACGCTGGAAGCGAAGGTCACGAGATCGAGCTTCGAATTCGACTTCTCGTTCACCCTGCTCGAAGCCGTCAGCGCCACGGTCGCCTGCTCGCTGCACGACGCGACGCACTTCTCCGGCAGCGCCGCGCTCGCATTCGACCTCGACATCACGCTCGGGCCGTGGACCTGGGAAGGCATCCAGCTGATGCCGGCGGTCCACATCAGCGGCCCGAGAGCGTCGGTCGGCATCAGCATCGTGGTCGAACCGAGCGTCGTGTTCGATCTCGGCTTCGCGTTCGCGTTCGACTGGGGGTCCGTGCACGTGAGGGTCGAACCGCACCTGACGGCCGCGCAGCTCGGCAGCGGCCTCAGCGAGCTGTGGTCGGTCGTCTACGACTGGCTGCAAGCGCACCTCGACGTGGTGTGGGCGGAATTCAAGGCCGACGCCGCGAAGTGGGCGCACGCGATCGAAGAAGGGCTGTTCGCGATCGAGGCCGACGCGGAAGCGGTCACGCACGCGCTGCACGGCTTCTTCGACGCGAGCCTCGACGAGGCGGCCGAAGTCCTCAACACGTTCGCGTTCGAGTTCGAGGAAAAGGTGGCGGCGCTCGTGCACTGGTTCGCGGTGACGGCCGCGGAAGCGGCCAGAGCGCTCGGCGACCACGTCCGCGCGTGCGCGATCGAAAGCGCCAACTCGCTGCTGCCGCCACCCGTCGGCGCACAGGCCGTGCCGCCCACGCGCCCGAGCGCCGGGCTGTTCGCGCTCACCGCCACGCCCGACGGGCAGCGGCTGCTGCGCCACTGGCACGTGCACGAAGCGGAGCTGCGCGCGCTCGCGCGCAGCGACCCCGGCGCGCGCGCGCGGCTGCGCACCCTGGGCGTGAGCGAGGACCTGCGCGTCGCGGCGGCCGTGGAGCTGCTGGCCGCGCTGCGCGCCGCTCCGCAGGCGAGCGAGGAGCTGGTCGCGGCGATCGACGAGGCGCTCCCGACACTCGCGCCGCATCGCGAGCGCGACTGGAACGAGCTGGGAGAGCGGCTCGCGCGATGAGCGCCGCCGCCGAGCTGCTGGCCGGCGAGCTGGCCGCGTTCGAGCGCGCGCTCGAGGACGCGCTCGCGCCGCAGGCCGACTACCTGACGGCGGTCGAGCGCGCCCTCTACCGCCGCGGCAGGCGCGTGCGGCCGACGCTGCTGCTGCTGTGCGCCCGGATCGCGCAGCCGGCCGCCGCGCACGCCGGCCCGCTCCCCGGGAAGGTCGTGCGCGCGGCCGTCTCGCTCGAGCTGCTGCACGTCGCGACGTTGATCCACGACGACGTCGTCGACGACGCGGCGGTCCGGCGCGGCGGTCCGTCGGTCAACGCCGCCCGCGGGCGCGACGCCGCGCTGCTGCTCGGCGACCTGCAGTTCGTGCAGGCGCTGCGCTGCTTCGCCGCGGCGGTCGACGGCGAGCGCGACATGGAGCTGGTGCGGCTCGTGCTCGACGCCGGCTTCGACCTCTGCCGCGGCCAGCTCGACGAGCTGGCGGCGCCCTCCGCGCCGGGGGCGGCGCCGCTCGCGACCGCGGCGCTGCGCGAGCGCTGGCTGCGCACGATCGACCGCAAGACGGCGGCGCTGTTCGGGCTCGCGTGCGAGTGCGGCGCGCTGCTCGGCGGCGGCCGCCGCCGCCTCGCCGCGCTGCTCGGCCGCAGCGGGCGGCTGCTGGGCCGCGCGTTCCAGGCGATGGACGACCTGCGCGACCTCGTCGAGCCGCAGGCCAGCTCGGGCAAGCCGCGCGGCGCCGACCTCGCGCAGGGGCGCGTCTCGCTGCCGCTGATCCTCGCCGCCGACGAGCTGGCGCCGGACAGCCCGGCGCGGGCCGTGCTGTCCGGCGAGCGCGTGCCCGCCGCGCTCGTCGCGGACGCCGCCGACGAGGTCGCCGCGACGCGCGGCTTCCTCGCGGCCTACGCGCAGGCGCGGTCCTACGCGCTGGAGGCGGCGGACCTGCTCGAGCTGCTGCCGCGCAGCCCCTACCGGCGCGCGCTGGCCGCGCTTGCGCACGACGTCGTCGACCGCGGCTTCGCCCGCCCACCGGCGCGAGGAGGTGAGACGCGATGGCCCCTGCCGACGGCGGCGACGACATCCTCGGCTTCCTGATCGAAGCGTTCTACGCGTCGGCGATCAGACCGGGCTCGCCGCTGTTCCTGCCGAGCTTGATCCAGGCGCAGCGCGAACCGGCCTACGAGCCCTACACGGTCGGCGGCTGGGAAGGGTTCACCACCGCGAACGCCGGCGAAGCGGCGCAGCTGATCTGCTCGGGCGAGGGCGGCGTGGACGAGACGTATATCCCGCCGCCGGGCGCCGTCCCGGCGCTCGAGCTCGAATCCGTGCAGATCGCCGGCATCTCGAACGTGCTGCCGGACCGGCCGCTGATAAGGGATGACGTCGTCAGCGGGAGCGCCGAACTGTCGAGCTGGGAAGCGACGGTCGCGCCCGCGCCGCTGGTCGTGAGCGGCAGGTTCAGACTGACGCAGTCCTGCTGCCTCTCGACCGACCGCAGGACGTGCATCGCCGCGCCCGTCCCGTTCGTCGGCACCGGCACGTTCGACGTCACGATCAGGGCCTCGCGCGCGTGCGCGGTCATAGACGCATCGGTCGAAGCGAGAGGACCGACGGCGAGCGTGCGGGCGATCGAATGGAGCGCGGCCGCGACGACGACGAACATCGTCGCGACGGTCGAAATAGACACGGTCCCCGAAGGCGCCGACCGCGAGATCTGGAACAGGGCCGCCGAGGAAGCGCTCAACAGCACAACGGCGATCGAAGCGTTCGTGCAGAACGTCGGCGCCGTGCTCAATGCGCCCGCGACGCTCGCGTCCTTCAGCGCGCTGCTCGCCGAAGGGCTGCGCGCGCTCTTCAGAGGGTAGGCGCGGGCAGCTCGAAGCCCAGGGTCTCCTGGACCCGCCCGACGAGCCCTCTTGCGTGCGGAAGCTCGCTCCCCCAGAAGATCGCGTCCACCACGGAGGCGCTCGTTGCGTCGGGACCCTCGCCGTGCAGCCAGCCCCAGGGGACGAGGTCGCCCTCGCCCGCGGCCAGCCAGCGATCCGGCGGTCCGATGCGCGGCCCGTCAGCCGGGTTGAGGACCTCGCCCTCCTCCGGCGTCGGGACGTAGCGCGGATCCACTCGGCCGCCGAAGTGCAGGAAGCGCTCGATCCTGCGACCGCCGCGCCACAGCGTCAGGGCGGTCGCCAGCAGCGCGAGCCCGGTGCCGGACCAGAGCCCCTGCAGCCCACAGAGGCCGGGCTCGACGGCCAGCCCGATCGCGCTGATCGCAGCCAGCACGCCGACCAGGCCGATCAGCCGCCGCGGCGTGGCCGCCAGCTGCTCGGCGATCTCGCTGCCGGCCTGCACCGCCAGCAGCGCGGAGACGAGCGTCGGAGCGAGAACGAGGATCGCGACCGCCGCATCGGACTTCTCGAGCACCTGACCGCCCCGCCACCAGGCGACGGCGAGCAGTGCGACCCCGGTCAGCGCCGCGATCCAGCATCCGCCATACCACGACGCGGGACTGCGCTGGGCGATGACGAGCGAGAACAGGCTCGGGAGCCAGTGGCCGCCGCCGTCGGGCGCGGGCTCGAACTGGGGGGCGACGATCGACGCGTGCGAGCCGACTTGGTCGGCGACGGTGGCGCGGCGGGCTCTGCCCTCCGCGCGGAGCATGCGGATGCGGACCGCGGTCAACTCGCGCGGGAGCACCACGTCCACCTGGTGGACGGGGACGTCGAGGCCGCCGGCCTGGTGCCACGCGACGTGCCAGGTGACGCCCAGCGCGCCGCGGCGGCCGAGCCTGCGCAGCCGCAGCGACCGGCGCGCTGCGAGCCATCCGTGCAGGCCGGGGGGCCGCAGCTCGTCCAGGTCGCCGTGGAACGGGCCGCCGCGACTGATGCGCTTGCGGCACTCGCGCTCCCGGCGCCGCGGCAGGGTGCCGAGCCCGCCCACCTCGCAGCGCACCTCCCACGGTGGCTTCCAGTCGTCGAGCTGCTCGTCGTAGGAGAGGCGGAAGGTCGTCCATTCGTCCGCCGTCCGGGCGGCGTCGAAACGGGCGAAGACCACGAAGTTGGTCTGCCAGGCGAGCAGCAGCTTCGCCAGCTCGCCCCGCGCTCGTCGCGCGTCGTCGTCCACGAGCGCCAGCGACGACAGCGAGACGAGCAGGTCGCGCACCGCATGGCAGCCCCACTTGCCCCCGGCCAGCATGGCGAGCTTGCCGTCCTGCGCGCCGCCGGCCGGCGCGTCCCCGTTCGCCGACGGAGGCGCGCCGGTGCGCTGACGCGGGACCTGGGCGAGATCGTCGAAGCCAGGGACCTGCCCGCTCGGCCGGTAGAGCCGCTCGAAGCGCTGCTCGAGCTGTCGGCGGACAAGCTCGTCGCTCTCCGCTCCCGGCAGATAGGGAGCCACGCCGCCGCCGGCGTCGAGCAGGACGGTGTCCGCGTTCGCCCACGGGACGAACCAGCCGAGCGGGACGAGCCCGCGTCCGTAGGGCCGCAACGCCTTCAGCTTCGCCAGGTCGACGGTCAGCGCGGTCGTCCGGCGGACCGTCATGAGGTCGAGGAACTCGACTCGGTCGATGCGGCGCTTGACCCACTCGCGGCTGTGCAGCAGCGCTCCGAGGTCGTCCATGGTGCGATCCTCCCATGAGGTCCGGCCCCGCGTCGCGCCATAGCACCGAGAACCGGGTCGTCGGGCTGCGGGGCGGGCGCGCTCGCACCCGCCCCGCCGCGGCCGGCCGCGTCCGCCGGGTCCCCTCTCGGCGGACGCCCCCTCAGCCGGCCGGCGTGCCCGCCGCGGCGGGGACGCGCGCCTCGGACGTCACCGCCAGCCAGGTGCGCACGGCGTCGCGCAGCCGGACGTTGAGCGGGCGCCAGGCGAGCTCCCGGCCGACGATCTGGCCGATCTGGACGGTCGCCCAGTCGACGTAGTCGCGCGGGACCGCGATCGTGTGGTGCCCCTGCGTCAGCAGCGGCTCGGCGCTCGCCCCCCACGCCAGCCACGGCTCGGGCGCCACGAACGAGGTGATCGCGTCGAGCTCGCCGGCGGTGACCTCGGCGCTCAGGATGCGGTCCTCGCTCCACGGCCAGAAGCGCGCGAGGTCGGCCTCGGTGACCGCGCCGGCCGGCCAGTGGTACATCACGCCCTCGACGGCCGGCTGATGCATGCCGACGACCGGCACGACCGCGGCGCTCGCGCCCGTCTCCTCGCGCAGCGCCTCGGCGGCGAAGTCGGCGAGCGAGATGTCGGCGCCGAAGTCGATCGCGAGCGGCTCGCCGATCCACCCGACGACCTCGGACTCCGCCGCCTCGATCGCGGCCCGGCCGGTGCCGGTCCATGCGCGCGCGTGCGCGGGATCGACTGCCGCCAGCTCGACGCGGTGCCGCCCCCTGGAGAGGTCGAGGTCGATCACGCCGACCTCCGCGCCGAACGCCCACGGCTGCGCGAACGGGACGCCGTCGACGACGTCCGCCCAGCGCCCGAGCGTGTGCCCCAGCACCACCGCGTCGACCGCGTCGCCCCACGCTCGCGCGATCTCAAGCACCGGCTCCGGGTCCGGCAGGTGCGCGCCGTCGGGCGCGACCCCCCAGTTGACGCCGAAGTGAAACAAGACGACGACCGCGACCGCACCGGACTCGCGCAGCGCGCGCGCGTGCTGGCCGACGATCCGCGCGAGGTCGGTCTGCGCCTCCGGCGCGTGCGGCGTGAAGGCGGCGACCTGCGGATGCGTGAGCCCGACGAAGCCGACCGGGCCGACCTCGGTGTCGAGCAGCGTCGTCGCCGGGACGCCGGCGTCGACGTTCGCGCACACGACCGGGAAGCCGAGCGTCGGGATCGCCTCGCGGAGCTGCCCGTAGCCGAGGTCGAACTCGTGATTGCCGAGCGTCGCGACCTCGATCCCCAGCTCGCCGGCGGCGCGGAAGCACAGCGCCGCCGAGCTCGTCGCCGACAGCGAGCCGCCGTTGCTGAAGTCGCCGGCGTCGGCCCAGATCGTCGGCTGCCCCTCGCGCAGGCGCTCGACCGTGCGGGTCAGCGCGTGGCCGCCGGGCAGGCGCCCGTAGCTCGTCCCCATCGGCGAGAAGGAGCTGAGGAAGTCGTTCGTGCAGACGATGCGCAGCGTGCTCATGAGGCGGCTCCTGGGTGGGTGGCTTCACGGCGGACCAGGCGTTGGACGGCGGCGGCGGCGCTGCCGGCGAGCCCGGTCAGGCCGCGCGGCGCGCCGAGGACGACGACGATCAGCAGGACGCCGAGCAGCAGCTGCCAGGTGTCCTGCAGCTGCTCGCTCAGCTCGTGCTGGCCGAGCTGGATCGCGAGCACCCCGACGAGCGGGGCCAGCAGCGCGCCCGGCCCGCCGACGGCGAGCCAGATCAGCGCCTGGACGGAGAAGACGACGCCGGCCGTGTCGGCCGACATGAAGCCCGACGCGCCGACGTACAGCGCGCCGGCGAGCCCGGCGAGCCCGGCACTCGCGGCAAAGCCGAGCGTGCGCAGCCGGCGCACGTCCTCGCCGAGCGCCGCGAGGCGGATCGGGTCGTCGCCCGCGGCGCGCCAGCGGCGCCCCAGACGCGAACGGCGGAAGACGGCGTAGGCGGCGTAGACGACGGCAAGCCAGGCGGCGTTGAAGACGTAGATCGAGACCTGCGAGCCGCCGGCGATCCTGCGCGTGTAGGGCGGGATCCCGGAGAGGCCGTTGCTGCCGCCGATCACCGCCAGCTTGAGGAACACGGTCGCGGCGATCACGCCGACGCCGAGCGTCACGAGCGGCGCGTAGATCTCGACCGAGCCGATGCGGAAGACCGCGCCGCCGACGAGCAGGCCGACGAGCCCGCAGATCGCGACCGGCAGCACGAACGCGAGCAGGGGCACGCCCGCGACCTGGATCCCGCTGAGCGTGTGCAGCACGTCGTCGAACGTCGTGCTGCCTCCGCCGTTGGAGAGCAGCGCGTAGTTGACGCCGGTCGCGTCGGCCTGCGGCCCGCGCAGCAGCAGCCCCGCCATGTAGCCGCCGCCGGCGAAGAACGCGCCGTGGCCGAAGCTGATGATGCGGTTCTCGCCCCACAGCAGGTCGAGCGAGATCGCGAGGATCACGAACGGCAGCCACAGGCCGAGCAGGCCGATCGTGAAGTCGGACAGCACGAGCGGCGCGAGCGCCGCGGCGGCCAGCAGCGCGATCGCGGTGCGCAGCTTCATACGCGGCTCGCGACGAGCGGTTGGCGGCGCAGCGCGACGATCGCCAGCGCGATGCTCCAGACGACGACCTGCGCGAGCACGTCGTCGGCCGGCACGGCGACCGCGGCCGTCAAGAGCCCGACGCCGGCCGACCACAGCAGCGCGTTGCGGATCGAGCCCAGGCCGGCGAGGATCACGACGAGGAACGCGCCGACGAGGTAGCTGAGGCCCATGTCGGGATAGACCGAGTCGAGCGGCGCGACGAGCGCGCCGGCGAGCCCGGCCAGCCCGGCGCCGACCGCGAACGCCGTCGCGTTCACGCGCGGGACGTTCATCCCGAGCGACTGCGCGACGGCGGCGTCGACCGTCGTCGTGCGCACCTTCAGGCCGGTCGCCGAGCGCGCAAGCCAGATCGCGATGCCGACGCCGGCGATGACCGCGGCGACGATCAGCACGACGCGCCACAGCGGGAACTCCTGGCCGAAGCCGAGCGAGACGGCGCCGGTCAGCGGCAGCCCGACGTAGCGCAGCTGCGGCCCCTCGACGATCAGCACGAGCTGGCGGATCACGATCGCCAGCCCGAACGTGCCGAGCATCGACTTGACCGGGTCGTGGTAGAGGAAGCGGATCAGCGTGCGGTCGACGAGCAGGCCGATCGCCGCGACGACGAGCGGCGCCAGCGCGATCGCCGGCCACGCGCCGACGAGCGGCTCGAGCAGCACCATCGCGTAGGCGCCGAGCATCACGAACTCGCCGTGGGCGAGGTTCACGACGCCCATCACGCCGTAGACGATCGTGAGGCCGAGGGCGCTCAGCGCGAGCACCGCGCCCACGCTGAGCCCCTGCGCGACGATCTGGACGAGCACCGCCGGTCGTCTCCCCTAGCTCGCCTCGCGCCGCGGGCAGCTCGGGATCTTCGACGCCGGCACGATGCTCGGCGGGAACGGATCCGGGTCGCGCGGCGCGAATCTCACGACGACGTCGTAGAGGGCTCTGTCGTTCGCACGCCCGAGCGAGACGGTGTGCGTCGTGTGGTGGTTGTCCTTCACCGTCACCGTGCCCTCGCCGGGCGCGTGGGCGCTGACGCCCGGGAACGCCTGCAGGATCGCCGCCGGCGTCGCGTCGCCCGCCTTCTCGATCGCGGCGGCGAGCAGGTACGCCGACGTGTAGGACGCCTGCATCGGCATGTTCGTCGGCTGCGCGCTGCCGAATCTCTCCTGGTAGCGCTGGACGAACGACGTGTTGTCCGGCGTTCTGATCGTCTCGAAGTAGGAGGCCGGGAAGTAGTGGCCCTTCGCGGCCGCACCGCCGACCGCCGCCAGCTCCTGCTCGGTGCAGATGCCGGAGAAGATCGGCGTCTGCTCCGGCGTGAAGCCGGCCGCCTGGTACTGCTTGAGGAACGCCGGGATGCCGGCGCCGACGATCGTGTTCCAGATCAGGTCGGGGTTCGCGGCCTTAATGTCGGACAGCGCCGAGCCGAACTCGGTCTGCGTGAGCGGGAAGAAGCGGTTCGCGATCACCGTCGCGCCCTGCTGCTCGGCGAGCTTCTTGACGATCGCGTTGTAGGTCTGCGGGCCGACGTAGTCGGAGCCGACCATGTAGATCTTCTTGCCGGCGTTCCTGACCATCCAGTCGGTCGTGTCGGTCAGGTGCTGGTTGGCGACGAGCGACGTGTAGATGACGTTCGTCGAGCACTCGAGGCCCTCGTAGAAGGTCGGGTAGAGCAGCACCGCGTTGCCCTGCTCGTAGACCGGCAGCACCGCCTTGCGCGAGGCGGACGCGTAGCAGCCGATCGTGGCCGCGACTCTGTCGTCGTTGACGAGCTTGCGCGCCTTCTGCACGACGACGCTGAAGTCCGAGGCGTAATCCTCGACGACCGGCTCGAGCTTGCGCCCGCCGACGCCGCCTCTCGCGTTGATCTCGTCGATCGCGAGCATCGTCGCGTTCTTCATCGACGTCTCGGCGATCGACAGGTCGCCCGAGAGCGAGAACAGGACCCCCACCTTGATCGTGTCGCCGCCGCCGGTCGTCGCGGCCGCGTTCGTCGTGCTCGCGGTGCTCGACGTGCCCGTCGAGCCGCACGCCGACAGGATGCTGCCGACCGCGGTCGTGCCGATCGCGGCGGCGCCCGCGCGCTTCAGGACGTCCCGCCGGGTGGGATCTTGACTGGCCATTTCTGCCCTCTCGTGGATCGCGTTTGGAGTCAGAGCGCGAGCACGAGCTCGCGCACCTGGGGGGAACCCGCGGCGCCGTCGGCGACGATCTCGCCGCCCCGCATGAGCGCGACGTGGTCGCACAGCCGATCGACCACGTCGATCCGCTGCTCGGCGAGCACGAGCGTCAGCCCGCCCTCGCGCAGCGCGTCGAGCGCCGCGACGACCTCGTCGACGATGCTGGGCGCGAGCCCCTCCGTGGGCTCGTCCAGCAGCAGGACCTTCGGCCGCCGCAGCAGGGCGCGTGCGATCGCCACCTGCTGCTGCTGGCCGCCGGACAGCACGCCCGCCTGCCGGCGCTCGAGCTCGCGCAGGCCGGGGAACAGCGCCATCACGTCGAAGCGCGGGCCGTCGCCGTGCGGGCTGACCTGCGCGGCGCGCAGGTTCTCCGCGACGGTCAGGTCCGGGAACAGCCGCCGCCCCTGCGGGACGAGCGCGAGCCCCTGCGCGGCGCGCCGGTGGGCGGGCCAGCGGCTCAGGTCGGCGCCGAAGCTGCGCACGTGCCCGCGCGTCGGCAGCAGTCCCATGATCCCCTCGATCAGGCTGGTCTTGCCGACGCCGTTGCGGCCGACCACGCCGACGGCGTCGCCCGCGGCCAGCCGCAGGCGCCCGGCGCGCACGACCGGCACGCCGTCGCGCAGCACGTCGAGCTCCAGCTCGAGCGCGGACGGGTCGATCGACGCGACGCCGGCGACCTCGGGAGCGACCTCGACGGGCCGGTGCGCCAGCTCAATGGCCATGCGCGCCCGTCCCCAGGTACGCCGCGCGCACGACGGGATCGACGACGACCTCGTCGAACGTGCCGGTCCGCAGCACGCGGCCGTTGTGCATGAACGAGACGCGGTCGGCGATCCGCGCGACGAAGTCGAGGTCGTGCTCGACGACGAGAAAGGTCCCGTGCGCGACCGCCTCCAGCTCCTCGGCGAGGCGGCCGCGGTCGCTGCGCGGCATGCCCGCCGTCGGCTCGTCGAGCACGATCACCGAGGGCCGCTGGAGCAGCACCATCTGCAGCTCGACCCACTGCTTCCAGCCGTGGCTGAGCTGCTCGCCGGGCACGTCGCCGATCTCCGCGAGCTGCGCCTCCAGCGGCGCGAGGTCGGCGCGCGGCGCCGCCAGCTCGAGCTGCTCGCGCACCGTCAGGCGCGGGAACACGCGCGGGATCTGGAACTTGCGGCCGAGCCCGCGGCGGGCGCGTGCGTGCGGCGGCCCATGCAGGTGGCGGCCGTCGAGCGTGACGGCGCCCGCCTGGGCTTCGACGTGGCCGCTGATGACGTTGGCGAGCGTCGTCTTGCCGGCGCCGTTGGGCCCGATCAGCACGTGCACCTCGCCAGCGCGCAGGTCGAGCGCGACATCGGCGAGCACCTGCGTCGGGCCGAACGCGACCGAGACGCCGCTGCACGAGAGCGTGCCGCCGTCGCGCCGCGGACGCGGCGCGCGCGCAGGCGCCTCGGACAGGACGGCGACGCTCATCGTCCCGCCTCCGCGAGCACGCGCCGGCGCGGCGCGGCGACCTCGTCCCGGCTCCAGGCGCCGTCGGCGAAGCTCCAGCGCTCCTCGGCGGCCGCGAGCAGCCACGGCGCGGCGGCGCGCTCGGCGGCGCGGCCGGCGCCACGGATCCGTGTGCAGCGCACGACCTGCGCGAGCGGGTCGAGCTCCACGACGGCCGCCTCGTAGGGCGGCTCCGCGAGCGCGGGGACGCAGATCTGCAGGACGTTCTCGTGCGCGCTGGCGTCGCGCACATGCAGGTGACCGCTGAGCGCGACGGTCGGGACGCGCGTGGCGGCGAGCAGTTCGAGCAGCAGCCGGCGGTCGGCCAGCTCGCCGGGGAACGGCAGCCCGGCGGCGTCGAGCCGCTCGGCGTGCGGCGCGAGCGGGTAGTGGCTGACGGCGACCGTCGCGAGCGCGCCGGCCGCCGAGCCGGTGCCGCCGACCGGAGCCCAGCGGCCGTCGCGGTCGACCGCGACGCCGCACAGCGCCACGAGCCGCTCGCGCGCGATCGCCTCCGCGCGCCGCCAGGCGGCGCGGACGTCGGCGCGGCGCGGCGCGAACGCGCGGTCGCGCAGCACGTCGTGGTTGCCCTCGACGACCGCGACGGGAATCGGCGAGGCGCCGAGCACGCAGTCCAGCGCGGCCTCGCACGAGGCGCCGTCGCCGTCGTGCGTGAGATCGCCGGCGAGCACGAGCAGGTCGCAGCCCCGCGCCGCGAGCGCGTGCACGGTCGCGCGGCAGCGCGCCTCCAGGCCGTCGAAGTCGTACGGCGCGTGCCAGCGCGCGGCGGCGCCGGGCGCCACGCTCCAGTGCAGGTCGGCGAGCACGCCGATCCTCACAGTCGATGCTCCCCGAGGACGTCGGTGTAGTGCTCCAGCGCGCTCGCGGAGCGGCCCTCGTCGCGGCCCGCGACCGCGACGAGCAGCGCGTCGAGCAGCGCGAGGTGGGCGAGCCGGCTGGCCATCGCCTCCAGGCGCAGCGCCAGCTCGCGGCTGCCCGCGACGATCGTGTGGTCGACCCGCTCGGTCAGCGGCGAGACCGCGAAGCTGGTGATCGCGACCGTCGTGGCGCCGGCCTCGCGCGCGGCCGCCGCGGCGGCGAGCGTCTCGCGCGTCGAGCCGGTGTGGCTGACGATCACCGCGACGTCCTGATGCGTCAGCAGGCGCGCCTGGACGTGCTGGACGTGAACGTCGGCCGGCGCCTCGGCGAGCACGCCGATCGCCGAGAAGCGGTAGGCGGCGTCCTGGCACAGCGGCGCCGAGGTGCCGACGCCGAAGAACAGCACGCGGCGGGCGTCGGCGATCGCGGCGACGACAGCCTCGAACGCGTCGGGGTCGACGAGCGCGCCCGCGTCGCGGACGCTTTCGGCGCCGGCGCGGGTGATCTCGACGAGCACGGCCGTGCGCGGGTCGCCCGGCGCGCGGGCCTCCTCGGCCCTGCCCTGTTCGAAGACCGCCAGCTCGTTCGCGAGCGCGAGCTTGAGGTCGTGAAACCCCTTGAAGCCCATCTTCTGAGCGCAGCGGATGACGGTGGCGCTCGAGGTCCCCGCGAGCTGGCCGACCTCGCTCGCGGACTTGTAGATCACGACGTTCGGCTGCTCGAGCACGACGCGCGCGACGCGCACCTCGGCGGCCTGCAGGCCCGAGAGATGCGCGTGGATGCGCGCCTGCACCTCACGTGCGGCGCCGAGATCGGTCGGAGGGAGGTCGGTTGACATGTTGTGAATGAATTGTTCGCCCGGCTTCCGGTCTGTCGCGCTCGACTGTACGATGCAGTTCACAGTGACCTCAAGCTCGGTAACCAATAATTCACAGCCATCCCACAGGCTCGTTGGAAGAAGCCCGCAAGCAGCGGTATTCGACTGCGACGGGCTGCTCGTCGACTCCGCGCACTGCTGGGAGCGCGCCTACGCGACGATCGCCGCCGCGCGCGGCCGCTCACTCGAAGACGTGCGGCTTGAGCGCCTGCTCGGCGCGTCCGTCGCCGGTGCTGCGTCGCTCGTGACCGAGGACCTCGACGCACCCGTCGGCGAGCGCGAGCTGCACGCCGCGCTGGTGGACAGCTTCGCCGCCGCGCCGCCGGCGCCGCTGCCCGGCGCGCGCGAGCTGATCGCCGAGCTGGCCGGCCGCATGCCGCTGGGCGTCGCGAGCAACGGCCCGCGCGCGATCGTCCTCGGCGTGCTCGACCAGCTCGGCGTGCGCGGGCGCTTCGCGGCCATCGTGAGCGCCGAGGAGACCGCGTGCGACAAGCCGGCGCCGGACGTCTACCTGGAGGCGTGCCGGAGGCTCGGCGTCGCGCCGGCCGACGCGGTCGCGTTCGAGGACTCCCCGCTCGGGGCGCGCGCGGCGCGCAGGGCCGGGCTCGCCGTCGTGGTGGCGGCACCGGCGCCCGGCCCCCAGCCCGACGCCGACCTCGTCGTCCCGACCCTCGCCGACGCGCGCGTGCACGCGTTCCTCGGGCTCGCCGGCGCCGGCGAGCCGGCGCCGGCGCTCAGCCGCGCGGCGGCGCCGACGATCGCCGACTGAGTCAGACCCAGACCGGGTTGCTCCACGCGCGCCGGCCGGCGGCGTCCACGAGCGTCACGCGGCAGAAGCCGCCGCGGAAGGCGCCCACGTCGAACGCCGCCTCCCCGCGCAGCGGCTCCCCGGGCCCGGCCAGCCGCCAGCGCCAGCGCCGCCACAGCCCGCTCGGCCCCGTCAGCAGGATCCGCGCGCACGGCGAGCAGGCGACGTGCAGCGTCTCCCCGTCGAGCGCGAGGCGCTCGATCCGCGGCCCCTGCGTGGAGTAGTAGGTGCCCGCCTTCAGCGCGGCGAGCAGCGCCTCCGGCTCGCACGCCCCGGCGTGGACCTCGACCCACGCGCCGAACGCGTCCGGGCCGTCGCGGAAGTGCGCGTCGTCGGCCGCGACGGCGTGCAGGCGGCGGCCGTCCGCCAGCAGCGCATCGAGGAACGGCGCGGCGATCGCGGTGTCCGGCCGGTAGATCCACGACTGGTGCGTGTAGACCTCGACCGCGTGCACCGGCAGCCGCGCGGCGGCAGCCGGCCGCAGGTCGTTCAGCCCCGGGTGCAGCAGGCAGAGGAACGCCCCGGCGTCGGCGGCGCGCGCGATCGCCTCGGCGTGCGCGCCCGGGGCGGGCGGCGCGAAGTCCGGCGGCAGCCCGATCGCTGCGACCCAGCAGGCGTCCGGATCCGACCAGTCGCCCGAGGACAGCTCAGCGGCGATCAGCGTCGTGAAGCCCTCGCCGCGCAGCGCGCGCGTGTCGGTCACGGGCCAGCCGAAGCGCTCCTCGAAATGGTCGGTGATCGCGAGGAAGTCGTAGCCGGCCTCGCGGTAGGCGCGCGCCAGCTCGGCCGGCGAGAGCGCGCCGTCCGAGCGGTCGGAGTGGCAGTGCAGGTTGCCGCGGTGGAAGCGCCCCGGCCCGGAGGCGAGCAGCTCACGCATCGGCCTGCGCGAGGATGCGCCGCGCGGCGGCCGCCGGGGTCGTCGCGCCGTGGTTCTCGACGACGAGGTCGGGCGCGCGCGGGAACTCGGGGGCGAGCTCCTGGCCGACGACCTCGCCTTGCGCGCCCGTGTAGACGCCGCGGGCGCCGGCGCGGTCGCGCAGCGCCAGCTCGCCGGCCGGCGCGCGCAGCCACACCTCGAAGTAGCCGGGGATGTGCGCGCGGTTCCACTCGTGCACCTCGTGGAAGAGCGAGACGGTCGAGCAGATCACGACGTGCCCCTGCGCCGAGAACTGGCGCGCGAGGTTGCCATAGAAGCGCGCGAGCTGGAGGCGCTCCTCGCGCCCGTAGCCGGTCCTCCACGGCAGCGCCTCGCGCAGCGCGTCGCCGTCGAGCAGGACGGGCGCGATGCCGCGCTCGAGCAGCAGGCCGCGCAGCTCGCGGGCGACCGAGCTCTTGCCCGCCGAGGAGAGCCCCGTCAGCCAGATCGCCCGCGCTCTCACGCGCGCTCACCGCCGGCCCCCGCGCGCGCGGCCGCGACGAACGCGCCGAACAGTGCCTGCTGCTCGGCGTCGCGCTCGCTCGTGTCCTCAGGATGCCACTGCACGCCGACGACCCAGCGCGGGCCGGCTTCCTCGACCGCCTCGACGAGGCCGTCCCGGCTCCAGCCCGTCTCGACCAGCTCGGAGCCGAGCCGCGCGACCGCCTGCTGGTGGTGTGAGGAGCAGGCGCGCAGCGCGCCGTCCGGCGCCGCGGCGGCCAGCCGGCTGCCGCCCCGCAGACGCACGGGGTGCTGCGTCCACGCGTCCGAGGTGCCGTGACGGCCGGCGATCGCCGGTGCCAGCTGCTGCAGCGACCCGCCGCGCGCGACGTTCAGCAGCTGCATGCCGTGGCAGATCGCGAAGACGGGCAGGCCGCGCTCGTGCGCGGCGCCGAGCAGCGCGAGCTCGCACGCGTCGCGCAGCGGATCGACCGCGTCGCGGCCGCCGTCCGGTTCGCCGCCGTAGAGCGCGGGCGAGACGTCGCCCCCGCCGGTCAGCAGCAAGCCCGCGCACGGGGCCAGCCGCTCGGCGGCCGCGCGCAGGTGCCGCTCGCTCGGCTCGAGCACGACCGGCCGCGCGCCGGCGCTGGCGAGCGCGCGCAGGTAGGAGCCGGGGACCGGCCCGAGCGGCGAGCCGCGGCGGGCGCCGACCGCGACCGGAGCAGGCGCGCCGGCGATCGCATCAGCCTCCCCCATCATTGATCCTAATGAAACAACGGTTACCGAAAATCATCCAAGCGCGAATCGTTAGTTACTAAACGGAAGTTCCTTGACACACATTAACGAGCATCGCTAGCCTAGCGCCCGGGCAACTAGCAGGGGACGAGGGGGTCCATGTTATGAAGTCGTTGACCTGGGATTACACGTCCCTGGCGCAAACGTACGCTGGACGGCCACCATACGCCGATTCAGTGGTCGACGAGGTCGTCTCGCTCAGCGGCGTGACGCCGGGGGATCGGGTCTGCGACGTCGGCGCCGGCACCGGGCACATGAGCGTCCATCTCGTCGGGCACGGGCTCGCGGTCGACGCGGTCGAGCCGAACGACGCGATGCGCGGCGTCGGCCGCGAGCGCCTCGCGGACGCGCCGGTCGACTGGCACGCGGCGCGCGGCGAGGACACCGGCCGCCCCGACCGCGCCTATCCGCTCGTGACGTTCGGCTCCTCCTTCAACGTCGTCGAGCCGCAGGCTGCGCTCGCCGAGGCGGCGCGGATCCTCCAGCGGCCGGGCTGGGTCGCGATGCTGTGGAACCACCGCGACCTCGACAGCGACCCGCTGCAGACCTCGATCGAGGCGGCGATCGCCTCGCGCATCCCCGGCTACGACTACGGCGAGCGCCGCCGCGACCCGTCCGCGCACATCGCGGCGTCGGGCCGCTTCGCGGCGCCGCGCTACCTCGAGGGCTCGGTGCGCCACGAGGTCGACGCCGACGAGTGGGTCGAGGCGTGGCACTCGCACGCGACGCTCCAGCGCCAGGCGGGCGAGCAGTTCGAGCGCATCGTCGACGAGATCGGCGCGCTCGTGGGCCAAGCGCAGGTCGGCGGCCGCATCGCCGTGCCATACACCACCCGCTGCTGGGTCGCCCAGGTCAAGGAGCCGTGAGATGCCCGCCGCGCTGCGCCTCGGCACGAAGGCGGAGACGCTCGCGCGCCTGAGGGACCGCCTGTCGAGCGGCGTCGTGCTGGCGCTCGACTGGTTCACGGTCGGCGAGTGGCGGACCGACGAGGACGGCGTGCTCGACCGGCTGTGCGCGCACGAGTGGGCCGACAGGCCGCTGATCGTGCGCAGCAGCAGCCTCGACGAGGACACCGAGGCGATGTCGAACGCGGGTCACTACCTCTCGCGACTGCACGTCAGCGGCCGCGACGAGCTGCGGATCGCCGTGGAGCAGGTGATCGCCTCCTACGACGGCTCCGACGCCGACCAGGTGCTCGTGCAGCCCGAGCTTGCGCACGTCGTCGCGAGCGGCGTCGCGTCCTCGCGCGAGCCGAGCGGCGGCGGCCCCTACCGCGTGATCACCTACTCCGAGGGCGCGCACACCGACGCGGTCACCGCCGGCCGCGACGGGACGCGCACGTGGTACCGCCTCGCCTACGACCAGGACCTGCCCGCCGCGCCGCCCTCGCCGCGGCTCGCCGGCGTGCTCGCGCTGCTCGACGAGCTCGAGCGCCTGATCGACGGTCCGTTCGAGCTGGAGTTCGGCGTCGCCGCGCAGGGTCCGACCGTGCTCTTCCAGGTACGGCCCCTCGCGGTCAGCAGGGAGGGCGTCCCCGCGGGCGCGCATCGCACCGCGATCGCCGCCTGCCGCGCCCAGCTGCGCCGGCTCGCGCGGCCGCGCCCGCCGGCGCTCGGGCCGCTCGCCTGCTTCGGCGTGATGCCGGACTGGAACCCGGCCGAGATGATCGGCGTGCGGCCGCGGCCGCTGGCGACCTCGCTCTACCGCTGCCTGATAACGGACGAGATGTGGGCCGAGAGCCGCGCCCGCTACGGCTACCGCGACCTGCGCGGCGTGCCGCTGCTGATCGACTTCTGCGGGCTGCCCTACATCGACGCGCGCGCGAGCTTCAGCTCGTTCGTGCCGGCCGCCTTCGACGACGACGCGGCCGAGCGGCTCGTCGTGCACTACGTCTCGACGCTGCGCGCAAGGCCGCACCTGCACGACAAGATCGAGTCGGCGATCGCGCTCTCCGCCTACGACTTCGACACGCCGCGCAGAGCGGCGGCGCTCGTCGACGAGGGCGTGCTCTCGCACGCGGAGGCGGTCGAGCTGGTCGATGCGCTGCGTGCGCTGACGCTGCGGATGATGGCCGGCGACGGGCCGTTCGCGGCCGACCTCGAGGTCGCCGCCAAGCTCGCGCGGATGCGGCCGGGCGGCACGCCCGGGTTCCCGCTGCGGCGCATCGCCGCGCAGCTCGACGACTGCCGCGCGCTCGGCACGCTGCCGTTCGCCGGGCTCGCGCGCGCCGCCTTCGTCGCCGTCGGGATCGTCGACAGCCTCGTGCGCCACGAGGTCTTCACGCCGGAGGAGGCGGCGGCGCTCGTGGGCGGCGCCAACGACGTCACGAAGGACCTGCGGCGCGACTTCTCGACGCTCGACCGCGACGGCTTCCTCGACCGCTACGGCCACCTGCGGCCCGGCACCTACGACATCCGCTCGGCCCGCTACGACGAGTCCTTCGAGCGCTACTTCGACTGGTCGCGGCGCGTCGAGGCCGGCGTCGTGCAGGCGGCGTTCGAGCCGAGCGCGCGCCAGCTCTCGGCGATCGGCCGGCTGACCTCCTCGCACGGGCTCGACTGCGCGCCCGAGGCGCTGCTCGACTTCCTGCGCAGAGCGATCGCCGCGCGCGAGCGCTCGAAGCTCGACTTCTCGCGGCTCGTCAGCCAGGTGCTCGTCGACGTGCGCACGCTCGGCGAGCAGCACGGCTTCGACGTCGAGGAGATGTCGTACGTCTCGGTGCCGGTGCTGCGCAGGCTCGCCGCCGAGCTCGACGACGTCCACGCGGCGCTCGGCGAGGCGATCGCGCGCGGTCACGAGCGCTACCGCATCGCCGAGACGCTGTGCGCGCCCGCGCTGCTGTGCGACGAGTCCGACCTCGGCAGCTTCGTGACGATGGAGGACGAGCCGAACTTCATCACGCACGCGCGCGCGATCGCGGCGCCCGCCGACGTCGAGCGCGGCGACGAGCTGGAGGGGCGCATCGCGATGATCGCCTCGGCCGACCCCGGCTGGGACTGGATCTTCACGCACAGGATCGCCGGCCTCATCACCGCGTTCGGCGGCGCGAACTCGCACATGGCGCTGCGCGCGCTGGAGCTGGAGCTGCCGGCGGCGATCGGCGTCGGAGACGAGCGCTTCCGCCGCTGGCTGGCCGCGCCGACGCTGGAGCTGGACGCCGCCAACCGGCTCGTGCGCCCGCTGTCCGAGGCCGTGCCGCTCGCCGCCCACGCCGCGCTCGGCGCGGCCAGGTCAGAAAGCGCCTAGGGTCGTGCAGGGGCTGATCCTCGCCGCCGGGCGCGGCTCGCGCATGCCGGCGCTCACGCGCAGCGGGCCGAAGTGCCTCGTGACGGTCGGCGGCGGCACGCTGCTGGAGCGTCAGGTCGCCGCGCTGCGCAGCGCCGGCGCCGCGCGCGTCGGCGTCGTCGGCGGCTGGCAGGCCGACGCGCTGCACGGCCGCGGCGTCGAGGTGCTGCACAACCCCGACTGGGAGCGCACGACGATGGTCGCCTCGCTGTGCCGCGCGGCCGACTGGCTGCGGCGCGAGCCGACGCTCGTCAGCTACGGCGACATCGCCTTCTCGCCTGCGACCGCGCGGCGGCTCGCGAGCTGCCCGGCGCCGCTCGCGCTCGCCTACGACCGCGACTGGCGCGAGCTCTGGCGCGCGCGCTTCGCCGACCCGTTCGAGGACGCGGAGCGCTTCGCGCTCGACGCTGACGGCCACGTCGCCGAGATCGGCGGGCGCGCGCATCCGGACGAGCCGGTCGCCGGCCAGTACATCGGGCTCGTGCGCTGGACGCCGTCGGCGTGGGACCGCTACGGCGGGATCCTGCGGCGCCTGCAGGCCACGGAGCCCGGGCGGCGCGTCGACATGACGGCTGCGCTGCGCCTGCTCGTGCGCAGGCACGGCGCGGCGATCGCCGCCGTGCCGGTCGACGGCCCCTGGTTCGAGTTCGACTCCGAACGCGACGTCGAGCTGGGCACGCCCGTCATCGACGCGATCGACCGGCTGCTCGGAGCGCCGGCATAAAGACAAAGGGAGGGAACTGATGGCAAGCATCGCGGGGTTCGAGGATCTCGACCTCTTCAACCCGCCGGACACGTACACGTCGGCCGCGCGCGGCTACGACGCCACCCAGCCCGGCTGGGGGCGCGTGATCGACCACTCGCTCGAGCTGGCGCGGCCCGCGCCCGGCGAGGCCCTGCTCGACATCGGCTGCGGCCCGGGGATACTCGCGGTGCGCGCGGCCGCGCAGGTCGCGCCCGGCGGCTCGGTGACCGGCGTCGACGTCTCCGAGGGCATGCTCGAGGTCGCGCGCGAGAAGGCCGCCGAGCAGGGCGCCGGCGGACAGGTCGCGTTCGAGCTGGGCGACATGCACGAGCTGCGGTTCGCCGACGCGACGTTCGACGCCGTCGTCTGCTCCTACGCGATGTTCTTCGCCAGGAGCGTGACCGCGGTCGGCCGCGAGCTGTGGCGCGTGCTCGCGCCCGGCGGGCGGCTCGTCGTCGCGACGATCGGCGAGCAGTTCTTCGAGCCGATGTGGTCGCAGTTCCGCGCGGAGACCGCGCGCCTGCGACCCGGGCTCGAGGTCGACATGCCGTGGGAGCGCAGACAGGTCGCCGACGGCGGCACGCTCTGCGGCCTGCTCGCGGCCGGCGACGTGCGCATCCGCTCGCTCGCGGTCGAGGACGTGCCCGTCCCACTGGCCGGCCCGGACGACTGGTGGGCGATCGCCGAGGGGACGGGGATCCGCCGCGCGATCGAGGAGATGGGCCCCGAGACCGCGCAGCAGGTGCGCGAGGCGAACGCGCGCTGGTTCGAGCAGCACGACGTCAGGAGCGTGACGATCTCGACGAACTTCGTGCTCGCCGAGAAGCCGCGCGCCTGATGCTCGACGAGGCGCCCGAGGCGGTCGCGAACGCCCCGGCCGAGCGCGGCCGGGCCGCTCTGCTCGCGCACGTCGACGGGCGCCTCCCGCGGCTGCAGGCGGCCGAGGCGCGCGTGGCGGCGCTGCTGCTGGCGCAGCCCGGCCGCGCGATCTTCAGCTCGGTCGCCGAGCTGGCGCAGGCGACCTCGACCTCGGGCGCGACCGTGGTGCGCTGCGCCCAGAAGCTCGGCTTCAGGGGCTTCCACGAGCTGAAGTCCTCGCTCGCCGAGGAGCTGGCCGGCAGCGCGCCCGCGCTCGCGCCCGCCGGCGCGGCGCCCGACCCGCGCCTCGCGGCGCTGGCGGAGGTAACGGCCGCGGGCGCCGCGTCCGTGCGCGACGCCGCGGCGCTCGTCGACGCAGCGGCGTTCGAGGCGACCATCGCGGCGCTCGACCGCGCGCAGCGCGTGCTCGTCGTCGGTGTCGGCAGCTCCGCCGCGCTGTGCCAGGACGCCGGCTCGCGCCTGACCGCGATCGGCCTGCACGCCGAAGCGCCGGCCGACGTCCATGAGCAGCACGTGCGCGCACGCCTGCTGAGCCCGGCCGACGCGTGCCTCGCGCTCTCGCACACCGGCGCCTCGCGCGAGACGATCGGCGCCGCCGCGACGGCGGCCGCCGCCGGCGCGATGACGGTGGCGATCACGAGCTTCGCGACCGCCCCGCTGACGGCGCTCGTCGACCACGCGCTCGTCGCCGCGACGCGGGCGGTCGGCGCCCGGCTGGAGCCGCTCGCGACGCGGCTCGCGCACCTCGCGCTGCTCGACTCGCTCGTCGTCGCCGTCGCGCGGCGCGACGAGCCGCGCACGCGCGAGGCGCTCGCGCGCTTCGCGTCCGGCCGCGGCAGCGGCGCGACGAGCTGACCTCGGCTCGACGGCGGCGCGCTCTGCGGAAACCGGCGGCCGAGCTCGCTGACGAGGCTCAGCCGGCGTCCGCCTGGCGCTTGATGAACGTCATCTTCCCGCCGGCCTCGAGCACGGCCCACTTGATCTCGGCGAGGGGCTCGATCTCGGCGCCGCGCGCCTCCGACATCACGTCCTCGAGCGTGAGCGCCGCGTCCTGCAGCTCGCGGCGGGCGTCGATCCGGTGCTTCTTCGAGCATCACGTTCCTGGAGCTGAACCGATGGCCGCACTCCGATCCGAAGGACACAGGTGACGCTATCCGCACGCCCGCATGCACAAGCAGCCCGCCCTGGGGCCTCCATGCGGGCCGCTAGCCTGAGCAGATGGGCGCCTACCGGCTGATCGTCAACGCGGCGCCGCCGAGATCGCTCGCGCGCGCGGCGGACGACGCCGCGCCGCGGCGGGCGCCGTTCCGCGTCGGCGCGGTGCAGCAGCGCTGGCACGTCGACCCGGCCGAGCACGCAGCGGCGCTCGACGCCGGGATCGCGCTCGCCGCCGAGCAGGGCGCCGCGCTCGTGTGCCTGCAGGAGCTGACGCTCTCGCCGTACTTCGCGATCTCGCCGGACGGCCCGGCCGCGGCCGGCGTCGAGCCCGAGCCGCTGGAGGACGGGCCGACCGCGCGCTTCGCGCGGCGCGCCGCCGCCGCGCACGGGGTGCACGTCCACGCGTCGCTGTACGAGCGCGCGGACGGCGCGGACGGGCTCGGCTACAACACCGCGATCGTCGTCGCCCCCGACGGGCGCATCGCGCAGCGCACGCGCAAGCTGCACATCCCGGTCACGGCCGGCTATCGCGAGGACAGGTACTTCCGCCCCGGCCCGGCCGAGCGGCCCTTTCCCGTGCTCGCGCTCGGCGAGGCGCGCCTCGGCTTCCCGACCTGCTGGGACCAGTGGTTCCCGGAGCTCGCGCGCGCCTACGCGCTCGCCGGCGCCGACGCGATCGTCTACCCGACCGCGATCGGCTCCGAGCCCGACCACCCCGGCTTCGACACCAAGCCGCTGTGGGAGCGCGTGATCGTCGCCAACGGGATCGCGAACGGCACGTTCATGATCGCGATCAACCGCATCGGCACCGAGGGCCCGCTGACGTTCTACGGCTCGTCGTTCGTCAGCGACCCCTACGGCCGCATCCTCGTCCAGGCCCCGCGCGACGAGCCCGCCGTGCTCGTCGCCGACCTCGACCTCGACCAGCGCCGCGACTGGCTCGCGCTGTTCCCGTTCCTGCAGACCCGCCGCCCCGACGCCTACGGCTCCTTGACGCGTCCCGCGCAGGCCTGAGGCGCCGGGCGCCGGCGTCGCGCCCGGAAGGCCGTCCGGTAGGGTCCGTCGCGATGGCCTCCACGCCCGCGCCATCCGACCCGATCGCACCGGTGCTCGCACGCATGGAGGCGATCGGCGCGGGGCTCGCGCCCAACGACGGGGTCGCCTGCTTCAACGCGCTCTACCTCGCCGTCACGCAGGCGGTGGACGGCCAGGTCGCGCTCGCGGGCTTCGCCGACCCGGCGTTCCTCAGCGCGCTGGATGTGACGTTCGCGGGGCTGTACTTCGACGCGCTCGACGCCGTCGCCGCGGGTCGCGCGCCGTCGCGGGCGTGGGCGCCGCTGTTCGAGCGGCGCGGAGATCGACGCGTCGCGCCGATCCAGTTCGCGCTGGCCGGCATGAACGCGCACATCAACCACGACCTGCCGCTCGCGCTGGTCGCGACGTTCGAGCAGCTGGGCCTCAGCCCGGACCCGGACGCGCCGCCGCACGCCGACTACGAGCGCGTCAACGCGACGCTCGCGGGCGTGGAGAAGGAGGTCAAGGCGCGCTACGACACGGGCCTCGTCGGGGTCGCCGACCACGTGCTCGGCCGCCTCGACGACGTCGTCGCGACGTGGAGCGTCGAGGCGGCCCGTGACGCCGCCTGGCAGCACTGCGAGATGCTGTGGGCGCTGCGCGCCCACGCGCGCCTCTACGCCGACGCGCTCGACGCGCTCGACGGCATCACGGGCCTCGCCGGCCGCGGCCTGCTGGCGCCGGTGCTCGACCCCTGAGTCGCGCCGCCCGCGGCTCAGAAGTGCCCGGCGAGCCCGCGCGCGGACACCACGCGCGCATCCTTCGGCGCCGGCCGCAGGATCATCACCTCGGCGTCGGCGTGCTCGATCGCCCACAGCAGGTCCTCGCCGGAGAGGCCCGTGCGCGGATCGTCGCCAGCGGAGATGATCACGCGGTCGAAGCGCTCGCGCTCGAGCAGGCGGCTCAAGGCGTGCCGGTAGGACCGGCCGCGCTCGACGCGCGCGTCGACCGGCACGCCCTCGGCGACGGCGCGCTGCTCGATCGCCTCCAGCAGCGGCATGCCGATCGCGGACTGTCTCGGCACGGGGCTGTCGAGCGCCTGGTGCAGCGGCACCGTCGCGAGGAACGCCGGCATCAGCGTCGCGTCCTCGACGCGCGCCAGGCGCAGCGCGGCCTCGAGCGCGCGGCGCGAGAGCGTCGTGCCGGTGAACGGCAGCAGGATCTGGCGAGTGGCCGTCGGGCGCTCCTCGCGAGGGCGGCGCGGACGCAGCCGCGCGTGCGCGACCATCCCCACCGCGAGGCCGGCGAGCGCGCCGGCGGCGAGCGTCAGCGCCGCGATCATGGCGTCGCCTCGTGACGCAGCGAGCGGTCGGCGACGATCCGCACGTCGACCCCGGGCAGGCGGCGCATCAGCTGCTGGGGCAGCGGCGTCCGCAGCCGCGCGAGGCCGCGCCGCTCGCGGGAGCGGCCCAGCAGGATGTACGTCGTGCCGCGCTCGGCGGCCACCCGCGCGACCGTCTCGGCGAGCATGTCGGACTGCTCGACGAGCAGGTTGGCGCCGAGCACCGAGCAGAGCGTGCGCAGCGCCTGCAGGCAGGACTCCTGCTCGGCGGAGAGCCGCTGCCCCGGTCGCTGGATCCACAGCACGTCGAGCTGCGAGCCGAGCCGCTGGGCCGAGCGCCACGCGCGGCGCACCAGCCGCTGCGCACCCGGGTAGGGCTCCACCAGCGCCATCAGCCGCTCGCCGACCGCCTGCGGCGCCGCTTCGGCGAGCAGCTCGTTGCGGGTCCCAACCTGCTCGGTGACGATCCGCTTCGCCTCGACCTCTTCCGCCACCTGGCGCAGCGCGACCTCGCGCAGCGCGGCGAGGTTCTCGATGCGGAAGAAGTTGTTGAGCGCGGCGTCGATGCGCGCGGCCGGATAGACCTTGCCCGCGCGCAGGCGGTCGAGCAGCGCTTCGGGCGAGACGTCGATGAGGACGATCTCGTCGGCGCGGCCGAGCACCCCGTCGGGGATCGTCTCGCGGACGGTCACGCCGGTCAGCTCCGCGATGCGGTCGTTGAGCGACTCCAAGTGCTGCACGTTGACCGTCGAGATCACGTGGATCCCCGCAGCGAGCACGTCCTCGATGTCCTCGTAGCGCTTCTCGTGCTCGACGCCCGGCACGTTCGTGTGCGCGAGCTCGTCGATCAGGCACACCTCGGGCCTGCGCCGCAGGATCCCCGGCAGGTCCATCTCCTCCAGCGGCTGCTCGCGGTACTCGACGCGGCGACGCGGCAGCAGCTCGAGCCCCTCGGCAAGCCGCGCCGTGTCCTCGCGGCCGTGCGTCTCCAGCAGGCCGACCGCGACGTCGCGCCCGTTCTCCAGCTCGGCGTGGCCCTCCTGCAGCATGCGGTACGTCTTGCCGACGCCTGCGGCCATGCCGAGGAAGATCTTGTAGTGGCCGCGTTCGGGCGAGGACCTCACGCCCCCAGCACGTTGTGGATCAGCAGGTCGAGCAGCTTGATGCCGACGAATGGCGCGATCAGGCCGCCGAGCCCATAGATCAGCATGTTGCGCCGCAGCAGCGCGGAGGCGCCGACGGGGCGGTACTTGACGCCGCGCAGCGCGAGCGGCACGAGCAGCGGGATGACGAGCGCGTTGAAGACGATCGCGCTGATGATCGCGCTCCGGGGTGTGCCGAGGCTCATGACGTTGAGCACGTGCAGCGGCCCCTGCGACTTGCCTGCGGCGGCGTAGGTGGCAGCGAAGATCGCCGGCAGGATCGCGAAGTACTTGGCGACGTCGTTGGCGATCGAGAACGTCGTGAGCGCGCCGCGGGTGATCAGGAGCTGCTTGCCGACCTCGACGATCTCGATCAGCTTCGTCGGGTTCGAGTCGAGGTCGACCATGTTGCCGGCCTCGCGCGCGGCCTGGGTGCCGGTGTTCATCGCGACGCCGACGTCGGCCTGCGCGAGCGCCGGCGCGTCGTTCGTGCCGTCGCCGGTCATCGCGACCATCCGCCCGTCCGCCTGATGCTCCTTGATCAGCTCGAGCTTGCGCTCCGGCGTCGCCTGCGCGAGGAAGTCGTCGACGCCGGCCTCCTGCGCGATCTTCGCGGCCGTCAGCGGGTTGTCGCCGGTGACCATCACAGTTCTGATGCCCATCGCGCGCAGGTGGTCGAAGCGCTCGCGCATGCCCTGCTTGATCGTGTCCTTGAGGTAGACGACGCCCAGCACCTGGCTGTCGCGCGCGACCGCCAGCGGCGTGCCGCCCTCACGCGCGATCCGGTCGGTGACGCTCTGCAGCTCCGGCGGCGCCTGACCGCCCTCCCCATTCGCGAATGCCAGGATCGCGTCGCCGGCGCCCTTCCGCAGCCGCGTGCCGTTGTAGTCGACGCCGCTCATGCGCGTCTGCGCCGTGAACGGGACGAACTGCGCCTGGTGCGGCGCGAGGTCGTGCTCGCGGATCCCGTACTGCTTGGCGAGCACGACGATCGAGCGGCCCTCCGGGGTCTCGTCGGCGAGCGAGGAGAGCTGCGCCGCCTCGGCCAGCTCGGCCTCGCTGACGCCCGGCATCGGGATGAACTCGGCCGCCTGGCGGTTGCCGAGCGTGATCGTGCCGGTCTTGTCGAGCAGCAGCACGTCCACGTCACCGCTCGCCTCGACGGCGCGACCCGAGAGCGCGAGCACGTTGCGGCGCACGAGCCGGTCCATCCCGGCGATCCCGATCGCGCTCAACAGCGCGCCGATCGTGGTCGGGATCAGCGCGACCAAGAGGGCGATGAGGGTCGTGACGGAGATGTCCGTCTTCGCGAACAGCGCGAACGGCCGCAGCGTAACGACGACGACGAGGAAGACGAGCGTGAGACCGGCGAGCAGGATGTTCAAGGCGATCTCGTTCGGCGTCTTGCGCCGCTCGGCGCCCTCGACGAGGCCGATCATGCGGTCGAGGAACGACTCGCCCGGCTCCTGCGTGATCTCGACCACGATGTGGTCGGAAAGCACACGGGTGCCGCCCGTCACGGCCGAGCGGTCGCCGCCGGACTCGCGGATCACCGGCGCGGACTCGCCCGTGATCGCCGACTCGTCGACCGAGGCGATGCCCTCGATCACGGTGCCGTCGCCGGGGATCGTCTCGCCGGCCTCGACGATCACGACCTCGCCGCGGCGCAGCTCGGATGCCGGGCGCGTGCCGCCGTCGCGCAGACGCGCGACGGTGTCGGTGCGCATCGCGCGCAGCGCGTCGGCCTGCGCCTTGCCGCGGCCCTCGGCGAGCGCCTCCGCGAGGTTCGCGAAGACGACGGTGAGCCACAGCCACACGGCGACCGTGAACGTGAACCACGCCGGCTCGCGACCGCCACCCAGGGGGCCGCCGCCGCCGAGCTGGATCAGCCATGCGACCGTCGAGATGACCGCGCCGATCTCGACGACGAACATCACCGGGTTGCGGAGCTGGACGCGCGGGTCGAGCTTCACGAGGCTCCCGCGCAGCGCCGGCCACAGCAGCTCGGCGCTGAACAGCGATGCGGATGGACGGCGTTCCGGGCTCACGTGAGTGGCGCTTCCTTGTCGAGTGCGATGTTGAGCTCCAGCACGTTCACGCCCGGCTCGCCGAGGAAGCCGGCGAAGCGACCGTCCGTGTGCTGGGCGATCAGCTGCTTGACGCGCGCGAGCGACAGATGCCGCACCGCGGCGATCCGATGCGCCTGGATCAGCGCATTCGCCTGCGAGATGTCCGGATCGACCCCGGAGGCCGAGGTCGTCACGGCGTCGACCGGCACCTGCGCGGCGGTCAGCCCCGGGTTGTATCTGCGCTCGAGCGCGAAGTAGCTCGCGAGCCCTTCCTTGTAGAACGCGACCGCCGAGGCCTGGTTCGGTCCGCGGTTGGAGAAGAACGTGCCCGCCGCGTTGTAGCTGTCCTGCGAGGGCCGCTCCTGGAAGTACTTCGGGTCCGGCTGCGTGACCGGGTCGCCTCTTGAGTCTCTCTCCGGTCTGCCGTGCTTGTCGAGCACCGGCATCGAGAAGTCCTGGCCGATCAGTGAGGAGCCGACCAGTCTGCCGCCGACGTGCACGAGCGAGCCGTCGGCCTTGCCGGGAAACGCGACCTGGCCGACCGCCCAGATCCCGACCGGGTAGAGCAGGCCGAGCAGGATCGTGAAGATCACGACGGCCAGCAGGGATGTGGTGAGTTCACGGCGCATGTCAGAACGCCTGGTTGGTCAGGCCCTGCACGACCGGTCCGAGCAGCAGGGCGGGGAAGAACGTGAGCGCGCCGACGAGGATCACGACGCCGACGAGCAGCACGACGAACGTCGGGTTGTCGGTGCGCATCGTGCCCAGCCCCGCGGGGTGGGCCTTCTTGCGCACGAGCGCCCCCGCCACGGCCAGCACGAACAGGATCGGCAGGTAGCGCGCGACCATCATCGTCATGCCGCCGAGCAAGTCGGCGAACGTGATGCCGTGCGCGCCGACGTTCGTGCCGTTCGGCTGCATGTAGCCGGTGTAGCCGGCGAACGCCGAGCCGTTGTTGTTCGCCTGCGAGAGGTACGCGTACATCGACTCCGAGAAGCCCTGCGGCCCCTCCGCGTACACCGACGGAGCACCGTACTTCGTGCCGGTGGCGAGCGCCGCGCCGATCAGCGCGGCCAGCGGCGTCACCAGCACGCCGAGGATCGTCAGCTTGATCTCGCGCGCTTCGATCTTCTTGCCCAGGAACTCGGGTGTGCGCCCGACCATCAGCCCGCCGATGAAGACGGCGAGGATCACGTACAGCAGCATCGAGTACAGGCCCGTGCCGACGCCGCCGAACACGGTCTCGCTCGTGGAGAGGTCCGCGAACGGCACCAGCCCGCCGATGCCGGTCAGCGACTCGAACGCGGCGTTCACCGCCCCGCACGAGGTGACGGTCGTGACCGCCGTCCACAACCCGGAGTCGGCGATCCCGAAGCGCTGCTCCTTGCCCTCCATGTTCCCGCCGGTGGAGCCGGCGATCGCGTGCGTGTTGACGCTGGCGAGGTGCTGTGCCGGGGTGCCGTGCTGCTCGGCGATGTAGACGACGGCGACGGCGACGACGAACAGCGAGGCCATCGCGGCGAAGATCGCCCACCCCTGCCTGCGGCTGCCGACCATGCGCCCGTACGTGTACGTCAACGACGTCGGGATCAGGAGGATCAGGAACAGCTCGACGAAGTTCGTCAGCCCGTTGCTGTTCTCGAACGGCATCGCCGAGTTCACGTTGAAGAACCCGCCGCCGTTCGTCCCCAGCTCCTTGATCGACTCCTGCGAGGCGACCGGTCCGAGCGCGAGCGTGCCGCTCGCGCCGTTCAGGCCGTGGAAGCCGAGGTAGTGCGAGAACGTCTGGATCACGCCCTGGCTCATCAGCAGGAGCGCGCCGAGGATCGAGAGCGGCAGCAGGATGTAGAGCGTCGTGCGCACGAGGTCCTGCCAGAAGCTGCCGATCCCGCGATGGCCCTCGCGGCGCGCGACGATCCCGCGGATCAGCGCCACGACGACCACGATGCCGACCGCCGCCGAGACGAAGTTCTGCACCGCCAGCCCGGCCATCTGGCTGAAGTACGTCATCGTCGTCTCGCCGCCGTAGAACTGCCAGTTCGTGTTCGTCAAGAACGACGAGACCGTGTTGAACGTGACGTCCCACGTGCCCGAGTGCATGTGCTGCGGGTTGAACGGATGCAGCGTCTGCGTACGCAGGATCAGATACAGCGCGAGCCAGAACATCAGCGAGACGACGATCAGGCTCTTCGCGTAGCCCTTCCAATCCTGCTCTCTGCGCACGTCGACGCGCAGCAGCCGATAGATGCCGCGCTCCAGCGGGCCGAGCACGCGTGTCAGCCCCACCGTCTCGTTGCTGAAGACGCGTGCCATGTAGCCGCCGACGAGCGGCATGCATGCCACGAGCACCGCGCAGAAGAAGGCGATCTGCAGCCAGCCCTGGAGCATCAGAACTTCTCTCCGCGCAGCAGCGCGTACAGCAGGTAACCGCAGATCAGCAGCGAGACGATCAACCCGAGCAGGTTCGAGGCGCTCATACCCGGTCCAGTCCCTCGATGGCGAGCAGCAGCCCGACGAACGTCAGCACTGCCAGCGCGATGGCGACGATGTCCATGACGCGCACGCTATGACGCGCGCCGTCAAGAGCTCATCTGAATTCAGAGGGTGCGCGTCAAGATCGCGTCAAGACGCCCCGGCCGGCTCACCCCGTGAAGCGGTAGCCGATCCCGGAGTCGGTGCGGATCGCGCTGCGGGCGTGGTCGCGGCGGGCGGGGCCCTCCATCTTCGCGCGCAGGTTGGCGATGTGCGTGCGCAGCAGGCCGGTCGCGTCGGCGTACTCCGGCCCCCACACCTCGGTCAGCAGCGCGCGATGCGTGAGCAGCCGGCCGCGGTTGGCCATCAGCGTGCGCAGCAGCGCGAACTCGAGCGGCGTCAGGTGCACCTCCTCACCGGCGACCGTGAGCTGGTGAGCGCGCACGTCGAGCGCCAGGTCGCCCGCGCGCAGCACCGGCTCCTCCGCCTGCGGGCCGACCCGGCGCAGCATCGCCTCCAGCCGCGCGAGCAGCTCGCCCGGCGCGAACGGCTTCGTGACGTAGTCGTCGGCGCCGAGCTTGAGCGCGCGGATCTTCTCCGCCTCCTCGTCGACCGCGGAGAGCACGAGGATCGGCGCCTCGCTCCACGCGCGCAGCCGCTGGCAGACCTCGACGCCGTCGATCCCCGGCAGCATCAGGTCGACGATCGCCGCCTGCGGCGGGCGCACCGCGGCGCGGTCGAGCGCCTCCTCGCCGGTCTCGCTCGTGAGGACCTCGTAGCCGGCCTCGCGCAGGATCACGCGCAGCGCGCGCACGATCTGCGGGTCGTCGTCGCAGACGAGGATCCGCTCGCCGCTCACGCCGGCGCCGCCTCCGCCAGCAGCTCGACTGGGAACGAGACGACGAAGCTCGTTCCCTGGCCGGGCAGCGACTCGACCGCGATGCGCCCGCCGTTCGCCTCGACGAAGCCCTTCGCGATCGCCAGTCCGAGCCCCGATCCGCGTGTGTCGCCGGCGCAGCGCGGCGAGCGGTAGAAGGGGCTGAAGATGCGCTCGTGCTCGCTCGGCGCGATGCCGGGACCTTGATCGACCACGCGCGCGAGCAGGCGGCCGCCGACGACCCGCGCACGCAGCGAGACCGGCTTGCCGGACGCGTAGCGCGCCGCGTTCTCCAGCAGGTTCGCGAACGCGCGCTCGAGCTGCGTCGCGTCGGCGCGCACGAGCGGGAGGTCCGGGTCGAGCGCGAAGGAGAATGTGACCGCGTCGGTCTCGACGTCGGCGGCCGCCTCGTGCAGCACCTCGTCGATCGAGCACCACGTCGGGTGCGGCTCGGCGGTGCCGGCCTGCAGGCGCGAGAGGTCGAGCAGCTTGTCGATCAGCCGCGCCAGCCGCGTCGCGTCGTCGATGATCCCCAGCTCGACCTCGTCGCGCTCCTGTCCGCTCAGCCCGGGCGTGCGCAGCGCGCTCGCGCCGGTGCGGATCGCGGTCACGGGGGTGCGCAGGTCGTGCGAGACCGAGCGCAGCACCGCGGTCTTCATCTCGTCGCTGCGCCGCAGCGAGGCGGTCTCGACGACCTCCGCCTGCAGCCGCTCGCGCGCGAGCGCCGCGGCGAGGACCGACTCGAGCGCGGGCACGATCCGCTCGCGCAGCCGCTGCGCCTGGCCGGCCTCCAGCTCGGCCGGCACGACGAGCGTCCCGATCCGCCGCGCGCCGTCGTGCAGCGCGATCGCCGCGTGGCGGACGTCGCCGGGGACGTCGGTCAGCTCGATCGCCGCCGAGGCCGCGCCGATCGCCTCGGCGAGCCGGCGCGCCGCGAGCGCGAGCGCGTCGTGCAGCGCCCCGCCGCCGAGCAGCAGCCGCGCCAGCTCCGCGGCGAGGTCGGCCTCGCGCCGGCGGTCGACCGCCTCCGCCGCCCGCGCGCGCGCCGCCTGCGCCAGCGAGCTGGCCGTCAGCGCGACCGCGAGGAAGGCGAGCAGCGCGACCCAGTTGCGGCTGTCGGCGATCGTGAAGCGGCCGACTGGCGGCAGGTGGAAGAAGTTGAACGCGGCGGCGCTCAGCAGCCCGGTCAGGGCGCCGAGCGCGAATCCCCAGTACGTCGAGACGACGAGCACCGGCAGCAGGTAGACGACGCCGAGCGAGACGACCGGCGCGACCTGCTTGAGCGGGTAGAGCAGCGCGGTCGCGAGCGCGACGGAGACGAGTGCCGCAGCGAGCCCGAGCGCCCCGCTCGGGCGCCCGCCGCGCAGCAGGATCGGGTCCACGCCACGGCGCACGTCCAGCAGCGTAGCCCGCGGGCCGCCGGCCGGCGGCCGCGACGCGCCGGGGGCGTGCGCCCGCAGGAGCGCCGCCCGGCGCCCGGTCATCCGCCGGCTCGCGCTCAATCGAGCGCGATCGAGGCGCGCCGCACGCGCCGCCACAGCTCGTCGCTCGCGCTCGGCGCGTACAGCGGCCCGTCGCCGTCGGCGAGCAGGCGCCGCAGCATCACGATCCCGCGCGGCCGCACCGGCCGTGGATCGCGCAGGCGCGCGATCGCGCGCGCGAGCTCGTCGCGCGCCGCGTCGACCGCGGAGCGGCAGACCGGCACCGCGGCGCCGCGGCGCGGGAGCGGCTCCTGCGCCTCGTCGATCGCCGCGCTGAGCGTCCGCGCGATCCGCGCACGCGTGCGCGGGCTGGTGAGCTGCCACGCGCGCACCGCCAGCAGCCCGCCGGCCGCAGCCTCGCCGTCCAGCAGCCAGCGGTCGAGGCGCTCCTGCGCCGTCCACGCGCGCAGCCGAGCGCCGCGGCTCGGCGCGCGGCGCTCGGCGCGCACCGGCGCCGCAAGCGGCTGGCGATGCAGATCGGCGAAGGACACACCACCACTGTCGCTCCAGGCCCGTGGAGAACCCGTGTGAATTCAGCCGTCGCGCATGAAGATTTCGTCAAGACGCCCCTCCCGTCCGCGTCGCGACTGCGACGCGCGGAGCGCAGCTACCGCCCGTACAGCGGCTGTACGATCGGCGCGAGCGCGGGCATCGCGCGGCTGGCGGTGAGGTAGTTCTCGAAGCCGCTGCCGCAGCAGGCGCTGCGCACGACGACGACGACCTGGTGGGTGGCTGGATTGCTCATCGCGAGCGTCTCCCAGCCGAGCAGCTCGCCGACGTGGAAGTGCCAGCCGGCCTCGACCTGCAGACCGAGGCCGTAGGAGGAGCCCCGCAGCAGCGAGTCGGCGCGGACCGTCCGCAGCCGCTGCGCGCGCGTCGCGGGGCGCAGCAGCGCATCGCCGAAGTCGGCCGCCGCCCAGCGTGCGAGGTCGCCGAGCGTCGAGACGCCGCCGGCCGCGGCGCCGGCCGAGGAGGTCGAGAAGCCGGTCACGTCCTCGCCCGCCTGGGCGGCTGCGAGCGCCTGCGCCGACGGCGGCGGCGTGAAGGCAGACCAGGTCGCGTTCAGGTAGCCGTGCAGCTGCACCGGCGGCGTCTGCCTCGGCGACGGGATCGACGTGTGGCGCAGTGCCAGCGGCCGCAGGATCCGCTGCCGCACGAACGCGCCGTACGACATGCCGGAGACGCGCGCCACGAGCTGGCCGAGCACCACGTAGTTGGTGTTCGAGTAGGCGAACGCGCCGGGCGTGTTGCCGGGGATGCGCGACGCGAGACGGACGATCTGCGCCGGCGTCCAGACCTTCTGCGGCGTCAGCACGGAGGTCGCGAACGGGCCGTCGCCGCGACCGCCATAGTCGCCGAAGCCGCTCGTCATGTTCAAGAGGCTGCGCACGGTCGCGGCGCGGCCGTTCGGCAGCGCGTCGGCGAGTCTCCCGACGTACTGCGAGACGGGCGCGTCGAGCTTGACCTTGCCGTCGTCGACGAGCAGCAGCACCGCCGTGGCGGTGAAGGTCTTCGTGATGCTGGCGATGCGGAAGGTCAGGTCGGCGCTCGCGCGCTGGCCCGTCTGGCGGTTCGCGAGACCGTAGGCGCGCAGCGCGAAGCCGCGCGCCGGATCCCACACGCCGTAGAGGACGGCGGGCGCGGCGTAGCTGCCGAGCGCGCCGGCCCCGGCGACGCGCGGCGGTCGCGGCAGGCTCGCCGCGGCGGAGGCCGCCATCGGCGTGGTCGTCAGCGCGAACAGCGGCCTGACCGAGCGCAGCGGCGGCTTCGCCGCGGTCGCCGCCGTCGCGGGCGAGCCGGTCGGAGCCTGCAGGACCGTGCCGCCGCAGCCCGCAGCGCCAAGCGCGGCCGCGAGCGCCGTGAGCACGCCGAACCCGCGAGAGCGCATCACCGGATGCTAGCCGGCGACCGTCTGGTACACGCTCGGGAGATCCGGATAGCCGCTGGAGGCCCAGCCGGAGCGCTGCAGCGCGGCGATCTGCTGCGCGGGCGGCTGTCCGGCGCTCGAGAGGATCGACTGCACGCCGGCGCTGGCGGTGCCGTAGCCCGGGATCGTGTCCTGCCCCTTGAGCCAGCCGGCGGTCGCGTCGGCGGCGGCGACGGGGGTGGACCAGATGCCGTCCGTCGTGCCGTAGCGGCCGGAGTCGGTCCAGCCGATGTTGAGCCAGTCGTTGTTGCCCTGCGCCTCGCGCGAGGCGGCAGCGCCGCCGGACTCCTCCGCGAGCATCCACGCGGAGATCACGTACGGGTCGAGGCCGGTCTGCGCGGCCAGCTCGGTCGCGAACTGCTGCTGGCCGGGCGTGAGCAGCTGGGCGGCGCGGGCGGAGAGACCGGTCGCCGGCTGGGCGCTCGGCGCCTGCGCCTGCGCGAGCGCGTTCGCGAACGAGTCGCCCGCCGACGCCGCGGAGGCGACCGGCGCCGCGCTCGCGGCGACGGAGCTCGCCGGCGCGGCGACCGGCCCGCCGCCCACCAGCGGCGAGATCTGCGCCTGGATCTGCTGGATGCGCGCGAGCGCGTCGACGTAGCCCATCGTTCCCCAGGATGATCGGCACGCACGGGCGCGCCTTGACCGCCGCGGCTGCGCGAGTAGCGCCGTTGCGTCAACGAGCCCCCTCGATCGCTAAGGCGAGCGCACACGGGTATAGGCGCGCACAGGCGCTGACGCGAGGAGAAGGAGTGGTCGCTGTGTCCCGCACACCTGTCGTGCACTGGCTCTCGGAGCAGATGCGAACCGGCCTCCGGGAGATGCCGTCGAATATCGCCTGGGTCGCCTCCCGGGTCGTCCAGCCGGTGGAGAAGGCCGGCTCCGCCACGGGGTCCGCGGCCGAGTCCGCCGCCACCGACGGGCAGGCGCGCGGGCGGCGCATCCGCGTCGCGGCGATCAACGGCGGCGACCCCGTGGACCTGCAGTTGCAGCGCGCCCGTGAGGCGACCGAGCGGGCGCGCGAGGCGGAGGAGCAGGCGGTCGCAGCTGCGCAGGAGTCGAAGGAGCGCGCGGCCCACGCGCAGCGCGTGAGCGAGCGGGGCCGTGCGCGCGCGGCCGAGGTCGAGCGCGAGACCAGGCGACGTGTCGAGCAGCGCGTCGCGGCCGCGCAGAGAGCCGCCGACGAGTCGATCAGACGTGCGCGCCAGGAGGCCGAGGACGAGGCCGAGACGCAGCGCGGGCGGCTCCGCGACGAGGTCGAGGCGGAGATCGCCGCAGCCGAGCGCGAGGCTGACGAGGCGCAGCGCCGCGCCGAGGAGCAGGTCGCGGACGCGACCGAGCGGCTGAGCGAGGCGAAGCAGCTCGCGGAGCAGGCGAACGAGACAGCGCGCGCGGTCGCTGGAGAGGCGCGGCGCCAGGCACAGCAGCTCGCCAGGGAAGCCGAGCAGCAGGTCGACGAGGCGCGGTCGCGCATCGTCTCGGCGGAACGACTGCGCGAGCGCGCGGCGACGAGCAGCGAGGTCTCCCCGCCGCACGCGGCCGAGCGGCGCCGCTCGGCGCCGACGCGGCGGCGCGCGCGCAGCACAAGAGCCGCGAGAGCTTCCAGAGCGTCGAGAGCCTCGAGAGCCGCGGCTCGTCGCGGCTGACGGCGGCGCGCGCCGGGAGGCGGCACACGTCACGCACAGACCGAGAGGATCATCGCCATGCGACTGAACGACCGCATCAATCCGCTCAAGCCGCGAAAGAGCGCGCCGCAGCGGCTCGTCAAGAGCCTCGAGGACGTCCTCTCGAAGCCGGCGGGACGGAAGGTCAAGCTGCCCCGCCCCCCTTCGAATCAGGCCGTGCGAGCCGGCTTGCTCGCGCTCGCCGGAGCGATGGGCGCCACCGCGGGGAGCGCGGGCGTCTCGTCGCTGCGACGGCGCGCCGGAGGGCCGAAGGGCGACGCGTGACGTGGTCGAGCGTGGCCGCGTTCGCAGCCGGCTGCCTGCTGGGGTCGCGCCGCCGCCAAGGCGCTCCGCGACGACCGCGGACGGTGACGCTGTGCGGCTGGCCGGACAGCGGGCGGCGGCCATCGGACGGCCTCGTGGCCGAGGCGTCGATCGTCGCGCGGCTCCTACGCCTGCGACTGCTGACGCTGGACGCGACGGTCGTGATGTCCCCCGCCGCCGTGATGGCTCCGGCGGGGCGGCCGCGAGCCGCCGCCCCGCTGCTCGACGGCCCGCGATCGCCGCCCGCCCCGGCAGCGCCGGTCGGGCGCCGGCTCGCGCTGGCAGCGCGGGCCGTCGACGAGAGCGCGGCGGCGCTGGCGGCGGCGCGGCAGTCCGCACGTCGCATCGGCGCCTGATGCGCGAGCGCGATCCGGGGTAGCACCGCCACCATGGCGAGATTCGGCTACACGATGATGTGCGAGCAGTCGCGGCCCGACCAGCTCGTGCGCGACCTCCAGGCGGCCGAGCAGGCCGGCTTCGACTTCTCGGTCATCAGCGATCACTACGCCCCGTGGCTCGACAGCCAGGGCCACTCCGGCTACGCGTGGTCGATCCTCGGCGCGGCCGCGCACGCGACAGACGCGATCCCGCTGATGACCTACGTCACCTGCCCGATCCTGCGCTACCACCCGGCGGTCGTCGCGCAGAAGGCGGCCACGATGCAGATCCTCTCCCGCGGCCGCTTCCGGCTCGGGCTCGGCGCCGGCGAGAACCTCAACGAGCACGTCGTCGGGCAGCGCTGGCCGATGGTCGGCGAGCGTCACGAGCTGCTCGAGGAGGCGGTCGAGATCATCGCGGCTCTGTTCGACGGCGAGGGCACCGTCAACTATCGCGGCCGCCATTTCGACGTCGAGTCGGCTGTCCTCTACGACCTTCCGGACGAGCGCGTGCCGATCGGGATCGCGGTCTCCGGGCCGGACTCGTGCCGGCTCGCCGGCGTGCACGCCGACCTGATGATCGCGGTCGAGCCGAAGGCGGAGCTGGGCGAGCGGTTCGACGCGGCCGGCGGTGCCGGCAAGCCGCGCGTCGGCCAGGTCGCGGTCTGCTGGGACCCGGACAGAGACGCCGCCGTGCGACGCGCCCATGACCAGTTCCGCTGGTTCGGGCTCGGCTGGAAGGTCAACGCCGATCTGCCGAACCCGACCGCGTTCGACGCGGCGACGAGATTCGTCACGCCCGACCAGGTCGGCGACGGCATCGCCTGCGGCCCCGACCTGGACGCCCACGTCGCCGCGATCAAGCCATACCTCGACGCCGGCTTCGACGAGGTCGCGCTCGTGCAGATCGGCGCCGAGACGCAGGCCGACTTCTGCGCCTGGGCCGAGCGGGAGCTGCTGCCGGCCCTGCGCGCGCTCTGACCTGGGCGGGCGGGCGGCCGCAACTTGCCCGCGCGGCGTCGTGTTCGGGGCCCTCGATGGTCGCGGACGACGACGGGCGGGAACGGCACAGCACGCGCCGCGAGGCGCTGCGCGCGGCCGCCGCGTGCGCCGGCGGCGCGGGGATGCTCGGGCTGCTCGGGGCGGCGCCGAGCCGAGCGGTCGTCGAGCAGCTGCGACGCAGCGTCGGCGGCGCGCGCGACGCGAGCGCCCAGAACGCGATCCTGATCGTCACCGACTCGACGCGCGCCGACCATCTCGGCGCGTACGGCTCGAAGCTCGGACTGACGCCGAACCTCGACGCGCTCGCGCGCGAGGGCGTCACGTTCACGCGCGCGCACCCGGAGTCGATGCCGACCGGTCCGGCGCGCGACACGCTGCTGACCGGCGAGCGCCAGTTCCCGTTCCGCCACTGGCACGCCGAGCCCTACCTGCCGCGCAACCCCGGCTGGAATTCGATCCCCGCGAGCGAGCCGACGTTCCTCGAGCTGCTCGACCGCCACGGCGTGACGAGCGCCTATGTGACCGACAACCCGTTCCTCGTCGGCCCGCGCTACGCGCGCGTGCGCCGGCGCACCGACCACTTCGCCGGCTTCGTCGGCCAGACGGCGCAGTACTCCGCCGACCACCTCGCGCCGCTGCCGGCCGCGCAGGTGGCGCAGTTCCTGCCGCCCTCGCTGCGCGGCGGCAGCGGCGCCGAGGCGGCGCTCGCGCTCTACCTCGCCTACGCGCCGCGCGGGATGGCCGAGGACGACTACTTCACCGCCAGGGTCTTCAAGGCGGCGATCGACCTGCTCGACACGCTGCGCGAGCGCCAGCCGTTCGTGCTCGTCGTCGACGGCTTCGATCCGCACGAGCCGTGGGACCCGCCGCCGGCGTGGGCGGCGAGATTCGCAGGGCCCAACGCGCTCGGCTTCGAGCCGCTGCACCCGTTCGACGCGCCGATCGGCAAGATGCGCGAGCTCGGCCTCTCGCCCGCGGTCGCCGCGCGCGTGCAGGGGCTGTACGCCGCCGAGCTGGCGTTCGCCGACCACTGGATCGGCAACCTGCTCGGGAAGGTCGAGAGCGCCGGGCTCGCCGACACGACCGCCGTCATGTACACGAGCGACCACGGCGTCTTCCTCGGCGAGCGCGGCCTGATCGGCAAGAGCGGCCGCCACATCCACCGAGAGCTGCATCACACGCCGCTGCTGATCCGTCACCCGCAGCGCACGCTCGCCGGCCGCCGCAAGGCGTACTTCGCCTCGACCAACGACGTCGCGCCGACGCTGATGGCGTTCCTCGGGATCAGACCGGGCGCGCAGATGGGCGCCGACCTCACCGCGATCTTCGACCGCCGCCGCGCGCAGGGCCTCGCGCCGCGCGCCTACATGACGAGCGCCTACGACGACTACGTCATGTGCCACGACGGCCGCTGGCTGCTGACGATGCGCAGCGACGGTGCGAGCAAGCGGCTGTTCGACACGCACCGCGACCCCGGCGAGCTGCACGACGTCGCGGGCCGCAACCCGGCGGTCGTCGCCCGCCTGCTCAGAGCGCTCGTGCGCGACGCGGGCGGTCCGCTGCCGCGCTTCGGGCCGACCGGCGTCGTCGGCTGAGCGCGCCGGCTAGCGTGCGTCGCATGGAGACGATGACCTACGAGGTGACCGACCGTGTCGCCCGCATCACGCTGAACCGCCCCGAGCGCGGCAACGGGCTGACGCCGACGCTGATCGCCGAGCTGGCGGCGTGCGTCGAGCAGGCCGACCTCGACCCGGCCGTGCACGCGATCCTGCTCGCCGGCAACGGCAAGGGCTTCTGCGGCGGCTACGACCTCGTCGCGAGCGCGGAGGGGATGGGCGAGGGCGACTTCGGCGACGGCCCGGGCGCGACGACCGCCGGCCTGCCGGGCGCGAGCGCGCCGCCTCCCGCCGGCTCTCCGCTCGACCCGCTGACGATCGCGCGCAACCACGACCCTTCCGGCACCTGGGACCCGCTCGTCGACCACGCGATGATGAGCCGCAACGTGCGCGCGTTCATGACGCTGTTCCACAGCGCGACGCCCGTCGTCTGCAAGGTCCACGGCTTCTGCGTCGCCGGCGGCACCGACCTCGCGCTCTGCTCCGACCTGCTCGTGATCGCGGCGGACGCGAAGATCGGCTACCCGCCCGCGCGCGTGTGGGGCTCGCCGACGACCGCGCTGTGGGCGCACCGGCTCGGCCCCCAGCGCGCGAAGCGGCTGCTGCTCACCGGCGACTGCCTGAGCGGAGCCGAGGCGCTCGAGTGGGGCCTCGCGATCGAGGCGCCGGCGCCCGAGCAGCTCGACGAGCGCACCGAGGCCCTGCTCGAGCGGATCGCGCGCATGCCGCTCAACCAGCTGCAGATGATGAAGCTGCTCGTCAATCAGACGCTGCACGCGCAGGGCCTGCACGCCACCCAGCTCGTCGGCACGCTGTTCGACGGGATCGCCCGCCACACGCCCGAGGGCTACGCGTTCCAGCAGCGCGCCGCGCAGGCCGGCTTCCGCACCGCCGTGCGCGAGCGCGACGAGCCGTTCGGCGACGCGGGCGCGTCGACCTTCAAGGGCTGACCGGCTCGGCCTCCGCCGCCACGAGCGCCTTTGCGCGCGCCGCCTTCACCGCCGCCTTCAGCGCGCGGATGTCGTAGGCGCCGTGATGGCGCGCGCCGTTGACGAAGAAGGTCGGCGTGCCGGCGACGCCTGAGACGTCGGCGCTCTCGACGTCGCGCGCGACGCGGCCGGCATGCTCGCCCTCGCGCAGCTCGCGGCGGACGCGGTCGCCGTCGGCCCCGAGCGCCTCGGCGCGCGCGACGAGCTGCTTGGGCGCGAGCGCCTCCTGGTCGGCGAACAGCTCGGCGTGGTACTCCCAGAAGGCGCCCTGCTCGGCGACCGCCTCGGACGCCTCCGCAGCGACCTGAGCATGCGGGTGGACGTCGCTGAGCGGCAGGTGGCGCCAGACGTAGCGCAGGTCGCCGTCGCCGGCGAGCAGCTCGCGCACGATCGGCTCCGCCTGACCGCAGAACGGGCATTCGAAGTCGCCGTACTCGACGAGTGTCACCGAGGCGTCCTCCGGCCCGCGCACATGGTCGACCTCAGGGTCGACCGGGAGCGCGAGGTCCTCGAGCACGTCCGCGTCGCCGATCAGCAGGCGCAGCCGGCGCCGGCGCGGCAGCCGCTCGATCGCACGGAAGACGGCGCCGGAGACGAGCGGCGCAAGCAGCACGCTCACGAGCACGCCCAGCGTCGCCTCGCGCAACTGCAGGCCACGCAGCGCGCGGTCGGCGATCAGCAGCGCGACCGTGAAGCCGACGCCGGCCGCCGCGCCTGTCCCGCCGAGCGCGCCCCAGCCGATCGGCAGGCGCAGCGCGCCGCGCCCGAGCCGCAGCGCGATCCGCGTCGCGGCCATCACGCCGAGTGGCTTGCCGACGACGTAGCCGAGCACGATCCCCAGCGCGATCGGCGAGCGCAGCGCGTCGCCGAGGAAGCCGCCGCCGAGCGCGATCCCGGCGTTCGCGAGCGCGAACAGCGGCACGACGACGTAGGAGGACCACGGGTGCAGGCGGTGCTGCAGGCGCTCGTTCGGCGACAGCGCCGACTCGACGCTCGCGCGCGCGACCTGCGCCAGCTCCGCGGTCGGCTGCTCGCGGAAGTCGCGGAAGCGGTCGGTGGCCTCCTCCAGGTCGGCGCGCGCCGCCGGTCGCGCAACGGTCAGCAGGCCCATGATCAGGCCGACGATCACCGGGTCGATCCCCGATCTCCAGACGGCGACCCACATGGCGATCCCGAGCAGCGCGTAGGCCCAGCCGCGCCGCACGCCCGCCGCGCGCACCGCCAACACCGCCACGAGCAGCGCCGCCGCGACCGCCAGCGGCACCCACGACAGCGCCGTCGAGTACGCGACCGCGATCACGCCGAGCGAGAGGAGGTCGTCAACGACGAGCAGCGTCACGAGCAGCACGCGCATCCGCCCCGACAGGCGCGGCCCGACGAGCGCAAGGATCCCGATCGCGAACGCGGTGTCGGTCGAGAGCGCGACGCCCCAGGCGCCGGGCGCGCCCGCGCCGGCGTTGAGCGCGAGGAAGGCGCCCACCGCGGCCGCCATCCCGCCGAGCGCCGCGGCCACCGGCAGCAGCAGCCGCCGTCGCTCGCGCAGCTCGCCGAGGTCCAGCTCGCGCCGCGCCTCCAAGCCGACGACGAGGAAGAAGAGCGCCATCAGGCCGTCGTTCACCCAGTGGCGCACGGTGGCGGCGAGCGTCCAGCGACCGAGCCGGATCGACAGCTCCGTCGCCCACACGCTCGCGTACGAGGCGCCGTCGACGTTCGCCCACACCAGCGCGGCGAGCGCCGCGAGCGCCAGCACCGCCGCGCCGCCGGTCTCGGTGCGCAGGTAGTCGCGCAGGGGCGTGCCGAGCCCGCGCGCCCAGGCGGTCGTGCGGGAGAAGCGCCCGGCCTCGTCGGCGGTGCGCGCGGCTGCGCTCATGCGCCGCGGCGGCGGTAGAGCAGCGGCAGCACGCCCCACAGCAGCGCGAACGCCGCGGCGGCGAGGCTCGTCGCGACGGCGGCGACCGCCGTCCCGAAGAGGTAGTCGCTGATCAGCAGGATCACGCCCGACATCGCGAGCGCGAGCATCCCGAGGCCGGCGATCGCGAAGCGGTTCGCGATCGTCACGAGCGCGCGCTTCTGGTGCAGGCGGAAGGTAAGGCGGTGGAACGGCGTGGGCGCGATCAGGAACGCGCTCGCGAGCAGCGCGCAGCAGAGCGTCGCGAAGTACACGTCGCGCTGGAACGTCGTCACGGTTCTGAAGCGGGCCTGGAACGGCACCGCCAGCAGGAACGCGAACAGCACCTGCACGCCCGGCAGCGCGACGCGCAGCTCGCCGAGCAGCTCCATCAGGTTGCGGTCGAGCCGCTCCTTCTCGGTCTCCTGCTCGAGCACCGCGTCGCGGTCGCGCTCGGCAGCCTGCTTCGAAGCCGGTTCGTCGTCGGGCATCGTCCCGTCGAGCGTACCCGTGCCGGCACCGGCGCGAGCGCGCCGGCTACGCGATTGCCGGCGCGGCGCGCTGCAGGTGCTCGAGCCGAGGCTGCTCGGTGTCCTTCGGCGGCGCTCTTCTCGCGACGTCCGAGGCCATGTAGGCGAGCGCCCAGTGGACGATGGCTGCCTCGACGTTTCGGGCCTTGCGCAGTCGGCGCCCGCGATAGCGCGGGTTCAGCTCCGCGGCGGACACTGTGATCGCGACGACGTCGCCGCTGTCGAGCCATTGCTGAAGCCGCTCGATCTGCTCGTGGTCGCCGCTCGTTCGCTCGTCGACGAGCGTCGTCGCCCAGTCGACGATCGCGCCCTCGATCTTGGTCCGCGGCTCGCGGCCGGTTCCGCGCACGGAGCCCAGCGCCGTCCGCGACAGGGCGATCCAAATGTCGGGGAGGATCGTGAGCGACAGACGATCGGTGTGGATCTCCTTGGCCACCGCCTCGCCGAGCGCGCCGAGCGCACTCGGATCCTCGTACTCGTCGGCGTTGACCTCGCGCACCATCCCGCAGTCGACCCATCGCTGGAATTGGGCGAGCATCTCCAGCTGCTCCGCCTCGCTCGGGGTGCGTGCCGCGTTCGGCGTCTCGCTCATCGAGAAGAACTTCGTGTTCCAGAACAGCCGATCCCCGCTTGCGGGGATCAGGAGCGTCGCACGGTCGTTGCGCTGGTCGAGGTGTCTTGCGCGCTCGTCGAGCGAGCGCACGTACTCGGCGATCTGCTGCTCGGCATGGTGGACGGTCTGACCGTGGAAGAAGTAGCCCGTCGGCCCCATGAAGACCGGTGGAACCTCGTTGCGGCCGACCAGCAGCCATCCCGGTCTGCCGCCGTCGCCGTCCGGCTCGATCCGCCGCACGAGGCGCCGCAGCTCGCGCGCGAATCTCGGGCTGTCGAGCAGCACCGGCTCGCGGTCGAGCTTCTCCTGCGCCTCCGGTCTCTCCTCCGCTCCCGTGCCGTCGACCGCCGCGGCGTTCCAGCAGGCGGCGAGCGTGTCGTTCAGGAGGCTCTCGGCGTGGGCGGAGAAGTTCGCGATCATGCGCCCCACCTCTGGCAGCCAGTACTTCCGCTGCTCGGTTTCGACCTTGCCGCCGTCGGGTCCACGGCCCCGGCTGGCCGGAAAGTGGCTGAGGTCGGAGATCTGCAGCAGCGTCATGCCCTGCGGCGGTCCCGCATCGAGCACGTTCTTCGTGCGGACGATCGGATCGTCACCGCCGAGGACGAACAGCAGACGCTGGCTGAACTCGGAGACGCGGCTCTCGTAGCCGCCGCGGTAGTACTGCAGATACACCTCGTAGAAGATGCGCGTGAAGTAGTCGAAGTCGTCCTCGCACACGCCGGCGATCCGTCCGCAGTGCCGGTCGGAGCCGGCTGCGCGCTTGAGGTTTCTGCCGAAGGCGGCATCCAACTCGTAGCGCATCCCGTGGAGGACCGCCTGCCACTCCTCGGGGTTGGCGAAGGCCGTCGGTGCGAGGTCGCGCAACGCGCCGCCGGCGAACATGTTCGTGCAGCTCGAGATCGCGAACGGCCATGCGAAGAAGGCGGCCTGCGCCATGAAGCCGCCCATGCTGTAGCCCACGACGTGGACCGTCGGGGCCTCCGCCTCGGATGGAGCCCCGTGGCGGGACGCGCGTGGAGGTCTCGACGCCATGTTCGGCTGCCATCCGAGAAGTCTGCGCAGGTCGGCGATCGACGCTCTGAGCTCCGCTCGCGTGGGTCTGACCTTGTGGTGGATGAGCGTCGGGTTCAGCCCTTTTCTCTCGGCCTCCTCAGCGCTCTCGAAGGCTGCGTCCCACTCGCTTTCCATCTCCTTCGCGAGGTCGTCGACGTCCGCACGTCCGCTCGGTCTCGTCCGTCTCCCGCGGACCTCTCCGAGCAGTCGCGTGCCGGCCATGACGGCGTAGTGCGGGCGCGGAACGAGGACGCTGAGCAGCCACTGCGTCTCCAGCATGTGGCGCAGGAACTGACGGAACAGCTCGGCAGGGTCGCGGAGGTAGACGTCAAGCGGTTGCTCCGCGTACGGCCCGTGGAAGGCGAAGCGCGTGAGATGGCCAGGGAGCGGGCGCAGAATGCAGACAGCGTCGGCCCGGTGCGCCAGAATCCAGGCGGCGAGGCGGTAGTGGAAGGTGAGGTCCTCGGTCTCGTTGAGGCCGTTGTGCAGCAGGAAGACGTGTCTGACCTGTCTCGGCGGAGTCGATCCCAGTCCGAGCACACGCATCGTGTGGAAGTTCGGCCAGCTGGTCTCGGGCGTGAAGACGAACGGCGGGACGCGCTTCTTGTGCGTCCCGTAGAGCGGGGCGTTGGGAAAGCGCAGCAGCGCCTCCCAGAGCTGCGACGGCGTCGCCGTGCCGGGAACCTCCTCCTCGTTGTACACGTGCAGCCGCCGGGACAGATGGCCCCCGCGACGAGTCCACCTGCCCTCTAGCGCCTCGGCCGCCTCGCGCGGCCAAGCGCTCGTGAACAGGTTCCGATCGCGCTCCTCCTCGGGGATCTTGCAGCCCAGATCGTTGACGACGCACACCGGAACGCTTGGCCGCCGCTGTCTTGTGAGAGCCATCCTGGCCTCCAATGGGGAACTTTGCGGCGCAAAACCTACTCAAAGATGGAGCGGATCACACCAGTCAGAGGTATTTCGCCCAACGCCGCGGCGGCGGGGCCATCCCGCGACGGCCGGCGCCGGCCACGATCCCGCCGCCACAGTGGGGTAGCGGCACAGCCTGAGTCGCCCGCCGGCGCTACAGCGGCAGCCCGTGCTCCAGGGCCCCCTTCACGGACGCGTCGAGCGCGTTGAGGCGCGCCAGCGCGAGCGCCTCCGCCGAGCCGAAGCGGCGGCCGGGGGCGGCGTCCGGCCCGTGGTGGCAGAGCACGCAGTGCAGCAGCGCCAGCCGCTTCGCCGCCGGCAGCACGTCGGTCCCGATCGCCGCCATCCGCGCCTCCAGCATGCGTGCGCCGATCTGCACGTGGCCGAGCAGCCGCCCCTCCTCGCTGATCCCGAACTCCGCCCCGTAGGTGAACTCGCGCAGCTTGCCGAGGTCGTGCACGATCGCGGCCGCGATCAGCAGGTCGGAGTCGAGCTTGACATGCAGCAGGCACGTCTCCTGCGCGAGCGTCGCGACGGCGACCGTGTGCTCCAGCAGGCCGCCGAGGTAGGCGTGGTGGCCGGCGCGCGTGCAGGGCGCGCGGCGCCAGGCGGCGCGCAGCTCGGCGTCGGCGAGCAGGTCGGCCAGCAGCGCTCTGTAGCCGGGGTCGTACACCTCGCGCGCGAGGTGCTCGAGGAAGCCGTCCAGCTCGTCGAGGTCGCGGTAGGCGTGCGGCAGGAACGACGCCGGGTCGACCTGCGCCGCGTCGGCGCGCGCGATCGCGCGCACGTCGATCTGAAGTTCGTCGCGGAAGCGCTCGACGCGGCCGGCCACGCGCACGAGGTCCCCCCGCTCGAAGCGCCCGGCGAGCATGTCTGCGTCGCGAAACGCACGCGCCTGCACGGAGCCCGTGCGGTCGCGCAGCTCCAGCGCGAGATACGGGGTGCCGGCTCTGCTCATGAGGCGGTCCTTGCGCACGCACGCGAAGACGCCGTCGACGTCCTCGGCGGGCCGCAGCGCGCTGACCGTGGGGAGTGGATTCACAGGCCCATGATGTACGGTGAGGCGGATGCAGCCGCTCCAGTGGGAACGCCGTCCCGACGGGCTTCGGGCCCCGGCGATCGTGTGCGCCTTCAAGGGCTGGAACGACGCCGGCGACGCCGCCTCGACGGCCGTCCAGTTCATCGGCACCTCGCTCGGGGCGACGCGCTTCGCGTCGATCGACCCGGAGGAGTTCTACGACTTCCAGTCGACCCGCCCGCAGGTGCGCGTCGACGAGCAGGGCGTGCGCGAGATCACGTGGCCGGTCGTCGAGATCTACGAGGCGCGCGTGCCGCGCGCGCCGCGCGACCTCGTGCTGGTCGTCGGCCACGAGCCGTCGCTGCGCTGGCGCACCTTCTGCCAGCTCGTCGTCGACCTCGCCGAGGCGCTCGGCGGGCAGCTCGTCGTCTCGCTCGGCGCGCTGCTCGCGGACGTCGCGCACACGCGCCCGATCTCGGTCACCGGGATCGCCTCGGACCGCTCGCTCGTCGACCGCCTCGACGTGATGTCGTCCTCCTACGAGGGGCCGACCGGGATCGTCGGCGTGCTGCAGGCGGCCTGCGGCAGAGCCGGCCTGCCGGCCGCGAGCCTGTGGGCCGCGGTGCCGCATTACATCGCGAGCGCGCCGAACCCGAAGGCGGCGCTCGCACTCGTGCGCAAGCTCGAAGGGCTCGTCGGCGTCACCGTCGACGCCTCCGAGCTGGAGCAGGCGACGAGCGACTACGAGCGTCAGGTCAACCTCGCCGTTCAGAGCGACCCCGACGTGCAGGCGTTCGTCGAGCGGCTGGAGCGCGCGGCGGACGAGGAGGAGGACCAGATCGACCCCCGCGACCTCCCCTCCGGCGACCGCATCGCCAGCGAGTTCCAGCGCTTCCTGCGCCAGCGCGGCGACGTGTAGCAACGCGAACAGCTCATCGACGAAGAGGCGGCGAGCAGCCGCAACCTCCCCGTCGATGCCGCGCGCTCAGCCGTGCGCCGAGCGCGGCGAGGGCCGCGACGAGCTCGCGGCGCCGCATCGACTCACACCCGGTTCAGCGCTCCGCGCGCGATGAAGACGCCGCGGCGGCGGAACGCCGCGGGCGACTCGCGCAGCACGGTGGCCCGGAAGCCTCTCGCCACGCCGGGAGACCACATGTGATCGAGCGTCCGTCGCTCCGACAGAGCCCAGCGCGGCGTCGCCAAGCTGTGGACGCGGCGCCAGATGCTCCGCCAGCGCCGAGGTACGCATCGACGTGAGGATCGACTCCGGCCGGCGCGGCGTCGAGGCCGGCAGCACGCAGGTCGTCGCGCCCGTGCAGCGCGAGCTCGTCGAGCAGCTCACGTACAGCGAAGCGCAGGTCCTCGCCGGCGCGGACGCGCTCGGCGACGCCGGCAAGCGTCTCATCGCTCCGCCGCAGGACACACCAGCCGGTAGTCGCACATCGCGCACGCCGCGTAGGACGGCGTCGGCTCGAAGCCCTGGGACATGATCCCCTCGCCGACCTCCGCCGCGACCTCCTCGATCCAGTCGCGGCCGGCGGCGGCCGGCACGGGCACCTTGGCGTCGTCGAGCACGTAGTAGTAGGCGCCGCGCGCGCTCTCCAGCTCCCACGCCTCGCACGCCGCGACCGCGTAGAGGGAGAGCTGCACGTCCTGCTCGAGCTGCGCCGGCGACTTCGGCGGCCCGGTCTTGTAGTCGATCAGCTCCCAGCCGCCCTCCGGCAGGCGGTCGACGCGGTCGACGCGGCCGCGCAGCACGTGCGGCCCCAGCTGGAACGAGAACGAGCGCTCGAAGAAGGTCGGCTGCGCCGCTTCGGCGGCGAAGCGCTCGCAGTAGCGCGTCAGCGCGTCGGCGGCCTTCCCCCGCAGCTGGATCTCCTGCTCGCTCCCGCCGAAGCCGCCGCGCCGCCAGCCGGCGTCGAGCAGCCCCAGCATCGCCTCGACCGTGCGCGGCTCCTCGCCGGCGTGGAAGCGCTCCAGCACCTGGTGGACGAGGATCCCGAAGCGCTGGTTCAACGTCGGCTCCTGCGGGATGCGAAAGACGCGCGCGAACTTGTACTTCAAGGGGCACGTGCGGTAGGTGTCGATGTCGGAGGCGCTCAGCACGAGCCCCTCGCCGCGCCGCGGCAGGAACGGCTCCAGCGACGGCTCCTCGCGCGCGGCGATCGCGGCGGCGCGGCGGCGCACGTCGCGGTCGGCGCCGAGCAGGTAGTCGTCGAGCGAGGAGGACTGGAAGATCTCGCGCTGCTCGGGGGCGATCGCCTGCGCGATGCGCGCGTTGACCTCGTCGAGGGCGTCGGGCAGCGGCTGGTCTCTGGAGCGCTCGATCAGCGCCGCGAGCTTGACGACCTCCAGGTAGCGGACGACCGCGTGCGAGACGTCGAGGTCGGTGTCGAAGCGCAGCTCGCCGAGCGAGGAGCCCGTCCGCTTGATCGTCTCCAGCAGCTCGTCGCGCAGGATCCGGTACGTCGAGTGCAGCGACTCGTCAGGGCCGAACAGCTCCTCGGCTCGCTCCTCCCACGCGGCGCCCAGCGCGACGCGTGCCTCCTCGACGAACGGCGAGGGCGGCTGCGCGGCGCCGCGGTCGCTCGCCTGCGGGTGCACCAGCACGAGCCGGCGGCGCGCCCGCGTCATCGCGACGTGCAGCAGCCGCCGCATCTCCGCCACGTGCGCAGCGTGGTCGTCCTGTGGCAGCGCCTCCTTCATCAGCACCGGCGCGATCGGCTCGAGCGTGCGCGTGTGCGCACCCGGCATGCGCGCGGCGTGCAGGCCGAGCACGTAGACATGGTCGAACTCCAGGCCCTGCGCGGCGTGCATCGCGAGCACCTGCACGCCGCGCACCACGCCGGGCGGCGGCTCGTCCTCCTCGCGCAGGCCGGCCTCGGCGGCGGCCGCGATCGAGCGCGCGAACTCGCGCGGGGTCGCCTGCGGCCGGCGCGCGACGTAGGCGCTCGCCAGCTCGCCGAAGCGCGCAAGGCCCTGCAGCCGCTCCACCACCTCCGCCTGCGCGGTGAAGAGCTGCTGGCGGCGCAGCCCGAGCCGCTCGATCAGGCGGTGGACGAACAGGTCCGGCCGCAGCGTGTCGAGCGCTCTCAGCGCCGAGGTGTGGAGCGAGAGGAACGTGCGGATGCGATCGCGCGTCTCCGGCGGGATCTGCGGCGACTCGAGCGCGGCCGCGAGCGCGGCGACCATGTCGAGCTTGCGCCGCCGCGCGATCTGCGTGCAGCGCGCGAGATCGATCGCCTGCAGCTCGATCGGGGGGCGCGCGAGCGCCCGCACGACGGCGGGCGCGTCGCCGGGATCGATCAGCAGCCGCAGCCATGCGAGCAGGTCACGCACCTCGGCGCGCTGGAAGAAGGCGGCGTCGCCGACGATCCGGTGGCGCACCGCGCGCTCCTCCAGCGCCACGGCGACCGCCTGCCCCTCGCGCCCGATCGAGCGCACGAGCACGGCGATCCGCTCGGGCGCGACGCCCTCGCGGCCGATCAGCCGCTCGACGTCGGCGGCGACGCTCTGCGCCTGTGCGCGCTCGTTGGCGGCGCGCCAGAAGGCGACCTCGCCGGGTCCGTCGGCTCCGGTTGCCGGCGCCAGCCGCTTCTCGATGCGGCCCTCCAGCGGCGCGACCACCGCCGCAGCAGCCCGCAGCACCGTCGCCGGGCAGCGGAAGCTCTCCTCCAGGCGCACGACGGTCGCGTCGGGCAGCTCGGCCTCGAAGTCCCGCAGGTTCTTCGCGGCGGCGGCGCGGAAGCGGTGGATCGCCTGGTCGTCGTCACCGGCGGCGGCGAGGTTGCCGTGCTCGGCGGCGAGCAGCCGCAGCAGCAGCCCGTGCGCGAAGTTCGGCTCCTGCACGTCGTCGAGGAGCAGGTGGCGCCAGCGCGCGGCGACCTGCGCGCGCACGTGCGGGTGGTCGCGCAGCAGCGCGAGCGCGCGGATCACGAGGTCGCCGCCGTCGAGCGCGCCCGCCTCGGTGAGCATGCGGTCGTGGGCGCGGTAGATCTCGGCGAACTCGCGCTCGCCGGCGGCGCGGGCGCGCGCGGCGTCGTCCTGGACCTCACCGGAGGCGCCGTCGAGCTGCCCCGCCCACGCGGCGTAGTCGTCGGCTGAGATCAGCTCGTCCTTGAGCCGATCGATGCGCCGCACGAAGCTCGCGATCAGCGCCGCCGGGTTGCCGCGGAAGTCGTGCGAGCGAACCGTCAGCTCGTCGATCCGCTCCAGCAGCATCGCGATGCGGTCGGCGCGCCCGACCGCGACCGCGAACGGGTCGACCCCGCCCGCGAGCGCGTGCTCGCGCAGCAGCCGTGCGCAGAGGTCGTGGACGGTGGTGACGGCGAGCGCCTCGTAGGGGTGCGCGATCGCCTCCTCGACCTGGCGCCGCAGCGCGGCGGCAGCGCGCTCGGAGCGCGCGAGCGCAAGGATCGCCTCCGGCGCCTCGCCCTGCTCCACGAGCCACGCGAAGCGCGCCGCGAGCGAGCGCGTCTTGCCGCTGCCGGCCCCGCCGACGATCAGCAGCGGGCCGCCGGCGTGCGCGGCCGCGCGGCGCTGCGCGGGGGAGAGGCCGTCGAGGGCGGCGGGCACCCTGCAAGGATATGCCGCGGATGCGGCCCACCGGTACGGCGCTCGACGCGAACTGGCTCGGCGCCTGTCGCGGCGCCGTCGAGGGCCTGCGCGAGGTGCTGCGCGAGCACCCGCGCACGCGCCAGCGTGCCGTCGAGACGGGCGATCGTGGGGAGGGCGGAGATCGCACGCTCGTGATCGACGAGGGCGCCGAGCACGCGGTCTTCGCCCAGCTCGACGCGCTCCACGCCGCCGGCCACCGCTTCACCGCCGTCAGCGAGGAGCGCGGCGAGATCGACTACGGCGACGGCGGGATCCGAGTCGTGATCGACCCCATCGACGGCAGCCTCAACGCAAAGCGTCTGCTGCCCCACTACGCGCTCTCGATCGCTGTCGCCGACGGACCGACGATGGCCGACGTCGCATTCGCCTACGTCTACGACTTCGGCGCCGGGGAGGAGTGGACCGCGACCCGCGGAAGCGGCTCGCGGCTCGACGGCATCCCGCTCGACGCCGCGCTGTCCGAGCGCCGCGCGGCCGACGGGCGGCTGGAGCTGCTGGGGATCGAGCAGGCCGACCCCCGGCATATCGCCGCGGCGAGCGAGGAGCTGCAGGCGACCGCGCGCCGCCTCCGCGTGATCGGCGCGATCGCCGTCACGCTCTGCCAGGTCGCGGCCGCGCGCCTCGACGGGATGGCCTCGCTGCTCAACTGCCGCGCAGTCGATGCAGCGGCCGCGCAGCTGATCGTGCGCGAGGCGGGCGGGCACGTCGCGTTCCCGAGATGCGACGAGCCGCTCGCGGCGCCTTTGGACGTCGCCGCCCGCTCACCGGTCGTCGCCGCCCGCAGCGCCGAGACGCTGCCGGCGCTCGCGCGCCTTCCCGTCGTCTGAGCGCCGCTCGACCGTGCGCCGCGCTCGCGGCGGGAGTCGATCGACATCGCGGGGAGGGAATGGTCGCGCTCCGGCCGGTCGCGCGCGGCGCGGGCGGCCAGGGCGCCGAGGCCCGCGGCGCTGCGACAGCCGCTCTCCCCCCGCGTTGCCCACAGCGCGCGACGCAGCGCGGGCACCGCCCGAGCGGAGCGCGCCGGCCAACGCACCGGCCCGCCGCCCGCTGCCATAGTGAGAGCACGATGATCGACTGGTTCCTCGCGCAGCGGCTCGCCCGCTACGTCGCCGGCGAGCCCGAGGGGCGGCCGCCGAAGGCCGACCTGCGGGCGCTCGCGGCCGACAGCGCGGAGCGCGTGATCGCCTACACGGGGCTCACGCCGGCGCACACGCTGCCGCCGGCGGAGGGGATCGGCCGCGCGGAGTGGATCGCCGCGAACGTCGGCGCGATGCGCGCGCTGCTCGACCCCCCGCTCGCGAAGGTCGGCGAGGGGCTCGGCCCCGCGCGCCACGCGATGCGGCTCGGGGCGGGCGCCGTGCTGACCGCCGAGGTCGGCGTCGTGCTGGGCTTCCTCGCCCAGCGCGTGCTCGGCCAGTACGAGCTCGTGCTGCTCGACACGGCGCCTGAGGATCGCCCGCCGCGGCTGCTGTTCGTGCTGCCGAACCTCGGCAACGCGCGCCGCGCGTTCGGCGCCGACGAGCGCGAGTTCCTCACCTGGGTCGCGCTGCACGAGGTCACGCACGCGGTGCAGTTCGCCGGCGTGCCGTGGCTCCAACCGCACATGGCCGGAATGGTGCGCGAGCTGCTCTCGCATGCCGAGCTGCGGATCGACACGAGACGCGCGCTGCGCCTGCCGGGCACCGACGACGTCAAGCGGCTCGCCGACGCGGTCCGCTCGGGCGACCTCGTCTCGCTCGTCGCCAGCCCGCAGGAGCGCGCGACGATCGACCGCATGCAGTGCACGATGGCGGTGCTCGAGGGCCACGCGGAGCACGTGATGGACGCGGTCGGCGCCCCACTGCTGCCGTCGCTGCCGAGACTGCGCGCCGCGCTCGACGCGCGCCGCAGATCGCAGTCGGCGCCGGCGCGGCTGCTGCAGCGGCTGCTCGGACTGGAGATGAAGCTGAAGCAGTACGAGCAGGGCAAGCGCTTCTGCGACGCGATCGTGAGCGAGGCCGGCGTGGAGGCGCTCAACCGCGTCTGGAGCGGGCCCGAGGCGCTGCCGTCCAGCGCCGAGCTGGACGCGCCGTCAACGTGGATCGAGCGAACGCATGTTCCGCGCCGCCTGAGCGCTTGAACGCCGTCTTCACGGAAGTTTCACGCCGACCAGAGGCCGCGGTGTAACGATCGACCCGCTTCGGCGTACAAACAGGTGTTCGCGCGTGTCCGGACTGACGGCACGCTGATTACTAAGATCTGCGCCGAAGGAGCTGAGAAGACCAGCATGCCCGACAGCACCACTACCCCCGCCAAGCCCAAGAGAGCAGCCGCCAAGCGCGCGCCGCGCACCGCCTCCGCGAGAACGCGCTCGAGCGCGGCCCGCGCCACGAGCAGCTCGACGCGGCCCGCCACCCGCGCCGCGCGCGCGCAGCAGCTCGCCGAGCGCGCCGTCCTGATCCCGGTCGGCGCCGCGCTGGAGGCGCGCGACCGCGTCGCCGGCACCGTCGGCACGCTCGTCTCGACGACGCGCTCCCGCAACGCGCTGGAGAAGCAGCTCACGCGCTTCGAGCGCCGCGGCGGACGCGCCCGCACGCGCCTGGAGCGCGAGGTGCGGCGCACGCGCACGCGGCTGGAGCGGCGCACGCGCACCGCGCGACGCGGCTTCGAGCGGCAGAGCGCGCAGGCGCGCAGGAACCTCGACGCGAACGTCGAAGGTCTGACGACCCGCGTCGAAAAAGTGGTTCAAAACGGTGTCGACGCGGGCATGAAGCTCGTCAATGGGGCGCAGGACCACCTGGGCAAGGTGGTCTGAGCGACAACTTCCCCCGGCCGGCGCGACGTGGAGGGCGCCGGAACGGGACGGGTTCGCCGGCCCATATCTCTCGCCGGCGAATGCAGCACCCTCTCCTCCCTCAACCGCCGGGGCGTCCAGGATGGGCGTCCCGTCGGTCTTTAAGCCGACACGCGACGGCCGCGAGGCGCCTGCCACAATGGGACGCATGCCGACCCAAGACCAGATCCGCGAGGCGCTGCGCGCCGTCATCGACCCCGAGCTGCGCCGCGACATCGTCGAGCTCGAGATGGTCCGCTCGATCGACGTGCACGCCACCGGCGTCGTCGACGTCGTCGTCTCCCTCACGACGCCCGGCTGCCCGATCCGCAGCCACTTCCAGACCGGCGTCGCGAACGCCGTGCGCGCGCTCGACGGCGTGACGGGCGTGAACGTCGGCTTCGACGTGCTCTCCGACGCGGAGAAGACGGGGCTGCAGAGAAAGCTCGGCCGCGGCGGCGGCCTGCCGACCGGTGCGCTCGCGCAGGTCGCGAACGTGATCTGCGTCGGCTCCGGCAAGGGCGGCGTCGGCAAGTCCTCGGTGACGGCGAACCTGGCGGCCGCGCTGACCGCCGAGGGCAAGCGCGTCGGCGTGCTCGACGCGGACGTGTGGGGCTACTCGCAGCCGCGCATGCTCGGCCTCGGCGGCCAGCGGCCGAGGGTCAGCGCCGAGCGCAAGATCGTCCCGCTCGAGGCGCACGACGGCATCAAGGTGATGTCGATCGGCTTCTTCATGGAGGAGGACGCGGCGGTCGTGTGGCGCGGCCCAATGCTGCACAAGGCCCTGACGCAGTTCCTCGAGGACGTCGACTGGGGCGAGCTCGACTACCTGCTCGTCGACCTGCCGCCCGGCACCGGCGACGTCTCGATGACGCTCGCGCAGCTGCTGCCGCAGGCGCAGTTCCTGATCGTCACGACGCCGCAGCCGGTCGCGCAGAAGGTCGCGCGCCGCTCGGCCGAGATGGCGAGCAAGGTGAGACTCGAGATCGCCGGGATCGTCGAGAACATGTCGGGCTTCGTCACGCCCGGCGGGGAGCGCTACGCGATCTTCGGCGAGGGGGGCGGCCAGCTGCTCGCCGACGAGCTCGACGTGCCGCTGCTCGGCAAGGTCCCGCTGACGATGGCGCTGCGCGAGCAGGCCGACGTCGGCACCCCGCTCGTGTTCGCCGACCCCGACGACGCGGCCGCCCAGGCGCTGCGCCAGACCGCCCGCGGCCTGGTCGCGCTCGCCCCGATCGAGCTGCCGGTGATGCAGGCTCCGGCACCCGCGGCGGCGCCGAAGCCGGCGGGCATGAGCCTCCCGATGGCCTGACCGGACCGGGAAGGCGCCGGCGAGGCGCCGCCTATGCCTTCCCGGCGTAGTATCTGACGTTGATGTCGGCGTACTTCGCCCACTCCTCCGGGAGCTGGTCCTCGGCGAAGCAGGCGTCGACCGGGCAGGCCTCGACGCAGGCGTCGCAGTCGATGCACTCCTCGGGGTCGATGTAGAGCATCTCGACGGCGTCGTAGTCGGGCTCGTCGGGCGTCGGGTGGATGCAGTCGACGGGGCAGACCTCGACGCAGGAGTTGTCCTTCGTGCCGATGCAGGGCTCTGCGATGACGTAAGCCATGGTGGGTTCCTCTGTGAAACGATCGGGCGGGGACCGGCCGCGCAGATTCTACGAGGCGCCCGGCGCGTCGCGCGCCGTGGGGCGCGCGATACTGCCACGAGCATGATGGCATCAGGAGCCGAGCCGCGCCGGCGGCCCACCACGCGGCCGCTCGACGCCGCCGCGCTCGCGCGCCTCCCGCGTCGCGTGCCCCCGTGGGCGTGGGCGGTGATCGGCGTGACGCTGCTCGGCGGGGCGCTGCGCTTCGCGACGCTCGGACACCAGAGCCTGTGGCTCGACGAGGCCTGGACCGCTTATCTCGTGCGCCTGCACCCGGGCGAGATGCTCGCCGCGATCCCGCAGACGGAGTCGACCCCGCCGCTCTACTACCTGCTCGTGTGGGCGATCACGCAGGTGCTCGGCCATGGCGACGCGAGCGTGCGGCTGCTGTCCGCGGTCGCGGGCACGGTCACGATCCCGATCGCCTACGCGACCGGCGCGGCGTTCGCGACGCGCCGGGTCGGCCTGGTCGCGGCGGCGCTCGCGGCGACGAGCCCGATCCTCGTCTGGTACTCGCAGGAGGCCCGCTCCTATGCGCTCGTCGTCGCGCTCTCGGCGCTCACGCTGTTGTGCTTCGCCCGCGCGCGCGAGCGGCCCTCCGGCTGGCGGCTGGCGGCGTGGGCGGCGGCCGCGATGGCCGCGCTCGGGACCCACTACTTCGCCGGCTTCGTCGTCGTGCCCGAGGCGGCGCTGCTGCTCGTCGCGGCGCTGCGGGGTCGCGCCGACAGCGGCGTCGTGGCGCGCACGCTCGGGGCGCTCGTCGCGGTCGGAGCGCTCGGCTGCGCGCTGCTCGCGATGGCGGTCGGCCAGGAGCGCCGCAGAAGCGCGGCGTGGATCCACCACATCGCGCTCGCGCATCGCCTGCTGGAGACCCCGCGCGACTGGATCGCCGGCTTCCCGCCGAACGTCGGCCCGTGGCTGCCGTGGACGGCCGGCGCGATCGCCGCGGCGGCGCTCGTGCTGCTCGTGCGGCGCGGCGAGCCGCGCGAGCGGCGCGGGGCGGCGCTCGTCGGCGGCATCGGCCTCGTCGCCCTCGCGCCGCCGCTCGCGCTCGCCGCGGCCGGGCTCGACTACTTCCTCGCGCGCAACGTGCTGCCGGCGTGGCTGCCGCTCGCGCTCGTGCTCGCCGCCGGCCTTGGCGCGCGCCGTGCCGCGCGCGCGGGCACGCTGCTGACGGTCGCGCTCTGCGGGCTGTCGCTGACGGCCGTCGTCGCGGTCGCGCACACGCCGAGCTTGCAGCGCACGTCGTGGCGCGCGCTCGCGACGCGGCTCGGGCCGCCGCGCCCGGGACGCGCGATCGTGCTGCGCCGGTACGCCTACGCGCTGCCGCTCGCCGTCTACCGCCCGCGCACGTGGCACATGGAGCCGCGCAGCGCGCTGCTGCGGGAGATCGACGTCGTGACGCTGGACACGAGGGGCGCCACTGCCTGCTGGTGGGGCGCGACGTGCGGGATCGCCGGCTCGCGCCCGCTGCGGCGGACGCTCGTGCCGGGCTTCGCGCTCGCCGGGCGCGAGCGCGCCGGCGACTTCACGATCTCGCGCTTCGTCGCGGCGCGCCCGCTGCGGGTGCGCCGCGCCCAGCTGATGGTCAGAAGAGGCAACACCGTCCTGCTGGACGGCGTGCGCTCGCCGGTGCCGCCGGCCGGCTAGCGTCTCGCCCTCCGGCGACCGCAAGCGGCCAGACACGGGGATTTCGCCCTCCGGCGACCGCAAGCGGCCGCCTGCGGGCGACGTCAGACTGTCAGGCCGCCACCAGCTCCGGCCGCCGCCCCGCCCACGGCCGCGCCGCCTCGAGCTGCGCGCCGAGCGCGAGCAGCGTCGCCTCGTCGGCCGGACGGCCGAAGAAGTGGACGCCGACCGGCAGGCCGTCGTCGCCGTGCGCGAGCGGCAGCGAGATCGCCGGCTGTCCGGTCACGTTCGCGATCGCGGTGAAGGGCGTGAACTCGCCCGAGCGGCGGAACGTCTCCGCCGGGTCGTCGTTGTCGCCGAACAGCTCGCCGATCGGCCGCGGCCGCAGCGCCAGGGACGGCGTCAGCACGACGTCGTAGTCCGCCATCGCGGTCACGAACATGCGCGCGAGCGCCTGCAGCTGCGCCTGCGCGGCGAGGAAGTGGGCCGCGCCGAGCTGGCTCGCGCGCTCCCACAGGTACCAGGAGAGCTTCTCCATGTCCGCCGCGGCCGGCTCGCGCCCGGCGACGGTGGCGGCGAAGACGATCGTCGAGGCGACCGCCGGCCCGAACGCCGCCGAGAACAGCTCGAAGACGCCGGGTACCTGCCACGGCGGGGTCGCGATCTCCTCGACCTGGTGGCCCAGCTCCTGCAAGAGCGCCGCGGCGTCGCGCACGGCGCGCTCGGCGATCGGGTCGACCTCGGTCTCCGTCAGCGGCGGCGCCAGCGTCATGCCGACGCGCAGAGAGAAGCCCCCGCCCGCCCCGCGCGCGGCGGCCGCGGCGAACGGCTCGGCTGGCGGTGCGGCCCACGTCGCGTCGCCCAGCTCGGGGCCGGCAAGCAGGTCGAGCAGCGCGGCCGACTCCGCAACGGTGCGGGTGAGCACGCCGTCGGCGACGAGGAACGAGTCGCCGAGCGCGGGGGCGAGCGAGATCCGCCCGCGCGCGGGCTTGAGGCCCACGAGCCCGCAGCAGGCGGCCGGGATGCGGATCGAGCCGCCGCCGTCGTTGCCGTGGGCGAGCGGCAGCATGCCCGCCGCGACGGCGGCGGCCGCGCCACCGGAGGAGCCCCCGGGCGTGCGCGAGAGGTCCCACGGGTTGCGCGTGGGCCCGTTGCGGCGCGACTCGGTCGACGGCAGGATCCCGTACTCTGGCAGCGCCGTCTTGCCGACGATCACGAAGCCGGCGGCGCGCAGGCGGCCGACGAACGCCGCGTCGAACGGCGGCGTGAAGTCCCCGAACAGGTCGGCGCAGAAGGTCAGCGGCATCCCCTCGACGGGCTGATTGTCCTTGATCGCGATCGGCACGCCCGCGAACGGGCGCTCGTCGCCGGGCGCGATCGCGTCGGCGGCGGCGAGCGCTCCGTCGGCATCGACGTGCGTGAAGGCGTTGAGCTGCCCGTCGAGCGCCTCGATCCGCTCAAGCGACGCGGACACCAGCTCGCGGGCGGTGATCTCGCCGGAGCGGACGAGCGCGGCGAGCTCGTTCGCGGGGCGGAAGAGGAGGTCGTGCACGGTTGGCTCCTTGTCGAGGCGTTTCGTCCTGGCCGTCCGGCCAATCGTACGGGCTCTGCGCCGTCTCGGCGCGGATCGTGCCACCCTGAAGGCGTCCGAGACCGCTTTCGCCCGCCGGTGATCGCAAGCGACCACCCGCGGGCGACGCTACACACTGGAGCCAGCAGATGAGCGCGACCGTCAGCGACGTGCAGTCCGGCCTCGAGGGCGTCGTCGCCTTCGCGACCGAGATCGCCGAGCCCGACCGCGCCGGCGGCGCGCTGCGCTACCGCGGTGTCGACATCGAGGAACTGGTCGGCACCGTGCCGTTCGAGCAGGTGTGGGGCCTGCTCGTCGACGGCGCGTACTGGCCCGGCCTGCCGCCGGCCGAGCCGTTTCCGCTCACGGTGCGCTCGGGCGACCCGCGCGTCGACGTGCAGGCGGCGCTCGCGATGCTCGCGCCCGAGTGGGGCTTCCATCAGCTGATCGACATCGACGACGCGACGGCGCGCGACCAGCTCGCGCGCGCATCGGTGATGGCGCTGTCGTTCGTCGCGCAGTCGGCGCGCGGCGGCGGCAAGCCGCCGGTCTCGCAGCATGACGTCGACAAGGGCGGCTCGATCCCCGAGCGCTTCCTGATCCGCTGGCGCGGCGAGGCGAACCCCGACCACGCCAAGGCGATCGACGCCTACTGGATCTCCGCAGCCGAGCACGGCATGAACGCCTCGACGTTCAGCGCGCGCGTCGTCGCCTCGACGGGCGCGGACGTCGCGGCCGCGCTGTCCGCGGCCGTCGGGGCCCTGTCAGGGCCGCTGCACGGCGGCGCGCCCTCGCGCGTGCTGAAGATGCTCGACGCGGTCGAGCGCTCGGGCGACGCCGAGCGCTGGGTCAAGGACGCGCTCGACCGCGGCGAGCGCCTGATGGGCTTCGGTCACCGCGTCTACCGCGCCGAGGACCCCCGCGCGCGCGTGCTGCGCCGCACCGCGCGCGACCTCGGATCCAGGCGCGTCGAGGTCGCGGAGGCGCTCGAGCAGGCGGCGCTCGCCGAGCTGCACGCGCGCAAGCCGGACCGCGTGCTCGCGACCAACGTCGAGTTCTGGTCCGCCGTCGTGCTCGACTACGCCGAGGTGCCGCCGGAGCTGTTCACCCCCCTGTTCGTCTGCGCCCGCACCGCCGGCTGGAGCGCGCACGTCATGGAGCAGAAGCGCGAGGGGCGTCTGATCCGCCCCACCGCCAAGTACGTCGGCCACGGCCCACGATCGCGCGACGCGGTCTGAGGCGCTCTGCGCAGAACGCTGCTCTCCACTCGATGCCAAACAGCGCACGCAGCGTACGCGGCCAGCGTCCGAGCGGACGCACCACGCGCCCAGAAAGGGCGAAGGCCCGGTGGGGGAACCGGGCCTTCGCGGGGGGTACTGCTTGGGGGAGATCGAAGGATGTCCGATGCGGCGGACGGAACGCCCTGCAAGGCGGAGCGCTCGCGGCGCGGGGCGAGCCGGACGCCCGCCCCGCGTCGGACGCGGAGCCCGCAGGCTTCTTACATCATGCCGCCCATGCCGCCCATGTCGGGCATGCCGCCGCCGGCGGCCTCCTTCTCCGGCACCTCGGCGACGATCGCCTCGGTCGTGAGGATGTTCTTGGCGATCGAGGCGGCGTTCTGCAGCGCGGAGCGCGTCACCATCGCCGGGTCGATCACGCCCGCGGCGACGAGGTCGACGATCTCGCCCGTGGCGGCGTTGAGGCCGAAGCCCTTCTTCGCCTTGCGCACGTCGTTGACGACGACCGAGCCCTCCAGCCCCGCGTTGTGCGAGATCTGGCGCAGCGGCTCCTCGAGCGAGCGCAGGATGATTCTCGCGCCCGTCGTCTCGTCGTCGTCGAGGTCGTCGAACGAGATCGCGTCCGCGGCCTGCAGCAGCGCGACGCCGCCACCGGGCACGATGCCCTCCTCGAGCGCGGCGCGCGTGGCCTGCAGCGCGTCCTCGACGCGGTGCTTCTTCTCCTTCATCTCCGTCTCGGTCGCCGCGCCGACCTTCACGACGGCGACGCCGCCGGAGAGCTTGGCGAGGCGCTCCTGGAGCTTCTCGCGGTCGAAGTCCGAGTCGGTGTTCTCGACCTCGGCCTTGATCTGCTTGATGCGGCCCTTGATCCCCTCGGCGTCGCCGGCGCCGTCGATGACCGTCGTCGTGTCCTTCGCGACGACGACGCGGCGCGCGCGGCCGAGCTGCGAGAGCTGCGTGTTCTCGAGCTTGAGCCCCATCTCCTCGGTGATCACCTCGCCGCCCGTGAGGATCGCGATGTCCTCGAGCATGCGCTTGCGGCGGTCGCCGAAGCCCGGCGCCTTGACGGCGACGCCGGTGAAGGTGCCGCGCAGCTTGTTCACGACGAGCGTCGCGAGCGACTCGCCCTCGACGTCCTCGGCGATGATCAGCAGCGGCTTGCCGGACTGGATGACGGCCTCGAGCACCGGCAGCACGTCGCGCACGGAGCCGATCTTCTGGTTGGCGATGAGGATGAACGGATCCTCGAGCACGGCCTCCATGCGGTCCTGGTCGGTGACCATGTACGGCGAGATGTAGCCCTTGTCGAACTGCATGCCCTCGGTGAACTCGAGGTCCATGCCGAACGTCTGGCCCTCCTCGACGTTCACGACGCCGTCCTTGCCGACCTT
>Ga0070717_10000050_pt1 | contig 103137 bp, 96 predicted proteins | sample LARL113metaG_FD_71366 | JGI IMG/M metagenome (GOLD analysis project Ga0070717, IMG submission 71366) | Corn, switchgrass and miscanthus rhizosphere microbial communities from Kellogg Biological Station, Michigan, USA - LAR L11-3 metaG | ecosystem: Host-associated > Plants > Roots > Rhizosphere...
TTCGCACCTCCAGACACGCTCCGCTGTCATCGAGACTCCATCGCGCAGTCGATTCGCCTCAGCAGCAACGTATCTCCACCTGCCCTCGTGCTCGCTTTCGGCATTCCAGGACAGGAACTAACTAACCCGGATTATTCACGAAGGCACCTGTGCGAGAGAGGCCGGTGACACCTCACAAGCCGACAAAAGCCGCCGGATCTGGGCCGGCGGCCGAGCTGCCTCGTCCGCTCCGAACTGCATGGCGTCACGTCGGCTGCATTTCGCTCCCGCCGCTGCGTGTTTGGCGCGGCAGCCGCCGTGCCGCGGTAAGTCCCGCACGGGGGGCGGCCTTTGCACTCAGCGTAAGCACATCGGCCGCGTGGGAGGAGATACGGCAGTATAATGAGCATATGGCGCCAGCAGCTCGGTTTTTCGGTTCTGCGAGGCGCATCGCCGCTGGACTTTGGCCCCTGCCGGCGCCGGAAACGAGCGGGGTCCGTCGAGACGGCGAAGCCATTGCTGCAAACTTCAGGATGATTGCTGCCGCGTCCGCGGCAGTCGTTCCCCTTGGACATCTAATCTTTCAGCCCCGTGATTTGGAGCCGTGGGTCGGTCTGGCAGCGACATTTTTCGTTTTTGCCGTGTCCTTATTCATCCGAAAATCGGCCAGGCGGGCATCGCCGCCGCCCTTCCTCGGTTTCATCTCTGCCGTCGTCGACGTCAGCCTGGTCAGCGCAATTCACGTGTCCTTCCTCGTCGGCGGCCAGCCGTTCGCAGCGGTGAGCGGCCGCGTTTATTTCGGCGCATACCTGCTCGTCATCAGCCTCTCATGCCTTCGCCTCGACGTCAGAATCTGTCTGCTGTCCGGCATTACCGCCGTGGTCCAATACGTCGCGATCGTCATGTACGCCAGCCGCCTGATTTCGATCTCCGGTATGACCTCGCATCCGACCTATGGCTCCTTCCGCTGGGATAATCAGGCCTCGCGCGTGGTCTTGCTCGCGATCGCAACGGCCACGGCGATCGTCATCGTCGCGCAGAGCAGCAAGCTCGTCGCCGCCTCTCTGCAGGATTCGCTCACCGGCCTGCCCAACCGCCGGTATGCACTGGCCCGGCTCGACGATGCCCTGGCGGCGTCCCGTCGATTGAAGCGCCAGGTCGTCGTTGCCCTCGCCGACGTCGATCATTTCAAATCGATCAATGACCGCTACGGTCATACGATCGGCGATGAAGTTCTGGTGGAAGTAGGACTCGCGTGCCGTAACTTCTGCCGGGAAATGGACTGTGTGGCCCGATACGGCGGCGAGGAGTTCTTGATCATTTTGGTCGAATCGAAACCGGATGGCGCGTTCGCGCGATTGGAAGAGCTGACGCAGATCTGCGTGCACCCGGCCGGCAACAGCGTGCCGGAAATTGCCGTGACCTTCAGTATCGGCGTCGCCAGTTGGCCCGAAGATGGTGAGACGGCGGCCGAGCTGGTCGACGTTGCAGATCGTCGTTTATACCTCGCCAAGGACAAGGGCCGCGGCAGGATCGAGTTCGGCTCGGCAGCTTATTCCGAATTGCGCGGCGCTTGACCGCCATCACGAAACCACGGCGCGTCGATCGCGAAGACTTATACTCGTCCCCGCCATGCTCTCGACGAGTGAAGGCGGAGCGGTGCTGCCGGACGACCCGCCGCAGTTCCGCCGCTTCATCAGCGGATCGCGTCCGCTCGATCTCGAGGGCATCGATTGGGACGCCATCGCCGACCATCCGCTCGCAGACGACGTCTTGCGCGTGCTCCTCTACATGCAGGACGTCGAGAGCCACACCGTCGTCTTTCCGCGGACCTTCTTCTCCCAGCGCGCGCTCGAGGACGAGTACATCGGTCCGTTCCTGATCTGCTGGCTTTATGAAGAGGGGATGCACGGGCGCGCCCTGTCGAAGTTTCTCGCCTGCGCCGGGCATCCCGTTCCGGCGCGTACGCGCGGGCGCACGACCGTGCGCGACATGATCGACCGGGCGGTCACGAGAACGATGTCGGCGGTATGGCCGGACTTTCTGGCGCTGCACATGGCGTGGGCCGCGGTCCACGAATGCACGACCATTCAGGCCTATCGCCGGATGACCGAACGGAACGACCACCCCATCCTCAATGAGCTTCTCGGGCGCATCATCCGCGACGAGACACGCCATTACGCGTTTTATATGTGGCAGGCCGAGGAACGTCTCGGCCGGCCGAAAGCGGCGCGGCGGGTCCGGGCCATCATGGACCGCTTCTATACGCCCGTCGGCGCGTCACACCAGCCGGATGCTCTCGCTCGCTGGGTGTCCGCGTTTCTCTTTGGCGGCGAGGAAGGCCGCGCCGCCGCCACGCGCGTCGACCAGAGCATCGCCAAACTCCCCGGCTTCGCGGACGCAAGGCTGGTCGGCGGCTGGCTCGATCGGAACATCGCATGAGAAAGCTCAAGCTCCAGATGCAGATCACCGTCGACGGCTTCGTGGCCGGCCCGCAAGGGCAGTTGGATTGGATGACGTGGGCGATGGATGACAAGCTCATCGCGTTCATCAATCACCTCACCGATACGAGCGGCACGATCCTGCTCGGCCGAAAGATGACCGAAGGGTTCGTCAAATACTGGGAGCACGTCGTCACGCAGCCGGACAGCCCCGAATACGAATTCGGGCAGAAGATGGTGAACCTGCCGAAGATCGTGTTCAGCAGGACGGTCTCGACGATCGAAGGGCGCAACGTCCGCGTCGAGAATGGGCCGGTCGCCGATGCGGTGAACCAGCTAAAGAGCCAGGCTGGCAAGGACATGATCGTCTACGGTGGCGCGACGTTCGTCGCCTCGCTGATCGAGCAGCGGCTGATCGACGAGCTGAATCTCTTCGTCAATCCCATCGCCATCGGCGAAGGACTGCGCATCTTCGGTGCCCGCGCGCCGCTCGAGCTCGTCGCCTCAACGGCGTACGCCAGCGGCATCGTCGTCGACACCTATCGCTTCCGCTAGCCGCGGATCGCCGCGAGCAGCGCGTCGAGCTTCTCGGCGGACTCGAAGAAGTGATGCGGATTTTCCGCGCGCAGCAGCGCTGCGGGAGTCTTCCCCGAGGCGATGGCGATCGTCGTCGCGCCGTGGGGGACGCCGCAGCGGACGTCGTAGATCGAGTCGCCGACGATGACGACGTCGCGGGCGCGGAAGTCGATGCCCGTCTCCGCCGCGGCACGCGCCACGGCGATCGGCGGCAGCTCCTCTCGCTTCGCCGAGTCGCTGCCGAACGCGCCGAAGGGGAAGTAGCGATTGAGATCCGCGCCGGCGAGCTTGAGGCGCGCGCCGGGCTCGATGTTCCCGGTGAGCAGCGCGAGCGTCACGCGCGCGTCGGCGGCGAGCGCGTCGAGCAGCGCCGCGACGCCCGGCAATGCCCGCACGCGGCCGGGAGCGTTCGCCGCCAGATGCTCGAGGTAGACGGTCCAGAGCGCGTTCATGCGCGTGTCGATGTCCCGTGGCTCGAGGCCGGCATCGCGCAGCACCATGTGCGTGATCTGCGGATCGGTGCGGCCGGAGAAATCGTAGCGGCGGAGGTCGCCGCGATAGCCGTACGTCGCCTCCAGCGCGGCCGCGTACGCGGCGCGCGCGGCGCCGCCGTCGGTGATCAGCGTGCCGTCGATGTCGAAGAGCACGAGTTTCGTCATGCTGAGCGCAGCGAAGCATCGACCAAGGCGCCTCCGGGGACGCGTTTCGCGACGCCTTGGTTGATCCTTCGCTGCGCTCAGGATACCTTTCCCGGCCGTGCGCCGTTCGTCGCTCCTCATTCTCTTCCTGACCGTCTTCATCGACCTCATCGGCTTCGGCATGGTCATCCCGTTCCTCTCGTTCTACGCGCGCGAGTACGGGGCGAGCGGGACGACGGTCGGCGCCGTCGTCGGCATCTACTCCATCATGCAGTTCTTCTTCGCGCCGGTGTGGGGGCGGATGTCGGACCGCATCGGCCGCCGTCCCGTCCTCCTCATCAGCCTCACGGCGAGCTGCATCGGCTACTTCCTCTTCGGCTTCGCGCAGCATCTCTGGGTCCTCTTCGCTTCGCGCGTGATCGCCGGCGCGGGGGGCGCGAACATCGGCACCGCGCAGGCGTACATCGCCGACACGACCACGGCCGAGGAGCGCGCGAAGGGGATGGGCCTCATCGGCGCCGCCTTCGGCATGGGCTTCATCCTCGGGCCGCCGCTCAGCGGCATCCTCTCGACCGTCGGCATCCATCACGGCATGCCCGGCAACCTGCTGCCCGGCCTCGTCGCCGGCAGCCTCTCCTTCACCGCGCTGACGCTCGCCTTCTTCATCCTCGGCGAGTCGAAGCGCCCCGACACCAAGGTGCGCGCCGGGCTGCCGCCGCAGTTCGACCGCCGCGTCTGGGCCGAGCTCCGGCACCGGCGTCTCCTCGCGCTGATCATGCTGACGCTCTTCCTCATGCTCCTGGCGGTCGCGGGGATGGAGACGAGCGTCACGCTTCACGCGCGCGACCGCTTCCACTTCGAGCAGATGGACCTCGCGTACTTCTTCCTCTTCATCGGCGTGTTCGTGGCGGTGATCCAGGGCGGCTTGATCGGCAAGCTCGCCAAGGCGATGGGGGAGAAGACGCTCGTCACGATCGGCACGGCGTCGTACACCCTCGGCCTCGCGCTCGTGCCGGGCGTCTGGCGCGTGTCGCTGCTCTACGTCGTGGCGTTCTTCCTGTCGATCGGGATGGGGCTTTGCTATCCGTCGTTGACGTCGATGGTGACGAAGGCGTCGCCGCGGAGCGAGCACGGGAGCATGCTCGGCATCGCCACGGCGGTCGGCTCGCTGGCGCGCTTCATCGGCCCGATTTTCATCGGATTTCTGTACGATCTCGCGCGGGCGCGCGGCGCGTTTTACGGCGGCGCGATGCTGACGGCGGCGGCGTTCGCGATCTCGATTTGGATGCGGCGGTTCCCGCTGCTGGCGGAGGCAGAGAATGATTCTGAAGGTGGCGCGACTCGGACACCCGGTGCTGCGTGAGAAGGCGTCGGACCTGGAGATCAAGGACATCAAGGCGGGGAAGTTCCGCCCGCTGATCGACGACATGATCGAGACGATGCACGCGTACGAGGGCGTCGGCCTGGCCGGCCCGCAGGTGCACCTCCCGCTGCGGATCTTCGTGTTCGAGGTCGAGGAGAAGGTGGCCAAGCGCCGCGGGATCGCCAAGGTCGGCGCCGGAGTGATGTTCAACGCGACATACGAGCCGGTGGGGACGGAGACGATCACGGACTGGGAAGGCTGCCTCTCGGTGCCGTTCCTCGGCGGCGAAGTGGCGCGCTACAAGAAGATCAAGGTGAAGGGAATCGACCACGACGGCACGCCCGCCGAGGTGGAGCTCGACGCGTTCACGGCGAGGATCTTCCAGCACGAGATCGATCACACGGATGGGCACGTGTATCTGGATCGGATGCCGGATCTGCGGACGCTGGGGTACACGATCGTTTTGTAGAGGGAACGGGGAACAGGGAACGGGTCACAGGTGGTGTCTCGCGACGATCACCATTTAGGCAAAAAAAGATTGGCGCGTCCGTCTAACGTCGCCGGGAGGACGTTGACGATGGCGGAGCATGTTTTTCTTAATGAAGACAACATCTATGTATCGAACACTCGAGTGATTCTGAGCGGCACGACCTACGCGACGCGAATCTGACCTCCGTTGCGAAGCGATTCACGCCGGCGAGCAAGGGCTGCGCGATGCTGCTCACGGTCTTGGTTTCTGATCTCCGCCGGGCTCGTTGCGGCGGGCGTCGCGTGGCTGCGGTCCCTGAAGCCGACGTATTCGATCAGTGCGGCGATCACACAGCGGGGCTGACGAGAACACCACCTGTCACCCGTTCCCTGTTCCCCGTTCCCTACTACGGCACAAAAAACGGCCGCTTGAACTTCGTGTAGAGATCCTCGACTTTCTTCGCCCAATATCCGAACTGATTCGGCGGGAACGTCTGTCCCGGCGCGGGGTACTGCGTGCAGGTGTTGCCCGAGTCCCACTGCGAGTGAAAGATCGTGGCGCCGGGGGAGACGCGCGTCGGGAGGGGGTCGGTGGCGTAGAGCCAGGCGTGCGTCTGCTGGAATGGCCAGCCCGCGCCGCCCTCGGGGAGCACGGCGACGTAGCGCTTCATCAGCGGCGGCGAGATCTGGTTGAGGAACGCGTCGCCGCTGCAGTTGTTCGACGTGAACACCACCGCGCTGCCGCCGAGGCCCGTCACCGGACGGAAGCCCTCGGGCGCGACCAGGAGCGCCACCGAGTCGCCCTTCACCTCGTAGCGCACCCACGCGTTCAGCGGGATGCTCGGGAAGCTGTAGTCCCACGTCAGCATCTCCCCGATCTCTTTTCCCGTCGCGTCGAGCACCTTCGCCGTGCAGCAGCGCTGCGGTTGCGGATGCGGTCTCGGCTGCGCCGGCTGCGGCGCGGTCGCGGCCATGAGCACGAATGCGAGTGCGATCACGCTTCCATCCTCTTGAACGCCTCCAAAAACTGCTGCATCTCCTCCGGCGTGCCGATCGTCACGCGGAGGTGGTGGGGAAGCGCGGGAAAGGGGCGGCCGACGTGGACGCCGTTCGCGCGCATGGCCGCGATCACGGGGCGCACTTCGCGGCGGATGTCGATCATCACGAAGTTCGCGTCGGAGGGAATGACCTTGTAGCCCATCGCGCCGAGGCGTTCGATGACCGTGGCCCGCGTCGCGGCGTTGCGGCGGCGGCCGTCGGCGACGAAGCCGGGGTCGGCGAGGCTGGCGCGCGCGGCCACGAGCGCCATCACGTTCATCGTGTCCCACGACTTCTGCGCGTCGAGCTTCTTGATCACGTCGCGGTTCGCCAGCGCGTAGCCGGCGCGCAGGCCGGCCATGCCGTAGATCTTCGAGAACGTGCGGGCCACGACGAGATTCGGCTTCGACTTGATCAGCGGCGCGACCGACTCGTACTCGGGCGAGGCCGCGTAGTGGTGGTAGGCCTCGTCGACGAGGACGATCGTCGACGCCGGCACGGAGTCGAGGAAGGCGTGCAGCGACGCTTTCGGCGTGATGCTCGCGGTCGGATTGTTGGGATTGCAGATGTAGACGACGCCGGCGCCGGCCGGGGCCATCTTGCCGAGGTCGTGCGCGTAGGCGGTGTCGAGCGGGACCTTGACGACGTCGGCGCCGCTGGCCTTCGCGTAGTGCGCGATGGCCTCGAACGTCGGATCGGCCATGACGACGCTGCGCGACGGCGACGTGTACGCGGCGGCGACGAGCTTGAGGATCTCGCTCGAGCCGTCGCCGAGGAGCACTTCATCCGCCGCCACGCCGTGCATCTTGGCGACGTCGGCGGCGAGTCCCTCGGCTTCCTCGTCGGGATAGCGCGCGGCGACGGCGAACGCGTCGCGCATCGCCGCGATCGCGGCGGGCGAGGGGCCGTACGGATTTTCATTCGAGTTCAGCCGGACGACTTTCGATAGCGGCGGCACGGCGAAAAGGCGCGCCGAGGGGAGCGCGGCGGCCGCCGCACCGGCACCGAGGATCTGCGCGAATGCGCGTCGCGAGAGAGCCATAAAATCTCCTTAGGGGGCAGAGCGCAGGGCGCGGGGCGCAGATGGTGTCCTCGCGACGACCACCACCTGCGCCCCGCCCCCTGCGCCCTGCCCCCTTGCATAGTAAATCCGCTCGCGTCCGCCGGTCGTACCTTCTGCAAAAAGAGAAGGAGAACCGCATGACTCGTTTTCGTACGCTCCTGGTCTGTTCGATGCTCCTGCTGGCGGCCGGCTCGCTGCTCGCCGCCGACGCCCCGAAGGCGCAGTCGCTCTACACGCGCCTCGGCGGCTACGACGCCATCGCCGCCGTGACCGACGACTTCATCGCCCGCCTCGCCGCCGACAAGCAGCTCTCGCGCTTCGTCGTCGGGCACAGCCAGGACTCGCTGATGAAGCTCCGCCAGCACGTCGTCGAGTTCCTCTGCAACGCCACCGGCGGACCGTGCGTCTACATGGGCCGCGACATGAAGACGGCGCACAAAGGGATGGGCATCACCGAGTCCGATTGGGATCTGTCGGTGAAGGCGCTCACCGCGACGCTCGACAAGTTCAAGGTGCCGGAGAAGGAGAAGGGCGAGGTGCTGGCCGCGGTCGGGCCGCTGAAAGCGCAGATCGTCGAGAAATGACGGCGTCATCCTGAGGCGCGCAGACTCCGAAGGATCTCCGACTGCGCTACTGTTTCGCAGATGGAGATCCTTCGCTCCGCTCAGGATGACGGGCACATTCCCCCGCCGCCCGACCTCTCCTATTGGGACGCCTCGCCGCACTTCCGCAGCCTCTGCCGGCGGAAGCTCGACGACGCGGCGTGGGCGTGGGCGGAGCCGCAGCTTCGGGCGATGGGAACCGCGGCGGCGCGCGACGTGGCGCCGCTCGCGGCCATCGCCGACCGCGAGTCGCCGCGCCTCGTGACGCACGACGAGCGCGGCAACCGCGTCGACCGCGTCGACTACCACCCGGCCTATCGGGAGATGGAGCGCATCGCGTACGGCTCGGGGATGCTGGCGATGAAGTACACGCCGCATGAGCACGCCGCCGCCGCCCCGTTCGTCAGCTTCGCCCTCGGCTACCTCTTCGCCATGGCGGAGATGGGACTTTACTGCCCGCTCTGCATGACCGACGGCGTGGCGCGCACCGTGACGCGCTACGGCACGAGCGAGCAGATCGAGCGCATCGTCCCGCGGCTCGCCTCGCGCGACCTCGGCGCGCTGTGGACCGGCGGCATGTTTCTCACCGAGCGCGCGGGCGGCTCGGACGTCGGCGCGAACGAGACGTACGTGCGGCTCGACGTCGACGGCACACCGCTCCTCACCGGCCACAAGTGGTTCTGCTCGAACGTCGACGCCGAGGTGGTATTGGTGACGGCGCGCGGCGGCAATGAGCCGGGCACGCGCGGGCTGCGCACGTTCCTGCTGCTGCCGCGCGGCAATCCGGGGGTGACGATCGAGCGGCTCAAGGACAAGCTCGGCGTCCGCTCGATGCCGACGGGCGAGGTGACGCTGAACGACGCGCCGGCCGAGGAGCTCGGCGACTTCCGTCCGATGGCCGAGATGATGAACCTCTCGCGCCTCTACAACGCCGTGGCGTCGTGCGCGGTGATCGGCCGCGCGCTGCACCAAGCGCGCTGGTATGTCGAGCGCCGCCGCGCGTTCGGGAAGGCGGTGATCGAGCATCCGCTGGCCGAGGAGACGCTGCTCGACCTCGAGGCCGAGCACCTCGGCGCGCTGCTGATGACGTTCGAGGCGGTCGACGCGCTGCGCCGCGCCGACGCCGGCGACGCCGAGTCCGCGCGCCTCCTCCGCGTCCTCACGCCGGTGGTGAAGGCCGTGACCGGCAAGCTGGCCGTGCCGTGCGTCTCCGAGGCGATGGAGCTCGTCGTCGGCAACGGCTACATCGAGGAGTGGCCGATGGCGCGGCTGCTCCGCGACGCGCAGGTGCTGCCGATCTGGGAAGGGACGACGAACATCCTCGTCCTCGATGCGCTGCGCGTGGCGCGGAAGGAGCGCGGGCACGAGATGCTGCTGGCGCGCATCCGCGCGAGCTTCCCGGCCACGGCGGACGCGCTCGAGGCATCGCTGGCGTCGCTTGACGAGCGCCACGCCCGGCGCTGGGTCGACCGGCTCGCCCGCGCCTACGAGCTTGCGCTGCTCGCCGAGGTGGGGGAGCTGGCGGCGGTGGAGCGCCTGCGGGCGAGGCCGATGGGGTTGTTGCCGGGCGCGAAGATGTAGTGAACTTCAGTGTCATCCCGAGCGGAGCGAGGGATCTCCCGCCGAAGGGGATTCCTCGCTCCGCTCGGAATGACACACGGCACTAGAACAGCGTGTGCCCGGCCGCCTGCTCCGCGGCGAGGAGATCGAGGAACTTCGCCCGCACGATCTCGCGCGCGCCGAGCGCTTCCATGTGCGGCGTCATGACCTGGCAGTCGAGCCACGTCGCGCCGCGCGATTGCAGGTGCTCGATGAGAAAAAGCAGGGCGAGCTTCGAGGCGTCGGCCTCGCGGTAGAACATCGATTCGCCGGTGAAGAGGCCGCCGGCGTCGACGCCGTACAGGCCGCCGGCGAGCGCGCCGTCGCGCCAGACCTCGACGCTGTGCGCGTCGCCGGCCTCGTGCAGCCGCGTGTAGGCGGCGACGATGCGCGCGTCGATCCACGTGCCGTCCTGCTCGGGACGCGGCGTGGCGGCGCAGCCGCGGATGACGGCGCCGAAGTCGCGGTCGATGGTGAACGTGAAGCCGCTCCGCTTCATCGTCTTCCGCAGCGTCCGCCCGACGTGCAGCTCGTCGAAGAAGATGACGGCGCGCCGCCGCGGCGAGAACCACGGCAGCGGCAGCCGCTCGTGCGGCCACGGAAAGATGCCGTGGCGATAGGCGTCGCGCAGCGTCTCGACCGAGAAGTCCTCGCCGATGGCCACGATGTCGCCGCGCGTGCGGCGCGGGTCGGGAAATCGCGAATGCGTCACCGCTCCCATCGTACGACGGCGAACGCCGCCAGATACGCGGCCAGGGCGATGAGCGTCAGCGCCTTGAGTCCGACGGCCATCGACGAGAATTCCAGGAGGCCTCCCATCACCGCGCCGACGATGTTCCAGCCGAAGGCGGCGTCGGTGGCGTCCTCCTCGCGGAAGCGGAGGGCGAAGCAGATGGAGGCGAAGAAGACCGGCACGCCGACGAAGAGCAGGGAGAGCAGCAGGCGCAGCGGCGCGCTGGTGCTGACGATGGCCCGCACGGGAGTGAGGTAGTTGACGATCATCGCCGCGATGAGCGCTCCGGCGGCGACGCGCCACGGGAGCGTACGCGTGCGCATCAGCAGCGTCCCGCCGAGGACCATCGCCAGGATCGAGCCGAAGACGACGGCGCTCGTCAGCCACGTGCTGCCCCAGACGAGGTTCATCTCCGTGACCGACTTCGTCTCCACGAGGAGAAACGCCAGTCCGAAAAAGAACATCAGGCCGTTGAAGCGCAGCGCGCCGCCCGGAAAGGCCGCGAGCGCGACGGCCAGCACGGCGATGCCGCCGAAGACGGCGATGAGCTGCAGATAGAACGGCGTCACGCCGCGGCCGCGCAGGTAGAGATACGGCCAGTCGTCGGTCGGGACGAGGCTGGCGTCGACGGGCTGCGGCGCGCGGGGACCGACGCCCGCGAAGGCTGGGCCGGCCAGATAGATGCGGAAGCGCTGGAAGACGGCCACGGAGGGCGGCGCGCCGAAGACGCTCGTCAGCATCATGCGCAGGTGCTCGTCGATGTAGCCGCTCGAGACCGCGAAGTAGAGAACGAGGCCGCCGCCGGGCGCGAGACGCTGCCGCGCCGCGTCGAGGCACTGGCGCGTGTAGACGAAGTTGTCGAGGCGCACGTTCGAGAGCGCGGAGAGCCGGGTCATGGAGTCGAGCGCGCCGAAGACGATGAGGTCGTAGCGGTCGTGCCCGTGGTTCAGCACCGAGCGCGCGTCGTTGTTGATCGTCCGCACCCTCGGGTCCGCGTACGGACGATCGGGATGGAAGCGGCCCCACTCGAGAATGACCGGATCGATCTCGACGGCGTCGATCTGCCGCGCTCCCTCGTCGAGCGCGACGGCGGCGTCGTTGCCGCTCCCGGCGCCGAGGAGGAGCACGCGCGCCGGCGGATGCGGCAGCAGCGAGTAAGGATAGTGATGGGCGGCGCGCTGCAGCGCCGCTTCCGCGCTGTGGACGGCGTCGGCGCGCCGCGCCGGTGCGGCGTATTGGTGCTGCGCGCCGTTGGCGAGGATGAGGAAGCCGTCGCCTGCCGGCAGATCGATCTTGCGCAGCGCGTAGTACGGACTCCAGGCGTCGGCGAGGTCGCCCGCGTAGACGATGCAGAGAGTGGCCACGCAGCAGACCGCACCGACGGCGAGCGGCAGCGGCCGCCGCAGGAACACCGCTGCCACGGCGAAGATCGCCGCGAACCAGAGCCACGGCGGCGCCTCGGCGAACGATAGAGCGGCGAAGGCGACGACGCCGAGCAGCGAGCCGAGCAGGTCGTACGCGTAGCCGGCCAGCGACGCGCCGCACTCGCGGAAGAGGTCGAGCTGCCGCCCGACGATCTGGCCGAGGGGAACGAAGCTGACGGCGCTGACGATGAAGGTGACGATGAGCGGCAGACGCACGCCATGCACGATCGGCGCGTTCTTCGGCAGGTCGTAGTAAAGGAGCCAGAGGTGCTCGCTGACTTCTTCCTGCGTGAAGACGACGCGGCTCATGGCCACGGCCGCGCCGGCGGCGAGCGCGAGCAGCGGCGGCCACCACGCCAGCAGCGGGCGCACGCGCCGCGCCAGGAGCGCGCCGACGCCGAGGCCGAGGAAGGCGCTGATGAGGATGACGTTCGGAAAGTAGGCCAGGACGCGGACCTGCGCGCCGGTCCAGCGGATGAGCGCGAGCTCCTGGAAGAGGACGACGAAGGAGGTGGCGACGAGGACGGCGGCGTCGCGGGACGGCGATCGGATCACGCCGGCATCTTAGCGAGTCCGAGGCGCACCGCGGCGCCGAGGCGATGCCAGCCGGTGCCGTACTCCGCTTCTTCGCGCAGGCAGCTGTAGACCATCTTCAGATCGTGGTCGTCGTCGCTCGGTACGGCGCGGGCGGCGAGCGCGGCGTCGGCCGGGAGATCGTTCGGAATCCGTTCGGCGAGCGGGGGACGGCCGATCGTCACGTACGCGGCGAGGATGGCGGTGGCGAACGCCGGCAGCGCTTGCGGGCCGAGGAGCGGCGCGAGGACGCGCATGGCGTGGCAGCCGGTGACCATGTGCAGCGCGGTGAAGTCGCCGGTCGCGGCGTAGATGCGCGCGGAGAGCAGCGCGATCTCGGGCAGCTTGGCGTCGGCGACGCGGTAGTCGTCGAAGGTCGGCAGCGCGACGACGTTCGCGATTTGCCGCGAGATGCTGCGGCCGTCGACGCGGCGCGGCAGGCGGTCATCTTTCGCAATTTCCGCGAGGGCCTCGGCGAACGTCTCGAATTTCGCCGCGCCGGCCGCGGGCAACTCGCTGTAGCCGCTCATCCAGGCGGAGAGCGCGTCGGGGATCTCCTCGCCGACGCCGCTGTCCATCGCGTACGCCAACCGGATCAACCCGTGAAAGGCCTGGCTGGCGACGCCGGAGGAGAGGCGGGGAAGGGCCTCGCCGATGCGGAGCGTGCGCGCCAGCGCGATCTCCGCGTCGCTCTTCGGCCGCAAATGCGCCGAGTACGACGCCGCGAACGCGCGCAGCCGCGCGTCGTCCGCGCCGAGGCGGTCGAGCGCCACGAGCGCCATCGGGAGGTGGTTGAAGAGGCCGTTGCTGAACGTCGCGCTGAATTGCTGCGCGTCGATGAGGAGATCGCGGCAGGCCTCGCTGACCATCACATCGTCAGCTTCAGCTCGTCGCCCTCGGCGTCGACCTTGATCGTCCCGCCGTTCTGCAGCGCGCCGAACAGGATCGAGTCGACCGACGGCTCCTTGATCTTCGTCGAGATCAGGCGCGCCATCGGCCGCGCGCCGAAGGCCTTGTCGTAGCCGTGTTTGGCCAGCCACGCGCGTCCGGCCTCGGTCAGCTCCAGCGTCACGCCCTTCGGCGCGAGCTGCGCGCGCAGCTCGTCGATGAACTTGTCGACCACGCGCTCGATCGTCTCGAACGACAGCTGCTCGAAGGCGATCCAGGCGTCGAGGCGGTTGCGGAACTCTGGCGCGAACGTCTTCTCGATCGCGCCGCGCCCCTTGCCGGTTGCGCCGCTGTGCTGCGTGAAGCCGACCGCGGCGTCGCTCATCTCGCGCGCGCCGGCGTTCGTGGTCATGATCAGGATCACGTTGCGGAAGTCGGCCTTCTTGCCGTTGTTGTCCGTCAGCGTGGCGTGATCCATCACCTGCAGCAGGATCGAGAAGAGATTCGGGTGGGCCTTCTCGATCTCGTCGAGCACCAGCACCGCGTACGGCGTGCGCGTCACCGCATCGGTGAGGAGGCCGCCCTGGTCGAAGCCGACGTAGCCGGGGGGCGCGCCGATGAGGCGCGAGACCGTGTGCGGCTCCATGTACTCGCTCATGTCGAAGCGGATGAACTCCACGCCGAGGGCCACGGCGAGCTGCTTGGCGAGCTCGGTCTTGCCGACGCCGGTCGGGCCGCTGAAGAGGAACGAGCCGATCGGCTTCTCGGGATGGCCGAGGCCGGAGCGGGAGAGCTTGATCGCGCTGACGATCTGCTTGATCGCGTGGTCCTGGCCGAAGATCACCTTGCGCAGCTCGTCCTCGAGGTTCTGCAGGCGCGCCTTCTCGCTGACGGCGATCGTGCGCGGCGGGATCTTCGCCATCGTCGCGACCACGTGCTCGACCTCGTTCTCCGTGATGACGTTCGGTGTCATGCCGAGGCGCGCAGACGGCGAGGCATCTCCCGCCGGTAGGGGATTCCTCGCTTCGCTCGGAATGACACCGCGCTGAATTCTCGCGCGCGCGCCGGCTTCGTCGAGCACGTCGATGGCCTTGTCGGGCAGGTGGCGGTCGTGGATGTACTTCGCCGCCAGCTCCGCGGCGAGCGTCAGCGCTTCGTCGCTGAACGTCACGCCGTGGTGCTGCTCGTAGTAGCTCTTCAGCCCTTTGAGGATCTCGATCGTCTCCGGCACCGTCGGCTCGCCGATCTCGATCTTCTGGAAGCGGCGGGCGAGGGCGCGGTCGCGCTCGAACGAGGCCTTGTACTCCGAGTACGTCGTCGAACCAATGCAGCGCAGCTTCCCCGAGGCGACCGCGGGCTTGAGGATGTTCGACGCGTCCATCGTGCCGCCGGAGACCGCGCCGGCGCCGACGATCGTGTGGATCTCGTCGATGAAGAGGATCGCGTCCTTCTTCTCCAGCAGCGCGGCGATGACGGCCTTGAGGCGCTGCTCGAACTCGCCGCGATACTTCGTCCCGGCCAGCACGGCGCCCATGTCGAGCGAATAGACCTCGGCGTTCTCGAGGACGGGTGGAACTTCGTGGCGCTGGATCTTCAGCGCCAGCCCCTCGGCGATGGCGGTCTTGCCGACGCCCGGCTCGCCGACGAAAAGCGGATTGTTCTTCCGCCGCCGGCAGAGGATCTGGATCGTCCGCTCGAGCTCCGGCCCGCGGCCGATCAGCGGATCGATCTCCCCTTTTTTGGCGCGCTCGTTCAGGTTCACCGCGAACGACTTCAGCGGATCGCCGAACGACTTCGGCTCCTCGTCGTCCGGCGCCGCGAACGCCGGGCGCGGCACGTCGGTCTTGGCGATGCCGTGCGACAGGAAATTGAGGACGTCGATCTTGTTCACGCCCTGCGAGCGGAGGAGGTAGACGGCCTGCGAGCGCTCCGCCTGATAGATCGCGGCGAGCATCTGCCCGGTGTCGACTTCCTTCTGCCCCGACGACTGCGCGTGCAGCTGCGCGTATTGAATGACGCGCTGGAGCATGGCCGTGAGGACCGGCTGGACCTCGACGTCGTCGGGGAGCTTCTCGAGCGTCTTGTTGAGGAAGTCGTCGAGCTGCTTCTTGAGGAGGTCGACGTCGCCGCCGCAGTTGCGGACGACCGTGGCCACTTCGCGGTCGTGGAGCAGCGCGAAGAGGAGGTGCTCGATCGTGACGTACTCGTGGCGGCGCTTGAGCGCCTCGCTGAGGGCGAATTCGAAGGTCTGCTGCAGTTGACGTGCAATCATGAGTTTGCGGCGCTGCCGGGGAAACGCAAAGGACGAGCCCGCGCATTTCGCAGGGGTTGCCGGGGGTACGAGAACGATCCAGCGGCAACGTTGTTGACCCACCAAAGTCAGCCGTTTTGCTCAGCGTTTGACCCTGTTCCGCGCGCCCATTGAGTGAAATCAAGCATTTACGAGTAACGATTTCTTGGCGGACTTCCTGCTCTACCTCGCGCCACTCAGACTCGGACCAATGAGGAGAAAGGACGTTCAATGAAGAAAGCTCTCACCGTTCTCATGTTGTTCATGGCCATCCCGCTCTTCGCCGGAGGGGCGAAAGACAAGACCATCCGGAAAGCGAGGAAGGCCATCCCCAACTCCTACATCGTCGTCTTCGAAGGGCGCGTCGACGACGCGGCCGGCGTCGCCGACGAGCTCGCGCGCACCCACGGCGCGAGGACGAAGTTCGTCTACGGCGCGCTGAAAGGCTTCGCCGCGGAGATGCCGGAATCGGCCGCGCAGGCGATCGCGAACGACCCGCGCGTGAAGTACGTCGAGGAAGACAGCATCGTGTCGATCGACACGACGCAGAGCCCCGCCACGTGGGGCCTCGACCGCATCGACCAGCGGAACCTGCCGCTGAGCAACAGCTACACGTATGCGACGACGGCGTCGAACGTCCACGCCTACATCGTCGACACCGGCATCCTGATCTCGCACTCCGACTTCGGCGGGCGGGCCTCGGTGGGCGTCGATGAGATCGGCGACGGGCACAACGGCATCGACTGCAACGGGCACGGCACGCATGTCTCCGGCACGGTCGGCGGTGCGACGTACGGCGTGGCCAAGGGCGTCTCGCTCGTGGCCGTGCGCGTGCTCGACTGCAGCGGCTCCGGCACGAACTCAGGCGTCATCGCCGGCGTGAACTGGGTGGCCAGCAACGCCATCAAGCCGGCCGTGGCGAACATGTCCCTCGGCGGCGGCGCCTCGCAGGCCCTCGACGACGCCGTGACCGCGGCCGTCAACGCCGGCGTCGTCTTCTGCGTCGCGGCCGGCAACGGCGACGCCAACGGCAACGCCGTCGACGCCTGCACGACCTCGCCGGCGCGCGCCGCGGCGGCCATCACCGTCAGCGCCACGGACTCGACCGACACCAAGCCGGTGTGGGCGAACATCGGCACCTGCGTCGACATCTTCGCGCCCGGCGTGAGCATCACGTCGGACTGGTTCTCGTCGACGACGGCGACGAACACGATCAGCGGCACGTCGATGGCGACGCCACACACGACCGGCGCGTCGGCGCTCTACCTGGCCGGCAACCCGACCGCGACACCGGCCTCGGTGGCCAGCGCGCTCACCAGCAACGCCACGAGCGGCGTGGTCATCAACGCCGGCACCGGCTCGCCGAATCGCCTGCTCTACACCGGCTTCATCGGCGGCGGCGGCTCGGCGCCGGCGATCAGCAGCTTCTCGCCGACCAGCGGCGGCGTCGGGACGACGGTCTCGATCAGCGGCACGAACTTCACCGGCGCGACGAGCGTGAAGTTCAACGGGCAGTCGGCCTCGTTCAGCGTGATCAGCTCGACCTCGATCAGCGCCTCGGTTCCGAACTGCTCGAGCACGGGCACGATCTCGGTCACGACGCCGAACGGCACCGGCACAAGCGCGAGCTCGTTCACCGTCACCGGCTGCACGACCCAGCAGCAGCTCCTCGGTAACCCCGGCTTCGAGAACGGCTCGGCCAGTCCGGCGCCGTGGGTCCCGACCGCCGGCGTGATCGACAACTCGACCGGCGAGCCGGCGCACAGCGGCTCGTGGAAGGCGTGGCTCGACGGCTACGGCACGACGCACACCGACTCGATCTACCAGGACGTGACGATCCCGTCGACGGCGACGAGCGCGACGCTGACCTTCTGGCTGCACATCGACACGGCGGAGACGACGACCACGACGGCGTTCGACACGCTGAACGTGCAGGTCCGCAACACGGCGAACACAGTGCTGGCGACGCTGGCGACGTATTCGAATCTCAACAAGAACACCGGCTACGCGCAGAAGTCGTTCGACGTGACGGCGTACAAGGGGCAGACGATCCGCGTCTACTTCCTCGGCACGGAGGACAGCTCGCTGCAGACGTCGTTCGTCATCGACGACACGGCGCTGAACGTTCAGTAAAGACTCGGAGCGCCGGCGTCCTCGCCGGCGCTCCTTACGCCGCCGAGGTGCGTCGCGTCGCTCCGAACAACGACGCCAAGTCCTCCGCAAAGCGCAGGGCATCGCGCGGATCGAGGGTCGCGATCGTCACGCGAATGGCCGGCTCGCTGCGAATGCGATAGCGCTCGCCGGCCTTCACTGCCCACCCTTTCCGCATCAGCGCCTGCACGGCCGCGCTCTCCTCGGCCAGCGGGATCCAGACGTTGAGCCCCGACGCGCCGTGCGCCTCGATCCCGCGCGCTTGCAGCGCGGCGAGCAGCGCGCGGCGGCGCTCCGCGTACGTGCGCTCGGCGCGCGCGAGCCGGCGCTGCACGTTCCGGTCGCGCCACAGCGCGGCCACGAGCGTCTGCAGGAGATGGCTGACCCAGCGGATGCCGAGCGTCTGCCGCCCCTCGACGCGCGCGATCGTGGCGGCGTCGCCGGCGAGGAGGGCGACGCGGAGGTCGGGGCCGAGCGACTTCGAGACGCTGCGCACGACCGCCCAGCGCGCGCGCCCGGCGTCGATGAGCGTGACGTACGGCACGCCGGCGACCGGCCCAGCGTGGTCGTCTTCGATGACGAGCATCTCCGGCCGCGTCTTCAGCACGGCGCGCAGGCGCCGCGCGCGCCGCTCGCTGAACGCCGCGCCGCTCGGGTTCTGCGCGCGCGGCGTGACGATGAGCGCGGCGGCCTTCGGCAACGCGTCGGGGAGAATGCCTTCGTCATCGATCGGCACCGGCACGGCCACGAGCGACAGCGCGGCGAGGAGGTCGGCGACGCCGCTGAAGCAGGGGTCCTCGACGGCGACGCGGTCGCCGGGGCGGAGGTGCTCGCGGAGCACGCGCTCGATGCCGTCGAGCGCGCCGCTGACGACGGCGACGTGCCCGGCCGGCACGCGGTTGGCGGCGAAGTGCTCCCTGGCGATGGCGATCAGGCCGGGGTCGTTGAGGACATCGCCGTAGAGGCGCGGCGGCACGCGCAGCGTCCGCACGACGCGCTCGGCGTCGGGCAGGAGCGCCGGATCGGGATTCCCCTCGGCGAGGTCGCGCACGCCGGCCGGCAGTGGCGCGTCCGGGAGCGCGGCCACGGGCGGGGCGGGGCGGATGCGCGTGCCGCGGCGGCCGTCGGCGACGGCCACGCCGCGCTCGCGGAGGAGGCGGTAGGCGGCGGCGGCGGTGGCGGGGGAGACGCCGAGGCGCGCGGCCAGGAGGCGGACGGGTGGGAGGGCATCGCCGGCGGCGGCGCGGCCGGCAGCGAGCGCATCCTCCACGCTGCCGGCGATCTTGACCGCCGTGTCGCCGCTGAGATAGCTTTGTACTAGCATATGAGCAAGATTGTATTAGAACAAACGGAGCGGACCAAAGTCAAACGCCTTCCGGACCGTGCCTCGTACGACCGGGAGACGATCTACGCCATCGTCGACGAGGCGCTGATCTGCCACGTCGGCTTCGCCGTCGACAATCAGCCATTCGTCATTCCGACGATCCACTGGCGCGACGGCGACACGCTCTACTTTCACGGCTCCGCGGCCAGCCGCATGCTCCGCACGCTGCGCGGCGGCGTCGACGCCTGCGTCACCATCACGCTCCTCGACGGCCTCGTCCTAGCGCGTTCGGCGTTCCATCACTCCATGAACTACCGCTCCGTCGTCGTCTTCGGCAAGGCGCGCGAGGTCGCCGACCGCGACGAGAAGCTGCGCGCGCTCGCCAGGCTCGTCGAGCACATCACCCCCGACCGCGCCGCCGCCGTCCGCCCGCCCAGCGAGAGCGAGCTGCGCCAGACGCTCGTCCTGGCCCTGCCGCTCGACGAAGCGTCGGCGAAGATCCGCAGCGGGCCGCCGATCGACGACGAAGCGGACTACGCGCTGCCGGTCTGGGCAGGGGTGGTGCCGATCGCGCTGACGAAGGGCGAGGCGATCGATGACGAAGCGGTTGGCGATTAGCGGTTGGCGATTAGGGCCACCGAATCGCGAGTCGCGAATCGCGAATCGCGATTCGTTCGTCGACGTGGCTCGGAATGACACGGTACCTAACCGCCAACCGCTAACCGCTAGTCCCTAGCGCTCCACGGCGGCACGACGCCGTTCATGCGCGCGTACGCGATCGACTGGCCGAGGTGCTCGTGCAGGTGGTTCAGCGCCGTCATCAAGGCGCCGCGGTGCGTCGTGTCGTAGCCGAACATCTTGATCGGCTTGTCGAGGTCGGCGTCGCTCGCCTGCGTCGCCACCATGCGCAGGTACTCGAACGACTTGCGCAGCTCCTCGATCACGCGCTTCTTCTCGGCGATCTTCTCGAGCGTCTGCGTGTCGTACGACGGCGGCTTCGCGCCGGCGAACGTGGCAAGGAAGTAGTTGCCGCCGGCGATGTGCATGTAGACCTCGCTCACCGAGCGCACACCCGGCGCCGGGCGCCACGCGTACTTCGACGCCGGCATGGCCTCGGCCAGCTCCACGATCTTCTTCGACACGTCGTCGAGATCGTGCAGGAACTCGGCGCGGAAGCCGCTCTTCGGCATCCCGTTCTGCGGCGGCGCCTTCACCGCGGCGAGCGCGGAGCCGGCGAAGAGCGGCGTGGCGAATAGAAAGGCTGCTGCGGCGGCTGCTGCAAAGCGGAACGTCATCGTCGAAACCTTACTCCTTTCGAATGTTCGCCAGCAACGAATGCTCGGGGCCGAGCACCACGTTGCGCGGCTTCAGCGGAATCTGCTTCTGCACCGTCGTCGTGTCGTCCTTGATCGGCACGAACATCGTCGCCTGCTTGTTGCCGTCGAACTCCAGGCGCACCGGCGCGAGGAACACGAATCCGGGCGAGACGTCGGAGCGCTTCACGTTCAGCGTCAGCCTGAACGCGTCGCCGTCCGGCTCGACCTTGTAGCTGTAGCGCAGCGTCGGGATCTCCGCGCCGTACACCCAGGCGTCGAAGAACCATCCCCAGTTCCCCGGCGCGTCGCGCTCGATGACTTTGCGGAAGTCCTCGGTCGTGGCCAGCTTGCCGCTGTAGTCGTGGACATAGTCGGAAAGGATCTTGAGGAACAGCTCGTCGTTGTGGGTCTTCTCGCGCAGCATCGTGCGCAGCATGTGGATGACGAGCGGCCCTTTGACATAGGCTTGCACGTCGAAGCCGATCGGATAGTCGCCGGTCGAGGCGCGCTGGCCGATGCCAATCGGCCCGACGCGCTTGCGCGCCGAGGCGCGGACGTCGAGGAGCCATCCGCGCATGTACTTGCTGAAGGCGCTGTTGATGCTCCCCTTGATCGTGCTGTCGTAGACGTCGAGGATCTCGTTGAAGTGCGCCGGCCCGTCCTTCACCGTCGACTGCACGAACATCATCGACGCGTACTCGGCCAGCGACTCGCTCAGCCACTGGTCGCGATACCACTTCCAGCCGACGCGATGCCCGAACCACTCGTGCGCGGCCTCGTGGCCGCGGAAGAGCTCCGTGGCGCCGGGGTGCTCGCTGTACTCCGACTCGGCGAGGTGGAGAAATCCGTCGAAGGCCTGGCCGTGGTTGCCGGTGATGCTGGTGACGTAAAGCGTGTCGCCGCCGAGCGGATCGCCGAGGATCGCTTGATAGAACTGCAGGGCGTTGGCGACGTCGGCGCCGCTGTTGCGGATGCGCGTGGCGGTGTCGAGGCCGCTGGCCCATCCGAACGAGACGATCTTCGGCAGACCCTTGATCGGATCGAGCGGCACTTCCACGAAACGCTCGGCGGTGACGAAGGTGACCATCTTCGTCGGCTTCTCCACGAGCCACACCGACGTGCTCGTGCTGTCGCCTTCTTTCTCGCTCGTCTTGCGCCCCATGCTGCGGACCTGGTTCTTCTTGCCGACGGTGAGCTCGAGCTTCGCCGTGTGCATGTCGAACGCCTCCGGCACGGTCGGGTACCAGACGTTTCCGGGGGCGTAGTTCGAGGTCGCGAGCTCGTAGTCGAAGGTGATACGGCGCGGCTCATCTTTCTTCAGCGGCTCGGGGAAAAGGAGCGTCAGCGTGGAGTCGTGGAGGCTCTTGTCGAACTGCTTCGTGCGCGCGCCGATGTGGTCGCGCAGCACCACGAGCGGCTGTCCCTTCTCGTCTTTGGCCGTGACGTTCTGCGCCGCCGGATGGAGCTGCAGCGGGAGCGCCACGATGCCGGCTTCGGCGGGCGAGAGCTCTTCTTCGACGACGTAGTGGCCGTTGATGACGCGCTGGTCGGTGTCGCCGACTTTCTCGACGCGCAGCCGCGTCAGGTCGGCTTTGACGTCGATGTGCGCGAGCGTCGCCAGGCGGCTCTCGCGCGGCCCGGGACGCCCGTCCGTCGTCCGATCCTCGGCGCGGTCGAGGCTGACCCACGACTCCTCGAAGGCCTGTTTGAAGCGCGTCAGCTGGATCTCCTCGTTGCGGCCGGAGTCGTAGTCGAACGTGATCCAGTCGTACGCCGGAGTCTTGATCGCGGCCGTCCACTGCAGCGCGCCGGGGTTGGCCATGGCGGCGATGACGTGCGCGTCGACGTCGCGGAAGAGATCGATCAGCCAGTGGTTCTGCTGCTTCTCGGCGACCGCGTTCGTGGTGAACGGCGGCCTGGCCGCGCCCGGAAAGAGCTTGTCGATGGTGTCGTCGGAGACGCGCAGGACGAGCTGCGACATCGGCTCGTCGATCTGCGTGAGGAGCGGCGCGTCGGCGAAGCGGCGCAGCTGCGCGAGCTCGTACTTGTCGGGGACGGTCATGGCGAAGCGGCCGTCGCCGTCGAAGACAAGGCCGGTCACGCGGCCGGACGACGTCGGCGCGGCGAGCGCGACGGTGCCGGACTTGAGCGTGAACGTGGCGGTGTCGCGCGTGAAGGTGACCGGATGGCTCAGCGGCACCGGCGCGCCGTATTGCCACTTCTGCAGCGTGTCGTAGTCGGCTTTCCACTGGTCGGGAGTCGCGGCGTGCGCGGGCAGGCCGAGGGCGAGCACGAGAAGGACATAGCGCATGGAAAGATGGCCTCGAAGATGGATTGCCGGCAGGGTAGCACGGCGGGATGACAAATGCCGCGGGCTGTGTTACTTCGGCCGCACATGCTGCGCCCCAATCCGTTCCTGCACGTCGACGCGGACCGCATCTACAACCCGCTGACGGACCGCGCGCTCGTCGCGGGCGACGCGGAGTTCGAGCGCGTGCGCGACGGGGTTCTCGATCCCGATCTCGAGGCCGCGGGGTGGCTCGTGCGCGACGATGTCTCGCGCAAACATCGCCTGAAGATCGTGTCGCTGGAGACGGCGACGGCGTGCAATCAGAAGTGCTACTTCTGCCCGGTCTCGATCGCGCCGCGCGCGGACGAGGAGATGTCCGAGGCGATGTTCGAGAGCATCGTCGGGCAGCTGACGGCGTTCGGCGCGACGTTGGAAAGCGTGTTTTTGCAGTCGTACAACGAACCGACGATCGATCGACGTTTCGTACAACAGTGCCGCACGCTCTTCGCCGCGAAGCTGCCGGTGGCGGTGCTGAGCAACGGCTCGGGCCTGACGCCGGCGAAGGTCGACGCGCTGGCCGACGCCGGGCCGCTGCGCTTCCTCTGCATCAATCTCTCGACGCTCGACCGCGAGCGCTACGCCCGCGACCGCGGCGAAGACCACCTCGGCATCGTGCTTCGCAACCTCGACTACGCGAAGGGCGTGGCCGTGGCCGCGGACATGAAGATCGTGGTGCTCGGCATCGGCGACGCGATGCACGACGCCGATTTCGCGGCGATCGGCGAGCGCTTCGCCGGCAGCCTCTTCGGCGTGGAGAAGCACGTGGTGATGGACCGCGCCGGCTGGCTCGACGTCGGCCTCAAGCCCCCCGCCCGCAAGACGCACCTGCGCGGCTGCGACAACGTCGGCTCGAGGCCCCTGCAACACCTGCACATCACGCCGGCCGGCAAGTGCGTGCTCTGCTGCGAGGACTACGACGAGCGCTACGTGGTCGGCGACCTGGCCACGAGCACGATCGCCGCGGTGCTGGAGGGCGATGAGGTGGCGCGGCTGCGGAAGTGGGTGTACGGGATCGAAGAGGCGCCGGCGGACTTCATCTGTAGGAATTGCGTGTTCGCGCGGTAGTGCGTAACGCCTCGGGAGGCGGCGAGGACGCCGCCTCGCCAGCCGTCGTGGACGACGGCGCTACCATCCACCACAACTTCTTCACCTCCGCGTTCATCAGTGCCTCCACGTCCGCCGGCGCGAACTGGCTGGCGTGGATGCGGGCATCCTCGACGAGGTAGTGCCAGTCGGCGGCGGCGTCGACCTCCACCGCATCCGCGCGGGCGGCGCTGAATGTTGCGAGGCCGGTCACGAGCGTCTCGACGAAGCGGACGCGCGAGGGGCCGATCGCGTCGAGCACCAGCTGGCCGACCTCGCGGTGCGCGGGGTGGCCGGTGCTGCCGTGCGCGGGGTCGAACGTGTAGACGACGTCGGCATGCTCGGCGGCCACCGCGTCCGCGATCCGCGCGACCAGCGCGGCGCGGTCGCCGGCGGCCCACGTCGCGTCGACGTCCGTGATCGTGTCGGCGTAGCTCCATTGCGTCACGTGCGCGTGCAGCGCCGCGGCGGCGCTCTGCATCTCCGCGCTGCGCAGCGCGCCGAGGTCGCCGCAGCCGCCGGGGAGCTTGCAGGGGCCGTTCTCGCCGCGCGTCATCACGAGGAACGCGCAGTCGGCGGCGGCGCACGCACGGCCGAGGAGCGGGGCGAGGAGCAACTCGTCGTCGGGGTGCGCGCCGATCCACATCACGTGCAGGCCGGGCGGGCGGGCGGCGCGGGGGCGGGCCGCAAGCGGCAGCGCGACGAGCGCGGCGAGGAGCAGCGCGGCCTTCATCGGCGGCGGAACTGCAGCAGGAGATAGCCGTAGACGCCGCGGCGGTATGCCTCCGCGTAGCTCGTGCCGCTGGCGATCAGCTCGTCGATTTGTGCTGACGACAGGCCGAGGTCGTCGATCAACGCGGAGCGGTAGCGGGGGAGGCGGGCGATGAAGTAGTCGATCGTCGGGGGCGCCTGCGCGGAGAGGTCGACGCGCTCGGCGACGTCGAAGCCGTGGCGCGCGGCGGCGTCGAGGAACGCGTCGAGGCGATGGAGCACGCCTTCGTCGCCGAGCGCGAACTCGTCCAGCACGACGACGTGCGGCGCGAGCTCCGCGGCCTTGGCGAAGAGCTCGTCGGAGTCGATGTACTGCGACGACTCCTGGAACACGATCGTGTCGTACGAGCCGTTCATCTCCTCGAACTTTACGCACGCCACCGGCAAAGCGTCGCCGTGCCGCGCGCGGGCCATGGCGATCTGCTGCGCGTCGGGCGTGACGCCGAACGCGTCGTAGCCGAGGCGCACCAGGCGCGCCAGCGTCGTGCCGAGGCCGATGCCGGCCTCGAGGATGCGGGCGGGCGGCGGGGGGAGCCGCGACAGCAGCAGCGACGTCGAGCGCTCCTGCGCCGCGGAGATTGACTCGCCGTCGCGCTCGAAGAGGCCGTAGTGCAGGTGCTCGACGCCGCCCTCCTCCAGCGTCAGCACGTGCATGAAGACGTTCAGCGGGTAGTAGAAGTCGCGATACGGTACGGTCATGCGGCGGCGGAATTGTAGAATCGACGGGTGAAGCGCGCTGCGATTGCTGTTTTCCTCCTGCTGGCCTGCCAGCGCCACGCGCCGCCGGCCGAGATCAAGGGCGTCGTCCACGTCACGACAACGAACAAGCCCTCCAACGAGCGGCGCGTCAAGGAAAAGGATCTCGTCCGCCCCGGCAGCGGGCGCTTCCTCGACTCGGCGAAGCTCGGCACGAAGCTCGGCGCCGACGGCAGCGTGGCCGAGGAGACCTTCGCGTTCCCCCAAGGCCAGCCGATCTACTTCACGCTGAACCTGCGCGAGTCGCCGGCCGGGTTGCAGACGCACGTCGTGTGGCTCGACGACAAGGGAAAAGAGCTCGGCAAGGAGCTGCATCAGATGAACGGCGCGAAGAGCGTGACGTTCGCGATGAAGACGCCGCTCGCGCCAGGCATCTACCGCGTCGAGGGTTACTGGGGCGGGAACTTCGCGGCCGAGAAGACGTTCGAAGTCGTGGCCGCGAAGAAGAGGTAGCGATGGCGCAATGGCCCGACGGGGAGTTCCTCGTGCCGCTCTTTCCGCTGCCGAACCTCGTCTTCTTTCCGCAGACGCGCATGCCGCTGCACATCTTCGAGCCGCGCTACCGGCAGATGATCGCCGACGCCGTGGCGGGCGAGATGCGCTTCGGCATCGTCCTGCTGCGGCCGGGGTGGGAAGACCACTACTTCGGCGCGCCGGCGGTGCATCCGTGGGGGACGCTGACGGTCATCGAGCAGGCCGTGCCGCTCGACGACGGCCGCTTCAACATCCTCGTGCGCGGCGAGGTGCGGATCCGCATCGTCGAGGAGGTGAGCGCCGATCCGTACCGCCTCGCGCGCGTCGTGGCGCGGCCGGAGCACGAACGCGACGACGCCGCCGCGTACGCGCAGCGCACGTGGCTCGCCGATCTGTCGCGCCAGTACCTCCGCTACCTGCCGGAGCAGACGGCGGTGCCGGAGATCGAGAGCGTCGGCCTCGAGCCGCTGACGAACGCGCTGATCATGTCGCTGAACGTCGACACGGAGGAGAAGCAGCGCCTGCTCGAGCTGGACGACCTGCTCGCGCGCGCCGAGGAGGTCGGCAGCGAGCTGCAACGGCGCATCGAGAGCCTGCAGGTGCTGGGGCCGTACCGGCGCGACAGCGATCCGCGCTGGAATTAGAGGAGGGCGCAGAGCGCAGGGGGCAGGGCGCAGGTGGTGGTCGTCGCGGCGGCGGCTGGTGTTGGTCGTGGGCACCTATCGTGCGGCCGCAAGAGCAACCACCTGCGCCCCGCGCCCTGCCCCCTAGAGAAGCGCCAGCAGCGCGTCGCGCGTGAACGGCTTGGCGAGGAACGCGTCCGCGCCCGCCTCGCGCGCTTCGTCCTTCAACTGCTCGTCGCCGCTCATGACGATGACGCGCGGCGGCGCGGCGCTCTCCTTGATCTTGCGGCAGAGGCGGAGGCCGCCGAACTGGGGGAGGATGAGATCGACGACGACGGCGTCGAAGCGCTCGCCGCCGAGCCGCTGCAGCGCGTCCTCAGCCGTCGCGGCCTCGGCGACGTCGTGCCCGCGCAGGTAGAGCGCGGCGATGCGGCGGATGTGCACGTCGTCGTCGACGACTAGGAGCTTCATGGTTGTTAGTTCTTAGTTCTTAGTTCTTAGGTTTGTAGCGCCGACCACGATAACGCGAAGAAGCAAAAAACTAAGAACCAAGAACCAAGAACTAAGAACCCAAGAACGCCTCCGCCAACCGCGCGATCGTGTCGCGCTCCGCTCGCGTCCGCCGCACCAGGAACGCCCCCGCGGCTGGGCCGCGGACGCCGGCGAGCGCCGCGTCGAGCAGCGCGGGCCGCGACAGGAGGAACGCCGCGCGGCGGCTCCAGGCGATGCGTTTGGCGAAGAGCTCGTGGTGCCGCTGCCGGTACGCGTCCTCGGCGCGGTTGCGGTCGGCGTGCAGCGCGTCGACGATGAATGGCGCTGCGACGAGCGCCGACTGGATGGCCATGGCCATGCCGTTGCCGGTCAGCGGATCGATGATCCCCGAGGCGTCGCCGACCATGAAGATCCCGTGCTCGACGGCGGAGCGGGCGCGGAAGATCACCGGCTCCGAGGAGAGAAAGCCCTCCTGCGCCGGCGCGTAGCGGGCGTACATCGCCTCGAGCGCCGGCTCCTCGCCGCGGATCTCGTCGACGAACGAGTCCCAGCGCCCCTTGTGGTGCGCGAGGCGGCTGGCGTGCACGAGGCCGCAGATGTTCGTGACGCCGCCCTCCACCGCGGCGACGCCGAGGTAGCCGCGGCGGAAGGAGTGGAGCTCGATGACGCTCGTGTCGGTCGCGCCGCGGTAGTGGCGCTTGAAGCCGAAGTTGCGGTGCGCGCGGTCGCGGACGAAGCTCCGCGCGAGCTGCTGGTCGAAGCGGCCCCAGCGGCCCCACGCGCCGACCACGATGCGTGCGTTCGTCATGCGCAGGTCCGTCGCCGTCGTGCCCGTGATCGGCGTCGCGCCGGCGGCGACGGCGGTGCGGAACAGGAGATCGTCGAGCAGCATCCGCGACACGCCGCGCGCGGCGTGCGGCAGGTCGAAGTCGTACGTGCGGTGGCGCGACACGACGCGGCAACGGGTGATGTGCGGCGCGTCCGGAAGCGCGATGCCGAGGGCGTCGAGGACGGGTAGCGCGTCGTACGACAGAAACTCGCCGCAGAGCTTGTCGCGCGGAAACGTGTCGCGGTCGATCAGCGCGACGGAGACGCCGCGGCGGGCCAGCAGCGCGGCGAGCGTGGATCCCGCCGGGCCGGCGCCGACGATCGCTACTTCCACATCAGGATCGCCCATCGGTACGGAAAGTAATTCTCCACCACGACGCGTCGGGCGCCGGCGCGCTGCGCGATGGCGCGCGCCTCGGGCGTCGTGTAGCCGCGGCGGACCGACGCCGGCGCGTCGAACGCGGTGATGCGGCCGACGAGATGGAGCCAGCGCAGGAGCAGCGTGACGAGAAGCGGCACGGCGTGCCGTTGCGTGTCGGTGAAGGCGACGCCGGTGCGTGCCACGCGGAGCGACTCCTCGAGGATGTCGACGTTCTCCTCGGGCGTGAAGTGGTGGAAGAAGTGCGACGACGTGACGGCGTCGGCGGCGTTGTCGCGGAAGGGGAGGCGGCGGGCGTCGGCGACGACGCGGAACGCGCGCGTGGGGCGATAGGCGAGGTGGCGGATGTTCCAGTCGACGGCCACGCCGCGGCCGCCGAGAGAGTCGACGAGGTCGGCGGTGCCGGCGCCGAGATCGATGACTAGGGGATTCCTCGCTGCGCTCGGAATGACACGGCGCACCATCTTGCGGTACACCCGCATCCCGCCGTAGTACCGGTTGAACCGCTGCAGATCGCGCAGCGAGCGCTCGACGTCCTCGGCTGGAGCATCGTGCTCGTCGAGCAGCTCGGGCGTGTCGAGCCGTTGCATCAGACTCGCTTCAGCACCAGCGCCGAGTTCTTCGAGCCGAAGGCGATCGTGTTGCACACCGCGGCGTCGATGCGCGCGCGGCGGCCGAGGTCGGGGACGTAGTCGAGATCGCACTCGGGATCGGGCACATCGAGGTTGATCGTCGGCGGCAGCACCTCGTCGCGGAACGCCATCAGCGTCGCGGCGAGGCCCGCCGCGCCGCACGCGCCCTGCGGGTGGCCGATCATCGACTTCGTCGCCGAGCCGGCCAGCTTCGTGGCGCGCTTGCCGAACGCGATCTTCACCGCGCGCGTCTCGATGCGGTCGTTCAGGTCCGTCGACGTGCCGTGGTAGTTGAGATAGCCGACGTCGCTCGCATCGATGCCGGCGTCCTTCATCGCCAGCGTCATCGCGCGCGCCGGCTCCTCGCCCGACTCGTCCATGCGCACGCGGTGGTGCGCGTCGCACGTGGATCCGTATCCGCCGACTTCGGCGTAGATCTTCGCGCCGCGCGCCCGCGCCGTCGACTCGCGCTCCATCACGAACATCCAGGCCCCTTCGCCGAGGACGAAGCCGTCGCGGTCCTTCGAGAAGGGACGCGAGGCCCGCTCCGGTGCGTCGTTGCGCGAGTTCGAGATGATGCGCATGATGCAGAACCCCGTCATGACGCCCTCGGTGATCGTCGCGTCGGCGCCGCCGCAGAGGATGTAGTCGCAGACGCCGAGCTTGAGGTTGCGGTACGCGTAGCCGATCGCATCGGTCGACGACGTGCAGCCGGTGGAGATCAGGTGCGAGAAGCCGTGGAGGCCGTAGGCCATGGAGATCTCGCTGGCGATCGTGCCGATCGTCCCCGACGGGATCGAATAGATCGAGGCCTGCTTCGTGGCGCCGCGGAACCACAGCTCGTACATGCGCTCGCTGAACTCCACCGAGCCGCCGCCGGAGCCGAGCATCACGCCGATGTTGCGGCGCGTCTCGAGGTCGAGCTCGCGCGGGTCGAGCTTGGCGTCGCGCAGCGCCTCGTCGGTGGCGGCGATGGCCATTGGAACGACGCGCGCGACGTGGCGCTGGTTCTTCGCGTCGACCCACGTCTCAGTGTTGAAGTCGACCTCGCCGGCGATGCGGCAGGGGAGCGACGCGGCGTCGAAATGCGTGATGCCGCGAATGCCCGAGCGTCCCTCGACCAGCGAACGGAAGTAGTTCTCGCGGCCGACGCCATTCGGGCTGAGGGCGCCGAGGCCGGTGATCACGATGCGGTCGTTCACGTGTGGAGTCCCAATGATACGATGCTTAACGATGCCGAAATTGGTGACATTTCTGTTGACTCTGCTGATTGCCGCAACGGCGGCGGCGCAGCAAAAACCGGCGGATGAGCTCGCGCGCCGCGCCATCGACGTCATGGCCGGACCAGCGTGGGAGAAGGCGCGCTACTTCGAATTCAACTTCGTGGTCGAGCACGGCAAGACGCGCTCGATTGCCGTGCCGCAGCGCTGGGATCGCACGACCGGGCAGTACCGCGTCACCGGCCGCGACGCCAAGCAGAACGACTTCGTCGTGGTCATGAACGTGAACACGCAGAAGGGCCGCGTCTGGCTGAACGGCGAGGAAGTCACGGACGCGCGGCGCGACGACACGCTCGGCCTCGCGTACAAGCGGTTCCTCAACGACACGTACTGGCTGCTCATGCCTCTGCGGATGCTCGACGCCGGCATCGTCCGCGAGGCGGTGGGCGAGCGCACGGACTCGTGCGGCCGCACGTGGGACCTGCTGAAGCTGACGACGGCGGCCGACACGGCGTGGGCGTGGATCAACCGCGACAGCGGCCTGGTCGAGGAGTGGGACATGCGCGTGCAGGGCACGCCCGCCGAACAGCCGCCGGTCGAGGTGATGTTTCACGATTACGGGCGCTACGCGGGCGTGCTGATCTCGACGCGCCGCGAAGTGCGGAACAGCAACCAGACGATCCTCATCGAGAACCTGAAGATCTCCAGCGACGTCCCGAAAGGGGCGTTCGACAAATAGGGCGCGGGGCGCAGGGGGCGGGGCGCAGGGGGCGGGGCGCAGATCTAGCTTCGTAACCTGCGTGACCGCGCCGGCAACCATACTTTATCTGCGCCCCGCCCCCTGCGCCCCGCGCCCTGGAGTATTACGGCTTCACCGAAATCTGATCGATCACGCGCGCCACGCCGTTCACCTTCTGGGCGTCGTGCAGCGCGGTCTGATGGTCGGTCTCGTTCTTGACGTCGCCCTGCAGCGTGACGGTGTCACCGTTGACCTTGATGCTCATGCCGGTGATGTGATCGCCCGCCAGGTTCTTGCGGATCTCCGCCTCCGTCGCGCTGTCGGACGGGACGACCTTGTTCCAGCCCGTGCAGCCGAAGCCGCTCACCAGAGCGAGCGAGATCAACACGGACGCAAACGACTTCTTCATACAAACACCTCCGCGGCGGGTTGAGCAAGCTGCAAGCCACGTCCCCCAACCACCTCCGGTCGCTGCAACGCCGTCTTTAATTCCGTCGCAGTCGTGCTACTCTAGAACCCGGTCCGAACATCATGACGCTGCTGACGATTCGCCTTTTTGGCGAGCTCGAGGCTATTGACCATCGCGGCGACGCGCTGTCGGTGGGCAGCCGCCGCACGCAGGCGGCCATCGTCTGGATGGCCCTTCATCTCGACGCCGAGGCGCCGCTGCGCGACTTCGAGGCGCTCTTCGGCGACGATGCGGCGCTCCTCGCGCGCGACCTCCACTACGCCTTTCGCTTCCTGCCGACGCGCCTGCTCGAGGGCGACGGACCGTCGCTCCGCTTCAACGCCGACGCCGTCCAGGTCGACGCCGCGCGCCTGCTCGAGCTCGACGAGAACGGCTCGATTCCCGCGCTGCGCGAGGCGGCCGAGCTCTACCGCGGCAATCTTCTCGAAGGCTTCGTCAGCGCGGTCGCCGGCTACGACGAATGGCTCGCCGCCGAGCGCCTCCGCTACTGGCGCATCGGCGTCGGCATCCTCGGCCGGCTTCTGGCCGCGCAGATCCGCGCCGGCTGGTGGGAGAACGCCGTCGACATCGCCGGCCGCCTGCTCTCGCTCGACCCGACGCAGGAAGTCGTCCACCGCACGCTCATGCGCCTGCAGCTCGACCAGGGCCGCGCCGACGCCGCGCTGCGCCGCTACCAGGAATGCGTCGAGATCCTCCGTCGCGAGTTCAACCGCGAGCCGAGCGCGGAGACGGAGAAGGTGCACGAGGCCATCCTCGACGCGCTCGAGCAGTCGCCCGCGCCGCGCGACGTCTTCCTCAAGCCGCTCGACCGCCCCGTGCTCATCCTCCTCGTCGAGGACGACCTCGTCTCGCAGGCGCTGATGGAAGGTTTCCTCACCGGCGCCGGCTACGAAGTCATCGCCGTGATCGACGGCGCCGATGCGTTGATGGAGATCGGTCGCCGCCGCTTCGACCTGCTGCTGCTCGACATCAACATCCCCACGCTGAACGGCCTCCGCCTTTTCGAGATCATGATCCAGAAGGGGATCGACACGCCGGCCATCTTCGTCAGCGGCGTGGCCAGTCCGGAGGTCGAGGCGCGCAGCCTGGAGATCGGCGCGGCCGACTTCCTGCGCAAGCCCATCCGCAAGGAAACCCTTCTGCCGCGCGTGCGCGCCATCGTGCAGCGGCGCGAGCGCAGCCAAAATCACGGCGCCAAGTGACCGAGACGATCACCACGAGTGCGCGCGAGGTCGAGCGCCGCAAGCGCGAACGCTACGCCGCGCTCGTGCTGGTCGAGCTCCCGCGGCTCCGCCTCCTCGGCTTCGCGCTCCTCTCCCTCGGCGTCTACCTCAACAACCGCTTTCTCCTCGGCGAGCGTTCGCTGCACGACTGGAGCGTCGTCAGCATCGTCATGGCGATTTACGCGATCGTGTCGTGGATCGTGCAGGCGCTCTTGTACAAGCGCTACGAGATCGACCTCACGCTTTTCTTTCTCGCCGCGGACATTCCGATCTGGATCCTGGCGCTCTACTTCTCCGGCGCGGAGCGGAGCTGGCTCTTCTTCATCCTCTTCATGCGCTTCGCCGACCAGACGCAGACGACGTTCCGCCGCTGCCTGGCGTTCGTGTCGTTCGGGACGTTCTGCTACGGGGCGATGCTGGCGTGGGTGGCGGTCGTCGACGGGCGTCCGCTCGACCTCGGCGCGGTCGTTGCCAAGCTCGCCTTCATCTCCTTCGGCGGCGTTTACATCGCCCTGAGCGCGCGCACGTCGGAGTCGCGGCGCAAGCATCTGGCCGAGGCGATGCACACGTCGCGCGAGGCGATCCGGATGCTCGAGGAGCAATCGATCGAGCTGCGCGACGCGCGGGCGCGCGCCGAGGAGGCCAACGCCGCGAAGAGCGAGTTCCTGGCGAACATGTCGCACGAGATGCGCACGCCGCTGCACGGCATCCTCGGCATGCTGCAGCTGGCCATCGACGGCGAGCGCTCCCCCGAGCGCATGCGCCAGCTGGAGATGGCTCGCCGCTCGGCCGAAGGGCTGCTCGGGACGATCGAAGGAATTCTCGACTTCTCCCGAATCGAGGCCCGCCGCGTCGAGCTCGAGCCGGTCTACTTCTCGATTCGCGACCTCGTGACCGACACGGTGAAAGCGCTCGCCGTGAGCGCCGCGGACAAAGGGCTGGCGGTCTCGTTCGGCGTCGCCGCGGCGGTGCCGGACCGGCTCTGGGGCGACCCGGTGCGGCTGCGCCAGATCCTCGTCAATCTGCTCGGCAACTCGATCAAGTTCACGGCCTCGGGCGAGATCGTCGTGCGCGTCTGGTGCGACGCGCCGGAGGGGAGCGACCTGCGCGTGCGCTTCGAGGTGCGCGACACCGGCATCGGCATCGAGGTGACGAAGCAGGAGCGGATCTTCGAGCCGTTCGAGCAGGCCGAGGGGACGCGCTCGCGGCGCTTCGGCGGCACGGGCCTCGGCTTGTCGATCGTGTCGCGCCTCGTCGCGGCGATGGGCGGCTCGATCGATCTCGTCAGCGAGCGCGGCAAGGGAACGGTCTTCCGCTTCGACGCCGTGCTCGCCGCCGACGAGATCGCTGGCGACGTCGCGCCGGAGTGGGAGCGCGGGCTGGACGGGCTGCGCGTGGTCGTGGTCGAGCCGAATCCGACCGCGCGCGCGTTCGACGGCGACATCCTCCGCGCGCACGGGATGATCCCCGAGCTCTACGCCTCGATCGAGGAGGCGGCGCAGCCGAGCATCCGCGAAGCGTACGGCTGCGTGGTCGCCGACAAGCGGCTGCTCGCCGCGGCGTCGTGGCAGCCGGCGGTGCCGATCGTCCGCATCGCCTCGATCCTCGACGCGCCCGACGACGAGCTGGTGACGGTGACGCGGCCGGTGGGGGAGCGCGAGCTGCTCGACGCGCTCGGCGTGGCCCTCGGCCTGCGCGAGCGCCCGCAGCCGATCGCGCGCACGCCGCGCCTCGACCCCGGCCGCGCGCTGCGCGTGCTGGTGGTCGACGATCATCCGATCAATCACGAGTTCGCCGCCGAGGCGCTGCGCAGGCTCGGGCACGCGGTGACGACGGCGTCGAGCGGCCAGGAGGCGCTGGCGCTGCTCGAGGCGCGCGCGTTCGACCTGGTGCTGATGGACGTGCAGATGCCGGAGATCGACGGCCTCGAGGCCACGCGCCGCTTCCGGGCCATGGAGCGCGGCAAGCACACGCCGGTGGTGGCGCTGACGGCGCACAGCGGCCGCGAGGAACGCGAGCGCTGCGTGGCCGCCGGGATGAACGACGTGATCACGAAGCCGGTGACGACGGCGCGCCTGGCCGCGGTGATCAGCGGCGCCGCCGAGCCGGAGCAGCCGACGGTGCTCGACGCGGTGGGCGGCAACGTGCGCCTGCTGGCCCGCGTGCGCGAAGCGTACGTGCGCCAGACGCCGCGCCTCCTGGCGGCGATCCGCGAGGCGATCGACGACCGCAACCCCGACGCGATCGCCCGCAATGCGCACACGCTGAAAGGGGCGATGTCGAATTTCACCGGCAGCGAGGCGCAGACGCTCGCCGCGGAGATCGAGCAGGCTGGGAAGGACGGGAACTACGTGCGCGCCGCGGACCTGCTGCCGCGACTGGAAGCAGCGGCGGAGGAGCTGGGCAAACGCATTGATGAAGCGCTAGCGTAGTGCCGCCGTCCCGCCCCACTGAACACAGTTTGGCCGCCCCTCATCCGCCGCTTCGCGGCGCCTTCTCCCCGCGAGCGGGGAGAAGGCCCACGTGTCATCCGTTCGGATCGAAGGTTCCGCCGCTGTCCGCGTACGCGCCGGCGCTCATCCTGCCGATCGGGCAAAGGCCCGAACCTTCATCCTTCTGGACGGTGACCTGCCTGCCGGTGGGGTCGGTGAGGGTCCCATCGTCCGCGTGCGCTACGAACGTCAATGAATAGAGAAGAAAGATCAGCGTGTACATGACGGCCTCCTAACCGTTCGGATCGGCGGTTGCGCCGACGTCCGCGTACGCGCCGGCGCTCATCTTGCCGTGGGGGCACAGGCCCGAGCCTTCGTCGTTGTGGACGGTGACCTGCCTGCCGGCGGGGTCAACGGTGGTCCCCTCGTCGGCGTTGACCGAGAACGTCAATGAATAGAGAATGAAGATTAGCGTGTACATGCACTACTAATACGGCCGGACGGACGCTTCGGCAAGGGACTTCACCGGAGCTTGACGCGAACGTTGCGGCGGCGTCGCGCCGCTCACGCGCTGTCGTAGACGAGCGCGCCGCGCCGCCATCCGCCCGACCGCCAGGATCTGCGCGCCGGCATCAGATGGTCCCGTCCTCGATGTTTTTCAAATAGAACGAGAGCGATTCGAGATTGACGCGCAGGTCGACGGTCTTCACCTTGACGCGCTGCGGCGAGCGGATCTGCACGGGCGCGAAGTTCAGCACCGCGAGGACGCCGGCGTCGACGAGCGAGTCGTGCACCGCCTGCGCGCTCTCCGGCGTCACGGCGATGACGCCGATCTCCACGGCGTTGTCGCGCACGACGTCGGCGAGCTTCGTGTACGGCAGCACGGGGATGCCGCTGCGCGAGGCGCGCCCGACCTTGTCGGGATCGGCGTCGACGAGGGCGACGATCTCGAAGCCGGTGCTGTTGAAGCCGCGGTAGTCGGCGAGGGCCATGCCGAGGTTGCCGGCGCCGACGATCAGCACGTTGCGCTTGCGGTCGATGCCGAGCGTGTGCACGAGCTGCTCCTTGAGCCGCTTCACGTTGTAGCCGACGCCGCGCGTGCCGAACTCACCGAAGCAGGCCAGGTCCTTGCGGAACTGCTCGGGCTTGAGATGGAAGTTGTCGGCGAGCTCCTGCGAAGAGACCGTTTCCTTGCCGGCCTGCTCGAGGTAGTTGAGGCAGCGCAGGTAGACCGAGAGTCTCCCGGTCGTCATCTCGGAGATCGTTTCGCGCGCTTCCGGGGGCGGGTTCTTGGACATGCGATCAGGGCAGCAATGCGTGCGCGGCGGCTCCGGCCATCTCGAAGAGCGGCGTCGGGAAGATGCCGATGACGAAGATGCCGATCATCGAGATCGCCAGCGCGCCGGTGGCGAACATCCCGCTCACCGGCACCGCATACCCCTCGGGCGCTTCCTTCATATAGAGGTAGTAGACGACGCGCAGGTAGTAATAGACGGAGACGATGCTGGTGAGGATGCCGACGAGGGCGATGCCGGTGTAGCCGGAGTCGACGGCCGTCTTGAACACGTAGAACTTGGCGATGAAGCCGGCCGTCGGCGGCAGGCCGCTGAGCGAGAACATGCAGATCGTCAGCGCCAGGCCGTAGAACGGACGCCGGAATCCGAGGCCGGCAATGTCGTCGAGCGTCTGCGGATCGTTCTGGTTCTTGGCCAGCATCGACACCACGCCGAACGCGCCGATGTTCATCAGCGCGTAGGTGATGACGTAGACCGTCACCGCGGCCACCGACTGGTCGCGCACGCTGAGCATGGCGATGAGCATGTAGCCGACGTGGGCGATGCCGGAGTAGGCGAGCATCCGCTTCAGGTCGCGCTGGGCGATGGCGGCGAAGTTGCCGATGATCATCGACAGCACCGAGAGCGCCGCGACCATCGACGACCAGCGGGCCAGGTGGAACGTCGGCGTCATGGCGGCGAAGATGCGCACCAGGGCGATGAGCGTGGCGGCCTTCGGCGCGACGGAGAGCCAGCCGGAGACGGGCGTCGGCGCGCCCTGGTAGACGTCGGGCGCCCAGCCGTGGAACGGCGCGACGGCGAGCTTGAAGCCGAGGCCGGCCATGAGCAGGACGAAGGCGACGGTCAGCAGCGGGTTCGTGGCGTCGGCCGTGGCGAAGTAGCGCGCCATGGCGTCGAAGCGCGTCGACTGCGTGGCGCCGTAGAAGAGCGCGGTGCCGTAGAGGACGAAGCCGGTGGCGAACGCGCCCATGAGGAAGTACTTGAGGCTCGCCTCGTTCGAGATCGGCATGCGGCGGTGGTAGCCGACGAGGACGAAGATGCAGATCGACAGCGTCTCCAGGCCGAGGATGACGACGAGGAGGTCGAGGCCCTTGGCCATCATCATCATGCCGACCGTCCCCCACATCAGCAGCGCGTAGAACTCGCCCCCTTCGATGCCCTCGCGCTCGAGGTACTCGCGGGCGAAGAGCGTGGCCAGGATGGCGGCGAGGAGGAAGGTGATGTCGAAGAGCTGCGTGAGCGCGCTGACCTGGTAGGTGCCGCCGAAGAAGTTGCCGCCCTTGACCGCGTTCTCGGAGAGCGCGGCCGCGATGAAGACGATGAGCGAGAGCGGCGCGGTCGTGCCGCGGAGCCTCGGCGCGAACGCGCTCCAGAGGATGAGGAGCATGCCGCCGGCGGAGAGGATGAGCTCCGGGAGGACGGCGTTCATCCAGGCGTTTTCGATCAATGGATGAAGGGTCATCGGGAGGCCTCCACAGCGGCGACGGGCGGCGGGGACGCCGCCTGGCCGGCCGCCGGGACGGCGGCACTACGGGTCAGCATCACCGCGCCGCCGCGGTTCTGCACCGTCGTCAGCAGCTGCTGCACCGACGGCGTCATCTTGCGGAGGAACGTGTTCGGATGGACGCCGATCCAGACCATGAGCACGACCAGCGGCACCATCGCCGCGACCTCGTTCCAGGCGATCTCCTTGACGTGCCGGTTCTCTTCGTTCGTGATCGGGCCGAAGAAGACTTTCTGCACGAGCCAGAGGAGGTAGATGGCCGCGAGGATGACGCCTGTCGCGGCGATCGTGGCCGCCTTCGGCGAGGTCTTGAACGAGCCGGAGAGGATGAGGAACTCGCCGACGAAGCCGTTGAGGCCCGGCAGTCCGACCGAGGAGAGGACGGCGATGATGAAGAACGTAGCGTAGACCGGCATGACGGCGCCGAGGCCGCCGTAGTCGGCGAGCTTGCGCGTGTGGCGGCGCTCGTAGATCACGCCGACAAGGAGGAAGAGCGCGCCGGTCGAGAGGCCGTGGTTGACCATCTGCAGGATCGAGCCTTCGATCGCGGTCTGCTGCAGGGCGAAGATGCCGAGGACGCAGAAGCCGAGGTGCGAGACCGATGAGTAGGCGACGAGCTTCTTCATGTCCGGCTGCACCCATGCCACGAGCGCGCCGTAGATCACGCCGATCACGGAGAGGGCGATGAGCAGCGACGAAAACCTCGCCGTCGCGTTCGGGAAGAACGGCAGGACGAAGCGGAGGAAGCCGTACGTCCCCATCTTCAGCATGACGCCGGCGAGGATGATGGAGCCGCCGGTCGGCGCCTCGACGTGCGCATCGGGCAGCCAGGTGTGCAGCGGAAACAGCGGCACCTTGATGGCGAACGCGAGCGCGAACGCAAAGAACAGCAGCGCCTCGGTGGTCCCACTTCTGTAGTGCATGCCGTAGAAGTCGGTCACGGCGAATGACCAGATGCCGGTGTCGTGGAAGTGGAGAAAAGCCATGTAGATGATGCCGAGGAGCATCAGCAGCGAGCCGGCGATGGTGAAGATGAAGAACTTGATCGCGGCGTAGATGCGGTTTGCGCCGCCCCACACGCCGATGACGAGGTACATCGGCAAGAGCGTCAGCTCGAAGAAGACGTAGAAGAGGAGGAGGTCGGTGGCCAGGAAGACGCCGATCATCGCCGCTTCCATGATCAGGAAGGCGATGACGTACTCCTTCGGATGCTTCTTGATGGCGTTCCAGCTCGACAGGAACACGATGGGGGTGAGCAGCGTGGTGAGGAGGACGAGCCAGAGGGAGATGCCGTCGACGCCGAGGGCGTAGGTGATGCCCCACGACGGGATCCACGGCTTTGCCTCGATGAGCTGCATGCCGGCCACGCCGTCCTCGAAGTGCTGGAGGATGGCGAGGGAGACGGCGAACTCGATGAGCGCGGCGGCGAGGCCGACGACTTTGATCTCCGCGGCGAAGCGGCGCGGGACGAGCATCAGCAGGACCGCGGTGACGATCGGGAGCCAGAGGACGAGGGAGAGGACGTGACTCATGGCGTTGCCTCAGGGCGCAGGGCGCAGGGCGCAGGGCGCAGGTGGTGTTCTCGCAAATGCGCGACTGTCGGCCAGAGGCACGGATTCGTGCGGTGGCAGGACAACCACCTGCGCCCCGCCCCCTGCGCCCTGCGCCCTGCGCCCTCTCATGCCAGCACCCAAATGAACACCACCACCCCCGCGAAAAACATCAACGCGTAATTCCGCACGTTGCCGGTCTGCAGGAAGCGCAGCAGATTGCCGCAGGCGTCGACCGTGTAGCCGAGCAGCGCCAGGGTGCCGTCGATGACGGCGTCGATGCCGCGCCAGAGGAAGATCGAGATCCGCTCCAGCGGCCGCACGACGGCGACGTCGTAGATCTCATCGACATACCACTTGTTCTCGAGCGTCGTCGCCAATCCCTCCGGCAGCCAGCTGTCGCCGGCGAGCTGCGGGTCTTTGAAGCGGGCCCGCGCGATCCACCAGCCGAGGATGGCGATGAGCGTGGAGACGAGAGCGACGGTGATCTCCGTCGTCAGCGGAATCTCGATGATGCCGTGCACTTGTTCGATGTGCGGGATGACGGGATGGAGCCACGTCTCCAGCAGGTTCACCGGCCGCTCGCCGAAGATCTGTGGGATGCCGATGAAGCCGCCGACGAGCGAGAGGATGCCGAGAATCCAGAGCGGAATCGTCATCGACGGCGGCGACTCGTGCAGGTGATGCTCCTGCTCGTGCGTGCCGCGGAACTTGCCGTAGAACGTCAGGTAGTAGAGCCGGTACATGTAGACGGCGGTGAAGAACGCCGCGACGGTGCCGAGGAGCCAGACCACTTTGCCGACCGCCGGGAAGTACGGCGTGGCCCACGCCGAGGCGAGGATCTCGTCCTTCGAGAAAAACGCCGCGGCGAGCGGCAGCCCGGCGATCGCGTACGTGGCGAACTGGAACGTGCGGAAGGTCTGCGGGATCTTGTCGCGCAGGCCGCCCATCTTGCGGACGTCCTGTTCGCCGCCCATGGCGTGGATGACCGAGCCGGAGCCGAGGAAGAGGCAGGCCTTGAAGAAGGCGTGCGTGACGAGGTGGAACACGCCCGCGGTGAACGCGCCGACGCCGACGGCGATGAACATGAAGCCGAGCTGCGAGACCGTGGAGTAGGCGAGGACTTTCTTGATGTCGAACTGGCGGATGCCGATGGTCGCCGCGAAGAGCGCGGTGAGCCCGCCGATGAGGGCGACGACCATCATCGCGCCGGGCGCGAGGCGGTAGAGCACGTTCGAGCGCGCCACCATGTAGACGCCGGCCGTGACCATCGTGGCTGCGTGGATGAGCGCGGAGACGGGCGTCGGGCCGGCCATGGCGTCGGGCAGCCAGACGTAGAGCGGGATCTGCGCGCTCTTCCCGCACGCGCCGAGGAAGAGCAGGAGGCAGATGGCCGTCAGCACGGACGGCGTGACGCCGCCGGCCGCGGCGATCTGCGAGACCTTGCCGAAGTCGACGCTGCCGAAGTACGCAAACATCAGGAACATGGCGATGAGGAAGCCGAAGTCGCCGATGCGGTTGACGATGAAGGCCTTCTTGCCGGCGGCGGGGGCGTAGTCGGTCTTGTAGAAGAAGCCGATGAGGAGATAGGAGCAGAGGCCGACGCCCTCCCACCCGACGAACATCAATAGATAGCTGCTCCCGAGGATGAGGACGAGCATCTCGGAGAGGAAGAGGTTGAGGTAGGCGAAGTAGCGCCAGTAGCCGTCGTCGTCGTGCATGTAGCCGACGGAGTAGACGTGGATGAGGAAGCCGACCCACGTCACGACCATGAGCATGACGATGGAGAGGGGATCGAGCTGGAAGGCGACTTGCGCGCCGATGTTGCCGGAGGAGAACCAGTCGTAGACGACGTCGACCCAGCGCTCGCCGTGCGGCGAAGCGGCGTGGTACTGGACGGCGGCGACGGTACCAAGGATGGCGGGGCCGAGCGAGCCCGCAAGCGCAACGGCGCTGACGAACGGCTTGCCGGCGCGGCGGCCGAACAGACCGTTAATGACGAATCCGGCGAACGGTAGTATTGGGATGAGCCACAGCGTGTTCAGCATCTCGGGACCGGGTGCTGAGTGCTGAGTGCTGAGTGCTGAGTTGGAGTCGGCGCGACGACTTACTCAGCACTCAGCACTCAGCACTCAGAACACCCCATCTCTCCTCGCCGCGAGGAGAGCTCCCCTCGCGCTATTCGTTCTTCAGGCGTTCCTGATAATCCTCACTGCTGGCCGGGTCGAGCTCCCATCGGTTCTTGTCCCGGCTTCGTTCCTTCTCGCCCGCTTTCAGCTCCTCGTCGTCGGCGTACGTGATGCCGAGGGCCTCGCCCATTTCGGCGACGTTGTTCTGTCCCGGCGTCGGCATGTCGCCGGCCACCGCCTCGTCGCCCTGCGACTCGGCCATGTCCCAGCCGGCGTCGATGTCGCCGCCCGAGAGCGTCGGATCCATCCCCGGGTTCTCGCGCAGCCGCTCGGCCAGCTTCTCCGAGCCGGCGCGCACGTCGGGCACGGGCGGCTCGATGCGGTCATCGATGCCGTCGCGGTTCCGGTCTCGCCTCTCGTTTTCTCTCCAGTCAATGAGCTTCTCTGTCTTGTCCATGTTCCTGGCTCCTGGCCAGAAACATTGCGATTTCCCTACCAACGCATGAGATTGGCTTCGTCGACGTCGATGGTCTCGCGGTGATGGAACAGCGAGATGAAGATGGCCAGCCCGACGGCGGCCTCGGCCGCGGCGATGGCCATCACGAAAAAGACGAAGATCAGCCCGTGCAGCTGATGGAACTGCCGCGCGTAGGCGAGGAACGTCAGGTTCACGGCGTTCACCATCAGCTCGACGCACATGAACATCGTGATGCCGTTCTTGCGCGTCAGGAACCCGCAAACGCCGATGGTGAAGAGAACCGCGCTGAGCACGAGGAACCAGCTCGTCGGGATCATTGACGGCTCCCCTGTGTCATCCCGAGCCGCGCAGACGGCGAGGGATCCCCCGCCGGCAGGGGATTCCTCGCTGCGCTCGGAATGACACCCGGCCGTCCGCTGAGCAGCAGCGCGCCGACGATCGCGGCGAGCAGCAGGATCGACACCATCTCGAACGGGAAGATGTAGGCCTCGAAGAGCGCCACGCCGATCTGGCGCGCGTCGCTGAGGAACGGCCCCGGCGGCAGCTGCAGCACGGTGTACTTGACGAGGTAGTAGACGAGGGCGAGGCCGAAGAAGGCGCTGCCCGCGTAGCCGAGGAACTGCTGGATCGGGCGCGTGGGCGGCTCCTCGGCGTGCTGCAGGTTCAGCAGCATGATCACGAAGAGGAAGAGGACCATGATCGCGCCGGCGTAGACGATGACTTGCAGCGCGGCGAGGAACGGCGCGTCGAGCAGGACGTACATGACCGCGAGCGCGAAGAACGACGCCACCAGCGACAGCGCGCCGACGACCGGGTTGCGGTGCAGGATCACCACGAGCGCGAAGATCACGGCTACGGCGGCGAAGAAGAAGAAGACCACGAGCTCGATCAACGCGTACCCCAACTCTGAGCCGAAGGCGAGGAGTCAGCCAAGGCGCCGCACGAATGGCGATTTTCGCGGCGCCTTGGTTGATGCTTCGCTTCGCTCAGCATGAACACTAAATCCACCTCTCCGCGATGAACCACGCCACCAGCACGATGTTCACGACGGCCAGCGGCAGGAAGATCTTCCAGCCGATCTTCATCAGGATGTCGTACTTGAGCCGCGGGATCGTCCAGCGCACCCAGACGAAGACGAAGAGCATGAAGCCGACCTTGGCCAGGAACGCGATCGCCGACAGGAGGAACGCGCCGAACGTGGGCGGCTCGTTGTACCAGGGAACGTCCCAGCCGCCGAAGAAGAGCGTCACGATCAGCGCCGACATCGTCGTCATGGCGATGTACTCGGACATGAAAAACATGGCGAACTTCATCGACGAGTACTCGGTGTGGTACCCCGCCACGAGCTCCGCCTCGGCCTCGGCGAAGTCGAACGGCAGGCGGTTCGTCTCCGCGAACGCCGACACGATGAAGACCACCATCGACAGCCACATCGCCGGCGAGAAGCAGTTCCAGGCCGGGATCTTCACCGTGTCGAAGAGGACGAAGTAGCCGGTCTGCCGCGCCACGACGTCCGTGAGGCGCAGCGAGCCCGCGACCATCAGCGCGCTCACCGCCGCCAGCGCCAGCGAGAGCTCGTACGAGATCATCTGCGCCGAGGCGCGGATGCCGCCGAAGAGCGAGAACTTGTTCGCCGAGGCCCACCCCGCCGTCGTCACGCCATAGACGCTGAGCGAGGCGAGAGCGAAGATCAGCAGCAGGCCGACGTTGACGTCTGCGATGATCGGCTCGAACAGCCGCCCGCCGCCCGCCAGGTGGATCGCGCCGGCGGCCTTGATCCCGAACATCACGCCGATGAGGACGAGGGCGAGGATGAAGAGCGCCGCGGCGACGATCGCGCCGATCGAGAAGTTCAGCTTCGAGTAGTTCGGCTTGCGGTGGTATTTCGCCGCCGCGCCGCCGAGGAGGATGGCCAGCATGGCCAGGACGATCGCGCCGATGAGGCACGTTCCGGCGACGCGCGGCCCGTACATCACCTCGGTCGGGATGTAGAACGGGCGGCCCCAAGGCACCACCGCGATCGTCGTCATGGCCGGCAGGAGGCCGAACATCGGCGCGATGGTGTAGAGCCACTTGTTCGCCTGCGCCGGAATGACGTCTTCCTTGAGGATGAACTTCAGCGCGTCGGCCATCGACTGGATGAGGCCGAACGGCCCGACGCGGTTCGGCCCGAGGCGGTCCTGGATCAGGGCGCTGCCGCGGCGCTCGACCCAGACCATGATCGGCACGACGTTGAGAAGGAGGACGACAACGAGCAGGATCTTGACGATCTCCAGCACGATGTCGACCCGGTCGATGGTCATGCCGCGTCCTCGCGGAACTGCGCCGGGAAGAGTCGCTCGCCGATGCGGCGGAAGATCTCGATGTCGGGGATGGCCTGCCCCTTAGGCATGTACGCCTCGTGGATCTCCTGTACGAGCCCTTGGAGGTTCGTGAAGGTGCCGTCCTTCTCCGCATGGATCGTGGCCGGGAGGAGGACGTCGGCGAACTCGTTCAGCGGATGGTTGGCGTCCCACGAGTGGACGATGAGGAACTTCGCCTTGCGCAGCTCGGCGATGACGGCGGGGTCTTTGGCGCGCTCGCTGAACTCGGCGTCGCAGATGTAGAGGATGGAGTCGGAGAAATCGTCGGCGAGGAAATCGCGGCCTTCGATGCCGAGGGCGGCGCTCACGCCGCGGAAATTCGGCGCGCCCTGCGTGCCGAGGAGCCACTCCGTCCGCGACTTCATCTTGATCGGGCCGACGGAGTCGACAGTCACGTCGATCTTCGCGTTCAGCAGCTCGCCGAAGAGGCGCTTGGCGATCGCCGCCTCCTCGTTCGTCATGTTCGCCGAGGCGATGACGCGGATCGACTTGGCGCCGCGGAGCGCGACGTCGATCGCGTCGATGGCCTCGCCCCACGTCGAGATGCCGAGGTAGTCGTCCTCGGTGCGCACCTTCGGCACGACCACGCGGTCAGTGTCGTAGCGCTCGTACGAGAAGCGGCCGTAGTCGCACAGCCAGTGGTCGTTGACGTCGGGATTCACCCGCGGGCGGTAGCGGAAGATCTGGCCGTTGCGGTGGCCGATGAAGATGTTGCAGCCGACGTCGCAGCCGTTGCAGACGGAGTCGGCGGAGTCGAGGTTCCAGACGCGCGACTCGAAGCGGAACTCGCGCGTCGTCAGCGCGCCGGTGGGACAGACGTCGGTCACGCACGCGCTCATCCAGTTGTCCAGCGGCACGCCGGGGAAGACGCCCACCTGCGTCGACGCGCCGCGCTTGAAGAACGCCAGCTCGTTCGTGTTCGTGATCTCCGCGCAGAAGCGGATGCAGCGCGTGCAGTGGATGCAGCGGTTCATGTTCTGCACGACGTGCGGGCCGATGGCCGTGCGGTCCATGCCGGGGTAGGTGCGCTTGAACTCGCCGTAGCGCGAGGTGACGCTGCCGTAGTTGAACGAGTAGTCCTGCAGCGGGCACTCGCCGGCCTTGTCGCAGATCGGGCAGTCGAGCGGATGGTTGATGAGGAGGAACTCCATCTGCCCCTTGCGCGCCTTGTCGACCTTCTCATTCCAGACGTGGATCTTCATCCCGTCCTTGACCGGCGTGGCGCAGCCGGCCTGCAGCTTGGGCATCCCTTCGACTTCGACGAGGCACATGCGGCACTGCCCGACGACCGTCAGCGAGGGGTGGTAGCAGAAGTGGGGGACATGGACGTCGGCGGCCTTGGCGGCCTCGATGACGTTGATGCCGTCCTGGACTTCGACTTCGATTCCGTCAATCGTAATTTTGGCCATAAACGCAATCGCTGCAGGCGGGCTTGCAAAAACCTCACGCGAAAAGCGTGAAAATTTTCACAAGCGCGGAGAATACAATGGCGCGCGCCTGGGAGCAATCGTGAAAAAAGATCTCGTCAGTGGCCTCGTCGTCATCGTTCTCATCTTCGCCTTCGCCTACGGCGTCTCCGCGATGCGGGTGCCGCTCCCGATGCAGCCGACGCACGCGTTCAACATGGACGAGCGCACGGCGCCGATCGTCCCCGCGGGCACGCCGGGGCCGCCGGTGGGGCGCGTGATCATGCGCGTGAACGGCGAGCCGATCACGGAGAGCGAGTTCGCGGCGTCCTTCGCGTCGCTGCCGCAGGAGATGCAGCAGCAGTTCAGCTCCGAGCAGGGGAAGCAGGCCTTCGCCGAGCAGCTCGTGCGGATGAAGCTCCTCGAGCAGGAAGCGCGCAAGCGCCACCTCGACGACGACCCGCGCGTGGCCGCGCAGCTGGCGGCGAATCGCACCGACGTGCTGGCCTCCGTCGCGGCGCAGAAGCTGGTCGCCACCGCCTCGCCCGCCGAGGTCCAGAAGTTCTACAACGACAACAAGGGACAGATGCAGACGGCCGACCTCTACCACATCGTCATCGCCTACCAGGGCGGCATGATCCCGCCGAAGAACGGCGGCGCTCCGCCCGACGAGCAGACGGCGGTGAACAAGGCGCTGCAGATCTATCAGCAGCTGAAGGAAGGGGCGAAGTTCGAGGACATGGCCAAGCGATACTCGGACGACACCGCCAGCGCGCAGCGCGGCGGCTTCCTCGGCCAGGTCGCGCCGGGCATGCTCCCGCAGGAGCTGGAGGCGCGCATCCTCAACATGAAGGAAGGGGAGATCAGCACGGCCATCCCGTCGCGCTACGGCGTGCACATTTTCAAGATGGGCGCGCGGCACACGCGGCCGCTCAGCGACGTGCAGGAGCGCATCGCCGCGCGCGTGAAGCAGGAGGAGACGATGCGCCGGGTCGAGGAGATGCGGAAGGCGGCCAAGGTCGACTTCGATCCGAAATTCTTCCCCGACGCGAAGAACTGGCCGAGCGGCGCGCCGAAGCCGGCCCCGGGACAGGGACGCCCGCCCGCGTAGTACACTCCTCGCCTCGGTCCGATGGTCAAGCGCACGGTCCTCGTCGTCGAAGATAACGACATGAATATGCAGCTCGTCGAGTATCTGCTCGAGGAGGGCGGCTACGAGATCGTGAAGGCGTCGAGCGGCGAGGAAGCGCTGACGATCACGCGCGACGGCGGCAACCCGCCCGACCTGATCCTCATGGACATTCACCTGCCCGGAATGGACGGCCTCTCGGTCGTGCGCGAGATGAAGAGCGACCGCCGCACGCAGCAGATCCCGATCCTCGCCCTGACCGCGCACGCGATGCGCGGCGACAAGGACCGGTTCCTCGAGGCGGGATGCGACGGCTACATCTCGAAGCCGATCGACGTGAAGACGTTCATCTCGTCGATCGAGCAATTCATGCGCTAGTTCTGAGTGCTGAGTTCTGAGTGCTGAGTAGAATCTGCGGCGAATGACTCAGCACTCAGCACTCAGCACTCAGAACTCCATGCTCGTTCTTGGCGCGGGCCGGATGGGCTTCGGCGCGGTCTGCGATCTCATCCGCCAACCGGACGTCGAGCAGGTGACGGTCGCCGACGCCGTGCTCGAGCGCGCGCAGCACGTCGCGTCGCTCGGGCCGAAGGTCATGCCGGTGCAGCTCGATGTGAGCGATGACGCCGCCGTCACCGCGCTCATGCGCGGCCATGCCTCGGCGATCAGCTGCGTCAACTACTGGTACAACGAGAAGCTCGCCCGCGCTGCCATTGCCGCCGGCACGAACTTCTGCGACCTCGGCGGGAACAACAGCGTCGTCGACGCCGAGCTCGCCCTCGATGCCGAGGCGCGCGCGGCGGGGGTGAACGTCATCCCGGACTGCGGCCTCGCCCCCGGCATGGTCGCGGTGCTCGTCGCGCACGCGGCGGCGCGCTTCACGAAGCTCGACGAGATCCACATCCGCGTCGGCGGGCTCCCGCAACATCCGAAGCCGCCGCTCGACTACCAGCTCGTCTTCTCCGTCGAGGGCCTGATCAACGAGTACATCGAGCGGGCCCGGATCGTCCGCGGCGGGGAGATCGTCGAGGTCGAGTCGATGACGGAGATCGAGTCGCTCGACTTCCCGCCGCCGTTCGGCACGATGGAGGCCTTCCAGACCTCGGGCGGCACGTCGACGCTTCCCGAGACGTTCCTCGGCCGCGTGCGCGAGCTCGACTACAAGACCATCCGCTATCCCGGCCACTGCGCGAAGTTCAAGACGATGATCGACCTCGGCCTCTGCTCGTCCGAGCCGCTCGGCGGCGTCGTGCCGCGCAAGCTCTTCGGCGAGCTCCTCGTCCGCCACCTCCCCGCCGACGCGCCCGACGTCGTGCTCGTGCGCGTGGAGGTCAAGGGCGACGGCGGCCGCGCGCTGCGCTACGACATCATCGACCGCTACGACGAAGCCGCCGGCCTCAGCGCGATGATGCGCACGACGGCGTTCCCCGCGTCGATCGTCGCGCTGATGATGGCCCGCGGGCAGATCGCCACGAAGGGCGCGCTGCCGCAGGAGCGCTGCGTGCCGCCGGACCCGTTCATGCAGGAGCTGGCGGCGCGGAAGATCGAGGTGACTATGTCATCCTGAGCGTAGCGAAGGATCCCCTGCTGCAGGGGACTCCTCGCGCCGCTCGGAATGACACTGATGGTGCAATCATGATCCTGCGCTGGCTGCTCAACACTGTGGCGCTGCTCGTCGTCGCCATCGTCGTGCCGCATTTCCACTACGACGCGCTGCTCTCCGTGGCCATCGCCGCGGCGGTGCTCGGGCTGCTGAACGCGATCGTGAAGCCCTTGCTCTTCATCCTCACGCTGCCGCTGACGATCGTCACGCTCGGGCTTTTCCTCCTCGTGCTGAACGCGATCATGCTGGAGCTGACGGCGTGGCTCGTGCCCGGATTCCGCATCGATTCGTTCGGCTGGGCGATGGTCGGCGCGCTCGTGCTGACGCTCGTTTCGCTCGTCACGCATCGCCTCGGCGCAGCGGCCTCCGAACGCCGCTGAGGTACACTACCGGCCGAAATGAACATCATCAAAAACCGAGTCAACGATGTGACGGTGCTCGACATCCAGGGCGTCATCAAGCTGGGGGAGAGCGCCCGCGAGTTCTCCAGCTACCTCGAAAAGGTGCTGAACGACGAGACCGGCCCGGTGATGATCAACTTCGAAGCGATCAACTACATGGACTCGACCGGCCTCGGCGAGCTGATCGGATATTTGCAGAAGTTCGAAGACCGCCAGCGCAAGATGGCGTTGGTCAAGCCGTCGCACCGCATCCTGGCCCTCCTCAAGATCACGAAGCTCGACACGATCTTCAAGATCTTCGATTCGAGGGATACGGCGATGCAGTATTTGACGGACTCGGCGGCGTAGCCGAACTCAAGGAAGAAGCTCGAACGCCGGAACATGTTTGGGCCGGACGACGGTGAAGTGGCGCCGATCGAGCGTGGCGACGGCCCGAATCTGTAGTCTCTCGGCGAGAGCGACTACGGATGCGTCGACGGTCCCGAGCGGGAGGTCGTGATAGCGGCCCACAAGCTCGGCAATCCGCATCCAATCGCCGGCAAGCACCGGCTCTGTGAAGAGATTGCCGGAGGCGAGATCGCCAAGGAAGCGCATCTCCGGCTGCCAACCTAAACGCGTTTCGATTAAATAGACGACTTCAGCGATGACGAGCTGCGGCACCAGCAGTGGGCCGGGGTGAGATTGGAGAAGCTGCAAACTCGCTTCGTGGTCGTCGTCGTCCTCGTCGATGTAGGCGTACAGCGGTCCGGAATCGACGATTAACGTGATCTGCGAACCTCCTGGCGAATGATTTCCTCGATGTGGCGAGCGGTATCATGCGTGCCACTGCGCCCTGCTTTCGCGGCGATCAGCTTCCGCCGCACGCCGTTCCCCAAATGGATCTCGAGGGCCTCTCGTGTGACTTCGGCGACGGTGGTCTGGCGACGCGCCGCTTCGTGCCGCAATTTCGCATCGAGGTCATCGGGCAGTTTCACGGTCGTTCGCTTCATGGTATGCCAGCATACCACGCCTAAACGTTGAACCGGAAGTTGATCACGTCCCCGTCCTGCACCACGTACTCCTTCCCCTCCGAGCGCAGCTTCCCCGCCTCGCGGCACTTCGCTTCGCTGCCGTAGTGCACGAGGTCGTCCCAGCGCACGACCTCGGCGCGGATGAAGCCGCGCTCGATGTCGGAGTGGATCTTCGCCGCCGCCTTCGGCGCGGTGAGGCCGCGGCGGATCGGCCAGGCGCGGCACTCGTCCTCGCCGGCGGTGAGGAACGAGATCAGGTCGAGGAGCTCGTACGCGGCGTGGATGAAGCGGCCGATGGCCGGCTCCTCGAGGCCGAGCGACGCGACGAACTCGCTCTGCTCCTCGGCCGGCATCTGGGCGATGTCCATCTCGACCTGGCCGGCGAGGAGCACGAAGCCGGGCGGCGGCGTGCTCGCCGCCTCCGACTCCGGCACGTTCAGCACCAGCAGCAGCGGCTTCGCGGTGAGGAAACGGAAGCCCGCGAGCATCGCCCATTGGTCGGGCGTCAGCTCGACGCGGCGCAGCGGCGTCCCCGACTCGAGCGCCGTCTTCAGCATCTCCATTAATGGCACCTCGGCGCTCTTGCTCTTCTCGCGTTGCAGGCGGTCGAGGCGTTTCTCGACGATGATGAGGTCCGCGAGGTTCATCTCGTCCTCGAGGTTCCGCGCCTCCGCGAGCGGCGACGGCGGCGCGCCCGCGGCGTCGGGGAAGCCGCGCACGACCTGGCAGAGCGCGTCGACTTCGCGCATCGCCGCGAGCGTCTGATCGTCGAGGCTCTTGCCGGAGCCGGCGCCGGCGACGTCCGAGAACGTGATCTCCGCGAGCGTCGTCTTCTTCGGATGGAAGAGATTTGCGAGCGCCACGACGCGCTCGTCCGGCACCTTGACCGTGCCGAGGTTTGTCTTGCCGCGCGCGGAGTGAAAGCCGGTGCCGGCGGCGAGGCCGGTGAGCGCGTTGAACACGGTGGTCTTGCCGCTGCCGGGGAACCCTACGAGGCCGATTTTCATGCGGCCGTCATCGTATCTCTCAGGGGCGGCGAACGCTCACACGTCGCGCGGCGACCTCCTGCTCCAGATCCGGAGACAACTTCGGCGCGCCGATTTTCTCCAGGTACGCGTCGAGGTCGGGCTGCGCGGCGAGGAAGTCGATCACGTTCTGCGGGCGGTACAACTCCGTCACCGGCGGCTTCTCCTGATCGACATCGAGCTCCTTCAGCGTCGCGTTCATGCGGACGATGATGCTCGGATCGAGTTGCACCGTGTCTCCGTACTTCGTCAGGTCCCGTCGTCCTTTTCCAACGCGGAAGCGGAGCGTGTCGAGCACTTTGTAGATCGTCGCGTACGAGTCGTACAGCCTCTGCGTTGGCTTCGGGAGATAGAAGTCGACAAAGTGCTCATCGACCTTCAGCCCCTGCTCCTGCGCGCCCGACAGAATCCAGCGAAACGTGACGTCGGCGAGGCCATCGTGCAGGTAACCGCCGCCGATGTTCGAGTGGACGCCGGCGAACCACCGCTGTTCCATGGTCTGGCCGTCTTGTTTGGCGGTCCAGACCTCGGGGCGGAAATCGAAGCGGTGCTCGTCGACGCCCAGCGCCTGGCGCGCGTGCTGGACGCAAGCGGCGGGCATCGTCCCGGCGTAGAAGCTGCGCGTGTCGGGCGACGTGTGCTGTCCCTTCGATTCGAAGCGTGATCCGAGGGCCATCACCGTCTCCCACACGCCGAGGTATTTCACGGAGATAGGGCGCATCGGATGGATGGGTCCGTGCGGCGGATGTTCCTTACCGCGGTCATCGTTGATTTTGTCGAACGCTTCCTTCGCGGCTGCCGGATTTCCCTGCGCGCGGATGTAGGCGCGGAAGAGCACCGGCAGGTAGTACGCGTCGATTTTCTTCGGCACGCCGTGGTTCCATTCGAGGAATTCCGTGACCGCGCGCGCCGTCGCCGCGCCGCGGCTGAAGCCGAAGATGAAGACTTCGTCGCCGGGCTCGTAGTTGAGGACGATGAAGCTGAGGGCGTCCTCGACGTTCCGCTCGAATCCGGCGCCCCACGCGCCGCCGAGGACGCGGTCGGACTCGTGCAAAAGCTGGTTCGCCTTTCCGGGATAGACCGCCATCGATCCGACGCCCGTCGCGTAGTACGCCACCTGAATGCGGCCGCTGGCCTCGTCGAACGGCACGACCACCCTGCAGGTCTTCAGCGGATTCGACGGCTTGATGACGGGCGTCTTCTCACCGACCCGCTTCTGCTCGTCGTACGGGTTGTTCCATGTGCCGTCGAGGCAGAGGACGAGCCGCTTCGGCGGAGCGGATGAGGCAAAGGCGGTGACGGCGGCGCCGAGGAGAAATGCCGCGAGCATGGTGCGCCGGAGCATGGGCGTAGTCATCGTCGGTTCCTTTCGTCATTGCGCTGCGCGCAGCTCTTCGATCTCCAGCGTGACCGATCCGCGATTGTTCCAGTACATGAACCAGACGTCGTTCGCGTAGCACCAAAGCTCGCCGCTGCGCGTTGCCGTCCACGTCTTGTCGGTGCCGATGACGAACGCGTCGCGGCCTTCGACGGTCCCGATCAACGCGAACCACGGCGCGCTGCGGACGCGCCGAAACCGAATCCACCAATTGAGGGACGGCTTCTCGTAGCCGTTGGCGTCAGGGTTGTTGCCGGCATCGCACCATCTTCCGCTGGCGCGAAACCGGTACGTTTTCCCGGCGGTCACCTGGAAGCCGGTCTTGTTCCAGTGAGGGCGTGAGTCGATTGGCTTGCTGAACATCGTCCCCTCCCGATGCGGCGAAGCATCCTGGCAAACGTTCGTCGCACAGCCGAGCGAGAGCACGAGCAGGGCAGCGAATGCTTCTTTGCAACCGGTCATGGGCGCGGACACCTCTCACAGTTGGAGTGATCCGGAACCAGAATTTCCTACCTCGGACTTCAGTGCAGCGTCTGCTCGTCGAAGAGGGGGATGTCCTGGCCAACGCGGACGAAGAAGACCTTCGCCGGGTGCACCTCGAAGTATTGGATGCCGTCGGGGGCGTCGCCCCAGTCGCCGCACGGCGGCTCCGGGATGTCGCCGTCGGGCGTCGGCTTCATCGCCTTCGGGTTCTTCAGCACGAACGTGTAGCGCGGTACGTCCTTCCGTCCGCCGGGATCGCGGTACGGCCGCGCCACGCACTTCGCGGCGAGCGCCTTGGCCGTGTGCGCGGCGAAGATGCGCGTCACCGCCGCCTCGCCGCTCTCGCCGGGAAGGCGGTCGAAGACGTCGACGACGTTCTCCGGCGCGCCGCCGTCGGAGTAGCGGATGGCCAGCGACTTCCCGTGCGCCACGAAGTCGATCTTCCGCGCGCCGTAATCGCAGCGCTGGACCCACGCGTCGAGGCCCATCGCCGCGTTCGAGAACTTCTCCCACTTGCAGCCCTTCTCGGGCGGGCGGGAGGGGGCGTCGGCGGCGAAGGCCGCGAGCGGACAAACGATGACGAGCGAGACCAACAGCGAGCGCAACATGGTGACAGTGTAGCTTTCACGGACCGCCGCCCGTTCACGTCTGCTGAAGGGTTCCGATGCAGAACGCTCGCAGCGCGTTTCTGGCCGTCTCCTCCGTTGCGCTGGCGGCCGCTCCGAAGTGTCCGCTGTGCGTCTACGCGCTGATCGGCGCGTTCGGCGCGGCGGGGGCGGCGGGGGCCGTCTACGCCGCCTGGCTCGCGCCGCTCACGATCGGCTGCCTGGCGCTCACCGTCGGCGCGATGGCGTGGCGGGCGCGCGCGGAACGGCGCTACGGACGGCTCATCGCCAGCGCCGGCGCGGCCGCGGCGATGCTCGCCGGCCGCTTCCTCTTCGACAGCCGGCTGCTGGCGTACGCCGGCGGCGCCGCGCTGCTGGCGGCCGCGCTGTGGCGCATGTGGCCGCGCCCGAACGACTGTCCGCGACAAGGAGAATGCCGATGACTCAGAGCGTCGAGACGATCACCCGATACGAGCGCGTGCAGCGGATCCTCGACCACGCCGCGGGCGACAGCAAATCCGACTACGGCGGCAACGGGCGCTTCTGGAGGGACCCGCTTCCGAAATTCCTCGACGTCGAGGTCTACGGCGTCCGCATGATCGCGCCGGCGGAGAAGGACGAAAGCTGTCCCTGCTGCGCCGGAAACGCCACCGAGTCGAACGCCGGGCCTCCGTTCCCCGGCCGCGGCGCGCGCTCCGGCCTCGTGCGCGGCCTGCGCGGCGATCCGCCGTTCGACGGCTCCCGCTTTCCGCGGCTGCCGTGGGGCGGCAAGGCGGTCGCGCCGGAGGAGATCGAGTTCATCTCCGCCTGGATCGACGACGGCTGTCCGTCCGACGACCGCGAAACGTCGTTCGCCGTCAAAGGCACGCTCGCCGAGCCGGCGCTGCAGAACGTGCCGCCCGCCGCGGTCGAGCCGTCCGTGCAGAGCTTCGCCGTCTACGATGGCTCGCCGAACGAGTACCGCTACAAGTACGGCGAGGTGAAGCAGCGGATGAGCCTCGACTGCCTCGACGACGCGCAGCTCGAGAAGTTCCGCTACGCCTTCCGCGAGATGTACCGCCTCAACAAGTGGCCCGAGGACATCCGCAACTACAACAACGTCGCCCTCATCCATCAGAACCACTGCCAGCACGGGTGGGAGCGCTTCCTGCCGTGGCACCGCGTCTACCTCTACGAGCTCGAGCAGACCATCCAGGACCTCGTGCCCGACGTGACGCTGCCGTATTGGGACTTCACCACGGAGCAGTACATGCCGTGGCATCCGGAGAAGGGATTGATCATCCCGCCGGCGTACAAGGCGTTCCTCACCGAGGCCTCGCTGAAGTACCTCGGCGAGGCCGTGCCGAAGCTCGGCCACAAAGAGGTCGAGACGCTGCGGAAGAAGATGGTCTCGAAGAAGCTGACCTACACGTCGCCGACGACCTTCTTCGCCGCGGTCGAAGAGATGATCGGCGAGCCGTACACGAAGGGCGAGCACCGCCACCGCTTCATCGACGCCCTCCTGGCCGCGAACTCCCTCTGGTATCCGCTGCGCTATCCGGCCGAGTACAAGGGCGGCAAGCCGATCAACGTCGTCATCCAATATCACTATCCGACCGCCGAGGACATGGAGCAGATCCTCGCGCTGCGCACTTTCCGCGACTTCGGCGGAGGGAGCGTCTACAACGACTCCTTCGGCTTCCTCGACCAGAACCCGCACAACACGATGCACATCTGGACGGGCGGGCAGAACCCGAACGCGGCCAAGACGCAGGAGGACGAGACGTTCACGCACGTCGACGTGATGCCGCCGGCGAGCCTGAACCGCAACCGCGCCGTGCGCGCCGCCGGGCGGCGCTTCCACTCGCGCAACGACATGTACCGCCAGCCGAGCAACGGCGACATGTTCAGCAATCTGACGGCGTCGTACGATCCGATCTTCTGGCCGATCCACGTCAACATCGACCGGCTGTGGCACGAGTGGCAGCTGCGCAATCCGAGCGCGCTGCCGGCCGACACCGACGCGGTGCTGACGCCGTGGAGCTACACGATCGCCGACACGCTCGACATGTCGCGCTTCGGCTACGAGTACGTCAAATGCGCGTTCGTCGTGCCGGTGGGTCTCTCCGCGCCGGTGGGGCGCTTCGTCTCCCGCCCGATCGAGATCCCCGAGGCGGCGCGCAAGAGCTTCCGCCAGGTCGAGGTGCGGCTGCACCGCGTTCCGCAGCTGCTGCGCTCCTGCTTCATCCGCGTCTTCCTCAACCTCCCCGACGCCAACGCCTCGACGCCGCTCGACGACCCGCACTACGCCGGCTACCTGGCGATCTTCGGCCACGGCGGCTGCATCGGCGGGCCGGGGCACTGCGAGCTGCCGCCGGCGCGGGCGCGCCAGTACGACGTGCGGCCGCGGCACCACAACACGCCGCGCAACCACCGCGTCCTCGTCACCGAGGCCGCGCGGCGGATGCTCGAGAAGTCGTCGTCGCTGCAGATCACGCTCGTCGTCATCGGCGCCGACTACCGCGAAGAGAACGAGCTGCTGCGCGTCGACGGCGTGTCGCTCGACTTCCTCGACTGAAGAAAGGGACGGACATGGCTACGTACCGCATCCATCCCGGCATCGGCATCGCCCACCTCGGCAACAGCCCCGACGCGTTCTGCATCTCGCCCGAGGGGCCGGCCGCGCTGCCGATCGACTGCGACGCCGGCGGCAACACGCTGATGTCGCCCGACGGCCGCTCGGAGCAGACCATCCGCACGTTCAAGGACAGCGAAGGGCGCATCAAGCGCCAGGCGGCGCGCTTCCAGGTGTGGGTTTACGACGACAAAAGCCCCGAGGGGCGGCCGCTGAAGCTCGGCGACCAGGTCGAGGGCGGCGGCAACGCCGGCACGCTCGTCGACATCATCTGGCGCGTCTGGGTCGCGAACAAGAAAGCGGAGTGGTACCAGTTCCTGCAGCTCGACGGCGAGCACGGCTACCCCGGCAATCATCCGCGGCGCAACGCCGCGGTCACCGGCGCGGCGCGGCAGCGGCTGATCATCGATCCCGGCCCGCGCGCGGTCGACTGCACGAACAACCGTCGGGCCAGCTTCCGCCGCGACGCCGGCGGCGACTACGCCACGACGTTCCCGCCGCCGTTGCAGCCGCATTCGATCGACACCCTCGGCGACATGCTCACCGACGCCCAGGGCCGCCTCCTCTTCCTCGGCGGCCACGGCCACTCCGGCTCGTATCTCTTCGACGACTTCGGCCAGCCGCGCATCGAGAACTATGCGAATAACGACGGCTGGTTCGACGACGTCTCCGATGGCCCGGTCATGGCCCGCCTGGTCATGTACTCGCCGCTCGTCAGCGCCACGCGCTACGTCGACGTCGAGTCTCCGGCCTGGGTCCTGACCGGCTATCCGTCGTTCGTCCCCGAAATCCTCGATATCGTCACGCTCCCCGACGTCCTCGACAACATGGCCGTCACGCAGTTCGCCGAGCGGACGGACCTCTACGGCACCGCCGGCACGTTCGCCTGCCCGGAGACGATCGCGCCGACGGACGAGAATGCGCTGATCCATTGGCGCGCCGGGCGCCTGGCCTGGAACGACGAATACAAGCCGTGGTTCTACCGCGACATCTGGCCGATCCTCTTCCGCCCCGACCAGTACACGTACCTCTGCGACGTCCTGCAGCAGTCGAACTATCCGCACAACTACTCCACGCGCGGCACGTTCGACCCGTACAAGCTCGGCATCCCGCCGCAGGTCAATTGGGAGGGCGTGCACAAGTGCGAGGAGCGCTGCGTGCGCAAGCATCACAACGGCGAGACGTTCGTGGAGACGCTCGTGCCGACGCTGCTCGTGCTCGAAAAGCCGGCCGAACGGGTCATGCAGGCGTTCGCGATCCACGTGCCGATCGACGTGCTCACCGGCATGTTCCTCGAGAAGATCCGCGAAGCGGTGGCGGAGTTCTCGCGGCGCACCGTCGGCGACGATCCGGGCACGAACTTCGAAGCCTACGCGGAGCGCTTCCGCCGCGCCGACGAGCACCCCGACTATCCGAAAGCGAAGGACGATCTCGAGCGGACCATCGTGGATCTCGTGAACAACACCTGCAGCGTCTTCGACGCCGGCGTCTGCGAGCAGGTGGAGCGGCTGACGCTCGAGCACCTCCGCAAGTTCCACAACACGACGCTGCTGTACGACTGCCGCCGGAAGTGCATCGAGGCCAACACCTTCGATCCGTTCCAGTCGATGCGCTTCTTCCTCTTCGACCTGCTGCGCAAGCCGGGCGAGGAGAACCACTTCTCCGAGCGCTCCAAGCCGTCCAGCCGCGTCCACAACCTGCCGCTCATGCCGCTCCTCTGCGGCGACAACCCGATCAGCAACATGCTGCCGTCGAAGTTCCTCCGCCTCACCGACTTCCAGTACTACCTGCTGCGGCAGTGGGCGCGCGGAAAGTTCTACAACGAGGACCTGGAAGGGTGGTCGAAGCCCGATCCGTGGTGGCCGTACGGCTCGTGGTCGATCAAGACGGCGCGCGACCTCGACCGCGGCGCGCTCTTCAAAGTCCTCGGCGGCTCGTTCTGCCCCGGCGGCGAGGTGAGCTGGATCATCCGCAACCCGGCGATCTGGCGGGTGCCGTACCGCATCAAGGCCGATCCGAATTTTTACACGTTCGGCCAGACCGCCGCGCAGGCGAACTTCATGGGACAGAAGCCGGAGGGATCGTACTCGTCGTACCTGAACGTCGATCTGAGCGAGACGAGCAATTTCGAGACGGGCTTGCAGCCGGGCGACCTGACGAAGTATTCGTCGGTGCCGTGGCAGTCGGACTTCAACGAGTGCTCGACGCAGAACATCGACATCACCTATGAGCTCTGGAATCGGATCTATCCGGCCACGGAGGGGGACGCGCTGATGGAGCGCGAGCGGCGCGTCTGGCAGACGCTCTGGTGGCCTGCGCACCGGCCCATGCAGACGAACGAGGTGGTGTCGATCGGCAGCAAGGGGCCGGACATCCAGTGGCTCGACTGGACTCCCGGCGTGCAGCAGACGTCCGCCGGCGACTTGAAGATGGTGACGGAGTGGTGGCGGCTGCCGTTCGTGGTCCGCAATCCGTTCATGACGCCGTGGGTCGAGGTGCCCGACGCGGTCGGACCTCCGCCGTACTACGTCAGCGTCGAGCGGACGAAACGATAAGGAGATGCGATGGACAAGAACCCATTCGTCGGCACCTGGACGTATCGCAGCCTGCTGAACGATCCGGACGGCAGCAAGGCCTTCAACGACCTCGAATTCGGCGAAGGGACGATCGAGATCGAGGCGGTCTCGAGCGACACCCTCGGCGGCACGATCGGCGGCGGCTTGAACGGCGGCTCGTGGCTGCTGAAGCTCCACGGCTCGTTCGGCTTCGGCTCGCCGATGCAGGTGCGCTTCCAGGGCAAAGGGCTCGTGCAAGGGGAGGAGTGGATCTACGACTACATCGGCTGGCTGGTGCCGGCGTGGCCGAACAGCAACGGCCGCCTGCAGCGCGCCGCCATCGTCGGCTCGGTGGTGCGCACGATCCCGCACTCGGCCGGCGGGCCGGGCACGATTGCGCCCGCCGGCGTGGTGGCGTCGTTCTACGCCGTGCGCGTCTGATGGCCGGCGTCGTGATCGCCGGCGGCGGCCCGGCCGGCTGCGCCTGCGCGCTAGCGTTGCGCGCGCATGCGCCGTCGCTCGCGGTGACGCTGTACGAGGCGTCGCCGTACGACGCGCCGCGCGTCGGCGAGACGCTGCCGCCGCTCGCCCGCGGCATCCTCGAGCACCTCGGCGTCTGGCCCGCGTTTCTCGCGCAACGGCATCGCCCGTCGTACGGCACGCTCGCCGCGTGGGGGAGCGCGGCACCGCACGCGAACGACTTCATGTTCTCGACGGCCGGCAACGGCTGGCATCTCGACCGGAGTGCGTTCGACGCCATGCTCGCGCGCGAATGCATCGGGCGCGGCGTCGACGTGCGCCGCGGCGCCGCCGTGACCGAGGGCGCGCGCTTCGTCGTCGATGCCACAGGCGGGGCGGCGGCGATCGCCCGCGCCCGCGGCGCGCAGAGCGTCGCGCTCGACCGCCTGGTCTGCTTCGGCCGCTTCTTCGACGACGCCGGCGGCGATCCGCGGACGATCGTCGAGGCATGCGCGGACGGCTGGTGGTACACGGCCGGCCTTCCGGACGGCCGCCGCTTCGCCGCATTCATGACCGACAGCGACATCGCGCGATCGCTCGACATGTCCGAGGCCGAGGCATGGTCGCGCGCCGCCGCGTCGCTCCCGCTCCTTGGACCGCTGCTGCGCGACGCCCGCCCGCGCGGCGACGTCGTCGCGCGCGCCGCGGAGTCGCGCCGCCTCGACGCCGCCGCGGGCGACGGCTGGCTCGCCGCCGGCGACGCCGCCTCGCGCTTCGACCCGCTGTCGTCGCAAGGAATCGTGAAGGCGCTCCGCTCCGGCATCTTCGCCGCGTACGCGATCGGCGATCTCCTCACGCGCGGCGACGACGCCGGCCTGCGCCGCTACCGCGCGTTCATCAACGCGGAGTTCGCCGCGTACGCGGAGACGCGCGCGCAGTTTTACGCCGAGGAGCGGCGCTGGCCGGAGAGCGAGTTCTGGCGGCGCCGGATCGGCATCGGAACGCCGGCGTCTTCGCCGGCTGGCCCGCAGGCGTCCCGCCTGCGCTTAGAAGAGGCGGCGAGGACGCCGCCTCTCCAGCCGCCGAGACGGCGGCGTTCCGAGCGGCGCTAACCCGTCACCGCCGCGTCCGTGATCTCCAGCGCGCGGTCGACGATCGCGAACGCGTCGCGCAGCTGCTCCTCGGTGATGCAGAGCGGCGGGTTGGTGAAGAGGATGTTCCAGTTCGCGAACGCGTACATGCCGTTCTCGCGAAGGAACGCGCCGAGGCGCTGCATCTCGGGGCTGGAGCCGTTGAACGGCGCCATCGGCTCCTTCGTGCGGCGGTTGCGCACGAGCTCGAGCGCGCCGAAGAGGCCGATGGAGCGGACGTCGCCGACCGAGGGGTGCTTCTCCTTCATCTGCGCGTGCAGCTCGGACATCACGCCGCCCACGCGCTGCACGTGATTCATCGTGTCGTCGTCGATCATCACCTGCAGGCACGCCTCGGCGGCCGCGAGGCTCATCGGATGCGCGTTGTACGTCAGCCCGCCGTAGTAGACGTTGCGGTCGAAGTAGCTGGCGATGCGGTCGCTCAGCGCTACGGCGCCGAGCGGGAGGTACGCCGAGGTCAAGCCCTTCGCCATCGTGATCAGGTCGGGGACGACGTTCCAGCGGTCGCACGCGAACCATTGGCCGGTGCGGCCGAGGCCGCACATCACTTCGTCGCAGACGAGGAGGATGCCGTGGCGGTCGCAGATCTCGCGCAGGCCTTTGAGGTAGCCGTCGGGCGGCACGATCAGGCCGTTGGTCCCGGTCACGGTCTCGATGAACATCGCGGCGATCGTCTGGCCGCCCTCGTACATGACGATCTCTTCGACTTCGTCGAGGCAGCGCTGCGCGAACGCGGCGTCGCTGTCGCCCTCGCGATAGAGATGGCTGCGATATTTGTACGGATCGAAGAAACGGACGACGCCGGGGATGCCGGGCTCGTTGGCCCAGCGGCGCGGGTCGCCGGTGAGGGAGATCGCGCCGGCGGTGGCGCCGTGGTACGAACGGTAGCGGACCATGATCTTTTGCCGCCCCGTGACCATGCGGGCCATGCGGATGGCGTTCTCGTTGGCCTCGGCGCCGCCAAGGGTGAAGAAGAAGCGGTTCAGATCGCCGGGCGTGCGCTCGGCGAGGAGCTTGCCGACGCGCGCGCGCACGGCCGTGGCCATGCCCGGACCGGCGTAGACGAGCTCGTCGGCCTGGCGCTTGATGGCGTCGATGACGCGGCGGTCGCCGTGGCCGATGTTGACGCACATCAGCTGCGAGTTCATGTCGACGTAGCGCTTGCCGTCGGCGTCCCAAAAGTAAATCCCCTCGCCGCGAACCATGGGGATCGGATTCACGCTCGCCTGCGCGGACCAGGAGAAGATGGAGTGCCGCTTCGTCAGCGAGACCATCTCGGCCGCGGACATGGTCTCGGAAGCGATGTCGGTCGTCGTCATGGGGGCAATCTTATCGCGGCGAGCCGCTGCAAAACGGTGCGGCGGCGTCAGACGTAATACCGCAGGAGGCAAAGCATGATCCGGCGCGTCGTCCTGTTCTTCGCGTTCGTCATCGCGTTCGCCGTTCCGCCGTGCGTCATCGCCCAATGCAATCTGAGCGCGACCTATACGACGTCGTCGCCGGGCAACTATGTTCTCCGCTATTCCGCGGGCGGCTCGTTTCCTCCGGACGGCGGCTCAGTGGAGATTTTCGCGAACGGCGGGTCGGTCGCTACGTGCCCCAAGTCCCCTTGCGTCGTCCAATTCGGCGAGTCGCTCAGCTGCACGACGGTCGACATCAACGTCGGCGCCACCTGCTTCGACGCGACCGGCCAACAGCGGTCACAGAGCACCTCGCTGCATATCGAGCCTGACCATCAGCCGAAAATCGCTGCGACTTACGCGTCCCCAACTGCCGGCGGCGATGGTTCGGTTGCCCTCTCCTCGCAGTTTCAGGTCACCGCGCCGGCGGCGTGGACGAATCGAGTCGTCGAGTTTCAATGGCTGCCCGACCTGATCGACGGCGGCTCCGTCAGGATCGGCGATACGACTCCCGACACCTTCACCGTGAACGGCCCGTCCGCGGTTCCGCCGGGACAGAAGATGCTCAAGGCGACGATCGTGTCTTGCGGCGACGCGCAGGACACGGCCGTCGTCGCCGTGCAGGATCCGGCGTGCTGCTGCTCGGCATCGCCGACGGCGCCGACCTGCGTCGCGCATCCCATCAGCGTCGGCACGGGCAACATGCGCATGGCCGACGCCGATCCGCTGCCGGCCGGCGTCGCCCCGCTGTCGCGCACGTACGACAGTTCGAACCGCGGCATCGCCGGCCGCTTCGGCATGGGCTGGAGGAGTTTCCTCGACCGCGGCGTGACGAGCGTGTCCGTCGACGGATTCGTCTATCTCACGATCGATACAGCCGACGGCGAAACCTACGTCTTTCGAGGCTCCGGCAGCACGTTCGCGCAGGTATGGCCGCGCAACGGACTGGCCGCGACGCTCGTCTACGACGGCATCGCCGGAACGTACACGCTGCACGAGCCGCTGCGCGACACGGAGGTCACGCTGCGGGCGAGCGACGGCCTGCCGCTGAAGTTTCACTCGCGCTCCACCAGGCGCGACACGATCGTCGGCTACTCCGGAAGCCTCCCCGTGACGGTGGCCGATTCCTGGGGCAATTGGAGTTGGACCGTCTCCACCGACTCCGCGAGCGGCCGCGTCACCGCGATCTCCGTCGACGGCACGGCGAACGCGTGGCAATACGGGTACGACGGCGCCGGCCGTCTCACGTCGGTGCAGGGATCGAACAACGCGGCGTGGCGCACGTACGCGTACGGATCGTTCGGAATGACGGAGGCGCGCGACGCCGCCGGCCGTCTGATCGAGTCGCACGCCTATTCCAGCGGGCGGGCGACGTCGTCGCTCTCCGCCGAGGGCGACGTCACGGCGATGACGTACAACCTCAGCGGCGATCCGCTGGAAACCGGGACCCGCGTGCAGTACGCCACCGGGACGACGACGATGTACTACGTCCAATGGCTCGGCGGCCGGCCGCGCACGACGCGCATCGTCGGGAGCTGCTCGGGCTGCGGCACCAACGACGGGACCTACGCCTACGACGTGAACGGCAACATCCTCCGCGAGCAGGATGCACGCGGCTACGTCTCGACGCGCGGGTTCGACGCGCTCGGACGCATGACTTCGTTCACCGCCGGCTTCACGCCTGCAGGCTGCGATCCCGCGACCGACGCGAATCAATGCCGGCTCTCCTCCGCGGCGCTTGCCGCCGCGACGCTCGCCGCGACGCCGTCGACGGTGACGACCGACTACGTCTACGGCGACGCGAACTGGCCCGACCGCCCGACGCAGGTCACGACCGCGAGCGTCGCCAGTCCGCAGCAGTCGCGGATCGCAACGTATACCTACGACGCCGTGACCGGCACGACGCTGCGCGAGCAGATCGACGGCTGGACGAGCGCGACCGCGCCGGTCAGCATCATCTCGACGACGGCGCTCTACGACGGCGTCGCCGCGGCGGCGTTCGATCCCGGCGGCGCGTTCAACGCAGCATGGCTGTCGCTCGCGCAGCCGGCCGGCCTCGAGCGCTCCTTCGACGGGCCGCGCACTGACGTCGCCGACGTCACGCAGTGGGTCTATTACCCGATCGACGGCGCCGTGCCGGCGCTGCTGCGCGGCCATCTCGCCGCCATCCGCGACGCCGCCGGCAACGTGACGCGCTTCGAAGGCTACGACGCGTTCGGCCACCCGACACGCGTCGTCGATCCGAACGGCGTCGCCACGGAGTCGGCGTACGACGCGGCCGGCCGGCTGCTCACGTCGACGCTCGAGGGCGTCGCCGGCTGCGACACCGCCGCCGATCCGCTCTGCGCCACCGATCTCGTGACGCAGCGCTCGTACAGTCCGGCGCTAGGTCCACTCGCATCGGAGACGCGGCCGAACGGAGCGGCGACGACGTACGAATACGACGACCGCCGCCGCATGACGGCGATGACGCGCGCGGTGTCGGCGAGCGCCTACGAGCGCGCCGAGTACGACTACGACGCCGCCACGGGCAAGCGCTCGGCGGAGCGCTATGAATCGGGGACGCCGGGGGCGTGGACGGTGGCGCGCTCCGAGGCCTACGCGTACGACGCCTATGCGCGCCTCCGCGAGATCGACCATCCGGACAACACCAAGGTCGTCTACACGTACGACCCGGCCAACAACATCGTCGCGGTCCAGGACGAGCGGCATGCGTCGGCGAATACGACGTACGCGTACGATCCTCTGAACCGCCTCGCGTTCGTGCGCCAGACCCTCGGCGGCGGCTCGGTCGTGACGCAGTACGGCTACGACGTCGCCGGCAATCTCACCTCCGTCGTCGATCCGAACGGCAACACGACGGCGTATGCATTCGACGATCTCGGGCGCCTCCTCCAGCAGAACAGCGCCGTCACCGGGACGACGGCGTACGCGTACGACGCGGCCGGGAATCTCGTTTCGTCGACGGACGCGAACGGTTCCGTCGTCACGCGCGCGTACGACGCGCTCGGACGCGTCACGCAGGAGACGTCGGTCCCTGCGCTGCGCGATGCCGATCCAACGACGACGTGGTCTTACGACGACGCCGATCCGACGCACTTCGGCCGCGGCCGCGTGGCGGCGATGAGCGACGCGAGCGGCACGGCGAGCTACCGGTACGAGCGGCGCGGCCTGCTGGCGTCCGAAGTGAAGACGATCGGCGGCCAGCCGTTCACCTCCGCGTTCCAATACGACACCATCGGCGATCGCTCCTTCCTCCGCTACCCCTCGGCCCGGACCGTCACCTGGACGTTCGACTACGCGGGCAGACCGATTTCGGCCTCGGCGGGAACGACGACGCTCGTCGCCGCGGCGGCGTACCTGCCGTTCGGCCCGCTCACTGATCTCACCTTCGGCAACGGCACGGCGCGGCACATGACCTACGACAACCGCTATCGCCCGCTCACGAACGTGCTGAACGGCGGCGGCGGAACCGTCGCGTCGTATGCGTACCACTCCGACGAAGCCGGCAACATCACCGGCATCGACGATCAGATCGATCCGTCGTTCAGCCGGAGCTTCGCCTACGACGATCTCCAGCGGCTGACGGCGGCGAACAGCGGCGAGGGACTGTGGGGCAACGGCTCCTACACCTACGACGCCATGGGGCAACATGCTGGCGTCGGCCCTCGGCGCGCGCATGGCGAGCTTTACGTACGACGGAACGACGCCGCGCCTTCTGTCGGCCGACGATAGCAACGGCCTGCGCGCGGTGCGGTACGACGCAGCCGGCAACGAGGTCGGCGTCGGCACCGACACGGCGATGATCTACACGGGACTGAATCGCCTGCAGCGATGGAAGGAGATTTCGTACACGTACGACGGCCGCGGCGTACGGACGATCACGAGCCGGCCGGTGCGCGTCGTCTCGGTGAGCATTGTGCCGGCGTCCGTGACCGGCGGCGCGAGCGCGCAGGGAACGGCCACGCTCAGCAGTCCCGCGCCGGCCGCGGGCGCGCCGGTGACGCTGAGCAGCGACCAGTCGTTCGCGAGCGTGCCGTCCAGCGTGACCGTGTCGGCGGGCCAGACGGCGGCGACGTTCGCGATCGCCACGACGGCGGTGAGCGGAGAGATGAATGCGACGGTGACGGCGAGCTTCAACGGATGGTCGGCGAAGGGGACGCTCACCGTCACCGGCTCGCGGATCGATCAGGTGCAGTTGCCGCAGAGCGTGGTCGGCGGCGCGCCGGCGAGCGGCACGATCACGCTGGCCGCGCCGGCACCCGAGGAGGGGCTGACGCTTGCGTTGCGTTCGAGCGACGTGGCCGTGGCCGTGCCGTCGGAGATCGCCGTGCGCGGCGGAGCGACGTCCGTCGCGTTCACCGCGTCGACGACGCCGGTATCGCAGCCGGTCACGGCGACGATCTCAGTGCTGCTCGACGCGGAACGGCACGATGCGGCGCTCACGGTCGTGCCGCCGTCGATCGCGGCGTTCACCTTCGCCTCGCGCACGATCCGCGGCGGCTCGAGCGACGCCGGCACGATCGCGCTCGACGGCCCGGCGCCCGAGCGCGGCATCTCGATCGCGCTGCAAAGCGACTCCCGTCTGCTGAGCGTGCCGGCCAGCGTCGCCGTCGCGCCGGGAGAGCGCTCGGTCACATTCGGCGCCGATACCACGCCGGTGGAGTCGGATGCGCAGGCGTCGGTCACGGCGATGCTCGGCGAACGCGCTACCGCCGCGAGCGTCACGATTGCGCCGCCGGTGCTGACGGAGCTGAGCGTGACTCCGGCGACCGCGGTCGGCGGCGACATCGTCGTGGCCACGCCGGTGATCGACGGCTCGGCGGCCGCGAGCGGGGCAGCGGTCGCGCTCAGCACGAGCGATCCTTCGCTCGTGGCCGCTCCTCTGGCCATGACGATTCCGGCGGGCGCGACGAGCGAGCCGGCGCCATTGCAGACGAATCCTGTCGCAGCGAACACGCCGGTCGTGGTCTCGGCGTCGCGGCAGGGCGTGACGCGCTCGACGACGCTGACGCTCCAGCCGCCGCCTGTGACGCTCGCATCGCTGGCGCTCGCGTCGGCGTTCGTCGTCGGAACGAACGACGTGCGCGCAACGATCACGCTGACGGCGCCGGCGCCGGCCAACGGCCTCGAAGTCGAGCTGACCAGCAGCAATCCCGCGGTGGCTTCCGTTCCGCCGGTGGTCACGGTTCCGGAGGGAGCCACGGCGGCCGCAGCGATCGTCACGACGTCGCTCGTCAGCGCCGACACGCAGGTCACGATTTCCGCGCTGCACGCGACGACGCAGAAGACGGCGGCGCTGTCCGTTCTGCGTCCGAGCGGCAATTACGTGGCGGCGATCGCCATCGCTCCGTCGTTCATCGTGGGCGGCACGAGCGCAGCGGGGACGATCACGCTGGCGATGCCCTCGGACGAGCACGGCGGCAGCAGCGTCGTGCTGGTCAGCAGCGACCCGGCGATCTCCGTGCCGGCCGACGTGAAGGTGAATCCGAACGCGGCGAGCGCGGCGTTCAGCGTGGCCACGACGGCCGTCTCGGCGCCGGTGCCGGCGGTCGTGACGGCGTCGTTCGGCGGAGTCATTCAACGCGCGCGCATCGTCGTCGGGCCCGAAAACGCGGTGACGCTGCAGTCGCTGTCGATCGCGCCGGATCGCGTGACGGGAGGGACGCCCGCGATGGCGACGGTGACGTTGAGCCGCCCTGCGCCGTTCGGGGGCGCCTCGGTGACGATCGAGGCGCGGCGGCGTAACATCGTGCGCATGCCGGGCACAGTGCTCGTGGCGGAAGGAGCGACGTCCGCATCGTTCACGATCTCGACCGATCCGCTGCACGCGGCGCGGGAAAAAGCGGTGGAGATCGTGGCGACGTACAACAATGTCGCGGCGTCGACGACGCTGACGGTGCTCCCGACACCGCAGGCCTCGTCCAAAACCGCGTCGCCGATCGCGCTCTGCGCATCGCTGACGCCGGTGCCGTGCCTGACGCAATCGACGCTCCGCGCGGTCAAGCAATTGGGTGGGCAGGATGGCGGTCCGCCGCCGCCGAGCGGCCCGACGCTGTACGAGAGCCAGTACACGTTCTATTCGCCGGAGCTGAACCTGCTCTCGGAGACGAGCCCGGCGAGCGGCGCCGCGCCGGCGATCGCATACGACTACGTCTGGTTCGGCGGCCAACCGCTCGCCCAAATCGAGAACGCCACCGGCGCGGTCCGCTGGTATTTCAACGACCACCTCCGCACGCCGCTCCGCCAGACCGACGCGACCGGCCGCATCGTCTGGAACGCCGAATACGAGCCCTACGGCACGATCTACGCCATCCGCACCGGCGAATCCCTGCACCAGCCACTCCGCCTCCCCGGCCAAACCGCCGAGGAGGGAGCGGATCTGTATCAGAACGTGTTCCGGTGGTACCGGAGCGGGTGGGGGAGGTATACCCAACCCGATCCGATGAATCTGTCACCCTTCGTTTCGCGTGGTGACCGAAATGTAAAACTGTTCTTGCCCTACAGCTATGCTGACGACAATCCAATTGTTCTTAGCGATAGCCTGGGTTTGGATCCTGGCGGCGGCATGAAGCCTACGTACAGCATAAAATGTATTTCGAACTGTGGTGATGCTTATACTAGAGACATGCGATGGTGTGATTTCTTTTATGTCAATGATTTGGCTCAATGCTCGACCGGACTGATGATGTGCGTCGGTAAGTGGGCTACTGGTACTCCGCCATGGCTCCAGCCAAACTGTAAGAAAGGATTTGAGATTTGTAAGACGAACTCAAAATCACGATACGACGAATGTACCGGGAAGGCGTTGGTAGTCTACACGACGTGTCTTGAAGGCTGTTGTCGTAAATAGAGCATAGCCGCACAATATGCGAACTACCATTGCAATTATCTGGATGTCGATATCGGCCGTGGTTTGGGTTCAATGTTTTAAAAGGCCAACGTTATCGGATATGGATCGAGGTGATATTGGCCTGTTACTTCTCTCGGCTGCGATGTTCGCCTCGTCCATAGGCCTACTGCGCAAACGACGATGGGCAGTACTCTTCTTGCTGCTAGGCTCGATCTTCGTGATGGCCGTCGCGGCATGGTCGACCGTTGTGATCATTCAAGTTAACAATCCGTCCGACCGTTACTTTGCGGTGCCCCTCGTGGTAACTCTGTCCGTTTGCGCGTTTGCAATTGTCAGCGTGATCGCGTTGCTGCGGCGTCGTAACTGGCGATTACCGCCGACGGGGAAGTAGCGATGACGTGGGGAGTGGATACTTCGGTGCTGTGTGCGAACGGCTCGAGAGAGAAACACAGGTACTTGCGAATGTTTTTGGAATCGCCTCAGTCATGCGGTTCCTCCGCCACCGCAACCCGGATGGGTACCTATGCCAGGAACTCCTCCTCGGCATCCATAGTGCGAAATATGTCTGAGAAAAGCGAACTTAGCGGCTTATGCTACGATTCAGGCGAGGAGATCCACGCGGGCGATTACGTATACCACATGGGCCGACCAGGACGTGTTGTGTTTGTCATCGATAGGGATGAATATTCCGCCGAGTTCCCGCGCGAGGCTTGGCAGAGATACGGCCACGGTTTCATGATTAAAGATCAGTTCGGACTATACAAATATGACGAGCCCGAGGAGGTCATCCAATTCATCAGACGTGCTATGTGAAAAAGCGGCACCCGTCACCGCGCCCAGGCACGGCTCAGACAACGTCGCCGGTCGCCTACACCAGAGCCCGTGACCTGTTCCGGCGCCGGTACCCGTACCCCCCGTAATACCCATTCTTTTTAATCCATGCTTATTAATCCGAGTCTGCCAGTATGCGGCGGTTCGGCGGATTACTTGAGGATCGATCGATAAGATGCATTTGAGAGCGCACTGCTGACCAATCGTTTTCTGCCGCCCCGTATTGTCCGCATCGTTCACGATCTCGACCGATCCGCTTTACGAATTCGATATCAGGGCGAGCCGGCAGTGGTGAATTTCGTGGCCAATCTACAAAAACAGGAGATCCGTCTGTCGACTGTGTCCATGTGACGGTTGCAGTTGGTGCAGCCGAGATCGCGCGATGTCGGTGGTCGTCATGGCGGCAATCTTACTCGGTGGCGGATTCGACGACGACGCCGGCCGTCGGAAATGATTGCGCCAACCGCCGGAGCACGGTCTCCGTGGTCGTGCCGCACTGGTTCGATACCGCGTACGTGCGGCCATTCACGTGCAAGAGATCGTCGTCGCCGCAGAACCAGCGGCGCTGGTCGAAGACTCGTCCCGATGCCGCGCGCTCCTCGCTGACCTGCGCCACGAACTCCGCCGAGCTGAGCCGGCCGTCTGCCGATGCGAAGAACCAGTCCGCAGGACGGCCGTCTCCTAGGGGGCGATTTGATCCGGCTGCACGCCGGCGCCGACGAGCGTTCGCACGACCTCGAGAACCGCTTTCCTCTTGTTGACTCGCTCTTCCGTGACACCGTTGAGCGTCAGGTTGAATTTCGTGCGGTCGCGCGACGACATGGCGGCGGCGACGCGCCGCTCCTCGTTCTTCCGCTCCCGCAATTGGACTTGATACTGAGCCGCTTCGGGCAACGGAATGATTTGCTGCACGTCGACGAGCATCTCGCCGCGAAACGCATACGGCCGTAACCGCACGCAACGGATGTCCATCCCGTGCTCGTCGTTGAGCCAAAGCAGCGTGGTGGTGATCTCTTTCGAGAAATCGGCCGACACCAGAACGATCCTGACGGTCTCCGCGAACGAGCCGTCCGTCGAGTCATCCCATTCGAGAAAGTCGAGAAGCGCCGCGCGGGCGTCGTCCTCGCGATGGTTCCGGCGAAGATACTCGGCGTGCGCGTCGACGGCCTGTTCGAAGGTCATCGTCGAGACCATAGCCGCATAACGCAGAGCCTGCAGGTCGAGATGGCCGCCGTCGTCGCTGCGCTTCAACTCGATGACGACGAGGTTCGCGTGTTTATCGATCGCCAGCAGGTCGATGCGGCGGCGCGAGTCCTCCCACGACGAGAACTCCTCGGCCAGCAGCATGCATTCAGGAACGATGACGTCGAGCTGCGACCGCAGCAGGCGCTGGAGGTCCCGCCGTTCGCGGACTTGCATCGCGTCGAAACGCGTAGCGTCAATCCGATTGAAGCTGTCGTGAGTCAGATGGAAAAGCGGCATGGAATGGACGCCATGTTATCGCGCCGAGCGCATTCATCCGACGCCGGATCGCTTTCATGTGACGTCAGTGACGATGAATTTATCCATGGATCAGATTCATGCGACGTTTCGTCGCGTGAATCTCGCCTGGCGGACAGTGAATCCGATCCATGGATGGGATTCGCGCGTTCCGGGATCTCGTGAATGCAACCAATCGTCGCGTGAATCTCGCCTGGAGGACAGCGAATCTAATCCATGGATGAGATTCGCGTGTTCCCACGACGCGCGTCACCCCCCTCGCGCCACCAGCGCCGCCGCCGCCAGATCCCCCGTCGTGTTCAGCACCGTCGCAAACAGGTCGGGGATCGCGTCCACCGCGATTAAGATCCCGATCCCCTCGGCGGGCAGGCCGATGGCGAGGAACAGCGGCGTCAGCATGATGAATGCGCCGCGCGGGATGCCGGGGACGGCGAAGGCGAGGAAGACGGCGGCGAAGGCGATCGTGGCCAGGCCGGCGGCGTGGATCGGCACGCCGTAGAACCAGCCGACGAAGAGTGCACCGACCGTCCACGACACCGGCGCCGCGATCTTGAACATCGACACCGCGAGCGGCAGCACGAAGCCGGTCACGCGCTCCGGCAGCTCCAGATTCTTCTCCGCCGTCTCGACCAGCGCGGGGAGCGTCGCGATCGACGAGCTCGAGCTGAAGGCGATGAGCTGCGGCTCCAGCGCGGCGCGGGCGAAGCGGCGCATGGCGATGCGGCCGAAGATCGCCACGACCGGGTAGAGCAGCAGGATGACCACGATGCACGCCAGCGAGTACGCCACGATGTAGAAGCCGATCGCGCCGGCGAGCGTGCCGCCCGCGTGTACCGCCAGCGGGAGCACCAGCGCGAAGACGCCGAGCGGCGCGGCCAGGATCACCCAGCGGACCAGCACGAGCATCGCGTCGCTGAAAGCGCGGAAGAAGCGCGTCAGCGTCTCCCGCGACGCCTCCGGGCTCCGCGCGATCGCCAGCGCCAGCAGCAGCGTGAAGAGGATTAGCGGCATCATCGCACCGCTCGCCGCGGCTGCCACCGGGTTCGCCGGCAGCAGCGACGTCAGCCACGCCGAGAACGTCTGCGCCTGCCCGCCCGCGGAGATCTCGTTCGCCGCTTCGACGGCGCCGGCGGGGAGCGTCTGCGCGCCGTGCGCCGGCAGCAGCGCGAAGAGCGCGGGGGCGAACGGCATCACCACGAGCGCGACGCCGGCGCCGAGAAGCACGAACGTCAGCAGCGTCCGCCCGCCGATGCGGCCGATGGCCTTGATGTCGGCGGCCGAGGCGACGCCGGTGATCAGCAGCGAGATGACGAGCGGGATCACGGTCATGCGGATCGCGTTGACCCACAGCGTGCCGAGCGGCGCGATGGCGTCGGCGGCGCGCGCGAGCGCGTCGTTGTGCGTGGCCGCGACGATCACGCCGAGGACGATCGCCGCAACCAGAGCGAGGAGGACCCTTGTGCTCTCTTTCATTTCAACTCCAAGGGGACAGGGCACAGGGGGCGGGGGGCAGGTGTGATGGTCGCGCAGCGGCGAGACAACCACCTGCGCCCCGCCCCCTGTGCTCTGTCCCCTACATCATCAAATCGCCGCCGTTGATGTCGAACGATGCCCCGGTGATGTACCCCGCGGCTTCCGACGCGGCGAAGCAGATCAGCTCCGCGACCTCGAGCGGCGTGCCGAGGCGCGGGATCGGATAGCCGGCCGCGAGGCGCTCGAGCAGCTCGTCGTCGGCGTGCTCCCGCGTCAGCTCTGTGTCGATCATACCGGGGCAGACGGCGTTCACCGTGATCCCGAACTTGCCGAGCTCCTTCGCCGCCGCGCGCGTGAGGCCGAGGAGGCCGGCTTTCGACGCGGTGTAGTGCGCGCCGCCGAGCGTGCTGACCGTCCGCCCGGCGGACGAAGAGATATTGATGATGCGGCCGTAGCGCTGCGCCTGCATGACCGGAAGCGCGGCCTTCGTGAGGAGAAACGGCGCGGTGAGGTTGACCTCGACCGCGGCGCGCCACTCCTCGGCGGTGAGATCGGGAAAGCGCGTGGAGAGCGCGAGCGCGGCGTTGTTGACGACGACGTCGACGCGCCCGAAGCGCTCGACGGTCCGCCGCACGATCTCCTCGGCCGCGCCCGGCGCGGCGAGGTCGCCGGCCACGGCCAGCGCGCGCTCGCCGAGCGCCGCCGCCACCTGCCCGGCGCGCTCGCTGTCGCGCACGTGCACGGCCACCGAGGCGCCGCGCTCGTGGAAGCGCTCCGCCGCGGCGCGGCCGAGACCGCGCCAAGCGCCGGTGACGATGACCACCCGTCCCGCGAAATCGTTCATGTGCGAGAGACGGTAAAGTGATCGGCGATGAAAGTCACGCGCACCGCGTCGGCGGCGTTCACCGCGGAGTTCGAGAGCGACGACGAATTGCGCGCCGAGCACGCGGCGAACCTGTCGTTCGGCGCGCTGGCGCTGCCGACAGAGGAGAGCGTCGCGCGCGACACGACGCTGCTCGTCACGCTGCGCGGGGCGGGCGGCGGGGAGGCATTCGTGAAGGCGACCGTCGTCGGCGCGCTGCCGGGCAAGCTGGCGCTGGCGTTCGATGCGAATCCCGACGAGATCGTGAAGAAGCTCGTCGCGGGCGAGGAGAAATCGGCATCGCAACAAAATCCGTGGGACCGCCTGCGCGGCCTGTCGCAGATGGAGAAGATGCTCCTGGCGGTGAAAGCGGACCGCTCCGAGCGCGCCATCCTGGCGCAGGACAACGATCCGCGCGTGCTCCTCTCGCTGCTGCGCAATCCGCGGCTGACGGTCGACGAGGTCGTGCGCGTGGCGAAGTCGTCGTTCCTCAACTTTCAAATCGCCGACGTGATCATGAAAGCGTCGCAGTGGATGGGAAGCCTCGACGTGCGCGTGGCGCTGATCCACAATCCCAAGACGCCGCCGGCGTTCGCCATGCGCATCCTGCCGACGCTGCCGGAGGCGGAGATCCGCGCCATCGCGCGGGCCGGGACGAACATGGCCCTCAAGACGGCGGCGCTGCGGATATTGCAGGGGCGGTAGGCGTCACTTCCAGATGCCGGCGATCGGCTGCGCGTTCGCGCTGCCGCCGAGCGGCGTCAGGCCGTAAATGTCTTCGATCGTCCGCAGCAGGTTGTAGTGCGTGTACATCGTGCCGTTGCCGCCCGCCTTGACGTGCTGGCCGACGATGATCGTCGGGATCAGGTTCGGGTACTGGGCTGACGGCGTATCGATGCCGTTCGGGCAGGGATTTCCGTAATGCGAGCTGTCCTCGTCCCACGTGACGACGAGGAGGCTGTTGTGCGTCATCGCCCACGTCGCGTAGGCGCCGAGGTTTTTCTTCAGCCAGGCATCGCCGTGCTTCACCTCGATGGGGATGTTGTTTGTCGTACCGCTCGAGTAGTGCATGTCGTCGAGGAGATCGGGGATCACGAACGAGATGGTCGGCAGCGCCGCGAAGCCGGCGGCGGTCTGCGGGAACCTCGCCGTATCGAAGCTCATCGACGCCGGGATGCCGCTGAAGTCGAGCCATGGACAATGCTTGCGCGCGTATTCGTCGCTGGTGCAGAAGGCGAGATCGTTAGGAAGCTGCTCGGCGTAGCCCGCGAACGTCAGGCTCTTCGCCGTCAGGGCGGCGGCGAGGTTCCCGGTGGCATAGGGCGATCCCGGCGGCGGGCAGGTATCGTCGCAGACGCCGTGGTTCGAGCCCGAGAAGAGCTCGAGGTAGTTCGGCTGACTCGGATGGTGCAGACCGTGGTAGTTCGTGAAGTTCGCGCCGGCCTTGGCGAGAGCGTTGATATAGGGCGCGTTCGGAGACTTGATGACGTCGGAGTACCCCTTGTTCTCCTCGATCACGATGACGATGTGATCGGGAGGCGGCGGCATCTGCGCGGCGGCGGTGACGGCGACGGCGGCGAGAAGGAGGGCGATCAGCGTCTTCATGTCCAAGGAGTGATCGCGGACAGGATTTCCACACCGTGCGTTAAGTTGATTTTCCAGATGTGACCCCAACTTGCCGGTAGCGCTCGAGGAGGAGCGGCAGCACGGCGGCGGGGGAGAACATCTGCTCGTAGCGCTGGCGGGCGGCGCGGCCCATCGCGGCGCGCCGGGCGGGGTCGCGGACCAGGGCGAGCATCGCGCCGGCGAGGGCGGCGACGTCGCCGGGTGCGATGAGGACGGCCATCTCCGGCGTGACGGTGTCGGGGATCCCGCCGACGTCCGAGGCGATCACAGGGAGGCCGTGCGCCATCGCCTCGATGATGCCGTTCGGCGTCCCTTCGGCGAGGCTCGGCAGGACGAAGACTTCGATGCCGCGCATGAATGCGCTCCGCTGCGCCGGACCTTTGTAGATGCCGCTGAACGCGCAGCGGCCGTCGAGCGCGAGCGCGCGCGCGAGCGACTCGACTTCGATTCGCTGCGGCCCCGCGCCGGCCATGCGCAGCGACGCGCGCTCCGTCCGGCAGACGCGCGCGAAGGCCTCGACCAGCGCCAGCGGCGCTTTGCCGTACTCCATCCGCGCGGCGAAGCCGAACGTCACATTGTCTGACGCGGCCGTGCGCTCCGCGGGCGCCGGCTCCTCGACCATCAGCGGCAGCACCGACGCCGGCACGCCGCCGAACTTCTCGGAGAACCGCCGGGCCAGCGACGGCGACAGCGCCGCGATCCCGTCGCACAGCGGCAGCACCTCGGACAACATCTCGTAGTAGACGTTCAGCTCCGGCAGGAAGTCGGGCGTCCCCAATTCCTGGTAGAGGATGGGAAGCCGCGCGGCGCGCGCGGCGCGGATCATCGCCATCGCCGCGGGGTCGGGCGTCATGACGTGCACGACGTCCGCGCCGCAGCGCTCGAAGTATTGCCGGCAGAGGTCGACGTAGTGCATCGACACGCTCCCCGCCGCCTTCTGCAGCATCTTGCGCGGGCCGGCCGGCAGGTGCGGGACGTGCCGCTTGAGCAGTTGCATGGCGCGGCCGATGGGGGAGTTCCGCGCGATGCAGGCCACCGGCACGCGCGCCTCGCGCAAGCGCGCCACGTAGCGGTCGGTCGCGGACGCCGGATAGAGCACGGCGACCTCGACGTCGTGCCCGGCGGCCCCGAGCTGCGTGGCGTAGGCGACGAGCGTCTCGTCGGCGCCGCTGATCGGCCCGGCGAAACGCCCCTTGCACAGCACGACCTTCAACGCGCTTCTCCGCAAAGGGCGCGCAGCCGCGGGTCGAGGAGGCCGGCGAGCTTGTCGGCGCCGAAAGCGTTGAGGTGGTTGTCGTCGCGGAAGTCGCGCGGCTGGAACGCGGGATGTTCGCCCCAGTCGAGGACGACGACGCCGGCGTCGGCGCGGCCTTCCGCGGCGGCGCTGCGCTGGAGCTCCTGCCATCGCGCCTGCACGATCGCCGGACGCGCTTGCGCGTAGCCGCGGGCGTGCGGCAGGCGCAGGAGGACGACGGCGACGCCGCGGCGGCGCAGGAGCGCGATCGTGTCGTGCAATGCGTTCGCGTTCCTCGTCACGACGCCGTCATGCCGCGAGGCGTCCGCCAGCGCGTGAAACAGCACCTTAGGATCGTAGCTCCGCGGCGTCACATCGTCGGTAAAGAAGTAGCCGGGGGAAAAGCCGCGCGGCGGATGCTGCAGGGGAGGACACGCCTCCATCCGCTTCTCCCACGCGAGCGGCGTCAGCCGAGGAAGGCCGGTCAGCGGAAAGAGAAAGGCGGTGTAGAGCACGCGCAGTTTGAGGACGACGTCGTCGGCGGGGATTTCGAATGCATCGAGTGACAGCTCGGTCAGCGTCCGCAGGTCGTGGAGGTTGACCATGGCCGGCACGAGGTCGGCGACGAGCGGGAGCTCGTCGTACTCGATCACCGCCACTTTCAGGTTCGGCACGCGCGGGAGATGTTTTTCGACGAGCCGCCGCGCGCAGGCGTAGTCGAGCCACGTCGACGCGAGGTTCATCGCCGGGACGGAGTATCGCGACGGGCGCACTCCGAACAGCACGTGCGACGAGCCGACGAAGAGCACGTGCGTCCGCGCCGACAGCGAGGCCACCGCGGTGCTGCCGAGCGTTCCGCCCTCGCAGCCGGAGGGGCCGTAGACGCGCGCCGGGATCTGCGAGCAGATCATGGCCACGACGGCGAGCACCGCGGCGATGGCCGCGTGCCAGCGCCGCTCCGCGCGCGGCAGCGCCGCGTACCGGCGGAAATGCTCAGAACTGAAAATAGATGAAAGCATGTCGTTCGAGAGCGCCGCACAAGACGATGGCCGCGACGAGCGTGGCGTAGCAGGCGAGGCGCAGCGGCCGCGGCCACGTCTTGACGATCGCGGTTTGGCCGCTGCGCTCCTCGCCCCACTCCATCAGCAACAAGGGGACGGCGAAGAGCAGGATCGTGATCAATACCAGCCGGCCGTGCAGCGAGAACGGCGCGACGAGGTTGTGCAGCAGCAGCGGCACGTCGGCAAGGCTCTTCACGGCGAAGAGCAGCCAGCCGAAGCAGGTGATGTGAAAGAAGGCGACGACCGCCAGCGCGTGGCGTAGGCGTCCGAGGGGGCGGGGCGCAGGGGGCGGGGCGCAGGTGGTGGTCGTCGCGAGGGCGTCATCTGCGCCCTGCGCCCTGCGCCCTGCCCCCTCCCGCAAGAACCGGTATCCGCACAGCAGCACACCGTGGAAGACGCCCCAGGCGACGAAGTGCCACGCCGCGCCGTGCCACAGCCCGCCGAGGAACATGGTGAGGAGGAGGTTCGCGTACATGCGCGCGGTGCCGCGGCGATTGCCGCCCAGCGGGATGTAGAGGTAGTCGCGCAGCCACGTCGACAGCGAGATGTGCCAGCGCCGCCAGAAGTCGGCGGGGTTGGCCGCGAAGTACGGGCGCTCGAAGTTGACCATGAGGTCGAAGCCCATGAGGTTGCTGAGGCCGCGCGCGATGTCGGAGTAGCCCGAAAAGTCGCCGTAGATCTGGAACGCGAACGCATACAACCCGAACAGCACCTCGGCGCCGTGCATGGACTGCGGATGCTCGAAGAGCTGCTTCGTGAAGGGCGCCATGTTGTCGGCGAGGACGACTTTCTTGAAGTAGCCGAGGAGGATGAGCCAGGCGCCGCTGCGGAGCATGTCGAGGGTGATGCGGCGCTCGCCCTGGATTTGCGGAAGGAGGTGCGCGGGCCTGGCGATCGGGCCGGCGATGAGCTGCGGGAAGAGGGCGACGTAGAGGCCGAAGTCGACGAAGCTGCGCGCCGGCGCCACGCGGCGGCGGTAGACGTCGACGATGTAGCTGAGGTTGTGGAACGTGTAGAAGGAGATGCCGAGCGGCAGGACGACGCCGAGGATGCGCGCGTCGAGGTGCAGGGCGAAGACGGTGAGCAGGCGGTCGAGGCTCGCCGCGAAGAAGTTGAAGTACTTGAAGACGAAGAGGACGCCGAGATTCACGGTGACGCTGGTGACGAGGATGGCCTTGCGGCGCGCGGCGTGCTCGACGCGGCCGAGGAGCAGGCCGAAGCCATAGTCCATCGTCGTGGAGAAGAGCATCAGGCCGAGGAAACGCCAGTCCCACGAGCCGTAAAAGACGTAGCTCGCGCCGAGGAGGAGGAGATTTTGATAGCGGTGGCGCAGGACGACGTAGAGGCCGTAGACGACGGCGAAGAACGCGACGAACTGGGCGGAGTTGAAGAGCATGGCTTACTCGTCGATCGCGATGGAATCGAGCGCGGCAGAGAGCTGCGTCCACACGACCTCGCTGCCGGCCATCGCGATCATGCGCGCGCGGGCGGCGGCGGCGAGCGTTTCGTATCGCGGCTGCCGCGCGGCGTCGTAGCTCTCGCCGATGCGGTCGCGCAGCGACGGCCAGACCAGGCGGTGCCACGTCGTCGCGTAGCCGCGGGCGGGATCCTGCGGCCATGACGCCGGCTCGGGATGCGACTCGGCGACGAAGCCGCACGCGTCGTCGAAGTAGTCGGCGATGGCGGTGTGCCGCGGCGCGATGGCCGGCCGCGCGGCGGCGAGGAAATCCTGCAGCGGCAGGCACGCGCCTTCGCAGCGCGATGCGTTGAGGTAGTACGTCGTGCCGCGCGCCAGCTCGAGCATCTGCGCGTCGCTGAGATAGGCGCTCACGAGCACGAGCTTGCATCGATGGGCGAGGCCGAGCTGGCGATGGAAGGCGAGGACTTGATTGAGGCCGGCGGCGGCGCGGTCGGGCGGCACGGCGAGCTTGACGACGAGCGTGGCGTCGTCGCGGTCGCGCAGCGCAAACAGGAACGCGCTGACGAGGTCGGGCCAGTTCTTGCGCTGGTCGAAGGGATTGAAGACCGTCGTGTAGACGATGCCGGAGAGCTCCAGCTGCGCCGTCGCGGGGCAGTCGGCCGCGGCGCTGTCGCGCCACGCGTACGCGGCGGCGCGGAGCGTATCCGTGGAACGCGCGGAGAGGCGCGGCCTGACGTGCCGCTGATAGAACGCTTTCGCGCGGGAGAAGAGCGGCGCGGGCCGCGCGGGCGCGGATGGCACGACGTAGCAGGGGCAGTCGACGACGACGCGCTGCGCCGGCTGCCACGGCGGCAGGGCCAGCCAGGCGGGGCGCGCGGGCACGCGCACGATGCGGATCGGCGTCCGCACGCCGGCGCGCACGAACGCGTCGCGCGTGAACTCGCTCGACGTGAGCAGCAAGTCGAGCGTGCCGGCGGTCCGCGCCCATTCGTCGAGGACATCGGGAAAATCCCAGAACGGGAAGGCGACGTTCGGCACGCCGGGCATACGCTGGAACGTGTCGAGCGGCACGAAGCCCAGGTGGACATCAGTGTCATTCCGAGCCGCATCGACGGCGAGGAATCCCGTGCGCACGTCGGCGGGGGATCCTTCGCCGTCTGCGCGGCTCAGGATGACACTGGCCCACCGCTCGAGCAGCGGCGCGAACGCCTCGTAGACGTAGTAGTACGAATACGACGCGGAGCCCATGCGCGCGGCGATGCCGCGCTTCGCGGCGACGGTGCTGATCGAGAGAGCCGGCATCGTCAGGACCGATGGCCGTTCAACGCCGCGCGATAGATGTTGCGCGTGGTCGCGGCGACGTGGTTCCAGCGGAAGCGTTCGGAGTACCGCGATGCGTTGGCGGCCAGTTGTTCGCGCCGCGGCGGATCGTCGAGCAGCGCGACGAGCTTGCGGCGCAAGTCTCGTTTATCGCCGCTGCGGAAGAGCTCCAAGCAGTCGCCGCGCGCGGCCATCTCGCGGAAGCAGGCCAGGTCGGAGGCGAGCGTGGCGCGGCCGTGCGAGAGCGGCAGCGTCACCGAATACGAATTCGTCGCCTGCGTGTGTGGCACGAGGGCGATGTCGGTCGCCTGCATGGCGTCGGCGACGCCTTCGTCCGGCAGATAGCCGGTGACGATGACGCGGTTCCTGCCTCGGAGGAGCGCGATGCGGCGCCGCAGATGATCGACGTATTTTTGTTCGGGCGGCAGCCGCGCCCCGCCGGCGATCACGAACACGACGTCGCGCGGCAGCGTGGCGAGGATCTCCAGCACGAGCTCGTAGCCTTTGTTCGACGTGATGTAGCCGAAGAGCGTCAGCACGCGATTGCCGTGAAGGGCGTAGCGTTCGCGAAAATCGCCGGAAGGCGGTAGCGGATCGGGGACGCCCATCGGCACGACGAAGAGCCGCTCCTCCTTCAATCCGCGGCCGGCGAACTCCTTCTGCGCGGCCTCGGTGTGGACGATGATCGCGTCGGCGTCAAACGTCGCAAACTCGACGCTGCGCCGGTAGTCGCGATTCGCCAGCAGGCGTTTCTTGCGCAGCCATCGCCACGGTTTGCGCTTGCCGGCGGTCGGGAGCATCGCGCTCAATGCCAGCGTCGTGTGCGCGGTCAGCACGACCGGCCGCTCGATGAGGCGCCGGAGCTCGGCGAACCGCGAGCGGCCCGGCGTCGGAAAGCCCCAGAAGCTGAACTCGTGCTGGATGTGGACGATGTCGACGTCCGGCGCGTTGAGCGCGCGGGCCTGCTCTTCGTAATGCGACGCCGGCTGCTCGCCGACGGCGATCGGCACGATCTCGACGTCGGTGTCGGGCAGCGCGCGCAGCGATGCCACGAGCTGCGCGGAGTACGCCGCGATGCCGCAGCGCTGGCCGACGGTGGTCAACATGGCGATCTTCATGACAAATGGAGCAGCCTCTTGATCGAGCGGCGCACGACGCTCGGAATCGACTCCCGCGTACGCTGCAGGCCCAGATCCGCCATCATGCGCGCGTAGAGGCGCCTGCGAGTCCACCGCGTGATGGGCTTCCAGTTGCGCGGCTTGCGCAGGAAAAATTCGATCGACGTGAACGTCAGGTTCCCGCAGGCGACGGAGGTGTGCGGTCCGGTGTCGCCCTGGTAGCCTGGCTCGAAGTCGAAGTGCACCGGCTTGGCGATCAACTCGTCGTCGACGTGCAAGTCGAGAGGCTCGACCATCTCCATTCCGCTCAGCTTCACGAAGCACGGCTCGATCTCTTCGGGACGGAAGAATTCGTAGTTCCGCCCATCGTTGATGATCAGCTCCGTGGCGATGCAGGCCACGCCGCCCGGCTTGAGCACGCGCGCGATCTGCTGCATCGCCAGCGCGGCGGCGCCGTGTCCGCCGAAATGCTCGATCGACGAGAAGCTGAAGACGAAGTCGAACGTGTTCGCCGGGAATTGAAGTTCGAGCGCGTTCATCCTCTGGAAAACGAGCGCCTCCTGCCGGTATGGAAACGGCGCGATGAGCGCCGCGTTCCCCAGGATCGTCGGATCGGGATCCCGGAAGTTGGAATCGAGGATGTAGAGGTCCGTGGCGACGACGCGCTGCACGCGGTTGGCGAGGTAGAAGAGCGGCCACTCGATGCCGGCGGCGACGCCGAGGCCCTGCGCGTCGGGCCTGATGCAGCCGAGCTTGTGCAGGCCGTACAGGCCGAGGCCCCACTCCCAATATTTGCGGTGGAGCGCGCCGAGCGCTTTCCAGCCGGGCGACATCTGCTGGAGGAGGTCCTGCCAGAACGGATCGTCCTCCTGCGCGTCGGCGAGGCTGTAGACCTTGCAGAGCTTCACGGCCGTTTGCGCCTGGCGAAGAAGTGGTTCCACATGCCTTCGTCGACGAGATCGACGTCGTGCGTCTTGCCGACGATGCTCCGCAGCTCGCTCCTGGCCGTGTCGAAGTGCCACTCGCCGCTGATCACGTCGATGTCCTTCAGGCGGCCGAGGTAGTCGAGCTCGCGGAAGATGTTGACCTCGCTCTGCTCGCAGTCGATTTTCAGGAAGTCGATGGCCGGGAGGTTGAACTTACGGAAGAGCTGCGCCACGGAGATCGCGTTCGAGAGCTGCCGCGCGCGGTACGCCCGTTCGAACTCGTTGCCCGGGTAGAGGTCGTGCCCCCGTTCGCTGCGGTAAAAGCCGAGGACGGCGAGGTTCTGCGGGCGTGCGCGCCGCGGCGAGTTCTTCACCAGCACGCGGTAGTGCTGCTTGAGAGGCTCGAAGCTGTAGATCGCCGCGGCGGGGAAGTACTTCGCCGCCAGCGCGGTGAAGGTGCCGATGTGCGCTCCGATGTCGACGATGATCCGCGGCGCGAAGCTCTCGGCCGCGAGCTCGTGCACGCGATAGCAATCGCTCTTGTGCACCTCGTGGCAGATGGCGTAGTCGATGTTCCGCTCGCGTTCCTCGGCGTGCACGTGCATCTGGCATTCGCCGGTGTCGAAAACGTAGTTCGGTGTACGGAATCGTGCGCGGAGCGCGGAGAGAATCATCGTTCGATCGCGTTGGACGACGTTGCCGGCAGGTTAGCACGGCTGCCCTGCGGGCGTGTCATCCCGAGCGCGGCGAGGGATCCCACGCGGCAGGAGATTCCTCGCTGCGCTCGGAATGACATGGCGGGACGAGCTCGGTGCTCCAGGCGAGCCGCGGCCGGACGACGCCCATCAGCGTGCCGTGGTACTCGCGCGGCGTCGCGTCGTACGCGCCGAAGGCCATCACGTCGTGGGCCACGACTTCGTGCCGGGCCATGTCGGCGACGATGAAGACGCTGATCGAGTAGCGGCGTTCGTTGAGCAGCTCCGCCGGGAGCGTGCAGGTGCTGCGGTAGAGCCCCGCCGGCTGCGGCTTGCCGTGCCACGCGTCCGTGCCGAGGTTCAGCGACGGAAGGTTCGCCGACGACAGCACGCCGACGCCCGATTTCTCGTTGAGGTGGATCGACGTGTAGATGCGCGCGCCGGGGAGGAAGTTCCAGTACTCGACCTCGATCTGCACCGGCGCCTGGACGTCGACGTGCTCCGTGGCCCGCCCCTCGGAGAGCACGCGCACGGCGTGCAGGCGGACGTTGTCGCTGCCGGGCGCGTCGTGCGGATCGGGCCAGCGGCGCTCGCCCACGCCCTCCGTGGTCGGCGCGACGCGCGCGACGTACTGCGCCACGACGTCGCGCGCCGGGCCGTCGGCGCAGAGCACGCCGCCGTCGAGGAAGAGCGCGCGGCTGCAGAGATTGACGATCGCCTGCAGGTTGTGGCTGACGAGAATCAGCGTGCAGCCCTGCCGGATGATGTTCTCCATGAACGTCTGCGACTTCTGCTGGAACGCGGCGTCGCCGACAGCCAGCACCTCGTCGAGGATCAGGATCTCCGGCTCCAGATGCGCGGCCACGGCGAAGGCCAAGCGCATGTACATGCCGCTCGAGTAATGCTTGACCGGCGTCTCCAGGAACTTCTCGATCTCGGCGAAGGCGACGATGGCGTCGAAGCGGCTCTTGATCTGCGCGCGGCTCATGCCGAGGACCGCGCCGTTGAGGAAGATGTTCTCGCGTCCGGTGAGGTCGGGGTGAAAGCCGGTGCCGATCTCCAGCAGCGACGTGAGGCGCCCGCGCAGCAGGGCCCGGCCGGTGGTCGGCCGGGTGATGCGCGAGAGGATCTTGAGTAGCGTGCTCTTGCCGGCGCCGTTGCGGCCGACGATGCCGACGGATTCGCCGCGCTCGACGTCGAAGCTGAGATCGCGCACGGCCCAGATCGTCTCGGCGCGCGACCCGGAGCGCGCGAACAGGCCGGCCAGCGCCTCGCGCACGTTCTGCCGGCCGTGATGCGGCGCGCCGATCCGGTATTGCTTGCCGAGGCCTTCGACGTGGATGGTCATGCGAGATCGGCGAATTGCTCTTCCATCGTGCGGAAGAACATCGTGGCGAAGACGAGCAGCAGCAGCGTGAAGAGCGCGGCCATCGACAGCGCCGGCACATCGAACGGACGGCCGAACAACGCCGCGCGGAAGCCGGCGATGACGATGGCCAGCGGATTCGTGCCCGCCGCCCAGCGCAGGCGTTCGGGAAGCATGGACGTCGAATAGAACACCGGCGTGGCGAACATCAGGAACTGCAGGACGTGCGGCAGGGCGAAGTTGACGTCGCGGTATTTGACGTTCAGCGCCGAGAGGCACAGGCCGCAGGCGAGGGCGAGGAGCATCGTGATGATCACGAGCAGCGGCAGGACGAGCAAGCGCCAGGTGAACGCGGCGCGGTAGTGCACCATCAGGCCGGCGAGGAGGAGAAAGGCGATGGCGAAGTCGAGCAGCCGCGCGCCGACGGCGGCGATGGGGATGAGGAGGCGCGGGAAGTAGACCTTCGTGATCAGCGGCCCGGCGCCGGCGATGCTGTTGCTGCTGCTGAAGAGGGCGTTGGCGAAGAAGGTCCACGCCAGCAGGCCGGCGTAGGCGAAGAGCGGATACGGGATGCCCTCGGACGGCAATCGCGCCGGGCCGCCGAAGAAGGCCGTGAGGATCAGCATGGCCAGCAGCGGCTGGAGGACGGCCCAGGCCACGCCGACGAGCGTCTGCTTGTAGCGCACCTTGATGTCGCGCCAGACGAGGAAGTACAGCAGCTCGCGCGAGCCCCACAGCTCGCGGAGCCCGGAACCGGCCGCGGCATGCGGCTCGACGACGGTCAGCGTTGCATCCATTGATTTCGATTGATTGTAGGATGTTGCGCAAGGAGGTGCCCCAGGTGCGCAATCGATTCACCGCAATCGTCATGGCCATCGCGCTCGCGGCGACGGCAGCGTTCGCGGCCGACGAGCCGAAGAAAGGGCCGGAGCCGCTGAAGATCAAGATCGGCGACATGGCCCCGGACTTCACGCTGCTCGCGTACGACGGCTCGAAGGTCACGCCCGTGTCGCTGCACGAGTTCCGAGGCAAGAAGCAGGTCGCGCTCGCGTTCTTCGTCTTCGCGTTCACCGGAGGGTGAACGAAGGAAATGAAGGCCTTCCAGGCGAATCTCGCCAAGCTGGAGGCCGCGGACACCCAGGTCCTGGGTGTGAGCATCGACAGCCCCTTCGCCAACCACGCATTCGCGCAGCAGAACGGCGTGACGTTCCCGATCCTCGGCGACATGAGCGGCAGCGCCATCAAAGCCTACGGACTGGAAAAAGAGGTCAAGGTTCAGGGCGTGCCGCTCGTCACGGCGCGCCGGGCCACGTTCCTCATCGACAAGAACGGCAAGGTCATCGAGGAGCACGCCGACAACGAAGCGGTCGATCCGACGAAGATCGTCGACGCCTGCTCGATCAAGCGGTAACCGTCATCCTGAGCCGCGCAGACGGCGAAGGATCTCCGAATGCGAAGCCGTCGCATTTTGAGATCCTTCGCTGCGCTCAGGATGACGTGGGGGACGCTTGTCCCGACGTTGGTTTGCGACTAGCATGACGCCGCTTTCATGACGCACTCGTACCTTCCGATCCTCATCATGCTCGCGCTGGCGCTGCTGCTCGGGCTGGTGATGCTCTCGCTGAACTGGATCCTCGGCCGGCACCTGCGCACGCCCGCGAAGCTCTCGCCGTACGAGGGCGGCGTGCCGCTGCTCGACGTCAACCGCAAGCGCATCAACGTCCGCTTCTACCAGATCACGATGCTCTTCATCCTGTTCGACATCGAGGCGGCCTTCCTCTATCCGTGGGCGGTGATCTACCGCGACGCGGCAACGGGGCCGAGCGGGATGTTCCTCTTCGGCGAGATGCTCGTCTTCATCGCCCTGCTCGCCGTCGGATACGTGTACGTCTGGAAGAAAAAGACCTTCGACTGGTAACGCATGGCCGACCTGCACCCCGACAATCCCTACGCCCCCGACCGTTTCGCCGACCACGGCAAGGACGTCGAGTTCCCCCCCGAGGCGAAGCAGCGCTTCGAGTACATCCTCTCGCGCTATCCGACCAAAGAGGCGGCCCTGCTGCCGGCGCTGCACCTCGCGCAGGAAGTGTGGGGCTGGATCTCCCCCGAGGTCGTGCACTACGTCGGCTCGCTGCTCGACCTCTCGCCCGCGACCGTCTTCGGCGTCGTCTCGTTCTACAACATGTACAACCAGAAGCCGGTCGGGAAGTACCACCTGCAGGTCTGCACGAACCTCTCGTGCATGGTCAACAGGGCCTACGACATCTACGACCACCTCTGCGAGCGCCTGCACGTGAATCCCGGCGAGACGACGAAGGACGGGCGCTACACCGTGGTCGAGGTCGAGTGCCTCGGCTCGTGCGGTACAGCGCCCGTCGTGCAGGTCAACAACGACTACCACGAGAACATGAGCGTCGAGAAGATGGATGCGCTCATGCAAAAGCTCACGTAGGTGTCATCCCGAGCGAAGCGAGGGATCCCCCGCGGAAGGGGATTCCTCGCTCCGCTCGGAATGACACGCCGCCGCGCGGCTCTGACGACCGATGGCGGTCATCGTTCGTAGTCTCGTCACTGCGGCTTGATGTTCCACTTCCACGTCCCGAACTGGTCCGGCACTTCGCCGCTCAGCGTTCCGTCCGGCTCGAGCTGCATGAAATAGAGGTGATTGTCCGTGAAGGGCGGGAAGAGGCCGCCGATCGCTCCTGCATCCTCGTCGATCGGATCGACGCCGGCACAGACGACCTGGAACTTCGCGGGTTGGGCGAGCCCGGCCGGTAAAATCGCTTTTCGATAGACCGCGCTCGCCTGCGGAACGAAGTTGTACGTGTAGGCGTCGATGCTCGTCAGCAGGGGGACGCTGTCGGCGTGTCCCTTGTACTCGCACGGCTGCGTGGGGTTTTTTCCGCTGACCGTGTAGCTGGCGTGCCCGGAGATGTTGAACCGGTAGGCCGGCTGCGTGTCGCTGACCGGCTTGTTGTCGTCGCGGCTGTACGTCACGTCGAACTCTTCGCTCAGGTGGCCGACGCGGCCGAAGGCGGCATCGTTGCTGGTGAACGAGTTCGTCCCGGTGAACTGCCCGCATCCGATGTTCGTCACGATCAGCTGCGAGTCGAGGTCGGGCGACTTCAGCGTGCGCTTTTCGTCCGTGTCGCTGTTCGTGAGGATCAGCACCAGCTCGTCGATCTTCTCGCTCGGATTGTCCTGGCAGAAGGCCTTGATCTTCATGTTCGACAGATCTTCGGGCGCCTGCCACTGCCCGTTTTTCTTGACCATGATCTGCACGAACGCGCCGCGCTTCGCGTCGTCCGACGCATCGTTCCATTGATAGAGCGGCCCGTAGTTGAAGGGGCCGGGCGTGGGGTCGATCGTGCCGAGGTCGTACGTCAGGCCGTTCAGGAACGCGAGCGAGTGCACGGTCGAGTCGAGCGTCACGTAGACGTACCGCGCCGAGAGCCGCGGCAGGTTCGCGTACACGCCGAGGTAGAAGTCCGGCTGGCCCGACAGCAGTGTGCCGGATTGCGTCGCCGGCGTGAGCGTGAGCTGATCCCACTGGTTGAACTTGTCGAGCGGCGCGTGATTCCAGGCATCGGCGGCGAACTCCGGCCAGCGCTCCTTGAAGCCGCCGGGGATCGAGGAGTCGACGGCGGTCACGGCGTCGTGCGACTCCGTGGCGTCCCAGATCGTTTTGATGATGGAGTCGCCGTAGGTGCGCGACAGGTAGAGAAAGAACAGGTAGCCGCCGTACTCATGGTACTGGCCCTTCTTCTCGAGCGTGAGCGATTTGTCCGGCTCGTCGAGCCAGAGCGACGCCGCGCGCTGCTCCCGTCCGGAGTTGCCGGGGCGCTGGTGATAGTCCATCGCCCACTGCGCGGTCGCTTCCATCAGCCAGTGGTAGTCGAGGGCGACGACGTAGTCGCTGACGTTGTAGGTGAACTGCATGACGTGGAACAGCTCGTGCGCGAGCGTCGCCTCCGGTCCATCGGCGGCGTTGCGCTCCAGGACGACGAAGCTGGAGGTGCTCCTCACGCCAAACGGGATGGTGGAGCTGTGGTTGACGTCGGCGAGGGTGACGTCGATGGCGTCGTCGCCGCCGCGGCAGGGAAAGACCGAGCCGTTGTCCTTGATCGGCTCGCGGCCGAGGAGGGCGCGGTACTGCCCGAGGATCGTCTCGCTCTTGCCCGCGAGCGCGAGCGCCACCTGCTGGTCCTCGGGATGGATCCTCATCCACCAGACGCGCACGGTGCCGGAGATCGACGCGACCGAATCCCAGTTCTTGGTGTCGACGTCGCCGCAGAGCGCGATGTCGTTCGCGTGCACGGAGCTCGCGCGCAGCGGGCTTTGCTGGTCCGCCCAGCTCCCTTTCTGGAAGGGCGGGATGAGGAACGGCGCGATCGCCTGCTGGACCGAGGGGGAAAGCGAGTCCCAGCGCGCGACCGCCTCCGCGGCGGACGTGCTGTCGAAGTCGGACGTCACCGTGCCGCGGAACTGCGCGGGGAGGCGGGGGTCGCCGAAGTCGGCGAAGATGCCGTACATCAGCGCCGTGTCGGCGTCGATTTCGCCGCGTTGCAGGGCGTCCGCGATCAGGCTTTCACTCGTCTCCGCCACCGGAGGGCTGGCGGCGTGTCTTCGCGGTTCTGCCGTGGCGAGCGATGCGATGAGGAGGAGGGGGAGCAGCGGGGCGATGAGGCGGGAACGAAGGGGCATCGGTTCGGAGTCTCCTGAAGATTCGTTAGATGGTATCCCATCTATATTAGTATCACGCCCGCACTGAAAGTTGGACATGGAACCGATCAAGATCCTCACCGCGAACATCGACAAGCCGAACTCGACGGCGATCGACACTTACCTCGCCGACGGCGGCTACGAGCAGGCCCGCAAGGCCCTCGGCATGAAGCCGGAGGAGATCACCCAGATCGTCAAGGACTCGGAGTTGCGCGGCCGCGGCGGCGCCGGCTTCCCGACCGGGATGAAGTGGAGCTTCGTGCCGAAGAACGCGCCGAAGCCGACGTACCTGCTCTGCAACGCCGACGAGTCGGAGCCGGGGACGTTCAAGGACCGGGTGCTGATCGAGAAGGATCCGCACCTGCTGATCGAGGGGATGATCATCGCCGGCTACGCCATCGGCTCGAATCCGATGTCGTACATCTACATCCGCGGCGAGTTCTATTACGGCGCGACGGTGCTGGAAAAAGCGCTCGCCGAGGCGCGCGACAAAGGCTTCCTCGGCAAGAACATCTTCGGCAGCGGCTTCGACTTCGACATCACCGTGGCCCGCGGCGCCGGCGCGTACATCTGCGGCGAGGAGACGGGCCTCATCGAGTCGATCGAGGGGCACCGCGGGCAGCCGCGCGTGAAGCCGCCGTTCCCCGCCGTCGTCGGCGCGTTCGGCGGCCCGACGGTCGTGCAGAACGTGGAGACGCTCGCCTGCGTCCCGCTCATCCTCGAGAACGGCGCGGAGTGGTTCAAGAGCTTCGGCAGCCCGAAGAACACCGGGCCGAAGCTCTACTGCGTCTCCGGCAACGTGAAGAAGCCGGGGGTGTACGAGTTCCCGATGGGGATCACGATCCGCGAGCTGATCTACGACCACTGCGGCGGGATCACGGAGGACCGGAAGCTGAAGGCGGTGATCCCCGGCGGCGCCTCGGCGCCGATGCTGACGCCGGACGAGATCGACATCCCGCTGAACTTCGACGCGCTGATGAAGGCGGGGTCGATGCTCGGCTCCGCGGGGATCATCGTGCTCGACGAGTCGGTCTGCATCGTCGACGCGGTGTGGCGCCTGGCGAAGTTCTTCGCGCACGAGTCGTGCGGCCAGTGCACGCCGTGCCGCGAAGGGACGAACTGGCTGGAGTCGGTGCTCGACCGCCTCGAGCGCGGCGAGGGCCGCCCGCAGGACGCCGACCTGCTGCTCGACATGTCGGACAACATCGGCGGCAAGTCGCTCTGCGCGCTCGGCGACGCGGCCATCGGGCCGGTGATCTCGTCGGTGAAGAAGTTCCGCGACGAGTACCTGCACCACGTCACGGAGAAGAGCTGCCTGCCGCAGACGCGGCGCTACCGCCGGCTGGACATGGCGGTCGCGGCGCACTGACCTCTCCCGCGGAGCGCCGCCGTCTCGGCGGCCGGCGAGGCGGCGTCCTCGCCGCCTCCCCCCGAGCGCAGGCGGGACGCCTGCGCGCCAGCCGGCGGGGACGCCGGCGCTACTCGCTCTGTCCCAGCGCCGCGGCGCTGGCCGACGCCGTCGGTGAGCTGGCTGGTGAGGCGGGCCAGCGTGCCGATGTCCTCGAGGCGGCGTGGCCCCAAGCGTAGGCGGTGTTGCTGGAGAGACGGTCGATGGTGCCGTCGAGGACGGCTCTGCGCGCTCGGCGACGCGGCGATCGGGCCGGTGATCTCGTCAGTTAAGAAGTTCCGCGACGAGTACCTACACCATGTGATGCCGGGCACGCGGCGCTACCGGCGGCTGGACTCGATGATGGCTGTGCACTAAAGGCAAGCAGCGTCACTGAGGGGTAATCGTCGTAATTGCGTTGGTTGTATTACTCACGACGGTCACGAAGGCCCACAGGTCCACACCGCTCTGCTCGGACGTGATCTCGACGCGAACCTGGGCGGACGCTCGGATCTGAGGAAATGTATCCGACAGCGACAGAACCTGTGCATAGGCGGGGTTGTACTGCACGGGTGCGCGCGAGGCGAGGTGGAGCGGCGCATCGAGAAGCGGTTCGGAGCCTCGCATATCGAAAATACGGAGGCGAACGTTCGCGTCACCGTCGGTTGCTCCGTAGACGCGAAGCGAGATGCGCAGATCCGAAGAGGTCGGAACGTTGAAGAGGACGACGCGATCGCGCAGGAAACCCTTCTCGCGAATGACCGGAATCTCCGTGCCCCAAACTGCGGGGACGCGATTCGCATCGAAGACGCGAACGTTGAATCGCACGGAGTCGGCGAGCGTGCGCGTGACGTAGATGAACTGGCCGGGTGGTAAATCGGGCGATGGTCGAGCAACGGCTAGCGGCAAGGTGACGTGCTCGGGCGTCGTCGCGTCGGAAAACGTCAATGGAAACACGCTCACCGGCTGATCGGAATCGTTCCTGACCCACAGCTCCGTCGTCCAGAGGGCGCCGTGTGCGCCGGCCGTATCGGCACTCGTAATCGGGATGAGAATGCGCTCATACGATGTATCGGCGGCAATCGCGGCGGTGGAGAGCAGAGAAACCGCCACGACTACGTGAAATCGACTCACGGCGCTCACCATCCGATCTGATACGGCGTTGAGTTGCAGAGGCTGAGGGATTCGGCGCGATCCATGATGCACGCGACATGGGTCTGGCAGGAGACGCCCGGTGGATTCTGCGGGTTCGGGTTGCCGCAATTTGCGTTCGTGGCGTCGAGCCTTGGGCCATACGTCCGACAGTTGCCGCAGGTGGTGCAGCCCGTACTCGACGGCGTATCCCAATACTCGTCACAAGCCCAGAACTGGTGTCCGGTCTCGTGCCACATGACGATGTAAAACTGATCGGCGCCCCACCCTCCGTTTGTATACGTCGTCTGCATGAACGGTCCGCCGTAATACGAGTAGCTCCGTTGTTGACTCGTCGACGGCTGCAGCCAGTACGGAAAGCCGTACGGCTGGCCGTTGTCGGCGGCAATGTAGATCGTGAAACCCGACGTGCAACCATTCTGCTGCTGGATGTAGGCGTTGTATTGCTCCGCCTGTGCGAAGACGTTCGCCGGCGTGATTGGCGACGCGCCGAAGCCTCCGGGCCGTCCCTCTATGGGGCCCGTGTAGTAAGGTGGATTCGTATCCTGTTTCCGAAGGATGTCGTTTACCCAGAGATAATCATCGGAAGCATAGTGGTTGAGAGGCTCGTATCCGGTTTGCGTCTGCAGCGAATACGGTTCCCACACGCCGCACATTCCAAAGTGAACCGAGATCCCGTGCTCGCGCGCTCTGTCCGCCCACCAGGTGATCCCATTGAGAATCTGTCCTGTCAGCGGACCGTATTGTTCGACGGACCAGTTGAAGCGGCTTTGCTCCAGCGAGCCGTCGCTCTGCATCTCGAAGCCGATGACACAGACTTCGTTGCGCATGCTGTCGTTCGTCCACGGCGGGCCGTTCGTGTTCGTCGCTCCAACGGAGAGGTGCTTCATCCCTTTCGTCGAGGTGGCCGCCCCGGGTTGTGCGGATATCCCCAATTGCTGCGCCAGCGCCGGATTGTCGAATACATCATGATGCAGCGGCGGGCCAACGACGCCGATGCTCTTGTCGATCTCCGATGCCAGCCGTCCGGAGACGACCGATTCGAAGAACGCCACCAGTGCGTCATCTTGGCGAGGTCTGACTTCATGAGGCGTCGTCTTTGGAGAGCGCGGCACGATTGCCATTGACAGTGTGCCGGGTTGCCGGTGAATGCTTCGGATGCCGTGACGGCCGAGGAGCGAGGCATCGGCGGCCGGCGGTATCCATCCGAGAATGATGTGATTGGAGTGCACGGCCACCGAACCGCCGAGGGATTCAATCAGGTTCACCGCGCTCTTATGCTCAGGGGAGCCGAGGCGGTCCTGGACAACGACGGCCGTGAAGCCGGTATGCCATCGCGTCTCGACGAAGCATGCCGGTTTGGTGCATTCAGCCTTTGCGAGAATAGGAAGCGTGGTAAGTACGAGGACCATCAGGGAATGACGCATAATTCCCCCGAGTCATTACGAATAATAGTTTGTTGCAGATGTGCAAGCGGAATGCCGAACCAGACGACCGGGCAAGCGGCACTACCGCTGGTTGAATGGCGGTCGCGGCGCACTAACGGAGCGCCGCCGTCTCGGCGGCCGGCCAGGCGGCGTCCTCGCCGCCTCCCCCGAGCGCAGGCGGGACGCCTGCGCGCCAGCCGGCGAGGACGCCGGCGCTACTCGCTCTGCCCCAGCGCCGCGGCGCTGGCCGAGGCCGTCGCCTTCGCCACGTTGTTCGTGATGTCGGTGAGCTGGCTCGTTAGGCGCGCGAGCGTGCCGATGTCCTCGCTCACGATCTGGCGCATCGGCTCGACCGCGCGGGCGCGCAGCTCGTTGCGGATCTTCTGCTGATCGATGTTCATCGAGCTCGCCTGCGCCGGCTTCACGGCGTCGCGGGCGCGCTGCACGAGGATTTGCACGCGCGGGTTGAACGGCGGCTGCGCGGCGAGCTGCTCCGCTTTCCCGATCGCGTCCAGCGCCTTCGAGACCGCGGCCTGCTGCTGCCAGTCGTCGAGCGCGCGCGCCGCGTCGATCAGGCGCCGCAGCACCTCCGCGTCGCGCATCGCTTCCTTCGACAGGTCGGTCGAGACCGCGAGGAGATCATTGATCAGATTTTTGGCCCGATACGACGCCTGCGCATCCGCGCGCGCCGTCATCGCGCACAACATCACCGCGACCGCCGCCACCGTCCGCTTCATGCTGCCTCCTCGCCGGAATCGCTCTCATGCTACGAAGTAGACGGCGACGTCGTCGCGCTGGTTGCGGAGGGCAACGGCCGTCACTTGCGGCCGAACACGGCCGCGGCGGCCGGGATCGTCGTGATCGCGCCGGTCGCGAGGAGCACGGCGCCCGCCGTCTTGCGTTGCCGCTTGCTGAGGCGGCCGGAGATGAGCAGGCCGAGGCCGAGGCCTATGAACGCGCGCGTCCCGACCACGAACATCAACTCCGGAAACGTCAAGTCAGGTTTTCGCATGCTGAAAAATGGTGCAAGAGCCGTGCTGGTCTACGATAGCGCGTCATGAAAAAAGCGTTGCTGCTGCTTCTCGTCGCCACGACCGCCTTCGCCCAGAAAACGCAGAAGCCGCCGCTGCACGGCGCGCACTGGATGGCCGTGACGGGGAAGCCGCTCGCGGCCACGGCGGGGGCGATGATCTTCGAGCGCGGCGGCAACGCCGTCGACGCCGCGGCGGCGATGATCGCCGCCACCTGCACGATGTGGGACACGCTGTCGTGGGGCGGGGAGACGCAGGCGCTGATCTACGACCCGCACACGAAAAAGGTCACCGGCATCAACGCCCTCGGCGTCGCCCCGACCGGCGCGACGCCGGCGTTCTTCCACGGCAAGGGGATGAAGTATCCGCCCGAGTACGGCCCGCTCGCCGCCGTCACGCCGGGGACGCCGGGCGGCATCCTGGTGATGGAGGCGGAGTACGGGAAGCTGTCGCTCAAGGAGATCCTCGCGCCGGCGATCGCCATGGCCGACGGCTATCCGATCGAGCGTGAGCTCGTCAGCACCATCGACCGATATAAAGGCCGCCTCAGCGCGTGGCCGTATTCGAAAGCGGTCATGCTGCCGCACGACGGCAAGCCGCCCGAGGCCGGCGAGATCTTCCGCCAGCCCGACCTCGCCGCCACGCTGCGCAAGCTCGTCGAGGCCGAGCAGGACGCCCTGAAGAACGGCAAGTCGCGCAAGGAAGCGATCTACGCCGCGTACGACCGCTTCTACAAAGGCGACATCGCGCGGGAGATCGTCCGCGGCGTGCAGGAGCAGGGCGGCCTCTTCACCGCCGACGACCTCGCCAAGTGGCAGGTCCACATCGAGGAGCCGCTGAAGACGAGCTACCGCGGCGTCGACGTCTACAAGCTCAGCGTCTGGACGCAGGGCCCGTCGATGCTGCAGGCGCTCAACATCCTCGAGAACTTCGATCTGAAGTCGATGGGCTACAACAGCGCGCGCTACATCCACACGCTCTACCAGGCCCTCAGCCTCGCGTACGCCGACCGCGACTTCTACTACGGCGACATCTACGCGCCGCCGGCCGAGCCGGTGCGCGGCCTGATGTCGAAGGAGTACGCGAGGGAGCGCGCGAAGCTGATCCGCCAGGATCGCAACGACCCCGACATCGCGCCGGGCGATCCGTATCCGTTCCAGGGCGAGACGAATCCGTTCCTCGATCTGCTGAAGACGTGGCGGACGACGGCGGACGTGCCGCCGCCGGCCGCGGCGACGAGCACGTCGTCGGCGGTGCTCACCTCCTTCTATGTCGGCACGACGTCGGTGGAGGCGGCGGACGAAGAGGGATGGGCGGTCTCGGTCACGCCGAGCGGCGGCTGGGTGCCGGCGGTCATCGCGGGGCACAGCGGCGTCGGGCTGTCGCAGCGGATGCAGTCGTTCGTCACCGATCCGGCCGAGGGGCCGTTCAACGTCGTCGAGCCGGGGAAGCATCCGCGCGTCACGCTCACGCCGACGCTCGCGTTCAAGGACGGCGCGCCGTACCTCGTCTTCTCCGTGCAGGGCGGCGACAGCCAGGACCAGAATCTCCTGCAGTTCTTTCTCGACGTCGTAGAGTTCGGGATGACGCCGCAGGAAGCGACGGAGGCGGCGAACTTCAACACGTACCAGGTGCGGAGCTCGTTCGGGAAGCACGAGATCGTCCCCGGCAAGATCCTGCTCAACACGATGACGCCGCCGTGGGTCCGCGGCGAGCTGCGCAGGATGGGGTACTCGGAGATCTTCGAGGAGCGGACGTCGGGGCCGATCAACGCCATCATGATCGACCGGAAGCACGGGACGCTGTGGGGCGGCTCGAGCAACCACGGCGAGGACTACGGCATCGGCTGGTAACAACGCTGTTAACCCCTGTTGTCGCGGGCATCGCAAACTGATAGGTTGCGCAACCTATGCGAATGCGCTTCGTTGCCGTGACCGCCGCCCTTCTCCTTGCCGCCTGCGCCGCCATGCAGCAACAGAAAAAAGAGATCCGCGCCGACACCGGCGAGTTCAAGAACCTCAAGGTGCTGCCGCAGAACATCACGCACGACGAGCTGATCGCGACGATGCGCGGCTTCACGCGCGCGCTCGGCACGCGCTGCGACCACTGCCACGCCGCGAACCCGCCCGGCTCGAAGGAGCAGTTCGACTTCGCCTCGGACGCGAAGCCGGAGAAGAGCGCCGCGCGCACGATGCTGCGCATGACCCGCGCCGTGAACGCCGACTACCTGTCGCACGTGAACGAACACGGGCAGCAGGTCACGTGCATCACCTGCCACCTCGGCCACACGGTTCCGCCGCCGCCGCCCGCGCCGCCCGCGCCGGGAGGCCCCGCGGCGCCTCCGCACGATTAGCGTTCGTCGTAGAATTGGGCCTCCTCCAAATGGCCCGGTACGACGAACGCGAAGACTACGATTTACTCAATCAGTACCTCCACGAGATCGCGCAGATCCCGCGGCTGACGCCGGAGCGCGAGCGCGAGCTCGGCTACCGCGTGCAGCAGAACGACAAGAGCGCGCTCGAGGAGCTGGTGAAGGCGAACCTCCGCTTCGTCGTGTCGTACGCGAAGCGCTACCGCAACACGCACGTGCTGTTCCTCGACCTCATCAACGAGGGGAACATCGGCCTGATCCACGCCGCGAAGAAGTACGACCCCGACAAGAACGTGAAGTTCATCACGTACGCGGTGTGGTGGATCCGCCAGGCCATCCTGCACGCGCTGTCGGAGCAGGGGGGCGCGTTCCGGCTCCCGCCGAAGCGCGCGAATCTGATGTACCGGCTGGAGAAGGCGATCGGCTCGGCGATGACCGAGGGGAGCCACATGCCGACGCCGCAGGAGCTGGCCGACGAGCTGGGGGTGTCGCTCAAGGAAGTGCAGACGCTGATGCAGGCGAACAGCGACAACTTCTCGCTGAACGCGGAGCTCGACGGGGAGTCGCACACGGAGCTGGCGGACATGATCGAGCAGACCACGATCCCGTCGGCCGAGGACGAGATGCAGGAGCAGTCGCGCCGCGACGAGCTCCTCGCGCACATCTCCGAGCTCTCGCCGAAGGAGCGCCTGGTGCTGATGCTCCGCCACGGCATCACCGACAACATGCCCAAGAGCATGAAGGAGCTGGCCGCGTTCCTCGGACGGGAGCCGGAGACGGTGGCGGAGGTGGTGGAGCGGGCGCGCCGCATGGTGTGCGAAGCGCTGTCGATCACGGACAGCGAGCTCGCGCAGCTGCTGCTCTACACGAACCCGAACCCGAAGGCGTGGTGGCGCTACTGGTACGAGCTCGACGACCGCGCGGCGGGGATGTCGCCCGACATCGACACGACGCGCGTGCCGCTGCTGGAGTCGCTGACTCAGCAGGGGCTGGTGCAGAAGACGGTGGAGACGCTGACGCTGGAGGAGAAGACGCTGCTGAAGCTCCGCTACGGCGTCTTGCAGGACGACGAGCTGACGCTGCGCGACATCGGCGAGATTCTGGGGTTGTCGCGCGAGCGCGTGCGGCAGATCGAGTCGCGCGCCGAGGCGAAGTGCCGGCGGAGCGTGCGAAGGGATCGGTAGGGTTACGGGCCCCCGTCATCCTGAGCGCAGCGAAGGATCTCCAGGGATGACGCGCGCGCCGAGCCGAAGTGCTCTGGTCGAAGCGCAACGCCGCGCTCGTTGAGGGCCGCGTCGATCCGAAGCTCCTCTACGCCGGCACCGAATACCGCAGAATGTCGCCCAGGGAGACCCTTCCGCCGCTCGGAGGGGATATGAAAAAAGCGCTTCTGGTCTTTTCACTCCTGGCGGCTCTCTCGGCTCCGGCGATGGCGGCTCCCGGCGATGACGGCGCGCGCGGCCCCGGCTCGGTCATCAGCCGCGTCGTGCGTTTCGTCAAGCACGTCGTCGGCAGCATCGTGCCGCTCGACGATGCCATTAATCCGATACCGCCGAGGCCGTGAATCTCCCGGCGGGGCGAGCGTAACCGGCACGCTTGCTCCGCCGAATTCTCTGCTACATCACCATCGTGCTGCCGCCACCCTTCAGCGGCGCGAAACGCACTGGCGGTCGCCTCATATTGGTTTCGATGAAGTCGCGCACGAATTCCGCCGCCTCCGCCGTGAGCTCGTCTCGCTTGGCCAGCCAGCGCATGTAATCCAACGCTTCCGCCGCGTACTGACGCCGCATTGCGGATTGCTCGGCGCCGAGCAAGAAGCATACATGCGCCACCGCCTCGACGACATCGCGAACATCGGCCGTCGGATCGTCCCGCAGCGCCGCCGCGACGTAGTCGAGCCGGTCGAGCACCCACACGTCATGCAGACCCGCGCGGAACACCGCGTCGGCCGATGCATCGAACCGTGGCGCCGCCTCCTCGAAACGTCCGAGCCCCGCGAGTGCACATGCAACGACGTGGGATACGCGCGCGACGAGCACGGCATTGCCGGTGGCCTCATAGCCGGACTCCGCTACGAGCCCATGGCTCAACGCGTCATCGTACGCACCAATCTTCACGTAACAATGCGCGGCGAGATGATGCGCACTCATCGCGTCGAAGCGTGATCCCATCGCCGCGAACTGCTCCGCGACGCGTGCCGTGATCTCCAGCGCCGCTTGATACTTCTGCTGCACAGCCAGCGCATACGCCTTCGTCTGCCGCGCCATCAACGCGCGCCGCGCATCGCCGAGGCGATCGAACACCGCCTCGGCATCTTCCGCAAGCGCAATCGCCTCCTCGAATTGGCCGAGATCCGCTTCCGAGTACGTGATCGCCTTGCACAGCGAGATCACCGCATCCCATTTCTCGCGGTCCGGCGTCTCCGCGCTCAGCTCGCGCGCACGGTCCAGCACGATCAACGCGCCTTTCAGATCGTTGCCTGCCCGCAGCGCCATGGCGCGCTCTTTCAGCGTCTGCACGTGCAGTTCGGCCGGCGGCGGTGCTCCCTCCGCGGCCATCGCATCGCACAGCGCCACGGCCGCCGCCGTCCACCCGCCTTCGATCACCGGGTTCTCGTACGCTCGCGCGGCGCGCTCGAGCACGTCCTCGATCACGACGCTGTGCCGGAACCGGTGCTCCGCCGCCAAGCGCGTCGCCCATTCGCCCGGCTGCAGGCCGGCCAGCGCCTCATCAACCACCGCGCCCACGGCCCGCCTGAACTTCCGAGGATCGCCGTCGAATACCTCCGCCGCCCGGAACGCAAGATCGAAGAGCTTCGCGCAAGCCTCGCACTCGTCGAGGTGCGGCACGTCGTCGCCCTCGTCCATCATGGCCAGGATCTCGTCGCGCGACGGGCAGCTCATCGCCGCCTCCTCGTCTTCCGCTTCTTCCTGATCTCCGCCAGCCGCTCCAGCACCCACGTCACCTCGGCGTCACCGAGCTCCAGCACGCCGCTGATCGCCTGCCGGTGCGCGAGCGACTGCGCCTCCGCGACGACGCGGTTGCCGAGCCAGCGCGAATCGAGCTCCTCCGGCGCCATGCCGAAGACGGCGGCCAGCCGCTCCACCGTCTCCGCGTTCGGCAGTTGCGTGACCTCGCGTTCCAGCTTCGATACGGCGTTCACCGTGATCCCCGCCTTCTCGGCCACGTACTCCTGCGTCCACCCGCGCTGGATGCGCAGGTGCCGCAGCAACGCGCCGAAGGACATCGGCTGCGCCGGAGGCATCATCGCGAAAAACGATAGCACGCGCCGCTGACGGCATGACGGAACTTCGCAGCACTGATACTTTCGCTTGCTAAAAGTTGTTGTGCGTTGCTACCATAAGGCACGCCTTCGTTCCCTATGCGAATGCACGCTTCAGCGCAAAAAAATCCGCGGCGCGCCGCTCCGCCAACCGGCGGCGGAGCGGCGGCACCGCGGCATGAGCCAGGGGCGGCGAAGCGGGGGGAGACCCTTCCGCCTCGTCATTGGTTGGATCACACGCTCCGCTGTCCCGCTCACTCGCCATTCTACGCGCAGCAGAGTGCCGTCCCGAGCACGTACGCACGGAATCGAAGGTCGCGTGGGCGGCTGTCCTCCGCAGCCGCCCACCTCTCGGCAGTTTCCTGATCGAGCCCACCCGCGATGACGGCGACGACGCACGACGACGATCCCCCGCGGGCGCTGCCGGCCGAGGTCATCGACCGCACGCGCGCGGCGCTCGCCGGGATCTACGCCGCTGCCCGTCAGGCCGACGTCGTCGTCGCTCGCTTCCTGGCGTCGCCGCTGGTGCAGGCGGCGCTCGAGCGTCGCCGCGCCGTCGCCGCGGCCGACGCCGATACCGGCGCGCTCGAGCTGTCATCGCTGCCGGCCGAACGCTGGCACGCTGTCCTCGCGTCGCTCGGCCGCCGCCGGCAGAAGGCGGCGCTCAACCGCGCTGCCGCGGCCGCGGACGCGTGCGCGCGCACCGCACCCGAACGCGCACAGCTGCTCGCCGACTTCATCCTCCGCGCCGTGCGGCGCGACCGCCTGCCGCCGCGGGCGCCGCTGCTCCGCCGCCAGCTCGCCGGCCGCGCGCTCCTCGCGCGCGCCCGCGCTCTCCTCGCGCTCGGCGCTTACGGCGGCGCTCTCCGCGTCATCGCCGAAGCGCATGCAACGTTCCCTCGCACGGAGGGCTCGAAACGCCATCGGATGCACGCGCAGCTCCTTCGCGCGCAAGTGCTCGCCGCCACCGGCGGCGCCGCGGAGGCGCTCGAAACGCTCACCGTCTCCGCGCGTCTGGCCATCGAGCACATCGACCCTGGCGCGCTCGTCGACGCTCTCGCGTCCATCGCCGTCATCCTGTGCGCGCATGGCGCGTACGAGCTCGCCCGCCCGGCCCTCGCGCTTGCCGCGTACGTCGCGCGGCAACCGGGGAACGAACCTTCGCTCATGGCGCTGCAGAGCGGTCTCGCCGAGTGCGCGTTCCTCGGCTATGCGCCGGCGCCTTCTGCGCAACGTTCGGCGTAGCTCCGGTCTCCGAGCGTGAGGGGCGCGTCAGAGCACTCCGAGTGTTTTACCGAAATCAGCCGTCTGATTTTGGTGCCCGAAGCGGGAATGACGTAAATTTACGATACTTTTAACTTCCATCATACCGGAAATCGGTTATCGTTCGCGCGCGGTCGGAGCAACACAGGAAAAGTGCTGAGGGCGAACTGTGTCCGCACGTTCATGCAGACGGCGGCAAGGAGGCAGTGAAGTGACGATGCCGGTCAATGCCGTCTCCGTGATCGATACGGCACGAATACGGTGACCGCGACGATTCCGGTCGGGATCACGCCGCAGGACGTCGCCATCGTGGGGCCGTCAGCGTCCAGCCCGACGAACGCGGACCAATGCAAGAAGGGGCGGCTGGAGGACCTTCACCAACCCGAAGTTCAAGAACCAGGGCGACTGCGTCAGCTACGTGAATCACCTTTGAGATAAGGAGCGTCTGTCATGAAGTTCCGTTTCGTTTTCTGTGCTCTGCTCGTCGCATTCTGTAGTTTCACCCTCCAAGCCCAGGTCGTGGCTTACGTCGCCAACAATGGAGACAGCACCGTGTCGGTGATCGACGTGGCCACGAATACGGAAGTAGCGGTCATCCCGGTCGTCCACGATCCCTTCGCGGTGGCGGCGACGCCGGACGGCGGCAAGGTCTTCGTCTCGAGCGTCAGCTCGGGGGTCATCTCGGTCATTGACACGAGCACCAACACCGTCACTTCGTTATTCGTCGGCGATTTCACGGTGTTCGCGCCCGCCGTCACGCCCGACGGACAGTTTCTCTGGGTGGGGACGACCGCCGGCATCGTCGTCTTCCGCACCTCGGACCTCGGTTTCGTCGACATGATCCCGGCTATTGCCGCCGGGCTGGCGTTCGATCCGGCGACCAAGCTTGCGTACGGGATCTCCATCGGCGAGGTCAATGTCATGAACTGGTCGACCCGGGACCTCTTCGCGCCGATTCCCGTCCAGACCGGCAATTACCAGATCCTCCCGCCCCAACCCATCGCGCTGGCGCCACGCTCCTCGATCCTATGGGCGACCGGCGGATTCGGAAGTCCGCTGACGGCGATCTTCCGGCTTACGGCTGCAGTCGTCGGAACGGTTCCCATGGGATTGTCCACCGACAACGTGGCCATCGCGCCGGACGGCTCGAAGGTCTTCGTCACCGACGGCTTCAGCAACACCGTGAACATCCTCAGCCTCTCGACGTTCGCCGTCGATCCGGCGCCGATCTCCGTTGTAGGGCCGGCCGCGCTGGCAGTCACACCGGACAGCGCGTCGTTGTACGTCGTCAGCGGCGCGGGTACAGTGTCGGCGTTCTCCACCGCAACGAAGGCACTGACGGCGACGATCCCGGTCGGTGCGCAGCCGGCCGGCATCGCCCTCTTCCGGCTGAAGGCGCCGTTCTCCACCCTCACGCTGAAGCAGTTGCACGTGACCAATCGGAAGGTCAGCGTCACCGGCAGCCTGACCCTCGGCGCCAACGGCGTGCTCGATCTCTCCACGCAGGACGTCGTGGTGCGGATCGGCGATGCCACCGTCGTCATTCCGGCCGGCGACGTGAAGGAGGCCGGGACCGGCCACTACATCTTCGACGGCCAGATCGACGGGCAGCAGGTCAAGTTCACCCTCGACGCCGATCCAGGCTCCACCACCACGTTCACCTACCACATCCAGATCCAGGACTTCACCACGCCCTTGCCCAATCCCGTGACCGTCACCGTCTCCATCGGAAGCAACACCGGCACGCTGACGGCGAGCTATTAGACGCGACGAACCGCGGCGGCTCCGGCCGCCGCGGTTTCATCCGGCAGCACCCGCCGCCGCCGCGGACACTCCCCGATCGAGGTGGCAGCGCGGGCTGATCTGCGGAAACGCACTGCGGATCGAGCCGGCGTGAACCCCGATTTCATCGCGTGCCAGTGCTTCGCGAAGGGCGGCGCCGTCGCCGCGAAACAAGTCTCCGCCGCGACGTACGCATTGGCCGACGTTCTGGCGTCGGGAGCCGGCCCGCCGAACGCCAGCGCGGCGATCTCGACTGCCGAATCGCGCGCCGACCGTCGGGCTTCATGACGAACGGCATCGGGAGCGAGTCCGGGATCTTTCGAGCTCCGGATGCGCGACGAGCGCTTCGACGAACGTCGGCCGCTCGCGAACGACCTCGACCTGGTAACCAGCGTCGAGCAGGGCCGTACGATCGACGTTCCATGTAGCAGCACTCAGCGTGGCGCGCCGCCGGCGACATAGCTCTCGCACGACGCAATCCGCTGCCTCGCTACGTTAGTCGTCGACGAAGGAACGGACCTCCGCATCGAGCGCCGGATCGGGTGTCATCGCGCTGGCAGACTGTTGCGTCGAGCAAACGATAGCCGGACCGCGCGAACTGCGCTCGATCACGAAGACACAGACCGCAGTTCGAGCGAGCATCACGAACGCAGAAATACCAATCATCGCAAGCTTCACGTTCCGCCTCGCAGCGCCGCAAGGTGAGCAATGGGCCGCGACCAGCGAAACGCGCCGCCGCCGAAGCGACACTTCGATGCAGTTCGCGTATTCAGCACAGGTGCCGGCTACCAGCGTGCTTCGCGGCGAATCTTAGTGGGGAAGCAGTAGATTTTCGAACGAGAGGACAGGAGTTTTTTCCTCCGAAGCAGATGCGAAAACGTCCGCGGAGAAGAAATGATCACAAATCAGCTCGTAAAACCTAAATTGAGCAAATATTTGTCACTTTGGAGAAAAGAAAA